>Ga0306920_100002896_pt1 | contig 21701 bp, 16 predicted proteins | sample flu12Cox44000170_FD_204666 | JGI IMG/M metagenome (GOLD analysis project Ga0306920, IMG submission 204666) | Lab enrichment of tropical soil microbial communities from Luquillo Experimental Forest, Puerto Rico - flux4day.12C.oxic.44.000.170 (v2)... | ecosystem: Environmental > Terrestrial >...
CGGGCGCAAGCTGGCACACGCCCGGGATATGGACGCGCACATCCGCGAGGCGGGGGTCGACCTGCCGCTGGCGCTGGCCGAGCAGCTGGAAGCCGCCCGGCTGCTGGAGCACGGGATCACCAAAGAGCGGCTGCCGTTCGTGTATGGGTGGCACCGGATCGGGGTGTCCGCGCCCTCACGAGATCTGTGCCAGCGCCGGGTGGAAGCGCTGGTGGAGCACTACCGGGACATCGGCATCGACGTGGTGAGCTCCACTGGCGATCAGTTCTCGCTGCTATGCGAGTCGCTGCCGGGTGACCGGGTGCGGCTGTCCTCCTACGTGCAGCGGCAGCCGCTCTACACGATCGCGGGCGGGGTGCCGACCGCCGCGGTAGGACTGGGAGATCAGGCGGCCGGCGGGGTGGACAGTGGCGAGGCCAGCTGGGTCGGTCCCTACATCGGCGAGACACTGGGCCGGGCCCGGTCGATCGTGCACTTCGATCCGCTGCTGGCCGCCGCCCGCAACCGGCCCACCGCGGTCGCCATCACCGGTGAGCCCGGTGGCGGCAAGACCACCCTGGCCCTGCTGCTCATCCTCCAGCTCGCGCTGCGCGGCGTGACGGTGGCGGTCATCGACCCCAAGGGGGACGCCGAATCGCTGGTTGGCGTGCTACGGGCGCGCGGCCGCAAGGCCCGGGTGCTCCCGCTCGGCTCGGCCGCGCCGGGCCTGCTCGACCCGTTCTCCTTCGGTGACGATCTGGCCGAGAAGCGGACGATGGCCACCGAGACGCTGCGGCTGCTGCTGCCCAGGATGAGCGAGGAGCGCGAGAGCGCGATGGTCCAGGCGGTGGCTGCCGTGGCCAGCGGGGACCGGCCGAGCCTTGGCAAGGTGGTCCGGCATCTGGAGCAGGCCGCCGATCCGGCATCGAGGAACCTGGGCGCGGTGCTGCGCTCAATGGCCGAGATGCGGCTGGCCAGGCTGTGCTTCTCGCCCGCTGGTGGCCAGCGGATTGACGCGGTCGGCTGGACCACCGTCTTCACCCTGGCTGGCCTCACCCTGCCGGACGTGGCGGTCCACCGCGGGGACTTCTCCTATGAGCAGCGCCTGTCCGTTGCCCTGCTGTACCTGGTTTCCCAGTTCGCCCGGCGGCTCCTGAACGGAATGGACCGCCGGCTGCCCAAGGCCATCTTCCTGGACGAGGCATGGGCGATCACCTCTACCCCAGAAGGGGCCAAGCTCGTGCCCGAGGTGTCGCGGATGGGCCGGTCCCGCAACACCGCGCTGATCCTGGTCTCGCAGAACGCGGGTGACCTGCTGAGCGAGCAGGTCACCAACTGCATCTCCAGTGTCTTCGCGTTCCGCTCGTCCGAACGGGTGGAGGTGGCAAACGTGATGTCGCTGCTGGGCGTGGAGAACTCGGACGAGCACCAGCTGGTGTTGCGCGGGCTGGGCAACGGCGAGTGCGTCTTCCGTGACCTGGAGGGCAGGGTCGGCCGGATCGGCATCGACCTGATCTCCGATGAGATGCGGGCATGGCTGGACACCAACCCGACCCGCGCCCGTCCCGCGCCGCCGGCCGCGGACATCCCGCCGGCCGCGGATCACCCGCAGCCCGGCAGTGCTGCGGCGGCGGATGCCTCCCACCACCCCCGCGGGCCGGCCGGCCCGCTGCCAGAACCCGGAGGCCAGCCATGACCCACGCCAGATCCACCCGGTTAGCCCGCGCCGCCCTCTTGCCGTTACCAGCGTCCGGAGTCGCCGCCATGCTCAGACGTTTCGCCCGGGTCCCGCTGCCAGCTCGGCGGGTGCTGGTGCTGCTCGGCGTCATCGCCGCGGTGGCCGGCCTGCCGGGCCCGGCAATGGCGGCGGTGACCCAGGCCAGCCCGGCGTCGCCAGCCGCGACGGCGCTGGTGGCCGGCCCGGCCCATGCGCTGGCGGCAACGACGGCGGTGCACCTGGCCGGCCCTGCGGGGGCCAGCCGCCCAGCCGCGCCCGGGGGCGTCTGCCAGGTGCCCGGGGTGGGGGACATTGGTGGCCTGTTCGGGTTCTGTGCCGCTGGATCCAGCGGCATCATCGGCGACCTCAACAACATCTGCCAGCCGTCGGTGCCCACACCCGAACCCGCCACTGGCGGGATCGATGCACTGATCCGGCCGCCCGCCGGGACATCCGCGGCGCCAGGCACCCTGTACGACCGGTATGGCCTGGCCGGGCAGACGTGGGCCGCCTACGACCTGCAATGCAGCGACATGACGTCGCTGATCGGGAACAACATCGCCGCGGTGGTGTTCGACGCGGCTAAAGCGCTGGACCGGGTGACGATCACCGTCTATCAGTCGGCCGCCGGTGAGGGCATTCTGGCCTGGCTGTCCGGAGCGGTGGACAGGCTCATCACCAGCCTCGGCAACGCGATCTATTTCCCTTACCTGGCACCGGTTGTCATCATCGGCGCCATCTGGCTCGCCTGGCAGGGGCTGATCCGCCGGCGGGCGACCCGCACCATCGAGGGAACCATCTGGATGGTGCTGGCCTGTGCGGCGGCGATATGGCTGATCGGCCGGCCCGCCGACTTCACCGGAATGGGCAGGACAGTTTCTGACGGGATCACCCAGACGCTGAATATCGCCTTCGCCAAGCTGCCCGCACCGCATGAGAGCAGCTGCGTGCCACTGCAGAAGGGCGACCCGCAGCTGCCGGCCGGCGCCGGATTCGCCTACGCGGCGGGCAACGGGGTGGTCGATGCCAACGCCAACGAGCTGTGGACGGTGCTGGTCTGCAAGCCGTGGCTGGATGGCGAGTTCGGCACTACCAGCTATGGGGCCGGGGGCGGCCCGCAGACGGTGGTCGACAAGTACGGACGCCAGCTGCTGTGGGCCCAGGCCATCGCCGCCAACGAGCAGCCGACGGCCGCGGTGATCACCGCCAAGCAGGACGCTTACGCCGGGATCGCGGCTTCGGTCAAGAACAGCTACCCGGCCGTGTACCCGCTGTTCCAGGGCAAGCAATGGACCACCAGGCTGGAGATCGCGTTCGCGGCGCTGTTCGCCGCCCTCGCGGCCGGCCTGCTGGTGCTGCTGATCGCGATCACGCTCATCATCCTCAAGCTCGGCTTCCTGCTGCTGCTGGTGGCGGGCCCGTTCTTCCTCATCATCGGCACCCATCCCGGGTTCGGCCGGATCGTCGCGCTGAGGTGGGTGGAGATGCTGATCGGCGTACTGCTGAAAACGGCGGCGATCGCGCTGGTGCTGTCGGTGCTGCTGTACGCCTACTCACTGATCATGGGCGCCAGCGACGCCGTACTGCCATGGGCACTGAAGATCCTGATGATCTCGCTGGTGACGGTGGCCGTGTTCATCTACCGCAAGCCGTTCAGCCACCTGTTCTCGGCCGTCGGCTACGGGATGATTGGCTCCCGGGAGCGGGCGGAGGAGAGCCTGGCCCGGGCCGGGAGCACGGCGGGACGCAACACGGTGGACGCGGCCACGGTGGCGGTGCCTGGTTTCGCTGCCTACCGGGCCGCCCGGTGGGCACGGCGGAATCCGGCGCAGGCGGCCGGTCTGGCCGCGCAGGTAACGACGGGCGGCGCGGCCGGTGCCGCGGCCGGGGCCGCCGTGGCCGGCGCCGATGGTGCCGCCGCCAGCAACGGGCACGCGGGCAATGGCGCGGCCGCACAGGCAGGCGCGCCGGATGCGGCGTCGCCGGGCGCGGGTACCGGCGCCGGGGCGGCGGGCGGCGCTGCCCGCACCCGCGTGCGCGGCACCGCCGATGGCGGCAACGGGGCCGGCCGGACCCCGCCGCCGCTGGTCCTGCCGTCCCGGCGGGCAGGCAACTCATCGCCCGCACCGTCCGGCTGGGGGCGCGGGGCCGATCCGGGCCCGCCGCGCTGGCCGGGCACCACCGGCCGGCCATCATCTGGCGGGGCGCCGCCCCGGGCACCGGCCAGTCACGCACCGTCCACGCCCGCCCCGACGCGCGCGGGAAGTGGCCGTGCCCGCGGGCACGGGACCGCCAGCGGCGTCACCGGTTTCTTCGCGGCTGGCGGCGGGAACGGGCCGTTCACACGCTCACCGGCAGCACGGCCGGGCGCGGCCAGCGGACAGCAGCCGGCCGCCCGGGACCAGGCCGGCCGCGGCCAGCCAGCTGGTCCAGCTGGCCCGCTGGCCGGCGAAGAGCAAGGCCCGGCCGAGCCACCCGCCACCCCCTTCTGGCTACGGCCGGTCCGGCGCCAGAAGTAGCCGCACCGGGTCATGGAACTGTCACCGGCCCAGCGGAAGCTGGCCTTCGCCATCATCGTGCTGGCGCTGGCCGGGCTGGGGGTGTTCCTGCTCTGGCCCAGCCCGGCCACCGCCCACCGCCAGGGATCGGCGCCGCCATCGGCCACCGGGACGCCACCGGCCCGGCCTACCACGGCGGCGGCACCGGCGACCGGTAGCCCGGGACCGCCGGCCGGTGCGGTGAACATCTACCAGTGGCTCCCGTTCAGCCAGTCCGACCTGGCGTCGGCGGCCGGGGTGGTGCGGCGGTTTGCCACCGACTACGCGACCTACAGCTACACGCAGAGCGCGGGCAGCTACGTCGGCCGGATGCGCGGCCTGGTCACCCCATCCCTGTCCGCGGCGCTGGCCCGGGGATTCGCCGCCCCCGGCCTCGCCCTGGTGAGAACCCAGCAGAAGCAGTCTGCGTCGGGCAGTGGGGTCATCGCTGAGCTGCGCGCGTTCGGCCCATCGAGCTTGACCTTCGCCGTCACCCTCACCCAGAAGACGGACAACACCGGGCGCACGGGAAAGACCACCTCCGCGGTGACCAAAGGCTCATACGCCATCACCGTCGAGCGGGCCGGCAGCGGCTGGCAGGTGAACGACATCCAGCTTGCCTCGGCGGGTAACTCATGAACCCGCGGCTGCGCCTGCATGGCGGCCGGCTCACGGCAGTGCTGGTGGCCGGGCTGGTGACGCTGCTCGTGCTCTGCCTGGCAGTGGTCGGGGCCGGGCTGATCGGCGGTGGCAGCATCCTGTTCGCGACGGGCCAGGGCTGCGCGGGCGGCGGGACCGGAGGGTCACCGAACGCGGTGACCGCCGCGGTGCAGCCGGCACCGAGTGCGGCTGGTCGGGCTTCCATCCCGGCCAACTACCTCCAGCTCTTCCAGCAGGCCGGGCGCACCTATGGGGTGCCGTGGGTGATCCTGGCCGGCATCGGTGAGGTGGAGAGCGACGACGGCCGGTCCGCCCTGCCCGGCGTGCACAGCGGGGCGAACGCGTTCGGCGCGGCCGGCCCGATGCAGATCGGCATCGGTGGCGCGGCCGGCAACACCTGGGGCGGTGCGCCGGAGCACACAGTCGGCGCGCGGGTCGCCGGGGTGGCCACCGACGCCAACGGCGATGGCATCGCCAGCGTCTACGATCCGGCCGACGCGATCGCCGGCGCGGCCAAGTACCTGGTCGCGCACGGGGTACAGGGCAACGTCAGCGGCGCCATCTTCGCCTACAACCATCTGCCCTCATACGTGACCGACGTGCTGCACTGGGCATCGGTGTACGCCGGCGGTGGCTTCACCGTTAGCCCGGCCGCCGGCGGTGCAGGTGGCGGGGTAGTGACCGCTGCGCAGTGCCTGATGAACGCGGCGGCCGTGAGCACCGGTGGCGGCCCGCGCGACGCGCAAGTCCCCAACCAGCTGGCCGCCTCCGTGATCGCGTTCGCCCGGGCGCAGCTCGGCAAGCCGTACCTGTGGGGTGGCACGGGGCCGGATGCGTTCGACTGCTCGGGGCTGGTGATGATGGCCTACCGGGCTGCCGGGGTGGACATCCCGCGCACATCCCAGCAGCAATGGACCTGGGGGCCGCGGGTCGCACCCGGCCACGAGGAGCCGGGAGATCTGGTGTTCTTCGCCGGATCCGACGGGACCACCACCTCGCCCGGGCACGTCGGGATGGTGATCGGGAACGGCCTGATGGTGGAGGCGTATGCGACCGGGTTCCCGATCCGGATCGCCCCCTACGGCGGGCGTGGCGCCGTCGGCTTCATCCGTCCCTGGGCGCATGCCGGCCTTGCCCTGACCCGCCAGCAGCTGGCCGGCTGATCCGGAGACCGCCGGGCACCAAGCCCGGGCGCGGACGATCCGGCCGTGCCCGGTTAGCATCGGCTGGTGGAATTCAGCCGGGAACTGCGCGACGACGTGCTCTCGGGCGACATCACCGTCTCGTTCCGGCTGTGGCGGCGCCTGCAGGTCAGGGTCGGCGGCCGCTATCCCGTCGGCGCTGGATATATCGAGGTCGACGCCGTGGAACTGTTGCCCTTTTCCTCCATTACGCCAGCCGATCTCCGCCGCAGTGGCGAGAAAGACATGGAATCCCTGCGCAAGCGGGCCGCCCACGCCGGCCCGATCGGCGACGACACGCTGCTGTACCGGGTGGAGTTCCACACCGTCCCGACGCGGTAGCGCGTCAGGCCCGCCGGCCCTCGGCGAAGGCGGCCACGAGGGCTGTGGGTGCCTGACGGCACCCGCCGGTAACCGCGGGCTGGCTCATGCGTTCACCACGGCGCGGCTGCTTTGAAATCAGGACTTCGCCCCTACAGTACCGAGCAGGGCAACCGGCGAAGGCGTCCGCGCCTCAGCTGGCCGGAGCGGGAAGAAGCCGATCGGCGTTTTGCCGCTGGCCCGGCCGGACTCGCTTCGACGAAGAGGAAACTCATGGTCCTGCCCACCAGAATCGGGCGGCTGGCTATCATCGCGGCCGGCGTGCCGCTGGCGGCCACCATGACCACACTGCTGCTGGCCAGCCCGGTGGCGGCGGTGCCATCAGCCAGGACGGCGCTGGTGCGACCAACGTCAGCCGGTCATCACTACCACACCGTGGTGACCGGCCTGCGGGTGCGCAGGGCACCGCACACCCGGGCCCCGGTCGTGCACGTGCTCGGTGCGGCGGGCTCCCCGGTCTCGGTGAACTGCTTCGCCGTTGGCAGCCCCGTGGGCGGGGACAGGATCTGGTACCACATCGTCGCACCGCACGCCGGCTTCGTGGCCGGCTTCTACCTCAACACCGGGCGCGACCCCGCCGCGGGCGTCCCGGCCTGCCAGGTCCTGCACCTCTTCCGCACCCTGGTAACGGGCCTGCGGGTCCGTCAGCGGCCGAGCACTTCGGCCCCGGTCGTGCACGTGCTCGGCGCGGCCGGCAGCCCGGTGGTGGTGAACTGCTTCCGCACCGGCACCCCGCTATTCAAGGACAACGTCTGGTACCACATCGTGGCACCCCGCCGCGGCTACGTCGCTGGCGTCCACCTCAACACCGGGCAGGACCCAGCCAGGGGTGTCCGGCATTGCTGACAGCGGTCAGGTGACCCGGCGAGTGAAAGGCACGCCCCTCGACGCCCGATAGCCCGTTCAGCCAGCCGGATTACCCGCCCATTCCGGTGCGGCCCGCTGCGCCCGGCCCCTTCGCCAGGCCGTCCCCAGAGCCTGCGCACGGGCTGGGCTGTTGGCTGCAAAAAGAATGCCGACACGAATGCGGCCTACCGGACTATTGGTGGCACAGCTGCTTGAATAGTGCCGCTTCCGGGCGGCTTCTCATGCATCCTGCCCCGCAGCGGCCCCATACGTCACCCGGTCTTTCAGGTGGGACGGTAAGGAGAAGCGATGCGGGCACTGGCTGGTCGCCGGCTGCCGAGGATTCTGACTTACGTCGCCGGGCTTGGCCTGCTGGCGCTGACCATATTCTCGGTAACTTCCCCCGCCAATACGGCGGCGATCCAATCTGCCCCACCGGGCCACCCGGCCCATTGGGCACCGCACCACCACTCGTGGCAGCGGGTCAAACATTTCAATACCGGTGCCACCCACTCGCCGGAACTGCTCCGCCAGCTCGACGGTGGTATCTGGCGCGGCGGGAAGAAAGACCCCCCGCCGGCGCTCCCGTGGGCGCTGCAGGGCGTGGACGTGGCGTCGTATCAGCATCCTGGCGGCAAGAGCATCAACTGGCCGAAGGTCGCCAAGGCGGGCATCCAGTTCGCGGCCATCAAGGCGACCGAGGGCACGTACTACCGGAACCCGTTTGCGCTGACCGATCTGGCCCAGGCCAGGGCAGCAGGGCTGGCGGTGATGGCCTACGCTTTCGCGATCCCGAACGGCGACGGCGGCGCCAGCAGCCCCGTTGCCCAGGCGGACTACCTCGTCAACTATCTGGCTTCGGCGGGCGGGCCGGTGCCGCCGATCATGCTGGACACCGAGTACAACCCGTACGGTGCGGAGTGCTATGGGCTCAGCACCGCCGCCATGGTCAGGTGGATCACCAGGTTCAGCGCCGAAGTCCAGGCCAAGACGGGCCAGGAACCCATCATCTACGGGCCGGTGCCATGGTGGCGGTTGTGTACCGGCGGCACCGCCGCGTTCGCGCAGTTCCCGCTGTGGGTCCCCGACTACACCACCGCCACGCACCCGCGGATCACTCCCGGCTGGACGAACTGGCAGTTCTGGCAGTATTCAAGCGCCGGCACGGTGCGCGGCATCGATGCACGCAGGGATACCGACCTGGACCAGCTGAACCCGAGCGTGCTGCCGCTGCTCAGCCCCGGTCCGCAGACCAGCGCGGCCGGCAGCACGGTCGGCCTCCAGATCGAGTCGGCCGACCCGGCGGCCGGGCAGGGCGTCTCGTTCTCCGCGACCGGCCTGCCCGCAGGCACCGTCATCGGCGCGACCGGCCAGATCACCGGCTGGCCGAGCACCCCGGGCACCTACCACCCGACGGTGAGTGCCACCGGCAGCCATGGGCGGTCCGGCTCCGTCGCGTTCAGCTGGACCGTGGGTCCCGCCCTGAGCACCGGGGCGACGGGGGCCGTCCAGCTGGGTCTGTTCGGCAAGTGCCTGACCGTACCCGGTGACGGGTCAGCGAACGGCACCAAAGCCGGCGTCCGCGCCTGCACCGGCGGCAGCAACCAGAACTGGACCTACGTGCCGGATGGCAGCCTGCGGATCAACAGCAAGTGCCTCACCGTGCCGGCCGCGGCCCAGGGCGCCGTCGCCGAACTGGAACCGTGCGCGGGCACTCCCACCCAGCAATGGCACCTGGTCTACCCACGTGGTGTGAACCCGTCGCTCGGGGCGCGCCGGACCACCCTGATCAACCCGTGGTCGGGCATGTGCCTGGCCGCTCCTGGATCGGGCACGGTGGCGCTCGCGCCGTGTAACGGCTACGCGAACGAGGCCTGGACCCTGCCGCCCGGCCCGGTGGCATCGCAGATTCCGGGCCTGTGCCTCGACGTCCGCGGCGACCAGGTCGCGAACAACACCGAGATCGATATCTGGACGTGCAACGGGACGACAGCGCAGGCGTGGCAGGCCGAGCTCGATGGGACCGTGCGGGTCAACGGCAAGTGCCTGGATATCCAGCATGGCGCCACGGCCGCTGGCAGTGCCGTCGACCTGTATGCCTGCAACGGCACCCGGGCGCAGCAATGGACCCTGGTACCCACGGGGGCTGGGGTTACCCTCCGGAATCCAGGCTCTGGCCTGTGCCTTGGTCCCGCAGGCGACGCCACCGCCAGCGGCAGTCAGGTCGTGATCGGCCCGTGCACGATCGGCATGGCCGGGCTGACCTGGCTGGCTTCCTGAGCTGATCGCCGCTGGGACCGGTTGGGGCCGCAAACCAGCGGCCCCAACCGGCTTTCGGCCGCTGCTGTTCACCAGAGCCCAGCTACCTGATAACCGGAGCCAGCTGCCCTCTTTAGCCGGAGCCGGTTATGCGGCCGGCCGCAGCGCACTGGCTGCCCGCCGGGAACTCGGCCACCTGCCTGGGGAGCAACGCTTGTCTAGCGGCTGCCAGCCGGGCATGGTGACGGACGAGGCCTGGGGCGTCAGGGCCCGATCGCGCCCTGGGTACCGAGCACCAGGTTCGCGGTCGCGCTGTGCAGGTGGCCAGCGACCGCGGTGACCTGGTACTCCCCGGGGCGAACCAGACGGCGGGTGCCCGCGCAGCCGGGTGCGGAGGTTTTCCGGTCCCAGGAGATCCGCAGGATCACCACTGGCCTGGCCGCTTTCACCACGACCGCCCGGGAGCCGCCGCCACTGGGACAGTCCGCCGAGCTCCAGATGTGATGGCCAGCGGCGGTCACGACCACCGCCACCGATCTGCTGGTGACAGTGAAGCGACAGGGCTGCCCATGGGCGCTGGCCCGCACCGTGAACTGGGGTGTGGCACCGGTCTGGTACCACCACTGCGGGGACGAGAGACTGAGCGTCACCCCGCCTGGGCTGCAGGCCAGCACCCGGCCAGCGGGGTGGGCCGGAACTCGCTTCCTATGCCGTGACCGGGCCGGAGAGGGCCGCGGGGAGGGTGACGCCGCTGGGTGCAGGTGCCTGCTGTGCCGGTGTACATGGGTGGAGTCAGTGTCCGTCGTGTTGCCGGTCAGCGCCGCTTGCGTGGGGCGCGCCGCGAGCAGCGCGTTCACGCCCCAGCCGAGGGCGGTGAGCAGCCCGAGACCCGCCGCGAGCACCACCACCCGGCGCCGCCAGTACGTGGCACGTGTGGGCCTGGCAGGCCGGGGGCGTGGCCCGCGGGGCGCGCCAGGGATGCCCCGCGGATCCTGACTCATGGTTTGAGTATGGGAGCTTGGCCTGGGATTCAGGCTGAGGCTCGCCGACGGGCCAGCAGGTTGAGCCCGGGGCGGGTCGTCCAGCGTCAGCGGCGCGGCTCAGCCGCCGTCATGCGGCCGCCGCGCGTTCCGGCCCCGGCGCCGGGCTGCCGGTGGCCTGGCCAGCTCCTCGGGAATGCGCAGCAGCGGATTGCTGGCACTGTCCACGACCTCGCCGGCCACTTCGAGCACCCGCCGGCCACGTGCCCGCGCGGCCGACCGCAGCAGCTCGAAGGCCTGCCGCGGCCGCAGCCGGTGGCGCTCGGCGAGCACCCCGATCGCCTGCTCCACCCGGACCCGGACCGCGAGCGCATGTTCCAGCTGGGCGATGGTCTCCTGCAGCTGCCGGACATTCACCTGCTCCACCTGATGGGCCGGCCCGCGGCCGGCCGCGGCCGGGCTGCCCGGCGTCGGCGGCCCTTCCGCTGGCAGGTCGGCCGCGAGCAGGTCGGCCAGCACCATCGCGCTGGTCAGATCCGAGACTTCTTCATCACCCACCCGCCAGCCGGTGGCCGTCCGGCGGGCTACCGGCGGCTCGCCGGTGCCGGACACCGAATGGCGGCCGCGGTAGCCGTCGGCGGGCCAGGCGCCGTCCTCATCCTGGCCGGCCAGGCCCGCGGCATCGTCGCCCGGGCGCCTGGGGGCGCGGCGGCGGGTGGCACTGGCGGCAGCTGGGGACGTGTCGTCGGTTTCCATCATGGTGTGCTGAGTTCACGCAGGTGCACCCGGACCTGGGCGGCTGACGGGTTGGTCAGCGTGGACCCGTCCGGGAAGACAATGGTGGGGACCGTCTGGTTGCCGCCGTTGACCGACATCACGTAGTCGGCTGCGGCCGGGTCCCGCTCGATGTCGACCTCGGCGACCTCGATTCCTTCCCGTGCCAGCTGGTTCTTGAGCCGCCGGCAAAAGCCGCACCAGATCGTGGTGTACATCGTCAGCGGCTGTGCCACGCGCCTCTCCTTGCCGACCCAGACTAGTTCCGGAGTTGAAACGCTGGGGCCTGCTTCGTGCTTCCCGCGAGCGTCGGTGGTGTAGGCAAGGATGGCGGCAGGAGGTGCGCGGTGGATACGGACAGCCTGGCCACCGGCGGCCCGGAGGAGATCCTGGCCGCGCTGGACCCAGAGCAGCGGGAGGTGGCGCTGGCCATCCGGGGGCCGGTCTGCGTGCTGGCCGGGGCCGGGACCGGGAAGACCCGGGCTATCGCGCACCGGATCGCCTACGGGGTCCGCACCGGCATGCTCGACCCGCGGCAGGTGCTGGCGGTCACCTTTACCACCCGGGCCGCGGGGGAACTGCGGGCCCGGCTGCGCCAGCTCGCCGGGGCGGCCGGGAGTGAGCTGGATGAGGTGCAGGCGCGCACGTTCCACTCGGCTGCGCTGCGCCAGCTCGTGCACTTCTGGCCACGCACCGTCGGCGGGCGGCCGCCGGCGGTGCTCGACTCCAAGCTGGTCCTGCTGGCTGAGGCCGCCCGCGGCCTGGGGAACCCCGCCGGGCCAGCGGAACTGCGCGACACCGCGAGCGAGATCGAATGGGCCAAGGCCAGCCAGATCCGGGCGGATGGCTATGCCGCCGCGGCTGCCACGGCGGCACGCACACCGCCGCTGGGCAGTGAGGCCACCGCTGACGTGTTCGCGGCCTATGAGCGGCTGCGGCGCGAGCGCCACCTGGCCGATTTCGAATCGGTGCTGGAACTGACCGCGGGAATCCTGGCTGGGCACCGGTGGGCCGCTGCCGAGGTCGCCAGCCGCTACCGGTATTTCCTGGTGGATGAGTTCCAGGACGTCAACCCGCTGCAGCGACTGCTGCTGGACAGCTGGCTCGACGGCCGGGACGACATCTGCGTCGTCGGTGACCCCCGGCAGACCATCTACTCGTTCACCGGCGCCACCCCCGCGTACCTGACCGGCTTCACCGCCAGCTACCCGCATGCCACGGTGATCCGGCTGGTGCGCAACTACCGCTCCACCCCGCAGGTGGTGGCGGTGGCAAACCGGCTCAGTGGCGCGGTTCCCGGCCGCCAGCAGGCCCGGCTGCGGACGCACGCCGGGCTGCCCGGCGCCCCGCTGCTCGCCCAGCGTGACCCGGGGCCGGAACCGGGATTCACCGGCTACCCCGACGATGGCGCGGAAGCGGTGGCGGTCGCCCGCCGCGCTGCCCGGCTGACCGCGGCCGGGACGCCGCCCCGCGAGATGGCCGTGCTGGTGCGCACCAACGTCCAGACCGAGCGGTTCGAGCGTGCTTTTGCCGACGCTGGAGTTCCCTGCCAGGTGCGCGGGACCGAGCGGTTCTTCGAGCGGGCAGAGGTGCGGCAGGCCATGGGGATGCTGCGCGCCGCGGCCGGGCCCGCCAGCAGCACCGGATCCGCACTCCCGGCCGCCACCGAGGTCAGGCACGTGCTGGCCGGGCTGGGCCTGACCCGGGAACCGCCGCCGGGCCGTGGGTCGGCCCGGGAGCGCTGGGAATCGCTGGCCGCGCTCGCCGAGCTCGCCGGGGACTTCTGCGCCGCCACCCCGGGCGCTGGGCTGGCCGACGTCGCCGCCGAACTGGGCCGCCGGGCCGCCATCGAGCACGCCCCGGCGCTGTCCGGGGTGACCGTGACATCGCTGCATGCCGCGAAGGGGCTGGAGTGGGACGTGGTCTTCCTGCCCGGGCTCACCGAGGGGAACCTGCCGATCGTGCACGCGCAGGGCCAGCAGGCGATCGCCGAGGAACGGCGGCTGCTCTACGTGGGGCTGACCCGGGCCCGGCAGCGGCTGTACCTGTCCTGGGCGCTGGCCCGCATCCCGGGCACGCGGCCATCCCGGGTGCCGTCCCGGTTCCTGGCTGGCCTGCGGCCACCACGGGCCCGGCCGGCAGGGTACGGTGCCCCGGTACCTGCGTTGCGCCAGGAAGCGCCCGCACCTGCCGGCGCCGCCGACGCAGGCAGATGACGAGGTGCCGATGGAGACGGCGGGGCCGTGAGCGACATCCTGGACCGGCTTGTCGGGCTGCTCGACCTGGAGCAGATCGAGTCCGACATCTTCCGTGGCCGCAGTCCGGACGACCGCCGGCAGCGGGTGTTCGGGGGGCAGGTGGCGGGCCAGGCACTGGTCGCGGCCGGCCGTACCGTGCCCGCCGACCGGGCCGTCCACTCGCTGCACGCTTACTTCATCCGGCCGGGAGACCCGGCGGTGCCACTGGTCTACCTGGTCGACCGGGTCCGGGATGGCCGGTCGTTCACCACCCGGCGGGTGGCCGCGATCCAGCACGGCAAGACGATCTTCACGCTGTCGGCGTCCTTCCACCGTGACGAGCCAGGGCCATCGCACGCCATCGCCATGCCGGTGGTGCCGCCGCCGGAGTCGGTCCCGCCGACGGCCGACCGGATGGAGGCCCTGCTCGGCACACCAGCTCACGCATTCTTCCGGGACAACCCGATCGACTTGCGGGTGATCGGGCCGCTCACCTACGAGGCGCAGCATGACCAGTCCCTGCGCGCCGACCGCAACCTGGTCTGGCTGCGGGCCGACGGGGAACTGCCGGACGACCCACTGCTGCATGTGTGCCTGATGACCTACGCCTCCGATATGACCCTGCTTGACACGGTGCTGCTGCGGCACGGCCTGTCCTGGGCCGATGGCCGCACCAGCGGTGCCAGCCTCGACCACGCGATGTGGTTTCACCGGCCATTCCGCGCCGACCGCTGGCTGCTGTATGTCCAGGACTCGCCGTCGGCGACGGGTGCCCTGGGGCTGGCCCGCGGTGAGGTGTTCACGCAGGAGGGCGCGCTGGTGGTGTCGGTAGTGCAGGAGGGCCTGATCCGTACCACCCCCTGACAGGGCCTCCGCTGGGTAAGTGTGGCCCGGCGGTGAGCAGATCCGCACGGAAAATCGGTTGCCCCGCGGCTGGTGGCTTACCTAGGCTGCTTACATGTCCACGAGTGGGCCGACGACGCACGGGAGGAGGTGCCCACGGTGAAATACAGCATGATTCCTGGTCAGTCTGCCAGCAGGGCGGGTGTCTGGCCGCACGCCGCTGTCACGCGGGGCATCGGCCTGCCCGGCGGCGTCCCGGCTCCGGGCACCAATGCGGGCGGCCGCTTGGCCGTCAGCCGGCGGCGGCCGCGAGTGGCCGGACCGGTCGCGGCACCGCAACTCGCCTGCAAGAAGTACCAGGAAATGACCCGTTTCGCCGCCAGCAGCGGCGACCGTTCGGGTCCGTATCCGGCGTGGGATCCGGTCTAGCAGAGACCGGCCTCGATCCCCAAAGGCCGCGGACCCGAAAACCGGGTCCGCGGCCTTAGCTATGTGCCGGGCCAGCGCGACCTCAGCCAGTCAGACCGACGAGCAGGGACGAGCAGGAGGGGAGTGGACATGTACTGGCCCGGCACCATCGCCGTTGCTTCGGGCACGACAGGTCCGGAAGCGGAATCTGCAACGGGGGTCAGGCCCTGGGTGCCACCCTGCACCCGGGAGCCCGATCTGTTCTTCGCCGAGTCCCCCGCCGACGTGGAGACCGCCAAGGCCCTGTGCCGGGGGTGCGCGGCCCGGCTCGCGTGCCTGGCCGGCGCCCGGGAGCGGCAGGAGCCATGGGGCGTGTGGGGAGGCGAGCTCTTCCTGCGCGGCGTGATAGTCCCGCGTAAGCGTCCCAGGGGGCGCCCGCGCAAGGCGGACGTCGCTGCCTAGCCAGGAACCGGGCGCGGCAGCGCGTGACCAGCCAGATCAGCAGACCCGCGAAAGGTGGTGAGAAACGTGTACCACGTGTATTCCGACACCCGGCATGCACTCGACCGGCAGCAGCTCCTGCGGGCCGAGGCGCGGGAAGTGCACCAGGCGCAGCGGCTGCGGGCACTGCGGCGGTCATCCCGGCGAGTGGAGCGGGCGCGGGAGCAGCTCTCCCACGCCCAGTCGCGGGCCGGGCGGGCGGCCCGTGCACTGCAGAGCTGACGGGGTGACCGGGGGCGTGGCCGTCCCGGCCGGTTCTTACCGGCCCGGGACGGCCACGTCGGCAGCCGGCTCTTCCCGGCCGGGCCCCGGCCCGATGGCCGGGTCCGCGTCGCTGTCCGCCGCTATGGCCACGTCCGGGTCCGCGCCGTTGTCCGCCGCTATGGCCGCGTCCGGCCCAGCACCCAGTTCCAGCCGCACGGCCACGTCCGGCCCATCATCTGTGGCCGGGCCCGGGCTGGGCACCTGGTCGTTGTAGCCGGGCATCCACCTGAGCACTTCCGCGCGGTACGGCCCCTCGCATTCCAGCTGGCACAGGACACCCATGCCGGCCGTGGTGACCCGGTGGATGAGCACGTACGAGGGCGGCAGGTTGAGCTTGCGGCCCAGGTTGGAGGACCGGGGATCGGCGACCCGGGTGGCCTCACCGCGGAGCCACTCCCGGCTGAACCGGAACCGTTCCACCCGCGAGGGCTCCGCCAGCGGGGCCAGGAAGGCCCGCAGCGCCTCCGGGTCGATCTCAATCCCCGGCCGGAGGAATCCCTGCGCCCGCAGTTCCTGCTCAGCGGGGGCGAGGTCGGCGCCTTCGTGGACGATCCGCAGCAGGTGGCCGATGAATGGCGGGAACCCGTCCGGCAGCCGGTCCACCGCGCCGAAATCCAGCACTCCCAGCCGGCCGTCGGCCAGCAGCCGGAAGTTGCCGGGATGCGGATCGGCATGCAGCAGCCCGGCCCGGGCGGGCCCGGAGAAAAGGAAACGGACGAACAGCAGGCCGGCCCGGTCCCGCTCCTGCTGGCTGCCCTCGCTGATGATTTTCGACAGCGGGGTGCCGTCCATCCACTCGGTGACCAGCACGTGGTCGGTGGCGGCGATTACGCCCGGGATGAAGATGTCGGGGTCACCGGCGTAGGCGGCGGCGAACGCCCGCTGCGCACTGGCCTCCAGCGGGTAGTCGAGTTCCTCGGCGACCCTGGCCCGCAACTCGTCCAGCACCGGCCTGACCTCCAGCCCGGGCATCAGCGCAGCGAACAGCCGGGCGACGCGGCTGAGCTGCGTGAAGTCGCTGAGCAGGGCCTGGCCCGCACCCGGGTACTGGATCTTCACGGCCACATCCCGGCCGTCCCGCCAGCGGGCACGGTGCACCTGGCCGATGGAGGCGGCAGCGGCCGGTTTGTCGCTGAACTCGGCGAACTGGTCGCGCCAGCCGGGCCCGAAGTCCTTCGCGAGCACGCCGTGCACGGTGCCGCTGGGCAGCGGCGGCGCCGACTCCTGGAGCCTGGTCAGGGTGGCCCGGTACGGCCCGGCGATCTCCGGCGGCAGGGCCGCTTCGAAAATCGACAGAGCCTGCCCGAACTTCATCGCGCCGCCCTTGAGCTCGCCCAGCACCCGGAAGATCTGCTCGGCGGTCCGCTGCTGTATCTCATTCGCGACGATTTCGGCTGGCCGGCCACCCAGCCGTTTGCCCAGCCCCAGGGCCGTCCGTCCGGCCAGGCCAACCGGCAGAGTGGCCAGCTTTGCCGTACGGGTCAACGCCCACCGAGGAAGATCGCTCACCAGATCATTGTGGGTCATCCGGATGGATGCGGCGACACAGGCAGTACGGATGAGGCAGCCAGGTCCGGCGCCGCCACTGCCAGCCGGGCAGGAAGAGCTCCAGCGTGCCGTTGACGGCGGCAGTGGCCGCTGCCCCCCGGTCCACGAAACTTAGTGCCTGGGCCGCGGTCTGGGCGGCCACCGCCATCGCCAGGATCGCATCACATGCCGGTGGGCCCACCCAGCCGCCGGCGAGCTGGGCGAGGATGAGCGGCCAGGCCGGATCACGGTCCGCGCGGGCCAGGTCCAGGCAGCGCAGGCAGGCGGACCGGCCGGGCACGACCAGCGGGCCGACCACACCGATGGCCTCGCTGGCCGAGGCTGTCAGGTGCGGGATGCCAGCCCGCAGCAGCGCCGCGGGCAGGTCGCGCCGGTAACTGTCGGCGAGGATCACCAGATCCGGGGTGCGGCCCGGGCGTGCCGCCGGGAGGGAGCCGGGCGGCGGCCGCCGGTCCCGGGTGGCGCTTGCGGGGGAAGTGCTGGCCGGGGCAGCGGCAGCCCAGGGAGCGCCACCCCCGGAGGCCGGGGGAGGGTGGCTGCCGCCGCGGGCCGGCAGCGCGGGCGCCGGGCCGGCGGTGGCCACCGGGCCGGCGGTGACCACCGAGCCAATGCCGGCCGCTGCCAGCAGGCTGGCGGCGGATAACCCGATGGGGTTCAGGCCCGCTACCCGGACGCAGGCGTTCTGGCGGCGGGCCAGCGTGCGGGCGCCGCCATCGGAGTCGCCGTGCGCCAGGGCGGCGGTCGCGAGCTCGGGAGCCAGCCGCCGGTGCAGCCCGTCCGGCAGGCGGCGGTAGAGATCGGGCGGCTGATCATCCAGCACCCCGCCCGCGGCCAGCAGCGAGAGCACTCGGTGCACCGTGGCGGCCGGTATGCCAAGGTCACCGGCGGCCGCCAGCAGCTGGCCGAGATCCCGGCTGCCGTCGAGTAACGAGATCAGGCCCGCCGCCAGGCCCATGCCAGTGAGCGCGATGGCCCGGCGGTGATCTATACCGATCTGGACGGTATCGGTGTTCCGCCAGACCGGGACCAGGCCAGGTTTCAGGGCGGGCCGCATGGCATCAGCGTGCCGGGGTGGTCTGACAATCAAGCAGGATCCCCCGGGGGGAACCGGCCGGCCTGCACCGGCGGGTTCCCTGCTGGCTGGCCGCCCCCTTCCCCGGAAGTGACGTTAGCCCGCGGCCCCGGGAAATCCTGCTGCGACGCTAGGCGCGGCCACCGCAGCGGTCAACCGGGCCGGTGGACAGTTCTGTGCATAGCATGGGGAGGACTGGCGGCATTGCTGTGGAGGCACCCGGGGAAAGCCTGTGAATTCCCGGGCACAGGTGCCGGCGGAATGCTCTCAACTGCGCACCGGCCGTCCACCACCTGTGGACAGCAGATAGTTCGGCCGCCCCGGTCAGGGGGCGTCGCCGGGGGAGCCGGGGCCTGGATCACCAGCGGGGCCAGGGCCGGGCTCGCTGGGCGGGTCGGTGTCGAGGTCCGACATGTCCCAGTCGGTCTTCCCGTGCACGAAGGCGTCCGGGTCGTCGAAGTCATCGTGCGAGGGCAGCAGGTCCGGGTGTGCCCAGATGGCATCCCGCCCGTCGGCCCCGCGGGCTTCGGTGAGCTGCTGCCAGATGTGCGCCGCCTCGCGCAGCCGGCGCGGCCGCAGCTCCAGGCCGACCAGAGTGGCGAAGGTACGCTCGGCTGGGCCGCCGGTGGCCCGCCGCCGCCGGATCGCCTCGGCCAGCGCCGTCGCCTGCGGCAGCCGGCTCCCAGCCGCCGCGTCCACCACGGTGGCTACCCAGCCCTCCACCAATGCCAGCGCCGTCTCCAGCCGGGCCAGCGCCGCCTTCTGCTGCGGGGTGTCTTCCGGCTGGAACAGCGCGACGCCGGACAGTGCCTCCCGGATCGCGTCTGGATTCGCCGGGTCGATCTGTGGCATGGCCTCGCGCAGCTGGGACGCGTCCACCGTGATGCCACGGGCGTAGTCCTCGACCGCCGCCAGCAGGTGTGCCCGTAGCCAGGGCACGTGCGAAAACAGCCGGTGATGGGCGGCCTCCCGGAGTGCCAGGAACAGCCTCACCTCATCCAGGCCGGTAGCCAGGCCCTCGCCAAAGGCCGCGACCCCAGCCGGCAGCAGTGCGGCCGTGCCAGCCGGGCCGACCGGCAGGCCCACGTCGGTCGAGCTGACCACCTCCCGGGCCAGCGCGGCAATCGCGGCCCCAGCCTGCTGGCCAACCATCATCCCGCCAATACGCTGCAGCATCGGGGCCAGCCCGGCCAGGCCACCGCCGAACGCCTGCAACGCCGAACTGAGCTCAGGGGGCAGGCCGGCCGCGGCCTCGTCGCTGGGCACATCGGTGAACATGCCGCCCATCGCCTCGACGGCCTTCTGCGCGACCGGGTCCACCAGTTTCGACCACACCGGGACGGTGGCCTCCACCCACTCCGACCGGCTCCAGGCCTGCACCACCCTGATGCCGCTGGCGAAACTGGTGGTCTCGTCCAGCCACAGATCAGCCAGCCGCATGGCTTCGGAGATCTTGTGCCGGTCGCTGTCAAGCACGCTGGGGTCGCCCTCGGCAGCGACCGCATGGCGCGCCACATTCCGGGCCAGATCCCAGTTCACCGGCCCGCCTTGCCACGACATCAGATCCGCGAACTGGCGCAGCGCCTCGGCGAATTGCTGCGGGTCGCCGAGCGGTCCCAGTGGCCCAGCCGGCCCGCCGCCGCTGGGTGGCTCCCCCGACGGCCCAGAGCCGCCAGACCCGCCAGAACCCCGGCCCGGGCCACCGGGCGGGCCAAAGCCGAAGGGAGGATCAGCCATACCGATGGCCTCTCAGGCAGGATGGAAGCATCACATTGCCACGTTATCCCGGGAGCGAAGCCGTTGAGCACCTCAGCAGCCGAGGTTCGCCATGGGCGCACGGGGACAGCCAGCCGGGCGGGGGCGTTGTGATGGCACCGGTGGCTGGCGCGGCAGGGGCAGGGCGCGGCCGGCTCACGCTGGCGGCGGGGCAGCCGCCGGAGCCGGCCGGTCCGCCGGAGCCGGGCCAGCCGGGCACGGCGGGCCAGCCCAATGGCACCCAGGGTGCGCAGTCCACGGCGATACGGGGCGCGGCCCGTTCGGCCGCTGCCGCCGGCCCGGTGGTGGCGGTCACCGGTGCCGCGCACGGCCTGGGGCACGCGCTGGCGGCCTCCCTGGCCGGCTCGGACCGGGTCCGCCGGGTGGTGGCGATCGACAACCACCGGGGAGACCTGTCCGGGGTGACGTGGCGGCTCGCCGACGTGTGCGACCCCGCGCTGGCTGGCCGGCTCGCCGGGGTGGACGTGCTGGTGCACACCGATGTCGACATGTCCGACTCAGACCACCGGGCCCGGCGGGCGTTCAACGTCCGCGCGGCGCAGACCGTGCTCACCGCGGCCGCGGCCGGCCGGGTGAGCCGGGTGATCCTGGTGACCAGCGCGATGGTGTATGGCGCGCGGCCAGGCAATCCGGTCCCGCTGCCGGAGACGGCGCCGCTCGCCGCCGACCCAGACGGCAGCGTGGCAGGTGACCTGCTGGAGATTGAGCACCTCGCGGAGCGCTCGCCCCGCGCGCACCCAGGCCTGGCGGTCACTGTGGTCCGGCCCGCCGCGGTTGTCGGCGATGGCAGCCACACGCCGGTGACCAGGCACTTCGACGCGGCCCGGCTACTGACGGTACGTGGCTGTGCGCCCCGCTGGCAGTTCTGCCATCTCGATGACCTGGTGTCCGCGCTCGAACTGGCCGTGGCCGGGGAGATGACCGGGAACTTCGCCGTCGGTTCCGACGGCTGGCTGGAACAGGAGCAGGTGGAAGAGATCAGCGGGCTGCGGCGGCTGGAACTGCCGGCCAGCCTGACCCTGGGCACAGCGCAGCGGCTGCACCGGATCGGGATCGCCCCCGCCCCCATCAACGACCTGCAGTACCTGGTGTACCCGTGGGTGGTCGACTGCGAGGCGCTGCGGTCGGCCGGCTGGCGCCCGGCCTACGACAACGCGGCCGCGCTGCGTGCGCTGATGACCGCCAGGGCGCTGCACCGGGCTGGTGCCCGGCGGATCCCGCGGAAGGAGGCGACGATCACCGCAGCCGGCGCCACCGTTGCCGTGCTGGGCACCGCGGCGATCGTGCGGGCGGCCCGCCGCCGGCGGCGGGGCGGCTGAGGCAACCCTGCCCGGCCGCCAATCCGGGTACCTTGGCTCCGTGAACGTGATCAGGCTGGCCGAGCTGCGCGACACTGAGCTGTCGGTGGACGAGGTGCTGGCCGCCGTCGCTGATCCTGCGGCGGGTGGCGTTGCCCTGTTCGTGGGCACGGTCCGGGACCACGACCAGGGGCGGGGCGTGACCCTGCTGGGCTACAGCGCGCATCCGTCTGCGGCCGCTGAACTGCGGACGGTGGCCGAGAAGGTGGCGGCCGAGTTCGACGTCCGGGCGCTGGCCGCCGTGCACCGGGTCGGTGAGCTGGCCGTGGGGGACCTGGCGGTGGTGGTGGCGGTGGCCTGCCCGCATCGGGGGGAGGCGTTCGCGGCCTGCCACGCCCTCATCGACCGGCTCAAGGAAAGCGTGCCGATCTGGAAGCACC
>Ga0306920_100002898_pt1 | contig 21685 bp, 22 predicted proteins | sample flu12Cox44000170_FD_204666 | JGI IMG/M metagenome (GOLD analysis project Ga0306920, IMG submission 204666) | Lab enrichment of tropical soil microbial communities from Luquillo Experimental Forest, Puerto Rico - flux4day.12C.oxic.44.000.170 (v2)... | ecosystem: Environmental > Terrestrial >...
ACTCGTCCGGCGCTTTATCTTTCTTCAGGATGTCGATGGCCTTTTGCGCCGAGGCAACGGCTTCTTTCTTGTTGCCAAGCTTCCCCTGAATCTGCGCCTTCTTATAGTGCATGAAGTAAGCGTTAGGGTTTTTTTCCAGTGCCTGGTCGATCCACTTGGCCGCCTGGTTCATGTCCTTGTTATTGTCGTAGTAGAAGGCGGCGGCCTGATAGGCCGTGCGCGGGTCAAGCGGAGTCTTCGAACTAGCGACTGTATCGAGTTCCTTGCTTACCTGCTCGACATCGTCGGTGGTCAATTTCACCGGCACGCGCGTTTTATCCCAAAGGAAATTGAGCGTTGCGGAAGCGCCCTTCACATCAGCTAGCCCGATGGTGAACGTCTCGATTGTGACGGGAATCGATTCCGGCTTCGCCGTGATACGTGCGGCATCGTTCTCCTGCTTATAGTCAGCTGCGCTCTGCACCTTCGCGTCTTTCGAAATGATAATCGTCCACTCGTCTACTGTCGGAATCGTGAAGAGAGCGTATTCACCGGCCGGGATCTCTTTGCCTTCGAGCTTTACCGGTTTGCTAAACTTAATTTTGGTGACCGCGTTGGCGCCGGTGCGCCAGACCTTACCGTAAGGCACCAGGCCACCGAAGATCTCGCGGTTGTTCTTGTTTGGCCGCGAATAATCCACCTCGACATCGGTCAACCCGACGCGCTGTTTTACCACCGAGTGCTGGCTGGCAGCAGGGAACTCTATCTTTTTCTCCTCTGCCGCCTGCAAACTGCCGGATAGGAACGGTTCTGCCACGAAGGGAAGTGCGAAAAAGGCGGACAAGAAAAGCGAACGAAGACGTGAGGATTGGATCATGTGTGCGGGATATTTAAGATGTACTGATTTGAGCGGAGAAGATATTGCGAAGCGGCAGGAGTCAAACGGCCTGGCCCAGCCTTAACCCTCAGTCGAATGAAAATATAGCCCTGCGTTCTGAAGGTTGGCAATTTCGCGTGAACGGGCGCCTTTTCTTAAGGACAGTCCCAAAAGCCTGCTGCAGCCAGAGCAACCTAAATTTGCCCTGCAAGTGGAAGAGAGCCACGCACCATAGACTCATGTATTGAGTTCAGTTGCGGCGCGGAGCGTTAGCGAAGCGACGTCGGTTGTAACGATTCGTTAGCCGGCGGCATATCACCTCTTCACAACGCACGCTCGCGTCGGCCATTGGTTGGCTCAAGCGCTTGGCCAGACGTAGTCATGGAGCAGGCACGGCATGCAGAAACGGTCTAAGTGCAACGAAGACAGCAAGCGCACCAAGCAAAGACAAACTGGCAGTGGCGATGCCTAAACCTCGAGAACGCATCCAACCGCTAATGCCGAAACTGGCGAGAAGAAATATCACACCCGAGAGAAACAACATCGAGAGCAGCGCGATTTGCGGATCCGCTACTGCAGTCGACTCGCTGAGCTCCGTCGCTTGGTTTGTGGCGCGAGCAGCGTTAAATGTCATTCCCAATGTAACCGGCAAAAAGGCCACGGAAGCCGCAACCGCAAAAAATGCTGCCCACGCACCCGCCCGATGCTCGCGTGCCGCCACAAGCAGGGTCCCGTAAAAAGCGAAAGCGAAACCGGCAAGCACCGAACTCACAAAGGCGAACTGTCGAGAGAACTCGGCCATAGAGGAACGCAACTACGTCTAACGAGAATTCGGCCTGAAAAATCTGCAATTAATTGCGGACAAAATCTGTCTAATCACTGTCGCCACGCCGCAGCATGCGCTCGGATTGGTGAACCGAAGCCTTTGAGGCTTACTTCGCCGACGTCCTCAAATGAAAGTCCTTTCCCGATGCACAGCTCGGCGATCGCGTTCGACACGAGAATTTGTTCGGGCTGCGCGTGATCGCATAGGCGGGCGGCTAATTGAACCGTTGATCCAAAAAGATCGTTGTGTTGTTCGACTGGCTCGCCGACTGCGGCGCCGACTCGGACCTTGAGCGGGTGCTCCGGATTGGCTTGCGCGTGCTTATCCAATTCGCGCTGGATTTGAATTGCGCAGCGAACAGCGCTCGCCGCCGAGAGGAATGAAGCCATGATGCCGTCTCCAGTATGCTTTATTTCGCGACCGCCTAATTCCGACAACGCATCGCGGACAATAGTGTCGTGCACGCCGAGCAGTACAAGGGCCGCTTCGTCGCCTAGCAATTGCGTCAGGGTTGTTGAATTCACAACATCGGTAAACAGAATGGTGCGGATACCGGGATCTCGGTCACTAGCGCTACCACCAGGCAGAAGGACTGCTCCGGCTGGATTTGTTTCCGTTCCGCCGAGGAATACTTCTGCGACGTCGGGTGCTACCTCAATAATCTTTTCGGGGAGCATGCCGTGAGCTTCACGGTGGACTTGCTCCGCGGCTTCGGCGCTCGGCGCGTGGGCGAGGCAAAAGACTTTTTTTCCCGTTTCATTGACCCAGTACTTTGTGTACTCGACGCCATATTTTTTCTGCGTCTCCATGTCTTTCGCGTGCGCCTTGGCGACATCTTCCGGGGTTGTTCCCTCGTCAAGATTGTGAATGTCCATGTACAACGGCATAGGCGGAGATCTTAGCGAGATATGACGCGGTGCAAAACGCTGATCTCGGCCGGTTGACTCAACGTTTGGTAAACGACGCAGTAGCGCTCAGTCAGTCGAATTAACGTGGCGAGCTGTTCTTCGCTGGCGTCCGTGTCCAGATCGAAATGCAATCGAATTTGCTTAAAGCCGACGGGCGCATCCTTTGAAACGCCGAGCGTTCCCCGGAAATCGAGATCGCCTTCCGCGCGAATTGTCGCGTCACGTAACGGAATGCCAAGGGCAGTGGCGACCGCGCTCAACGTTACGCCTGCGCAGCCGACCAGCGCCTCGAGCAACATGTCTGCTGAACACGCGCTTTGCCCATCACCACCAGTCGCCGGATGAAGCCCGGCTTCGACGCGCGCTTTTCCGGTTTCGATTTTGCACGCCATGTTTTTGCCGACTCGTCCCTCGGCCGTCAGCGTGACCAATGCCGTCTCAGGACGCTCGCGATACTGTGTCTTCAGTGGCGCTTGCAATGATCTTAACTCGTCAGCAGTCATTGCTTCATTTTCTCGTGTTGAGGCGTGATTTTCAAAATTTGAATAAGTAACGGCTCGTTTACTCCGCAAGTCTTTCGCCTCTCCTTAACAAGGGAGAGGGTAGGGTGAGGGTTCAGTCCTCAGCAAAGAGCATTTTCACCCCTCACCTCAATCCTCTCCCCTTGAAAGGGAAGAGGCGGATTTACTCGAACTGGCCCAAAGATGACTAGCTGGGCTTAATGTTTTGATTCACGCGGAAGAAATTATTTGGATCGTATTTCTTTTTGATCGCGACCAGTCGGTCGTAATTGCCGCCGTAGGTTTTCTTCACGCGTTCCTCTCCTTCGTCGCCCATCAGAAAGTTTACGTAAGCTCCCCCCGCGGAGTAGGGATGCACCGCATCGTAAAAATTTTTCGTCCATGAGATAATCTTCTCGTTGTTTGCGGGATCAGGATCCACGCCGACAATCACCTGCGCCCAATTGGAATCGCGATAATTCCAAGCCGTATCGCTTTTGCCGACCCGTGCTGCTGCGCCGTTGATCGGGTACATGTGCATCGTGGAATGCATGGTCGGAAGCGCTTCGCCGAAGCGAGTGTAATGCGCAATTGCGTCGTCGCTGATCTCATTCACGAAATCGGCGCGCCAGTACCATTGCAGGCCCGGCGGATAAAGCGCATCGAACATGCTTTGCAACGCCGGCTGCGGAAGCGGCCCGACGAAATCCAGCGCGGGCTTCTTGAAGGCCCGGATCCGCGCGAATGTTTCTTCTGCTTTTTCTTGCGGTCCGGTGTATGCCCAGACCACGCCACACATTTTTTTCATGTGCAGATGTTCGGGGAACGGCGGAGCCGGCGGCACGGTGAGAAACGCGAAGAAGCCATTGAGATCATCCGGGGCTGTTGGAATTAGATCGCGATACCATTTCATGACGTCGGCTGTTTCGCTTAGCTCGTAGAGCATGGGACCGGCATAGAGCGTGTCGATCGGATGCAACCTAAACGTAAACGACGTGACCACGCCAAAATTCCCGCCGCCGCCGCGGAGCGCCCAGAATAAATCAGGATTCTCGTCGGCGCTGGCTTTCACAAATTTCCCATTCGCCAGGACGACATCAGCCGCGAGCAAATTATCAATGCTCAATCCGCACTTGCGGGTGAGATGACCGACTCCACCGCCCAGAGTTAATCCGCCCACGCCGGTGGTGGAAATAATTCCGCTTGGCGTCGCCAATCCGAACGCATGCGTTGCGTGATCAACGTCGCCCCAGACACACCCGCCGCCGACCGTCACTGTGCGCGTCGCGGGATCGACACGCGTGTATTTGATCGGCGCGAGATCAATCACCAAACCGTCATCACAAATTCCCAAGCCGCCTGCGTTATGTCCGCCGCCGCGAATGGAGACAAGCAAATCGTTATCTCTGGCGAAGTTTACAGAACGGATGACATCCGCCACATCGGCACACCGCGCGATCAACCGCGGTTTCTTATGGATCATCCCGTTATAGACCTTGCGCGCTTCATCGTAATCGGCGTCGCCCGGCTGAATGAGTCTGCCTCTAAGGTTTCGTTTTAGTTCGGCAATGGAATCTTCGTTGAGCATAGCAATAGAATTGTAACGCAGACAGTTATACGTGGTCGCTTAACGATCAAGCGCTGTCGAGCGTCGGCACGCTTTTTCCCATTGAAACCGAGATTCATTTACGGTTAGCCTGTCGGCAGAGGCCACTCCGCAATGTCTCACTCATATAGATTCTGGACGCGGCGCGATTTTTTGAAATTCGCCGGGCGCGCGGGAGTGCTTGGTGTTTTTCCGACGCTGGCCAGTGCTGCTGCCGCACTGGAGCCGGACACCGTCTGTATCTCGATCCTGCATACAACGGATGTGCACGGCCACATTTTGCCGACGTCTGATTACGATGGAACTGCTGATCGCGGCGGGTTTGCGCGCTGCGTTACGCAAATTCGGCGTTGGCGCAGGCAAAATCCGAACTCGATCCTGATCGATGTCGGCGACGTTTATCAAGGCACCGACGTAAGCCTCCGGAACAAGGGCGAACTAATGATCGATCTTTTTAATCACCTCAAATACGACGCGTGGGTGATTGGCAATCACGAATTCGATTGGGGAATCGAGCCGTTTACTAATGCGCTGCAAAAGTCGGCGATGCCCGTGCTGGGTGCGAACACAACGTTAGACGGAAAAGCCGCCGGCTTATCTTCCGAATCGGAACATCCGTTCGCAAAGGTTCAGCCATTTATCATGAAAGATATTGCGGGCATCAAAGTCGCAATTATCGGAATCACAACGCCGGGCATGTCGTTCTGGCTTCCGCGGGAGTTTACTGTTGGAATCGATTTTCAATATCCCGTTGAGCCTGTACGCCGCGCAATTGCGAAGGCGAACAGTGAAGGCGCGGACGCGATTGTGCTCACAGGTCACATGGGACTGAAACCGCGCACGGGCGGCGATGACTTTGCGAACACGGTCATGGCGTTGACTTCCGAGTTCCCGGATGTCGCAGCTTTCATAGCGGGCCATACTCATCAGGCAATTCCCAGTCGCCTAACAAATCGCGTACTCTTCACGCAAGCAGACCACTTCGGAATTCACGTTGGCCGTGTCGATCTGTTGTTTGATCGAAATTCAAAAAAATTGCTACGTCGTGAAGCAATCTGTGAACTGATGGATGCCCGTCTCGGTCCAGATCACATTGTCGTTTCAAGAGCAGGATCGCAGCTTGCAGAATCGGAGGCGTCGCTTGCCCAACCCATCGGCGAGTTGACGGAGACCTTGCACGCTCGCGGCCAGCGCGGTCACCCGAGCGAGATCGAGAAGCTGATCGGCGCCGCGATTACAGAGATATTAGCGGAACGAAGCATTGTAGTAGATGCAGTCCTGCATGGCGTATTCGATGAAAACGGCAAACTTGCTGCAGGCCTAACGACGGTAAACGACATTTGGAATATCATTCCCTACGAAAACTTCATCGCCACCGCGACACTGTCTCCTGATGAAATTAAAAGCGTGATGGAAGAAGTGTATGCCAGCCATGAGCCTCGAAGTTTGCTGGGGATCGCGGTAAGACTGGAGGGTCGCGGTCCCGATCGCAGGATCACTTCAATGACATTTCCAGATGGGCGCGCCCTGGAGCGCGATGAGAGATACGCAATCGCGGTCAACAGTTTCGACGCACGCAGCGGCGGTCATCATTTCATGCGGTTGCGAGCGTTGCTGGACAGGCCGGAGGCAAATTGCGTTCTGCACCCCGTGCAAACACGCGATGCGGTCATCGATTATTTCCGACGGCACAAAGTGGTGCAAAAGATTGCCGCGATACCGCCGCTGGGGATCGCGGCCTGATCTCACCAGTTCGCCCTTGCAAAAAGGGGCGCTTTCGCTTGCCTATTTCGCCATGCGACTTGGGATTTTTTGCTTTCTTGGGTTGTTGCTGGGTCTTGCCTCAGCGCAAACACCAAAACCCGGATTACCATCCGCCTCACCGGGGCCGAAGCTGCCAGAAATTCGGCCAGCGTTGATCGGAACCGCTCCAAATTCGTTGATCAACACGATAGACACCGCCGACCTGATCAGGAAGGGGCAAAAGGAAGCTGCAGTGATGTTTTCTTGTCTGGTCGCGCCGACTGGCGAAGTCGTCCGCAGCGGCGCGTATCGCGGTACACGCGGATCGGAACTGCTGGAGCAAGAACTACTTAAACGCCTTGCCACTGCCAAGTTCATCCCCGCGATCCACAATCACCAGCCGGTCATCGCTGTTTTTTATGGGACAGTGAAATTCGCGATCGTGAACGGCAAACCTCGGCTGCGAATTTTCGCCAATCAGCAACTCGAAGAAGTGGACAAGGAAGCCGATTTCATCGATCCGCAACCGTACGTCGGGCAGGACTCGAAGTTCACCGGTCTGCATTACCCCGAAACGGGTAGCACGGTGGCGGTCACTGGCGCTGTGGAACTCGCGCTGAACGTTGATGCGAAAGGAAATCTGACGAATTTGCAGGTCTTAGCTGAGGAACCGCCGCTGCTTGGTTTCGGCGACGCGGCTTCATCCGATTTCAGCGGCGCGAAATTCATCCCGGCCTTCCGCAACGGCAAGCCGGTTGAAAGCAACGTAAAGATTCCCGTTTACTACAAGCGATCGGCTGAGGCCGTTGAATCCCAGTGAAAAGCAGCGGTCGGTTGATGAAAAGATTGTTCGCGCGTTCTCGTCAATCATGGCTCGGCGCATTTCAATTTATCATCACATATGTGATCTAAAAGTGAAATGGGCGAGCGAATGCAACCATTGGGCATGAAATGATTCGCGCGTCTTTCTTCAAACGCGATCCGCTCACATGTGCACGCGAACTTATCGGCACTGAACTCATCTGGAGCGAATGTTCCGGGGTCGTCGTCGAGGTGGAAGCGTATGCGGCAATTGATGATGAAGCCGCGCACACCTTTACACGTCCAAGCGCGCGCAGCTTCATCGAGCGCAACAAAGCGGGCGCGGCGTACGTTTATTTCAACTACGGCGTTCACTGGATGTTAAATGTACTGGTAAAAGGGGACGCGAACGGCTTTGTGTTGATTCGCGCGCTCGAGCCTCGGCGAGGGATTGAACTGATGAAGCGACGCCGTGGCGTTAACAGTCTCCGTCAACTTTGCTCCGGCCCGGGCAAGGTCACACAAGCATTCGCCGTCACCGGCCGAGATCACGAGATGGATCTCTGCTCCGATCCGCGCCACTGCTTCGTCTCCAACTCTCGCGCGACTTTCGATGTTGTGGCGGACAAACGCATAGGCATCCGCCGCTCTGCGCATCTGCCGTGGCGATTTACGTTGCGCGGCAGTCCTTTCGTAAGCCGAGCGCCAGGGTAGGGGCGATTGACCTCAATCGCCGCCTCGACGGCGCTGTGGCAGGCGGTTCGGGTGAACCGCCCCTACCTGCATTGACTCAAACGTCGCTTGATCGAAGTTTCTCGCTCGAATGAATCGAAACGGTCAGCGTGTCTTGCTTGGCATGAGCGGTGGAGTGGACTCCAGCGTCGCAGGATATCTACTGCGCGAGCAGGGCTATGAAGTCGTTGGCGTGACGATGAAGGTCTGGCCGCAGGATTGTATCTCACGAGCGGAGGACAAATGCTGCGGGCCGCAGGCGGTCGCCGATGCGCGGGGCGTGGCGCACGCACTCGGTATTCCGCATTACGTCGTTGACGAGACCGATGAGTTCGACCGCGTCGTAATTGATTATTTCGCCAGCGAATACCAGGCGGGGCGGACGCCGAACCCGTGCGTGATGTGCAACGAAAAACTCAAGTTCGGAAATCTTTGGAGCAAAGCCAGGGCACTCGGCTGCGAGTACATCGCTACCGGGCACTATGCAATCATTGAGCACGTGGACGCGACGGCCTCGTCGCGTGAGGAGAAATGCGGCGAGGGCGCCGCATCTACTTTTGCCGTGCTGCGCAAAGGCATCGATCCGCGAAAGGATCAGTCATATTTTCTCTTCAGTCTGCGGCAGCCTCAATTGCGCCGCGCGCTCACGCCGCTGGGCACAATGACCAAGTCGCAGATCCGGGGGATCGCCCGCTCGTTAGGCCTGAAAGTCGCCGACAAGATTGACAGCCAGGAAATTTGTTTTGTTCCCGGCAACGATTACAAGGTATTTTTGCGTTCGCATCTGGGCGAAGTCGAATTTCACCGCGGCGAAATTTACGATGTCGCTGGGAATTTCCTCGGTGAACATGATGGCATCGAACTGTTCACGATCGGACAGCGCAAAGGGCTGCCCGGCGGTTCGCCGCGTCCGCGTTATGTCGTCGATCTCGATCCGGCAACAAATCGCGTCATCGTTGGCGATGCCGACGACTTGACCGTGGATGAATTTGAGATCGACAACGTGAATTGGCATCCCGCGGCTGGCGCGCGCGAGAACTTGTCCTTCGAAGCGACAGTCAAGATTCGGTATAGCCATCCGGGGACACCTGCAACGCTTACACCGTCCGGGAATGATCGCGCGCGAATTCGCCTGCATGAACCTCAGCGCGCAGTTACGCCTGGACAAGCCGCGGTGATATACGATGACGATGTTGTCCTCGGCGGCGGGTGGATTTGTCGGCAACCGGCTGGTCATCCTGAGCGGAGCGAAGCGGAGTCGAAGGATCTCGCGATGCTGCGGTAAAGTGATGCGACGGGGTTCCCCGACTGCGTTCTGAATGACGGTTTTGACCTAACGGATGAGCCAAAAAATCCTGCTCGCGCTGAGTACATTTCCGGACGCTGAAGTCGCGCGCCGGATTTCGAATCAGCTGGTGAGCGAACACTTTGCGGCGTGCGCGAACGTTTTGCTGTCTGTCGAATCGATTTACCGATGGAAGGGCAAAATCGAATCCGGTAACGAAACCTTGGTCTTATTTAAAGTTAGCGAAGACCGGCAATCAGCGTTTCAGGACAAGCTGCGATCGCTTCATCCTTACGATGTCCCTGAAATTATTTTCGTTCCAGTCGCGAGCGGGTTCGAGGAATACCTGCAGTGGGTTAGCCAGAACTGCGGTCAGGCGCGCTGACGTCTCTTGCCAGCCAGATAAATTGCGACGCCAATCGCGTTCGCGATTGCTGTCACGGCAATGATTTTCGCCGCGAAACTTAATGGGCTGGGCACGTCGATAATGGGATAAACGGTAAAAAAAATCGCCATTAGCGAAACAACCAGCCCACAAATCGCAGCTATACGCAGCCAAATGGCCGCGCCAGAGCGCACCGACGTAGCGCCAACCAGCGGAATCGCAAACAGGGTAGCGTAAACGATTCCATAGAAAACGTTCGAAGCGTTATCGACGAGTTGAAACGCTTCCTGAATGCCCGCGCCGATCTGGCTCGCGACGGCAATCGCGACGGTGAGCGCACTGACAAAGATAATCGAATTGATCGGCGTTCTGAATTTCGGATGCAGACGCGAAAACCAGCTCGGGAGCAATCGATCCCAGCCGGCGACCATCGGCAACCGCGAACTGCCGGTGACGTGCACGCTCGTAGAGGCAATCGTTTTCACCGTCATCAAGATAATCGCGATGGACGCGATTGCGCTTGCGATCGGAAAAAACTGCAAGCCCAGGTGCAGCGTTTGCGGCACCGGGCCGATGAGATCGATCGGTTTGTCGCCGATGAATGCGAGCACCGAGCTTGTACCAAGGATGAACGCGATCGCGATCACCGGTGACGCGATCACGACGGAGCGGCCGATATCGCGCGCTGGCGATCGCGTTTCGCCGGCGAGAATCGCGACGTATTCGAATCCGCTGAGCGCGCCGACGGCGAGTTTGGTGAAAATGTTAACGCAATAAAAGATCGACATCGCCGGCGCGGCGAAGACGAGCGGATGATATTCCTTCACATCGCCGCGCAGCAGCGCGATGAACGGCAGCGCGATAAGCGCAGCGTAAACCACGAGCATGGTAAAGCCGCCGACATTATGCACCCATTTGCCTAACGAAAGGCCGCGCACGGCAATTAAGCCGAGACCGGTAACCATGGAGCAGCTCACCAGCGACACGCACCATTTGCTGTGTGGCATCCAGGCCGCCCTGTCGCCAATTGCGTACGAGATGTTTGTGGTCACGAACATTCCGCCCAGCGCGATCACCATGATGGACAGCAACCACAAATTCCACGCCACCATGAAGCCGGCGAATTCGTTGAACGCGAGTTTGGCCCACTGGTAGATACCGCCTTCGAGCGGCATTACGCGGCTCAGGTAAATGACGACGACGGCTTGCGGAACGTAGAAGAGCACGATCGCCAGCAGCCAGAAGAACAAGTGGGCCTGGCCGAGCTTCGCTGCGGTGCCAACCCAACCCGAGCCGACGACGAAAAGAATTTGCGTCAGAACGAGATCGCGCAATGCCAACGGCTTTTTGAGCGCGGCGCTTTGTTGTTCAACGTCGCGTTCTGCGCGATCGAGTTCGCTGATCACGCGCCAAATTGTAGGGCATGCGCCTCGCTTGCCCACCGAAAATTGCCAGGCGAGCGCCCTCTACAACTTCGCAACGATTAATTCTCTTGCGATTTTATCGGCGGCGCTGGTTCGTTGCGAAACTCGCGGTGACGGATTTTGCCGCCGGCATATGCGATGTAGAAGCCGGAGGCCAGCGCGGCCGCTCCGAGCAATACCACCGCGATCGCAAGCGGGCCGGACGATTTCGGCCAGCGTAACGGAAGGAGGATCGCAGCGATGCTTAAAGCGGCGAGGGCGTAGAAAATGTAGATAACTTTCTCAGCACGCTCTTGGTGCTCGTCGAGCCAGGCATGACCATCGTCGTCGGTCATCGCCAGGACGCGGTCATATCCTTGCTGGCCAAATTCGAACACCGGCCACGCGGAAATCGAGGTGATGAATACGAGAAGCAACGTGACAGTGAGCGCTCGGCGGCCTTTTGAAATCAGAGCAGCGATCAGGGCGATCCAGCTGATAAGCAGCCCGTAAACGGGCAGCGGGTTGAGCAACACATGAACGTATTCCGGCTGCCGCAACCCACGAAAGAATCCGTCGATCATAATTTACCGTTCCACTGAGTTCCCTCGACGTGCGCAGATTGCCGTGCTTCGTCGGGCAAGAATTTTTTCCAGTCGGCGATCGTAAAATGCCACCATTCGGTGCGCATTCCCCAAAACCCGGCGCGATGCATCGCCCATTGCAGCAAACGCACGTGACCGAGGACTTCGAAAGATCGACCCATGTAACGCCACATCGCAGCAGGCGTAAAATCATCAAAATCACTCGGCATGCTAACGGGGCGATTCCATGAGTCTACCAGGGTAGCGTCGACGGCGACTCCATAGCTGTGCAGCGAGCCGACGCCAACTTCAGGATTCGCTACGTAGTCACTGTTGCGGGATGCTTCCCAAAGCTTCGTTTGTACGCTTACCGGCCGATAAGCGTCCCAGATTTTCAATCCATATTGGTAATGACGTAGAAGGGTTTGCGCCTTACTCAAAGCTGCGGCGACTTCAGGACGAGCGCGAGCGCGCATGCCCTGAGGATAAAGCGGATGTCCTACAAAGTTATTATTTCCTGCGTAGCGCAAGTCGATCACGATCGTTGGATCGACCGATTGAATATCAACGAGAGGGCGATCAGCATTTGCATTGATCGGCGTGAGGATTGCGGCCAAGGGAGCAAACAACCAAGTCCAAATCTTGTTGTTAGGTCGCTGCATCGTATCACTAATACGCTACTACGGCTGCTTCTGGCACATCGGTTCCGGCCAGGCGTTCAAGGAGAAGGCGTGCACTGTCCTCGGGCATCGTGAAACGCAATTCCAGATTGGAGGTGCCCTGTGTTTGGATGTCCGGCGGCTGCGAGTAAAGCAACAGCGGCGAATCAGGCAGGCCAAGCCATTGCTTCGGATTGTTGCGCAGATCACGCGCGACGTTGGCGGCGTTTTTAGGAGCATTCACCTTGATAAGGATTCTGGCTTTTACTGGATTTTGCAGGTTCACTGCAAGGCCGATCAGTTGCGAGGCGTCGAGTAATTCACGCGAAAAGATGGGATGGAAAATGCGGGACAAATCTGATGGATCGCGGGATATGAGGCGCAGCGCGCTTTCGTGATCGAGAGCCTGGAAACGATCGAACAGCTGCCCGGTGATTTTCAGGTCCGGCTTCATTCCCAGTCGCACGAGCACCAGCTCATCTACTTCTTCCGGCGCGCCAACGGCGAGTGTTGCCGGTCCGACGCGGGCCACCGCAAAATCCGGCTTGAAGGCTGTAGCCCCTGGCGCACCGGAGCTTTGCGAAGGCGGCTCGGCGGAGCTGGACTGTCGCTCCCAAACGGGCAAACCGTTGATCGAGCGCCTTCGGAAATTCCTGTCGTCGGCGACGGTACGAATCACCTTGGCAAGGCCGCGACGGCTTTGGACGAGGTTAAACTCTTTAGTCTCACCGGTCTCATCCGTCGTGAGCGCGCGGGTGATGCGCGCTGTATCCCGCGATGGGTTCAACCCCGGAACGGAAGCGGCGGGGCCGATTAATCCTAGCCAGAGCTTGGGCTTCGCATCGCGCCAGTGCTTTGCTAGGTTTGCGCGTTCGAATTGATCCGAATTAATCGATAGGATTGTGTCGGTTGCCTGCGGGAGCCATTCGCGTCCGCGCGGTGATTGGAAAACAACGAGCAACGTGATCGCAAGCAGAACCAGCACCGAAAACACGCTGAAGTAAAATTTCCGCAGCTCCTGTTTATCGATCTGGCTGGAGAGCTGGGCCAGCTCCGCCTGATGCTTTAACTGCAGATTTACGGCCTCTCTGCGACGATGGGCTTCCTCCAGCAGGTGCGGCGCATTCGGCGGAGCAACGCCCTTTTCAGCCAAATGCCGGCCGATGCTCAAATATGCCGGATTTTTTCGTTCTTCGACGGTTTGATGCCGCGTGCGCGCTTCGCGCACTGCTTGTTGTTGGGTCCGAATGCTCTCAGCCAGCTTGCGGTCGCGCGCTTCCAACTCGCTCCGCGTGCGTGCCATGTTTTTTTCTACGGCCACAAGTTCTGACTCAGCAGTGTTCAACTTTTCCTTCGCCGCACGCACCGCGTCGGTGCTGCCCATCCGTGCTCTTACAAGTTCGGCGCGTTCGTCCGGAAGGCGGGCCCGCTTTGCCATAATTCCTGCGGAGAGCGTTTCGAGGTCGGGGGGAGCAGGATCAAGCGCGTGCAAATCAGAAAGTTGTTTCAAAAGATCGCGATCGGCAGCTTCGCTTTCTTGAATACGCCGCTCCACGCTAGAGAGCTCTCGTTCGCACACTTCCGCGGTGCTCGTCGCCTGGTTACGCTTTTGAAGAAGCGGCTTTTTCTCTGCTTCGAGTTTCGCAATTGCGTTTGTCTGCTCGCGCGCGATTTGCTGACGTTCTTCTTCAATTCGTTTTATTCCTTCGTCAATCCGCGCGATCCGCAGCGCGACTTCTTTTTGCTCCTGCTCCAGTTTTTTTAGTGCAACGATCTCGTTGCGCAGTTCGGGAAAATTTGCCGCCTGTGCTGTCCCCTCGCGCCCGAGGTTAATTTCACTTCTTTGCAGAAGACGCCGGTCGTGCCGGAGCGCTATACGTGTTCGCTGGCGCTTGAGCTTTAAGGCTACTTCGCGAAAGCCTGTGCGAATGAAGCTCACAAGAAGACGCTATACAAACCCGGAACGGGAAAAAGATTTTTCGTGTGTTCTAGCAGTTGCATGACGGGTGTTGTCATTCCTCAGATGCGGCCAGTTTTGCCAGCACACTGAAGTCCTCCAGCGTCGTCGTGTCCCCGGTGACCTTTGCCCCGCTGGCAATTTCTTTGAGAAGTCGTCGCATGATTTTGCCGCTGCGCGTTTTTGGAAGCGCTTCGGCAAAACGCACCTCATCCGGTTTTGCAATTGCGCCAATATGCTTGCTGACGTGATCGCGTAGTTCCTCCTTCAGCCCGCGGGCTACCTCAACTCCGCTTTTCACCGTGACAAACGCCACGACGCCCTGACCCTTTAATTCATCCGGTCTGCCAACTACTGCCGCCTCTGCGACTCGCGGGTGACTGACCAGCGCGCTCTCGATTTCCGATGTGCCGAGTCTGTGACCAGCCACATTCAGAACATCATCAATGCGCCCGACGATCCAGGAATAACCGTCTTCATCGCGGCGCGCGCCGTCGCCCGTGAGATAATTGCCTTTGAATTCGGTCCAGTATTGCTGTCGGTAACGCGCATTGTCGCCGTAGATTGTGCGCAACATCGAAGGCCATGGCCGGCGAATAATCAATTTGCCGCCAATGTTCGGGCCGACTTCCTGTCCCTTTTGATCGACGACGGCTGGGTCGACGCCAAAGAACGGAAGCGTGGCGCTACCCGGCTTCGTTGGTATCGCGCCCGGAAGAGCGGTGATCATGATTGCGCCCGTCTCGGTTTGCCACCACGTATCGACGATCGGACAACGTCCACCCCCAATGGTTTTGTGATACCACATCCAAGCCTCCGGATTGATCGGTTCGCCGACTGTGCCTAACAACCGCAGCGACGAGAGATCGTGTTTCGCCACCCAATCGTCGCCCCAGCGGATGAATGCGCGGATCGCAGTCGGGGCCGTATAAAGAATGTTGACCCGATATTCCTCGATGATTCTCCAGAACCGATCGGGCTCGGGCCAGTTTGGTGCACCCTCGTACATGACAACTGTTGCGCCATTCGTGAGCGGACCATAAACGATGTAGCTGTGACCGGTGACCCACCCAACGTCGGCTGTGCACCAAAAGATGTCCTCATCGCGGATGTCGAACACGTATTTGGTGGTACAATAAACGTTCACCAGGTAACCGCCGGTGGTGTGCAAAATTCCTTTCGGTTTGCCGGTCGATCCGCTTGTGTAAAGAAGGTAAAGTGGATGCTCGCTGTCGAGCGGCGCGGGCGGGCAGTTTGCATCCACGTACTCCAGTTCTCGATGCCACCAAACATCGCGGTCTTCCTCCATGTGGATGTCGTTTGCCGCGCGACGAAAAACGATTACGCGCCGGACTGAAGTGCCATGGCGCAGCGCGTCGTCCACGTTTTTCTTCAGCGGCACAATCGCTCCGCGGCGATACGCACCATCGGCAGTGACGAGCGCAATCGCGCGGCTGTCGTTGATCCGGTCGCGGATACTGTCGGAACTGAATCCGCCGAACACCACTGAATGCACCGCGCCGATTCGCGCGCAGGCAAGCATGGCAATCGCCGCCTCGGGGATGTTCGGCAGATAAATGATGACGCGATCGCCTTTTTTGATGTTGTTTCGTTTGAGCACATTTGCGAAGCGGCAGACTTCGCGATGCAACTGCTGATAAGTGAGCGTGCGCTTGTCGCCGGGTTCGCCTTCCCAAATTATTGCCGCCTTATTTCGACGCGATCCGGCAAGATGCCGGTCCAGGCAATTCTCCGAAATGTTCAGTTTCCCGCCCACAAACCATTTCGCGAACGGAGGCTTCCATTCGACAACCTTCTTCCACGGCGCGCGCCAAACCAGCTCCTTCGCTTCGCGCGTCCAGAACTTGGCAGGCTGCCGGATCGATTCTCGATACATTCGCCGATATTGAGCGAGGCTCTTGATCCGCGCCTTACTGCTGAAACCCGGTGGTGGCTTGAAAACGCGTTTTTCGACCAGATGCGATTCAATATTGTCGTGCATGAGCAGTCCCTAATATGCCGAGGAATATTTTTCGGCAAGCGCAGTCGAGCGGCGACCAGGCGAAGGTTAAAATGTTACAACGGTCAGCCCCAACAGCCTTTGTAACTGTGTAACTCTTTTAATTGTTGTAACGTTGCGAATGCTCGAACCCCTGCCCGACGAGTATTTCATGCGTGAAGCTTTGCGACAGGCGCAGAAAGCGTACTCAGGAGACGAAGTCCCGGTGGGCGCGGTGGTTGTGCGCGAGGGCAAAATCATTGGGCGATCTCATAATCAGGTCGAATTGCTCAAGGACGCGACTGCGCACGCGGAAATGCTGGCGCTGACACAGGCTGAAGCGGCCGTTGGTGATTGGCGTTTGACGGACTGTCATCTTTACGTGACCAAAGAGCCGTGCGCAATGTGTGCAGGCGCGCTCGTGCACACGCGGATCCAGCGCGTAATTTTCGGCTGCGCAGATCCCTCTGGGGGAGCGGCCGGGAGCATGATGAATCTTCTGCAGATGCCGACGTTTAATCATCGCTGCGAAATAACGTCCGGTGTTTTGCAAAACGAGTGCGCCGCAATTTTGCAGGATTTTTTTCGCAAACGCCGCGAGGAGCCAGCGCAATAATCGCACTTAGGCCAAAAAAGCTGGCTTGGAATCGCTACCAAGCCAGCTAACTAACCTCACATCAACTTGTGCTCTTTAGTAGCGGTAGTAATAACGCTTGTGATGCTTGTAATACCGACGGCCGCTGTAATAATACGGCCGGCCAGTATAGTAATATGTTCGATAATATGGATAACCCCCGTAATAGCTGTAGTAGCTGCGCGGGTAATAACCATAATATCCTGGATATCCGTAGCTGTAACCATATGCGGGATAACCGAACCCGATTGAAACCTGAGCATCAGCTTGTTTAAGCGGAATCAGAGCCAGTCCGATTGCTACCAATGGAAGTAAAAGAAGTTTTTTCATAGGTTTTCTCTTTTTCGTTTTGTTTCGTGTTTCTTTACGAGGCGATGCCAACTCCTGCCAAGGAGCGCACGGCGCGCATGTGAAAATCGCGCCTCTTCCTCTTTTTAATATGATTCGGATTTCAACAATCTCGTGGTTCCCGCGCACGGAAAAAAGGGCCAAAATTTTGGTTCGTGATCTGGAATGAATTCCAGTCGCGTTGCGAATTTTGGAATGTCTCTACTCAGACTTTACTGGCTGTGGTAAGAGTGGTGGCGATAATGATGGTGATAAGTCCGGTGCGCAGTGTACCTATGGCTCGGTGGCGCGGAATAATAGGCATATGGATTTCCGGCGTATGGATAGTAATGGACGTACGGGTGCCGATAGTATCCGTAAGGATAATAATTGAGGTAGCTCGGAGAACCGTAGTATCCGCTCGGAAATCCAAAACTGAGGCCCAGAGTTCTGGGAACCAAGACAGTCGTCTCAGTTTGAGCGTCAGAACGCTGAACCGGAAGCAACGCGAATCCGCTTATCGCCAGAGCGGTTAAGATAAGTTTTTGCATGACTTTGCCTTTCGTTTGTCCCTTTTTCTTTCTTGTTTTGCGAGGGATCGACCTGCTGAGTGATTTTCCTCGATGCATCAGGAAAGCATCTCTCGCATTATCTGATTCGGGCAAAGCAGCTTCCGCGGTTCCTGAAAAACCACAAAAATAAAGAGCGATCAGCAATCGCCCTTTGGCGACACTAATCGCTTCAGGGGCTCACGTGATTACGTTACGCGCCCCGGACTCTCCAGATGCGAAACTATTAGGGATTAGCAACATTTCGCCATTCCGTGAAAGGCAACGACATGATGATCGCCAATCTTGTTTGCTGCACGCCGGAGCACACCGTGCGGCAGGCAGCCGAGATGATGGTCAGGCACGACTGCCGCGAAATTGCCATAGTGGAAAACGTCGAGAACTTGAAACCGATTGGCGTGATCACTCGACCGCGACATTGCCTAGCGTGTAGTGGCCGCAGGCAAAAGCCCAGCGCAAACGAGCGTGCGCGATGCTATGTTGAGTCATCTGTGACGGTTGCGAGCGAGCCTTTCTATGGTGCATCAGAGTTAAATTCAAAAGGAGTAAAATAACGGATGAAACAACACGAAGTCACCGTTCCTCAAATCGGTCTGATTGCCGGCACGCGTGCAATGCTTGGCGCGGGGATCGCGCTATTGCTTTCTGAAAAGCTGAGCGGTGAGCAGAGGCGAGCAATTGGCTGGACGCTGGTCGCCGTCGGCGCGTTAACGACAATCCCACTGGCGCTGCAATTATTGAGTGACGACGAGTGATTGCGACGCGGCCTACGTTGTGCGCGCAGGTGAAAAGTTAACTGCTTCCATCGAGCTTGAATGGCGATTGGGGTGGACGCCAAAATCGGGCAGTGGACATAGCACCTTTCGCAGAAGAGAGTGAAATCGAAAATTCAAGCTAAGGAGATGCATCATGTTCGCCGTTATTCGTCACTATCACTTTAATTCAAACGACGGTGCAGAGATCGACCGCCGGATACGCGAGGAGTTTGTGCCAATCGTTAAGAAGGCGAAGGGGCGAACAATCTGGATTACTGACGCTCATCGCGGCGATGGGAAGCGTTTCGTTGTTCGTGCTAATGAAAAACTGACCGCGTTTCTGGAACTTGAATCGGTGGTTCGGTTTCGAAATTCGCCGCGTAGGAGCAGAAACCCTGCTTAAACTGCGAACATAAGTATGCCTCGGGTGTAAGGCCGGATACTACAAAGTTTTTAGGGGGATTTTGCTGAAAGAATCAGCAACGTCTCCCGATAGACGGCGACTCGGCGCGGTAATATTCTCCACGCTTTAAATGTTCTCCCACAGAACTCCCGACTCCATGCCCTATTGCCGCAAAGTCTTCGGCAACTATGGCGGGCAAATTTCCTAGAAGAACGATCAAAGGAAACAAACACATGAAAACAATAACCAAAATTATCTATCTGGCGGTCGTGCTTGTCGCGTTCGTCTGCTCTGCGCTTTTGCCGAAAGCGCAAGCCGTGAGCCCACCACTGGGCGGCGGCTATCCCGGCGGCAACACTGCCGAAGGGCAAAGCGCCCTTTTGCATCTCACCAGCGGCGGATTCAACACAGCCGTTGGTTTCTTTTCGCTTTTGAGCAACCCGACCAACAGTTTGAATACGGCCATTGGAGCAGGGACGCTCTTAGCCAACAGGGCAGATAACAATACGGCTACCGGCGCTGTGGCGCTTTTGAGCAATACCACTGGGTCTGAAAACACCGCCAGTGGTACGTTCGCACTCTTCAACAACACCACGGGCACAAACAACACCGCCATCGGCAACCAATCGCTTTTCAGTAACACGATCTGTAATGGAAGTACTGCGGTCGGTAGCCAGGCTCTTTATAACAGCAACGTGACAGATCTAACGGTAGACGCGCCAAACACCGCAGTGGGCTTTCAAGCGTTGTATAGCAACACAACCGGCAACGAAAACACGGCGCACGGTTACCAAGCTCTCTTTAGCAATACAACCGGAACCGATAACACGCGACCGGTTCCCTAGCGCTCTATAGCAGTACAACCGGTTATACCAACACGGCCACTGGTTCTGAAGCAATGTATTACAACACAACAGGTGCGTTCAATGCTGCCACGGGTTTTCAGGCGCTGTTTAGCAACGTAAGCGGCAACTACAACACCGCCACCGGTGCCTTTTCGCTCCCTTTCAACACCACCGGCAACGCGAACGTGGCCGACGGTAATTCTGCCCTTCAAAACAACACCACTGGCGGTGGTAACACGGGCATCGGAGAAAGTGCGTTGGTTAACCAAACAACCGGTAATCAAAACATCGGACTGGGTTTATGCGCCGGTCAAAATCTCACCACGGGCGGTGTCAACATCTATATTTCCAATCCAGGTGTTTCCGCCGAAAACACTACCATACGCATTGGCAACGTGGTCGCGTGGACGGACATATACGGCCATGGACACCCCGCCCATACCGCCACCTATATCGCCGCTATTAGTGGGACTGCCGTGGTCGGCGATCCGGTTGTAGTGGACGCAAATGGTCAGCTAGGCACAGCCACTTCATCGGCGCGGTTTAAGAAGCAAATTAAGCCAATGGCAGATGCGAGTGAAACGATCCTCGGCTTAAAACCGGTGACGTTCCAATACAAGAGTGACTCGAACGGAACCCGGCAGTTTGGCTTGATTGCTGAGGAAGTCGCTAGGGTGAATCCTGATTTAGTCAGCCACGATCGCAACGGTGAAATCTACAGTGTTCGCTACGACGCAGTGAACGCGATGTTACTCAATGAGTTCCTCAAAGAGCACAAAAAAGTGCAAGACTTGGAAAACACCGTCGCCCAGCAACAGAAGGGGATGGAGATTCTGACGGCTCAGTTGAAAGAGCAGGCCGCGCAAATCCAGAAAGTGAGCGCACAGCTCGCCACAGCGAGTCCGTCCGGTGGCGGACTTGAACTGAGCAAACCTGCGCCGCAAACGGCGCTGAATCGTCGCTAAGCTGGCGCCGAACAAGCAAACGGATCACTAACGTGACCGCTTATACACACTTATTCCGTTGATTCGACCATTCTAGCTGCACGGTGTAGCTGGCCACCGTTTTAAAGTTCCATGCACAGATATCGCCAATCTCGCCATTCGTATCGTCGTACCAACCCGTCCCTGGAACTGGATCGGTGATGACTTCACACAACTCGTGCGAGCTCGTAGCAGTCATCGCATCCAAGACCGTTAATCCTCCAAGACATGCGGCGCATCCGGGATACGGCATAATGGCGTAGTAGATGTTGCCCGCATTGTTGTGATAGCCGCAATAACTTTGACATGAGCGACTCCCACCCATTACCGACACAATGCCCGACTCTAAGAAGATAAAATAAATTGTGTCGCTATCGTTGGCTGGAACCGTTCTGCTTACGATCCAATTCTTTAGCACTTTTTGAATTGCTGAATCGCTAATGCTGCTGCTCGGAACACCGGTCGTAATCACTTTCGAACCAATCAAGCTGCCGTGACCAATCGTTTGGCCCGAAACGTTGTATTCCAAAAGCTGATCTATCAATGGACTAACAAGAATATCGCTGAAGAATTTGTTCATTGCCGCTACCAGCGATTTGGCGGCAGCGGCGTCCGCCCAGCTTTGCCCCCAAAAAATGGTGAAGACCTTTGCCGAGTTGATCAGCACTCCACCGCGATAAGTGAGTCTGGCCCCGATCGTTCGCTGAAGCGGCAAATGATGCGGCGGGACAACTCGAATTGCTTCCCCAATAGGAAATTTTTTTGCCAACGATGGCGGTGCGGATTTTCGTAGCAGCATCATCTCCCACCGTTAGCCGAGATTTGATCTCTCGCAAAATCCGCCTCGTTCCGACAGGAGAAACAGCGAACGTCGTCACATCACGCAGTGATCCGCGTTTGCGATGAGGGTGGCAACGTAATCGAA
>Ga0306920_100002899_pt1 | contig 21678 bp, 11 predicted proteins | sample flu12Cox44000170_FD_204666 | JGI IMG/M metagenome (GOLD analysis project Ga0306920, IMG submission 204666) | Lab enrichment of tropical soil microbial communities from Luquillo Experimental Forest, Puerto Rico - flux4day.12C.oxic.44.000.170 (v2)... | ecosystem: Environmental > Terrestrial >...
ATTTCATAAAAAGGACCAGAGTTTTGGCGAACAGCAGGTGATCACAATCCCTTGTTGCATGCAGTTGAGAAACGAAGCGCCAGGTTATCGAGGAAATCGTCAGAGCCGGATATCTTCGATCCTCCACAGCCCGAGGCTCTTGTCGGAAAAGCGACCGCCGCCCTCCGAGCATTTTTCGTCGATAATTCTGAACGGGGACTGAAAGTTAAACGGCGGAAGCTGAAAATTCAATGGACGCCAGCCGCCGGTTGCAATTTCTTCGTTTGCATTCGTTCTTACGAATGTCGTTGTCAGCAGATATTGCGAGCCGCTCCGTTTAAAGTTGCGGAGCACCCGGAAAATGTCGTCGATACTGAAATGCACCAGGCAATCCCGGCACAAGATAAGGTCCGCACCCGGGGGCACGTCCGTCATCAGATCCAAGTGAAGGAATTTTCTCTGCGTGGCGCCAAACGCCTCTTGATTCCGGGCGACAAGTTCGCGCAATACATCCACACCGATGTATTTCCGGACGCCGAGCTTGACGTGCCTCATCCAATTGAAATCGCCGCACGGCGCATCGAGCAATGTCCGGGCGCCAACATCTTCGACCAGCAAGGGCAAACGCTCGCGAATCACGCTCGTGTGTTGAAGCGAAGAGCCGGGCCCTGAGACGGACTCCTCTCCCGCCTGGCCGTATTCCTTTCCCATCCGCCCAAACAGAGATTCGATCTGGTTCACGGACCTTAAGCGATTAGGGTCGTTGCGGGAAAAGAGAAATCCGGCATGGCCCGCAGCCGAAGGGCCACTGAAGATGTTGTAACGGACCGGCGCGAGGGAAAGAAATTCGGAGAGCTGCCAGCGGGACTGGTCATTGGATGGCGTGGGATCCGACTCGGAAACAAAGGAATTGTGGACCATTACGTAGTCCGCGGCATCCATGGCGCGGCTAAGAATTTCCAAACTTTTTTGTTTGGGCCAATTTCCCAGGACCCCGTCCAAAATCGCCAGGTTCCAGTTTCCGTCAATCTGTTGGCAGAGATTTCCATTGGCCGGTTGAATGCGGTCATAAAGGAATTCGTGGTGGCCCGCAATGACCTCGCCCGACAGTTGAATTCCTTCGACATGCAATTTCCATTTTGACCGGTCTGATTTCACACTCGATTCCTCGCCGAAATCGCGCACTAGTATCCCCCACCGGCCCAAGCCGACCCCGACGTCAAGTACGCGCAAGGGGGCCAACTCGGTGACGGCTTCGATGCAAAACGGCAGCGCAGCCCCTGTGGGCGCGGGCGGGTTTGAGCTTGAAGGCGGGGCGGCGGTAGATTTGGCGTTCTCCAACGATTTGTTAACGAGATACCGGAAGAACGTATTTTCTCCGAGGAGATCTTTTGAAGGATTCCTCAGTTGAAATTGCTTCACCGCGCCGTTGGAAAGCATGTAACAGAAAGCTCGAGAGTCGACGAGGCGCTCATGCCTGGCGGGAGAATCCGTCGCAAAAAACGCGCCGGGATTGCTCCAGCAAACGGGCTGAATCCGTTCGCAGGGAATCTCGTACCAAGGGTCCCTCGTTGCGGCAAGCAACGCCGTCAGGGGCTCACCGCCGATTGCGGTCCAGGCAATGTTCCGCCGGTTTCTCAAAACCTCGCACACCTGCCGGTAAAACGCCCTGGCAATCGAGCTTTCGGGCCGGGCCGCCAGGAGATCGTTGGTGATGTCGCCGCTCCGCTCGCGATGAGCGACAAATTCGAAATCCCGCAAGGCCGCAAGAATAGGTTGAAGAGATTGCATTAAGATGCAGTCCGAGTCGATCCAGATTCCTCCAAAGTGGGCCAGCAGATAAGCACGGATAAAATCGGAGCGATGCGCGACGTAAAGTCGCGCGATATTGATGTCGCGATCGTGCTCCCACAAGCGGTTGAAATCAGCGGGAGAAAGAAGCCGAACATCGTGTCCATGAGCGCGGATCGTCTGGTGGCAAAGACGAATCCATTCCGGACAATCCCCTTCCCAATACATCCAAATCGGCAGCTGGACGGGCGCTGTTGTTTCGTCGGGGTCAGCCATGGCTGGTTTCACCTCCATTGCTCCGGCGGATTGAATCCCGAAAGGGTTGGCTAGGATCAATGAGATTGGTTGAAGCAGTAAGCGCCCTGAAGTTTCCAAAGAAGGAGCGTTCAGCGCCTCCCTCGGCGGCCACGTGTCAATCGAAGCCTCCTGAAGTTTCAGCCTTTCTGCCGTGCCGTAAGCGCAAACCGCCCCGGCTTTCCGAATGGTCTCAATCTCTTCATGCGATAGGTCCCCGCAGGTCAGCTCAACAGTGGATTTCTTCCACAGGTCTTTCCATGCAAGATTCGAGAGAAACTCCGTCGCCACTTCCATGCCGAAAAGTAAAACGGAATCCGGTTGGCCCTTTACGCTGCATTGCCGCGAGAAGTCTTCGCGGAGCGTTGTAACGATCCACTCTGTCTTATCACTTGAAAAGTTTCTGAGCCACCCATGCAATTTAGCAGCGCGAAGGCGGGAACGATCGTCCGATCTGCCGTGAACAAGAAAGACTCGCCTGTCATTCCAGTTGCAGCACTGGGTCAATTTGGGCGGTTGGCGCTTGAGGAATTCGTTCCGATCGGTGATCGCGCAAATTCGCCCGAGAGCCGAAAGGTTCTCGCCATAATGCGGATTTCCGCGGATATGGCGGTTTCCTCGGTATCCCCCGGAGTCCGGATGAAACAGGTGGTAGAGCCGCTGGCTCGCATTGCTGGTAATTCCTGCCGAGCCAAGCAGTTTTACTTTGAACCACCATGCGTCATCCTCCCCGCCCCAGCCCCGAAATTCCTCAGACATTCCTCCATATTTTTTCAAAAAAGAGTTTCTTACCAGCCCAGCCGTTCCGCGATTTTCGCGAAGGACGTTGGCTGGCTTGCATTCGTTGGGACCCTTGAGTCCTCCCTCAATCTCCCTGCTATCGGCTGCGGAAAGATAGTCGACGCTGGTGAAAGGAACCAGGTAATCTAATTGCCTGGAGCGCATTTCCTCGAGTGCAACCTCGATGAACGAGGAGCGCATCAGCAGGTCGTTGTCTCGCCAGAGAATTACGTCAAAATCGGCCAGCGCCGCTCCGATGTTCAGGCAGCGCGAGCGTTCAAATGGCCCTTCATTTTGCACGAAAAAGTACTTGTCGACCCAGCGGCGTGAAAGTTCCGCCGCAAAGGGAACCTTCCCCATCTCAACGAGGATGACCTCGTCAAAGCCGCTGCATTGCCTGAGGTTCACAAGTGACGCTTTCAAATTGGGCAGACGCTCCTGTCCCCCGTGACAGATCACCACGCTTAACCCACTCCGGAATGCCGGTATGGTGCCAGGCTCCTGGGAATTTGAAACCAGCGGGTCCCGAGAAGGAGCGGGCTTCAACTCGGGTGGTTTAGCAACCTTCGAGTTCGGAATTCCCCCCGAGGACATGATTTTCAAATCATTCTGTGAAACGGATTCACGCCCTGGCACGGGGGTTTGCGCGCGGATCGGACCAAAATCATCATCCGGCAACAAATCGATAATTGTCTCCAGGCGCTCAGCCAGCCAATATTTTCCAACCGCCTTCTTCGGACTGGCGTTGGCCGTGTGAATCGATGCGACGCAAAGGCTCGGATCTCTTAAATCGATGCGCTTCTCGCCCGGGATTTTAGCGACGAACTTCACATCCTCAGCAACCGGAACTGCCGGGAATCGATTCTCCTCCCACGCGTGTCTGGCGTAGGCGAGGGGACCGAGCCAGGGAGCAGGAGAAGACGGGCACTCATACCGATAGGCTTTTTGAGTTTCCGCCTGAAAATAGAAAATGGTGCTGCTCCCGCAAATGGACGCGGCGCTTTCGCGCAGCGCCGTTACTTGCCGGCTAATCCGCGAACCGGGATACCAATCATCATCGTCCCAATGAGCGATGTATTCTCCCCGGGCCTCCGAGCAGGCGAAATTCCGCTTAGCTCCAATCGGCTGTTTATGAGGGAGATGCCAGTATCTGATCCTCGGGTCATCCGGGAGAAGATCCGAAATCGGATCGGTTCCGTCGTCAACGATCAGCAATTCGAGATTCGAATAGTCCTGTCGGCTGAAACAGCGAAGGGCTCTGGGGATGAACCGTCTTCGATTGTACGTCGGCATGATGCAGCTCACGAGTGGCGGCTCTACTGCGGGATCCTCTGGCGGTGGCCAATCCTCGATGACAGCCGCCGCCGCGACGGGGTTACAAAGGTTACAAATCAATTCAGCAGGCGCAAAATGAGGACACGCGTCGCCGCGGCACTTCGCGCGGTAGTCGTCCTTCAGACCTCGCAGCCGCAATCCGCAGAACTTGTCCTGGTAGCGCCTCTCATTGGATTCACGCGCCGCATCCACATCCTCCGCGGAAATTCCGGCGGCGGGCGCCCGATGGGCATAGGCTCCGCAGACCCAGATGGATTTTAATCCGGCGCGGTGCGCGCGGACGTTGTAGTCCGTTTCCCAGTGAGTTCCGGCGAGATAAGCTTCGTCGGCTTCTCCGATCCTCTGGCAAACCGAGTCGCGGACCACATAGCAAAAACTGGAGAGCTCATGCCGCGTGTCCAACAGGCGGCAGGCAGTTCCAAAGCGCTGCCGCACGCGCCGCGTCGATTGAACGATGTCCTTCTCCCCGTCCGCCATGGAAGCCAGGACGAGCTGGCAATTGGAACCACGATTCGTGGAGGGACCCGCGATGCCGCACCCGGGATGGCGGTCCATCGCTTCCATCATGAAGTGGAGCCAGGGACCGCCAAACTCGACTCCATTTTCAAGAAACACATGGAATTCCGCGGGCCTGTGATTCGCCAGACGGTTGAAGCACGCCGCAGCGCCTTGCGGGAACTGTGTCGAAGACCTAGCGATTCCCTGAAATTCGCGCTGGGAATCAAAGTCACATTCGTTGGTGCCGTCCAATAACAAGACCAATTCAAACGGAAGTTCCATGTTCCTTGAGAGACTCGTCAGAGTCTTCTTCAGACGCTCCGGACTACCTTGAACATGAACGCCGATGTTAATCGTGGGCACTGGACTCTCCGCTTTGTCGCTGCAAGCTCTCGAGTTTTACGCTCGGCCGCTAAAGCGTCGCTCGAGGGGCCGCCATTCAGTCGAAACTACCCTCCCTTTTTTTTGGACAGCGCCTGTACGAGCGTGTTGAGGTCGCTCAGCGCCTTCGTCTGCGCTTGCAATTGCTGGGTGAGCATGGCGATCAGTTGATCTCGCTTGGCGAGTTCAATGCTCTGCGATTGCTGCAGACTGGCCAGCTGGGATTTCACCGTGGAGACATCCTCTTCGAGCGACGCCACGGCGGCGCCGCTCGTTGCTTCCGCTTTTTGGATGCCCGGAGGCGTCACGGAAAAATAGCGTACGGTTTGGTCTTGATCCACGAATGCCGTTACTGACGAGCCAGCCTCGACTTGCGAGGGCGCAGTGACCGTCGTCTCCACGTTTTCGGCCACCATGGTAGGGTCGTAGGGCAACGTGCTCATGGAAATGTTGTTCGCGCCGAGCGTGTCCTGAGCCGTCCCGGCGGGCTGACCGACCAGGTCCATCAATTGCGTCTTGGCGCCCGAGGGTGCGGGGGTCTTCAGCAGGCTCAGCAGGTAATCCTTCGCCAGAATCTTGACCGAAAGCGCCCTGTTGATTCCGGACAGGACCGCCCCAATCGAAGCCCCTTTGAGCCTGTTCGCAAGGTCGGTAAACGTTCCGAAAGGAAGGCCCGTGAGGGTGGTCCCCGGCGAGCTCGATCCCGAAGGCTGCTTGGGAGCCAGGAACTGGCTCACGATGCTGCAGCACCAGGTGCTCAAAAGGTATTTGAGGATTGGAAAAATCGGAACGATGGAAAGCCAATACGCGACATTCGGAAAGGTCTTCACGTATTTCCGCCCCGACAGGTTGCAGATCTTGAAGACCTTCTGATCTTGAACCGTGATGACCGCCAGGCCGATGGTTTCGTCCCCGCCGCATTCCGGACACGGGCGCAGAAGCAGATAGCAGAATCCATCCTTCAAATATTGGACAAACCCATCGATCAGCCTGAGAAAAGCCTCGATCACTTTCTGACGATAAGACAAGAGTTCGTCGAGCTGCGGGGTCGTCCACGGCTTGGCTTGGCCGCGGATCACCGTGATTGAATCGCTTACCAGATTGAGAAGGAGCATTTCCTTCCGGAGTGTCGAAAATTGCATCGAAATAGGGTCCGCTTCCGTAGGGTAAAAGCTTTCGACGAATTGCGCGGTTCCTGGATTCACTCCGGCGGCCTCGGTCTCTTCAAGCAACCTCATTTTGCACAGGGCGTGGTAGCTCAATTGAAGTCCGGGATTATTTGTGTTGTAGGCGAATCGAATCGTATCGTTTGCCTCCAAGGGCACAACGACTGGTGAGCCTCGCTGTCCTGCTGTTCCGAACTTGACAATATAAAGATTCTTGACCGTCGAACCGGCCGGGGGGCCCGCGCTGACGTAGACTTTTGAGATTTCTGTCTCCGTGGTCTCCGGCGCAAGAGCCAAATCGTCGGTCGAGCTGACGAGCGCCTGGTTAGGAATCTCGAATCGAGCAATTATCGAGACATCGCCCCGCACGCGAATTTGCACGACCATGTGACTTGTGGCCGTCAGGATCAAGGTCGCATATGCAAAACCGTTTTGTGCAACCAGGTGGCCGATCGCGTTGAAATCGGAGATCAACGAACCCATGGGTTTGCTGCCGGGGGTGGTGGCCGATATGCTGAACGAATAGAGCCCCGCTCCCACAGCTGAAACGCAGATTCTGTTGCTGTCGCTATCCACGGCGATTCTGCTGAAGACGGTGTTCGGGAAGGTGGTGGATTGCCAATCCGATGAGCTCGAATTGATTGGCTTTACCGCAAAAACACTGTCCTTGCCATTGTTGATCGTTGCGATGGCATAGAGCGTGTTGTTGTTCGGAGAGACGCCGACATCCATTACGACAGCATTAGCAGCTGGAAAAAGCAAAGTGGCCTGAAGCCTGCCCCTCGCCAGGTCGTAGTATTCCACGGCCGAGCCGGCCCCCACCGCAAAGGCCGCCGCCCCATCGGAAGACAATCGAAGCTGCGACATCTTCCCAGTCCCGAAAATAGTTTGCATGGTCTTAATTGCGCCCGGGTAGCCCGGGAACTCCCCAACCTCAGATCGAAGAGCGCAGAAAGTCTGATCGGCGGCTAAGCCCTGAGTCATGTGGTTTAGCAAAGTGCCGAAGATCTTGCCCATCACCTCGTGTTCATCGATGGAAATGTAGACGTGGCTCCCTCTAAACAGGTTGATCAGGCTGGTTTGGAACTTTTGCGCGAGTGTGACATCCGGGGGGACTGGCTGGTTGGAAATGGTCTGAAAATAGTCCGCAAACCACTTGAGATAGTTGGTGTAGAAGTCGCTCCAGATTCCACCGTCGAAAATGGCGCTGGCTTCGCTCGGACTTGTGTATGCTACCAAGCGGAGTTCATTGTTCGCGGAGGGATCCATCAACAAGCTGTACTGCCCGTCGATGGCTCCGGGAGAGGTGACGGGAATATTGGAAATGACGTCGAATGGCATCGGTTGCTTGATGAGAATATCGTCACCCTGGCAATCGATGGCGTAGCCTTTCTGAACCGTGACCCCGCCGTTGGGCCCGCAGGTGACTTGCAATCCACAAACGACGCCCCAGCCGTGCAGCTCTTTCTTATGAAATTTCAAATCCTCCTGCTCGCAGAGTTCGTCGAGAGCCTCCTGTACCGTTTTGGCGTCGGCTAGATCGGGACAATCGGTTTCGTAGCAGACATCGTCGGCGCAAATGTGAGTCAGGCTGGGGAACTGCGTCCGGCAGTCTTGCGCGTTCATCACGCCGTCGACTACGTCCAGCAGGGCCAGCTTGCAGAAATGGTGCGCGACTCCCATGGGCGGCTGTGGAATTGGACTCAACGTTGAGGTCGAGCTCGAAACGTTGGAGGCGAAGGGCGGCCACTCGATATCGCCGGTCGCCGTGCGCGCGGGGATTTGCCAATAGGCCCGCGGCGCCAATCGGCCACTGGTAAAATTCACCTGAATGTTGTTTTCGAGGTTGAGCCATCCGGCCGCAATGGCAACCCCGATTTGCGTCGCAGAATTCTGAGGCATGTCCCACCGGCGCAGCCGCAGGTTGGTCTTGTTCGCATAGTTGGAAGCCGGCTGAGTCGGCAAGGTACTCGACGGTTGGGTCACGGCCAAAACGGGACCTGAGTCCGAAGCGCTGACGTTGCTGATCGAATAAAGAAACCGCGGATTATTTTGAAACTCATCATGGGGATCGATGATTTCCACCCAATCGTTTACGGCCAGGGTGTGCAGGTCATCCTTCCCAAGATCGGGAACCGTGATGTTTCCGCTGCTATCGATGGACACGATCGAAGTCTCGACGCTTCCATTGTCTCGCGACCAAACGAAGGTAGGTCCGTTCGAGTCGGAACTGGGACGAAAGATTTCTACGCGATACAGTTGGTTTTCCAGGCTCTGATAGCCGGCGGCCGGCGGAATCGCACAGAGGCTTTTGTCGGGTGTGGGGGGAACCGTCCGCGCGTTCATCAGGCTGGTTGTGCGCCAGCCCGCTTTGTATGTCTCATAGTCCGGCAACCCCGCGGAACAATCGGAGGGAGAAGGCGGGCTGAGGAGCAACGGCAGTACCTGCACTTGCCAGACGGTCTGCAGGCGCTCGGCTGTGTCCGGCCCGCCGAGGGCGACTTCCCGGATATGCGGATCTTCGAGCGCATTCACTTCGCGGAGCCACGTTTCCAGAAAAATGACGTAAAGTCCGTCGGAAAACTCAATGTTCCCTGAAGCAGGCCCGCTGCCAGCCGGGTTGATGTTCGGCATTTGGCTTGCCAAGTAAGGCTGAGTCGTTAGCGTCAGCGCGCGGCTGAGACGAACCGGGCCGGAATTGTAGAAACCCGCAACCGAATCATAGAGTGTGAGCGTATAGGAGTTGGGGGCAATGGAGTTGGGATCGCTGCTGGTGGGGTTCGCATCGATCTCGGCGATTTTCGTATAAAGAGGGGCCGGGCCTTGCTCCGTGGTGATGACGACCCAATCGTCGGTGGTGAGCGGCCGTCCGTCGACAATATTCGACGGAACGATGACCTGCGAAGTAGTGGTCATCAAATTGCGGCGTGACGGCCTCCCCGGAACACCTCCGGAAATCTTGCGGCCAGTCTGGACGGCTCTGGCGGAAGCATCGAAGCCCACGGGTGGGCCCAGGTATCCCGGACGGTCCGGAAAGCCGATCTCGACGACTTCAGGATCCCATTCGCAGAGAAACCCATCGACGTAAAAACGACCGGGCAAAATAAATAACCCCTTCACCGGATCCTGATAAATCTTGAAGCCGTCGTGGTGCTTCAAGGTCCCGCAACGGCCGATGACATCGCGCGTCTCCACGAAGTCTCGATGCCGCTGCAACGCCAGTTGTTCGTTCCAATCGGCATCCACCTGGACGCGACCCTGCTGCATCAGAACGCCCGCATAGTTTTTCGTCGGATTTAAGGAGCTACGACTGAAATCGCCCGCCATGTCCATCCTCCCCGATAATCCTCTATGTTGCGAAGAAAACGCCCGCCTCCAGGCCGAATCGCAGAAAATCCGACAGCATCGTGTTGAGATTGGAAAGACGCTGCGGCTGGCAAAGTCCGTTGAAAGCGCCGATTTCCGACTCGTTGTCCGCGCCCTGCAGAATCTGGGTTCCCGAGGATTTGCGCAGTTGGCAATAACCGGGGTCGCCAAAACGCAAGGACGTAAACGACGGCGCGGAGGGACTTGCGGCCGTCGGATAGCAGTGATAGCAGGAAGGCAGCTGCGATCCGGGAGGGACATAACAGAACCGGACGCAGCCCTGTTGCAATTGTTCCGCGATTACCGGGGCGGCCCAATCATCCAGATTTCCCAGCGCAGCGTAAAATATCGAATTCGATGCCAGGTCCATCCGCTGGGTATGAATTTTTCCGATGATCGTGCAATTCGTGACCTTCATGGGCGCGGCTGCGGAGGCCGCGTCGGATGGATTCGCGTAGGCCACGTCCTCGGCCGAGAGCGCGTCCACGATACTGTCGGCCAGGGCCACCGCTGACTCGACCGAGACTCGGATCACCCCCAGAATCGACCGGCTCACGTTGACAGTCACGTTGGACGATTCGATCAGCAAACTCGGAGCAAGAGGCCCGGCCGGTGGTGAGCCAATGGAAGGTGTGGAGATCGGGCTGAACGTGCAGTGTGTTACGTCGATCTGGACTGTGGGATCGTCCGCCGCGCCGCTGGCGGGCACGCTCAATCCTCCGCCCGCCACGAGAAATCCGTTGATCTCGAAGCTCGAATCATTCCCGCCGCGAACGACAAGGTCGTCGGAAAGGACGAGGACGGGGCGATTTTCGTCTTTCGCTCGCAGTTGAATCGACGTGCCCGCGGGTATCGTGACTGATGGCGTCTCGAAATAATATTCGTTGTTGGTTACCTCAATGACCGCACGGGTTTTCGGGCGGACGAGCTGGCTGGAGGCCTGAGTGAGCGCGGCCTGAACGGTTGCGGCTTGCCCGGGAACCTGAATAAAAATGTCGAAGGGATTGTTGAAGACCCGCGAATACGGCCCGCCCCCCATTTCCTTGCTGAAGCCATAGCAATAGGTAGTGTGGACGGAAAGCGGAGCCGCGAGGTTTGACGGAAAAGCGATTCGTCCAAGCTGCGGATCGATGCCGATGCAATTGGCTGGCTGGTGGCCCCAGGCGATCACATTCCCCTGCGGGCCTTTCACGTCGCTCAGATCGCAGGAGCAGATCGGCGGCTGTTGAGAGACGCCGGGAATGGGGGCGTCGACATAGATGCTCTTCCCCCGGCCGTAGTAGTTCTTGGCGCCGTTCGGATCCGCCAGCATTCTCCGGCTGATCGGCATGGGCACATTGATCGGAGTCACCCGCGGCGTAGTCGCGTCCTGGGGGATGGGAAAAGTGAAAAGCGGGACGCTGCGGCCGATCGGATCGAAGCAGTACCGGCGCTCGTCCACGCGCATGGCGGGGGACGCGTTCATTTGTTGCTGCTCAAGGCGCCACAGGAAAATTCCGATGTTTGGGATGTTGTATTTTCCCAGACCCGTTTCGACTTTGCGCATTTCCGCCGTACGCGCGTAGGTATCGAACGGAGTCTGCAGGAGCCGGTTGTCAGCGTTGCGAATATCCGCCATGGAGAGATTCCCCGGGCGGATGTGATTCATGAACTGTGTGGTCGAAAGCAGGAGGAAAAATTCCACCGCGTTCGCGGGCCATTGGGTAGTGTCGTGCGCAACGGATTCCAGAACGGAAATGGTGCCCTTGCGGCGCCGGTTCTTGATGGTGTCCGCGACCGCAGCGCGAACGGTGTAGGTGGTATTGGGAATGTCAATCAGCCCGCGAAGCCCGACCAACTCGGCGATGTAGGGCACGGCCCAGCTCTGGCAGGTCTCAATGAAGAGATCGTCATATCCTTGATAAAGACTCTCTTGAAGAACCTCGATCTGCTCCGCGATGATGGCGATAAGGGATTTCAGCGGCCCGCGTTGTTGTTTGTCGGTCAGTTCGTTCAGCGTTTGTTGGTCCAGGAAGCTCAGCGTGCCGGTCGTGGAGAGCAATGACTGCAGAGATTGCAGCGTAGCCAGGTCCGCGGGATCGAGCGAGTTGCCAGACTGCAGCGCGATCTCCGCGTCTCGAATCCGGTAGACGGACGGCAGCAGGTTGTAGATCTGTTTTAGGTCCAGCGTCATTGCGGCACCACCGGCTTGAGCCCTAGAGGCCCGGGATCCAGCGTCAGCAGCTCCGCGGCAACGGGCTGAGTGCGGGCTCCGGACTGCGGCATCTGGGCGATCAAGTCATTCAGCGGCGGAGTAACCGGGAACGCATCGGTCCGGTAGAACTGGCTCAACTCTACGCTGACCACCCCGTCCACGTTCTGAATGACGGCGATCACTTCGCTCAGGTGCACGGGCTGGCCAAAATTCCGCCGCACGAAGGAGAAAGTGGACCGCATCGCCGCCTCGACTGCCGCGATCACGACGTCGCTCTCAAACGTCGGATCAATGGTCACGAGGCCCGCAATTCGAAACGTGGCGGGCAAGTAGGGAATCAGCGTGACAGAGACTCCCGGCTCGGAACTCTTCGTGATCGCCAAAGCGAGCGCGATCCCCGTCGGATCTCCGGCCGAGACGGGGGCGCCGTTTGCTCCGGCGAGAGTCAGTACCACGACGCGCTGTTCCCCGTTCCAGGTCCATGTGGCCAGCGCTTTGGTGATCCCGCTGAAGGCGCGCGCAAAATCCTGGTAATCTTCGAGCGAAACGATGCGGCCGAGCGTCATGATCGCCAGCGTCGCGTTGCCGCGGCCGTCGTCAAGCGTCTCGGGATCCTGCGCGCCGGTCGCCGCCAGCGGGTTGTTGACCCCGGTGACGCCCAGAGGCCGCGACATCATCTGGGACAGCTGGTTCGGCCGGACCAGGCCGCCCGTTCCAATTCCATATCGGTAGGTCGCGCTGATGTTGGCGGTGCCTGTTGGCAGCCGCGCGCCGGTCACGCCGTCCCCGAAGATCACCGTGGTCTTCCCGGCGTCGTCCTGCGAAGTAATATAGATGTGCTCATTCGGGCCGTGTCCGTAGAAGAAGGGGACTTCCGTCCAGAGCTCTGCGTTAACGTAAATTTGAAGCGTGCTGAGGTTCCCAGAAGGGGTATCGGAAATGGTGTAGGTTAAGGGAGCCTGATGCAGGGGAAAGCTCTGAAACGCTTGCGTTCCGTCGCCGCTTCCTAGGATTTCTGTGACCATCTGGCCGTTTGAGGCAATCGACACGTTGGCATTGATCTTTACCGTCGAGCGGACGTAGGTGTTGGCGAGCGGATCTTTGAACGTGATGACGGTGAATCCCCCGACCAGGGAAACCTGAGTGACCTGACAAAGTTCCGCGACGATGGGGCCGAGGATCGGGGGACTGTTTTGATTGGATTCGCCTACATTCGTCAAAATGGTTTGCCCGCTCAGGATCACGCTTCGTCCGGCGAGCAAGCCGAGATAAGCCCCATCCAGAGTGATTGTCGATCCCGCGACGGGTGTGGTGATGGGAACTTCCGCGAGCGGAAGCTGCTCGCTCTGGCAGTGAATCGTTGTGGTCCGAGTATAAAACTGCGTGAGACTACTAACCGATAAGAGCCCCAGCAAGGACACCTTTGAAGACAGCGTGTACTCCGAATGATTCATGATGGTGTTTTTGGACGCTTGGTTGACCACGACGTCTACAGTTGAATCGGCGGATTCAAAAGCGACATAACTGTTCGCCGAGATTTGGGGATAGGCATTGTCCAGGAAGAGAGAGCCGTTCGTGATCACGACACTCAGCTGTAGCCCTCGGGAGATCTTGCCAGCAGAAGGAGGTTCGTCCCAGGGGTCCGGATATGCTGGCTGGATATCAGAATACGGCGGGCTGGACGTTGGATCGAAACTTTCTATCCGGAGTTGTGGAGGGAGCGAATAATAGTTGGGCGCCGTATTGCCAAACGGCGCGGCTTGCTGACGAAACACATAGGCTTCGCCCGCCATCATTCCGGGCGAAGAGATCTGATTGGAGACCTGCTCATCAATCGTTTCGGCGAGTTGATCGAGCGGCCAGTGATTGGCCTTCGCCGCAGTGACAAGTTGGCCCGCGTCCCACGTAAAACCAATCAGCTTATTTGCAGCCGTAGCAAGGTCTGTCACGCCGCTAAGGGTACTCGGATCGCCTTGCGTCAGTTGACCAGACGAACCATCGACGAATGTCGACGGCGAATATCCCGGACCCTGGGTTGGGTTCCACCCGTCAAGGTCTACTTCGGTTATCTTCGAATTGCTCGACACCGCAGCCGCAAGGGCATTGCCGATGTTTTGAGGGAGGACCGTCAAGTTTACGATGGACCGAAGAGTGGTACTCGGGGTGTTCAACGGACCGGTAAGGAGCAGGATTCGATCTCCGATCTTCAAATTGCTCACCGCCCCCGAAACGACCAGCGAATTTGCATTCGTGGCGACAATTTGTGGCTGGTTTAGCAGCGGCGCCATCGCGTTCCATTCCGGACGCGCATCGATCTGTTCAAGGGTCTCGAATGTCTGCGGCTTTTCGCCCGGGCCGGGGATGCTCTGCACGCGCGTTCCGATGGGAACGATGATGGACGGTTGCAATTCCGGAAGCACCTGGGCGTTGACCGGCGCCGTCAGCGCCGTGCCAAACGCACCGGCCGAAGGATCGATCGTGAACGCGAGATAAGCGTCCGCGGCGACGCCCGGCGACATCCGGTAGCCGACCAGATTGGCAAGCTGCCGCACCGAGAGCCGTTCCACGGCCGTCATTAAGTACGCCTCGTTGGCGATGCGCTCGGAGTAAAACGTGAGCACGTCCGCCATGACGGAAAAAGCGTCGAGCAGGGCGATCGTGAAATCGTTGTCCTCGCGCGTGCGCAAGGCGCGCAAGAGTGGCTGGCGCGATTGCGAAATCCTCGCCAGTAGCGTTTCGCGGAATTGCGAGTAGACGCCGACGCGGTACGCAATGGCCGGCAAGCCGGGGCGATTCTCGATGGTCTGCGGGGTCTCCTGGGTCAACCCTTCGCAGCAACCACAACAATCGCTTGCGCCGGACGATGAACTGTCCGCCATCTCACTCTCCTCCGTGCATGTGAAGCGCCAGCCTGCCGCGCTCCGGGAAATTCCGGTCGTTGTCGAGACGTGCGATCTCCAGCCGGTCGAGTTGGAAATAACCTGCACTGAGTGCGTCGTCGCCGCGATGTCCTTGCCGCTCGAATCTCCGGACCACCACGGAATCGACGCCGGCAACCGCTTGTACCGCGGCGTAGATGGGGCTGAGGTAGATCGTCTGGCCGAACGTAAGCCGGTCCGGATGGAACAGCCCCAACGTGCCGTCCGGCAAGACCCGGTTGCTGAGGACGTCGAGAATCGATTGCTCTACGTGACTCGAAAGGTAGCCAGACTTGACGCAGATTCGCATCGCGATGAAAAGGGAAACGTAGACGGGAGAATCCACGTCCACGTCGTGCCCAGCCATGCGGTACAGTTCCATCCCGTTTTTCAGATTGGCGGCTCGGGCCGCGGAAAGCACGTTCGTACCCTTGGGATCGGCCGCAATGAATACGGTCTGCCAGCTCCCGGTCCAACGAAACGTCCCGCGCGCCTGCTGGAGCATGGGGTCCACGCGAAGGGCCATCGTGCCGTAGTCGTCCACAGTGACGGCGCGGTCCTGGGTTCGAAAAGCATAGGGAGCGCTGGCGCGAACCTGATCGTTCGTCTCGAGATCGATCCCGCCGCTGGCAGGCAGCGGGTTGGTGATCTCTGTCAGAATGGCGCCGCTCCCGGATACCAGAACGGGATCGTTGCTGGCGACGCGGCAGAGTGAGTCGGGACCCACATTTCCGGCGGTTCCATTTCCAACCCTATAGCGGGCCAGGAATTGCGTGCCAGGCGGCGGTGCCAGGCCAAATACACCGTCTCCGAATCGCAAGGAAGCGCTGCCGTCGTTCTCCACTTCAGCCACAAATTCGCGAAAGTCGGGCTGGCTTTTGAGTAGATCGCGCTGCGGCTCCCAAGTCTCCTTGGAATCGGAATCCGTGAGTTCGATGGCGGGGAGCAAATCGTCGACGGTTCGCGAATTGAGCGCGCTGTTCGCATCGCCTGCGGGTGTGTAGGAATCCGCGAAAGTGAGAGGCTCACTCGAGAGCGATGGATTGTAACGAACCGGTTTGGGGGAAGGGGGGCTCGGATTGCAACGATCGCATCCCCCGGAGAGAGTCAGCGTCAGCGCGGGATTCGGAGCGGGCACGATCGCCAGTTTTTCCCCGAGGATGGTCCTTCCGTGATCGGCGAGAGCGTTGTTCCCGAAAGCCACGCTGACGTCGTTGATGGACGTTGTGGCATCCTCGCTATCCCGGCTGGAAATGCAGACGGCGAACGGCAAAGCATCTAAGGCGCCCCACTGAATCTTCGTGAGGGGCGTGGGACCGGCGCTGGAAGGGGAGTTGAACAAGCCTCCGATGGGATCGGAATCAGGTTGCACGGAAGTCAGCCGGACGGCGCACCGGTGCGATGGGTTGGCATCTTCCGGGGCTCCGGTTTCCGGGCCTTTCACTTCCACAAGGATCAAGACCATGCCGGCCTTGAGATGAGGGAAACTTCCTAGCAGCCAGGCTTCGGTTGCGCCGGCGGGAAGGCAGCAACGCTGATCGCCCCAGGTGTAGAAACTCATGGAGTTGTGCGCGGAATACAGCGTGAGGTCTTCCATCAACTCGAAGACCTGAGGCGACTCCGCGAGGGCTTGTTGATATTCGGTTGTATCCATGGGCAGAAAAAAGGCAGGCTGGCTGCCTTGCGTCAGAAACTGTGTCAAGTTTTTCGACGACGCATAGGTCTTGATCACAGCGCCGTCGCCGGCGCTGGACGCCTCGAAATGAATCCAGGTGCGGGCGTTGCGCCCGTCATGCATCGGATAGTCCACAAGACGTGCGTGGCGCCGGACGGAGGTCCGTCGCCGGGCGGTTCCGAGACAAGCTTCGGTCGCAACGGTATCCTGTTGATAGCTCAGGTAGTCACCGAGAAACGCCAGCAACTCCACGAGGACGATTCCGAGGTCGGCGGGGTTGCGCTCCTGCCACGCGGGAAGGATCGCAGCCATGCGATCCAACATCAGGCTGCGAAACGTCGCGTAGTCCTTCGCCAGGTAGGAAAATGCCGGCTGGGAGAGTGGCGTCGGCGGGCACACCGTCGAAGGCTGGCAATCCAGAGTGCTAGGGCAGGCGACCTTGAATGAAAAATCGATGCTCGAGTAGATGGGGTCAAAAAATGGTGGCGGTTGCGCCTGCGCATTTGGATCCACCAGGGAAAGCGTATACCTCGAAAAATCTCCTGGCCCGTTTACGGTGACCGTCAGAATTTTTGGATCCGTGGCCGGCGAGGCGGAGGCGCCGACGGTGACGGCAACGGCATGAACATTGGTAATTCTCTCGCCACCCGAGATGATTACGTTCTTGAGCGTCAATTGGCCCGCCGCGAGAGGATGGAAGAAATGAACCCACAGGGTGCGCTGTCTCTGATCCATCGGTTCAGCGGGGTTGTCGTCCACCTCGAGGTAATCGATGCCGTTGTAAACGGATTGTTGCGCGAGGACCGCGCGCCGGCTCGAGTCGCAGCAGGTATAGATCATGACGATTGCCCCGGCGCGGTAAATTGCGCGACTTGCTGCTGCTGTGTGCTTCGGACGGTGTATTTGATGGTGACGGTGAGCGTGCTGTCGTCGGAGGCCACGTTCACGTCGTTTAGGGTGATGAGATCGCCCAGCGTTTGCTGCAACGCTCCCTGGACCAAGAACTGAGAAGCGGTAGTCAGCTCGGCGCTATTCGGTGCAAAAACCATTTGCAAAAGCCCGCACCCGAATTCGGGGCGATTCAGGCGCTCTCCCGGCGATGTGAGCAGAACCTGTTCAATCAAATCGCGGATATGTCGGTTCTGATCAGCGTCGGCCGTCCTGCCGCGGCTATCGAAGCGATAAGGAAATCCTACGTTCATAAAATCCTCAAATGGCGACAACGCGAGTCTGTGACGCGGCCGGCGGAAGCAATGGAGTTCCCGTGGGCATGCAAATCGCCTGGCTGTCAAAGATCAAGAGCGGCTGGCCGACGGAAAGCACACGCACCGATCCGGTCATGAATTGGGCGGAAATACACGGGCCGTTAGCCGCGGGCGGCGGCGGCAGCGCGCAGCCGGCCACCACGTGAGGTGCCGACTGAAAAACAGTCGGCATGCCGGAAACCGTCACCCGCGGGTTGGACATGGCGGGCTGCGCCTGGCCACCGTGCGAACACAAAATCGTCGCGCCTTGATGCAGCAGGAATCCGGGCATGTTTGTGAATCCTCCTTTGCGTCAAGTAATGACCAGCGCACCCTGATTGAGCGTCACGGTCGGGCCGGTCATGGTCAGCATCGCGCCCTGCCCGTTTTGAATCGTGATTCCAATGTCGTTCACCAGAATCATGGCGCCCGTCTGGTTCTTGATCATGATTCCTCCCGTGGGTCCCGGCGCATCGCTGATGGCGATCAGGTTTTGGCCCGCGGTTTGAAAAACGATGCTCGGGGAAATGGGCAGCCCCAACAGGACGGGCGGTGGAACGTCCGCCATCGAGCCCCAGCGGCAGCCCACCCAAACCGGATAGTCCGGGTCGCCTTTCTCAAACTCGACCCACACTCCGGCCCCGATGGGCGGAACCAGGTAGACACCCATGCCCGTGCCGGTAGGCCCGGCCAGCGGAACACAAGGTAGCGCCCAGCTGGAAGGCGTCAGTGAAAGCACGTCGGGCACTTCGACCAGCAGCCTCCCCATTCCCATGGGATCGATGTTGTTGATCACCGTCCCGCGATACTTTCCGAAGAATTGGCCTTCGCTTCCAGTTCCGCTCATACGGGCACCGTTTGTGTCGGAGATACGAGTCCGTCTCGAGAAAGCGTGAAGCTTTGTTTGTATTCGCCGCGCTTGATGTTGTGCGTTACTGTCCGCACGTAATAGAGGCCGTCGTAGGCCAGGCCCGCGCCGCGCACTCCGACTGTCCGATGGGGCTGCAAAATGCTGCCGTATCGCAGAACGTTGAGCGTGCCCGATCCTGTGACGGCTTCTCCGGTCATTCCCATTTTTGCCAGCGCAATCCCCAGGGCTTTGATGGAGCTGATGTTCCCGCCGTCCGTTGGAAATTCGACTTTGAGCGGTGCGGTGACGCGCGCGCCGAGCGGGGGGCGCAACAAGCTGATATTCGGCACCGGAATCGGGATTGCGATTTTTCCCGTTGCGAAGTCGTACACCGTCATTACGGTAATTTTTTTGGCCAGCCCGTCCAAGCTGAAAGTCAGGTTCTCGACGTTCGTATTCGCGTCCATGTTGACAGTAAGCGCGGGCTGTGGGACGGGGTTGCTGATATCTGGGCCAAAATAGAAAACGCTGCTGCCGGGAGCCGGCCCGGGCTGCAGAAAATAGATGTATCCTGTCTGTTCGGCCATTTTTTTGATGTATGCAAGGTCCGTTCCAGTCTGCGAAGGAACTTCCTGCGTCGGCGGAGTGAAATCCTCGAAAATCGGCGGAATGATGAGCGGAACGATCCCCAAGACGGAATAGGTCGCCACAATCAACGCAAGCCGCCCCGTGACGGGAATCGCCGGATAGCGCATCACGGGAATCTGCACAAGATCCATCAATACGGTAAGGTCCTCGCCGGTCAGCGTGAGCGTCGATTGGCCCCCTTCATTACTTGCCGAAATTTCGTGCCTGGTCACTACCCCGTCGATCAGAACCGTTGGAGAGCCGCCAAGAGTGCAGGTAAGAATGACGCGGGTGGTCGGGCCGGGATCAAAGAGGCCGGCCGGGAGCATGCTTTGAAACAATTTTGATTTCTTGTTCATGCTGAAAACCAGTTGGAACCCACTACGGTCCCCTCCGGAGGTGACCTGAGCGCTGATCAAGGCGTCCACGACTTCCTTTGGCGCCGGCTCCGGAATCCCCGGCCCCATGAACAGTGACATATAGATTCCCTTAAGCATTCCGCGGCCCCGGTATTCCCTGTGGCAAGGTGATTCGAATCACCCGGCCCGGCGTATCGGTCAATTCGAACGGCGACATCACGTCGTTTCCGTCGCACACGCGCCAGAACTGCTGTGGGTCGTCGAGATGCTGGGCGGTGATGTTGTCCAGGCGGTCGCTGTCCGTCACCGTGTGAAGCAGCAGCAGGTCGAACGCGTCTGCAGGCGGAAGAAAGCGCCGCGTGATGTAGGTGATCTGCCGGCCGTCGGGCATCGAGAAAGTTGCGGTCGGCAAGCCTGCATATCTGCTCGTTGGTGCGAACATGTTCACCTCAGCCGATGCTCGTAATTCCCAGCGCGGACAAACTCACCGGGCCGATCTTTCCCGCCAGGGTTTCCTTCTGCTGCAGATGGGCCAGGAAGATGCTGTTGCCCTTGTGATCGAAGTTCAGATCGTTGACGCTTAAGACGCGCATTCCCAGACTGACCTTGGCGCGAATGGGGTTGAGATTCCTATCGAAAGCTTCTTCCGTGATGCTGAGCTCCGTGATTCGTATGGGAAGAATTCGGCTCGCGCTCCATACAAAGAGAGCCAGCGGAGCCTCCATCGGCGCCACTTCAATCGTTCCGCCTTGAGCCAGGGTGTTGTCGCTCTGAATTTGCGCGCTCGAGGGATAAATGAGCGTTTCGAGGGCCGCCAGCGCCGGATACAGGCCGTGTTTCAGCTCGTCCGATTGCGGATCGAGAACTTCCATTTGGTCGGTGAGATCCATTTCCGCGTCGAGCTTGATCGTTTCGACGGGCGGTCCGGTCAGTCGCAGCGCGTCGAGGCGGTCTCCGGCCTCAGCCGTCGTGCCGCGAACTTGCAGCGACCGGCTCAGCGAATCCGGGTTGTATTGCAGTGAGATGATTCTCTGGATCGCCAGCGTCTGCGAGTCGGCAACAACAATGCCGGAGCGCACCAGCCTGGGCGATCCCGGGAAGCCGCTTCCGAGCACCGTACTCATCTGCGATCCTTTTGCTTCTTTTGCGTTCCCATCGGATTCCCAGCCTCCCTGCTGCGAGTAAATTCTCGTTCCGCCCTATTTCTTGACTTCCTCTTCCTTGCTGCTGCTCGACTTGAACACGTTGTCGAGAATATTCCCTGGCTCGATCTTGGGGATGGTCCATTCAATGTCGTCGAAGGATGGAAGCTTCATCGGCTGGTCGGAGGCGTAGTGAATCGGGTTCTTGAGTTTCATGCCGAATTGCAACCCCGTATCGAATTTCTTCGAGGCAAGGTTCCAGACTTTCTCCTTTTCCACGGAGAAGGGACCGATGCCGGCTTTCGCTTTCACAAATGCATCGAGGGCCAGAAGGATAGTCAGTCCGACCAGCATCTCGAAGTTCGCATCGACCTCGAGCCGACTCTTCTGGTAGTGGATCGTGGCCTGCGAGGAGACGTGGCCGTCGAGTGACGCAGTAGCCGTGATGGTCAGTCCGCCGGAAACCGAAGCGATCACCGCATCGACAACGATCGAGCCGGAAATGCTTCCGGAAATCTCTGCGTGGGCGCCAATGAATAGCGTGGACGTCAGCAGTACATCGGCATCGGGCTTTTCGTCCAGGGGATTGAATGCTGCAGTGATCTTCGTGTCGCGTAGTTCACCGGGACCAATTTTGTATCCCGCCGACAGGGCGCCATCGATGCGCGCCTTCAGCCCGACGGGACCGATCGACGCCCCGGGAATCGGAATGCTGACTCCCACCTCAAAGAATTTGTAGTGCCCCTCGATGGGCTTGAACAGCGGTATGGGCTTCGGGAATTCCAGAGCGCCCATGAGGCGCACGTGTTCGTTCTCGTCGATTTCAATGCCTGCCGTGGCGGTCAGATTGGGTGTCAGGGGGTAGGAGATTTCGCCCTTGCCGGAGAAGGTGGGATTTTCCTTGCCCTCATGCATCACGACTTCGAGGGAGCCGTGCGCCTTTCCTTTGTGGATGTCCAGTTTTCCCTTGCCGGAAAATTTTTCGTCCCGATAGTGAAGGTGGAGGGTTCCAGTCAACCCGTGGAATTCAAATCCGATCCCTGCCGAGCCGGTCCCGCCGGAAAGATGATCCCCGTCAT
>Ga0306920_100002900_pt1 | contig 21678 bp, 16 predicted proteins | sample flu12Cox44000170_FD_204666 | JGI IMG/M metagenome (GOLD analysis project Ga0306920, IMG submission 204666) | Lab enrichment of tropical soil microbial communities from Luquillo Experimental Forest, Puerto Rico - flux4day.12C.oxic.44.000.170 (v2)... | ecosystem: Environmental > Terrestrial >...
GACGCTGCTTGGCGGGGGATACGTCGAGGTCGTTGGGGGCGAGTCGGACTACGAAGGTCTTTCACCGGACGAGCAAGTCGTGCTGGCACTTCTGCATGAGCACGGTCTCGAAGCGCTCGAGCTCCGAGCGATCGCATTTGCGACGAACTTGCGCGAAGCTGCGGCCGCACAGGCGGCGCAAGGGCTGGTGGCGCGCGGCGACGCGATTACGCTCGCGCGCCCTGAGTCTTATCTCGAAGCGGCAGCGGCGAAAGCGCTTCTTATGCGCGCTCTCGAGCAGATCGAGGCGGCACACCGCGACGAGCCGTGGGCGATGGGGCTAACCTCGATTGCGTTGGCGCGTTCGCTCCGCGTTCCCGAAACGCTGCTCGTTCGTGTTCTCGAACATTATGTTGGGGAAGGTCGCCTAACCAATCGTGGCGGTTACTATGCGTCGGTCCATCACGAGCCCTCGTTTACCAGCGAGCAGCAGGCCTTTTTCGACACCCTCATTCCCATCGACGAATCGCATCCGCTTCTGCCGATTCCGTTTGCCGGAGCAGCGGCGGCGGTTAAGCTTTCGCGGCTTACCGGCCTTCCCAAGGCCTTCGACACGCTACTCACCCGGAGTGCGCTGGTAAAAGTCGGCGACGATCTCTATCGCGGTTCGCAGATCGCGCAGATTCGCACGCAGGTTGAGTCGCTGCTGCACCAGCAGGAGCGTATGACGGCAGCAGAATTTCGCGACCTGCTCGGCACCTCGCGTAAATATGCGGTACCGTTGCTCGAGTGGCTCGATTCCCACGGCGTTACGATCCGAACCGGCGACCATCGCACGCTACGAAAGAGGTCTCCATCGTGACGAGCGAGCTCGTTCTCGAAGGGCGGCTCTGCCGATTGCGGCCATATAAAAAGGATGATGCCGTCGCGATCTGCGCGGTTGCCAATGATTTCATGGTCGCGCGCTGGATGACGCGGGCCTTTCCGCATCCCTACACGCGCGCCGACGCCGACCATTGGATCGAGATATCGCTCCGCAGTGGCGTTGACCATCATTTTGCGATTGAGGTTGAAGACGTTCTGGCGGGCGGCATCGGTTACGATCCATTCGGAGCCGAGCGAAGCGGGACGGCCTCATTCGGTTATTGGCTCGGGCATGCATACTGGGGACGCGGCATTGCCACCGAAGCCGCGCGAATACTTTCCGATTTTGCGCTGGGAACCGGCCTTTTGCGCCGGCTCGAAGCGCGGGTATTTGCAGAGAACCGCCCTTCGGCACGCGTGTTGGAGAAGAGCGGCTTTGAATTGGAAGGGGTTCTCCGCGAACACTACCTCGATCGAAGCGGCAACGTCTGCGACGCGCTGGTCTTTGCGCGCTTAGCCACAAAGGAGAAGAATCGATGAGCTTGACAACTCGCAGGCTCCAGCTTGTTCTCTTCGCGTTGCTCGCGGCTTGCGCCGGCGGGAGCCTTCCGGTGAACGGCCCTCACGGGGCACCGCCGTTTGCTGGGCACTCCCAATTACGCTCGGCGCTGCCGCCGGAGCTACTGTATGTTACCGGCGGCCAGCCGTTGACGCGCCACCCTTTTATCGAAGCCTTCAATGCCGAGGATACGTCGTCAAGCCCACAACCGATCTATACGATTTCGCCGATTGACGGCGGATCGTACGGATACTTTGCCGTCGATGCAAACAACGATCTCTTTGCCGTCAACTACTTCGCAAACGGCGCGAAGCTGATAGCGTTTCCTTCGGGTAAGATTAGACCAATCGTCAATTGTCTGTTAGACAATAAACCTCAGGGCATGTACGCTGACTTCCATACGCTCTATCTTGCGACGCCAACCTATACTATCGAAGAATATAAGCTCCCGATTCGGCGCGGGTATGCGTGCCCAAAACCTAACGCGGTGCTGACGGACCAACGCGCAAAGCTGCGTGGCATACAAGGAGTCTGGTCACCCGCGGTAGATCGAAACGGTGATGTCTTCGACGTCTGGTATCATCCCATTGGCAGTTCCCTCGGCCCGGCCGAGATCGATGTGTTCCCAGCCGGGTCAAAAAACGCTCGCCGTTTTGTGGGACTGCCCGAAAGTTCAGGACTTGGCGGGCTGCTGTCGACTTCGAGCGGAGACCTTGTCACGAACAGAGGCAGCCGCAGAGAAGGTCAAACCATCGCCGTATTCGTGCGTAGTTCGCATACCCTCAAGGTGTTCCATCACATTCCCAGCGGCGGATATTTCGGCTTTGCCAGAGGAAACGCCGGGACCGAGCTCTTCGCTTCTCGAGACTATCCGATCACCGAGGTTGTAGTTTACGCATTCGACTTGAAGACCGGCGACGTGGGGCGGGTGCTGCGTTCGTTTACGAGCGTATGGCGCAACGCTGGGAGCATCGCGGTATTCTCACGCTAACGACCGCAGTCTCCCTGATAACCTGCTCGCAGCGTTGGACGTAGAAACTTCCGATTTAGCAGGCTGCGTGATGGCTGCGGTTAAAGAGCCGCGAATGCAGCGTTTCGTAGTTGCCTGTTGCCTTTTTGCATCGGTCGCGATGCCCTTGGTCGTGCGCGCGGATTCGACCTCGGCAGTGTTTGTGGGCTTGAAGTATCGCGAGATCGGCCCTGCGATCAGCGGCGGGCGCGCTCCCGCGGTCGCGGGCAGCGATCGCGACTCGCATCTCTATTATGCCGGCGGCGCAGGCGGCGGCGTCTTTAAGAGTACAAACGGCGGCGCATCCTGGGTTCCCGTTTTCGATCGTGAAGGTGCAGCGCCGATCGGAGCGATTGCGATTGCGCCGCAGGACGAGCGCGACGTTTGGGTCGGAACGGGCGAATCGAATCCGCGCAACGACGTTGAGGCCGGTGACGGAATATATCATTCGAGTGACGGCGGCGAGCACTGGGTGCGCGCTGGCTTGGAACGCTCCGCGCACATCTCGAGCATCACGGTCGATCCGCGCAATCGACGCAACGTTGCCGTCGGCGTCCTCGGTCGCGTCTCCGCCGACGATCCAAATCGTGGCGTCTACGTCACGCGTGACGGCGGCGCGCATTGGGCCCGAACGCTGTACGCCGGTCCGTCGAGCGGAGTGTCGTCGCTCGTGCGCGTTCCGGGTAAGCCGCTCACACTCTTTGCCGGAGTCTGGCAGTTTCGCCGTACGCCGTGGACGCTCGAGAGCGGCGGTCCGCTGGGCGGCGTTTATCGGTCGGACGACAACGGTTTAACGTGGCGAAAGCTCTCCGGCAACGGCTTGCCGGCAGGGCCGACGGGTCGCATCGGCTTAGCCGCCGGTACGCATAATCGCGTCTACGCAGTAATTCAATCGCGTGCCGGCGACCTTTGGCGCTCCGATGACGGCGGCCGAACATGGAGGACGATGCCGCATAGTCAGTACGTCGGCGCGCGTTCATTCTATTTCAGTTCCGTCTTCGTCGATCCGGCGAATCCCGATCGCATCATCGTTCCGTCGTTGGTCTTGTCGATGAGCACGAACGGCGGCCGCACGTTCAAGGTGATCGCGACCGGCGGCGGCTGGGACTACCACGCAATCTGGTGGTCTGTTGACGGCCGGCGCATCATCAATGGAAGCGACGAAGGCGTGATCATTTCGTCCGACGGTGGTAACAACTTTTGGCAGCCCTACGATCTGCCGTTCGCGCAACCGTACCACATCGGCTTGGGCGACTCCGCGGCACATAACTACCGAGTCTGCGTTGGTTTGCAAGACGACAATTCGTGGTGCGGAACATCCTCGCCGCCGAACGGCATCGGCGTGATGAGCCGTAACTGGTATCAAGTCGCTCCTGGCGACGGCATGTGGGCAGTCGTCGATCCGAAAGACCCGCATCTCATCTGGTCCACTTCGACAAGCTCTGATACGGGGCAAGTCTATCTTTGGGACGATCGAACAGAGCAAGCCTATGACGTCTCTCCGGATGCCGAATCGAATGGCGAGCTGGCGGCGCGCGACGTGCGCTACCGGTTTAATTGGGACACGCCGATTGCGTTTACGAACGACGGAAAGGCGCTCGTGGGCGGCAACGTCGTCTTCGAAAGTGCGGATCACGGCCAAACCTGGAGCATAATCAGCCCCGATCTCACGAGAAACGACAAAAGCAAGCAACTCGATGCGGGAGGGCCGATCTCATACGACCAGTCCGGCGCGGAGTTTTACGACACGATCCTCTATTTGGCGACGACCAAGCTCGACAACGGCGTGATTTGGGCCGCCACGGACGATGGGGTGGTCCACTTGACACGCGATGCTTCGACAAGCTCAGCAAATGCACCGCATTGGAAAAACGTCTCGCCGCCCGAGTCGCTGGTGCCGCCGTGGGGACGCATCACCTGCCTCGATCCAAGCCCGTTCTCCGCCGCGACCGCGTTCGTTGCCGTCGAGCGTCACCTCCTCGGCGACGATCGCCCGTACGTGTTGCGAACCGACAACTTCGGCGCGACGTGGCGTTCGATCGCCGGTGATTTGCCGCCCAATCAGTTTGTACGCACGATCCGCCAGGATCCGAAGAACTCCAACGTCCTTTATGCCGGAACCAACCGAGGAGTCGTGGTGACATTTGACGGCGGCGATCATTGGCACTCGTTGCGTCTCAACATGCCGGCGAGCGCGATTTACGATATCGAGACTCAGCCGCTTGCCAACGATTTGGTAATCGGCGCGCACGGCCGCGGCGTTTGGATCCTCGACGATCTGACGCCGCTACAGCAGTGGGGCGCCGCCGCAGCGATGACAACGCTCTTTCCGCTGCGCGACGCGTACCGGATGTGGCAATGGGCCCCGGTGAACACATTCACGGATCCAAAGCTTCCGCCCAACGAGTTCGTGGGCGACAATCCTGAATACGGCGCAATCATCACCTACTACCTAGCTCGTGCACCCAAACACGCGGAAATCGACATTCTCGACGCGCAGGGGCGCATCGTTCGCCATCTCAAAGGTGACGACGTCCCCAAGGACACCGGTATGAATCGCGCCGCTTGGGATCTGAACGAAGATGGACCGCCGAAGTGGACCGGCACGTTCAAAGAGAACCAAGGTCCCGACGAAGGCGCCGAAGTCGTCCCTGGAACGTACTCGGTCCGTTTGAGCGCCGACGGCGTGACGAAGGAACAGACTCTATTAGTGAAGGCGGATCCACGCGATCCGGCTGTTGCGAGCTATCAGCGCAGGCACGATTTCCTCGTGGGCCTTAACGAGGAGCTCGGTGGGATCAATACGATGCTTAACACGATCGATTCGCGGCTAAAACGCGCGTCCGGCGCGAAAGCTGCCGCGCTGATCGCATTCAAGCGCCAACTGACGTACGATCCGCGTAACGTCGAGGATCTCAGCGGACCCGCCCAGCTGCGCGAGCGCCTGCTCGATTTGATCTCACGGATGGGCACCTCGTTCCAGGCCCCGACTGCGGCGCAGCTCGACCAAGCCGCGCTTTATAAAGCCGAGTACGATCGGCTCTCCGCGGCCTACCGAGCATTGTAATGAAGAAACGTTGTATGATGGGTGAGGCATGAACGTCGAGAAGATGACCGAGCGTGTTTCCGAGGGGCTCAACGCCGCTTATTCACGCGCGCTCCACGAGCATAATACCCAGACGGCGCCCGAGCACATGCTCGCGGCATTGCTCGAGCAAGAGCGGGGCATCGCACCCGACATTCTGGCCGCGGCCGGTGCCGATCCCAAGGCGATCGAGCGAAAAACGACCGAGGCGATTGGGCGGCTTCCACGCTTGACGGGCGCGGCAGCCGACTCCGCGCAGGTTACGCTCTCGCCGGAACTGGCGCGAATCATGACCGTAGCGGAGAACGAAGCCAAAGCGCTGCAAGACGACTACACATCGGTCGAGCACGTGCTGCTGGCGATGTCGCAGTCGTCGAGCGAAGTCGGGCGGATCTTTCGTGAGGCTGGTTTGACGAAAGATAAGCTGCTCCAAGCGTTGCGTCAAGTTCGCGGCAATCAGCGCGTTACAACGAAGGATCCCGAAGGCACCTATAAGTCGCTCGAGCGTTACGGGCGCGACCTGACGCTCGAAGCGGAACGCGGCAAACTCGATCCGGTAATCGGCCGCGACGAAGAGATACGCCGCATCATTCAAGTTCTCTCGCGCCGCACCAAGAATAACCCGGTCTTGATCGGCGATCCCGGCGTCGGAAAGACAGCGATCGTCGAAGGTTTGGCGCAGCGCATCGTCCGCGGCGACGTTCCTGAAGGCTTGAAGAACAAGCGCATTGTCGCGCTCGATTTGGGCGCGCTTATCGCGGGTGCAAAGTATCGCGGCGAGTTCGAAGAGCGTCTCAAGGCGGTGCTCAAAGATGTCGCCGCCTCGGAAGGCCAAGTCATTCTCTTTGTCGACGAGCTTCACACCGTCGTTGGAGCCGGCAAAGCTGAAGGTGCGATGGATGCCGGCAATCTGCTCAAGCCGATGCTCGCACGCGGCGAGCTCCATATGATCGGCGCGACGACGCTCGACGAGTACCGCAAGTACATCGAAAAAGATGCCGCGCTGGAACGCCGCTTCGCTCCAGTCATGATCGATCAACCGAGTGTCGAGGATACCATCTCGATCTTACGCGGACTGAAAGAGAAGTACGAGGCGCACCACGGTGTGCGGATCAAGGATGCTGCGCTCGTTGCGGCCGCGACGATGAGCAACCGCTACATCACCGATCGCTTTCTTCCCGATAAAGCGATCGACTTGGTCGACGAATCCGCAGCGAAGCTGCGAACCGAGATCGACTCGATGCCGCAGGAACTCGACGAAGTCTCGCGGCGCGTAATGCAGCTCGAGATCGAGCGTGAAGCGCTGCGCAAGGAAGAGGACAGCGCGAGCCGGCGCCGCTTGGAGCAGCTCGAAAAAGAACTGGCCGAATTGCGTGAAGAGCAAGCGCGGCTGCGCGTGCGTTGGGACGCGGAGAAGAATGCTGCCGTCAAGCTCCGTACGATTCGCGATCAGATCGAGCAGACGAAGGTTCAGATCGAGCAGGCCGAGCGGCAGTACGATCTCAATAGAGTCGCCGAGCTGCAATACGGCACGCTGCCGAAGCTGCAAAAGGAATTGGAAGCCGAAGAACACCGTCTTGCGCATAAGGACGGCGCGCGGCTTTCGAAGGAAGAAGTCGACGAAGACGACATCGCCGGTGTGATCTCGCGGTGGACCGGTATTCCCGTCACGAAGCTGATGGAGGGTGAGAAGCAGAAGCTGCTCCACCTCGAGGAGGAGCTGCACCGGCGCGTCATCGGTCAGAACGAGGCCGTGGATGCCGTCGCGCAGGCCGTCTTACGCTCGCGCTCAGGACTCGCCGATCCTAATCGCCCGATCGGCTCGTTCATCTTTCTCGGTCCAACCGGTGTCGGTAAGACCGAGCTTGCGCGCGCACTCGCCGAGTATCTCTTCGACGACGAACGCGCGCTGATCCGCATCGACATGTCGGAGTATCAAGAGCGGCATACCGTCGCGCGTCTGATCGGCGCGCCGCCGGGATACATCGGGTTTGAAGAAGGCGGCCAGCTTACCGAAGCAGTGCGCCGCCGGCCGTACTCCGTCATTCTCTTCGACGAAGTCGAGAAAGCGCACCCCGACGTCTTCAACGTCTTCCTGCAGATTCTCGACGATGGGCGCTTAACGGACGGTCAGGGTCACACGGTGGATTTCAAGAACACGATCGTGATCATGACTTCGAACATCGGCAGCCATCGCATACTCGATTACAAGGGATCGTTCGAAGGCGCCGATTATGCGATCATGCGCGCGACCGTGCTCGACGAGCTGCGCCAGCACTTCAGGCCTGAGTTCCTCAATCGCGTGGACGAGATCATCGTCTTCCATGGCCTCACGGAAGAGGAGCTGCTCAAGATCGTCGATCTGCAGCTCGCGCGGCTGCGGCAGCGTTTGGCGGAACGCCGGATTACGCTGGTGATCTCCGATGAGGCCAAACGGCATATCGTCAAGGTCGGTTACGATCCGCATTACGGCGCGCGACCGCTCAAGCGCACAATTCAAAAGGAAGTGGAAACGCCGCTCGGCCGCAAGATTCTTGCGGGTGAGATCAACGACGGTGAAGCGGTTGAGGTCGGATTAGACGACGCGCGCGCCGAACTAAGCTTTAAGGTCGGGGAACGGATGGCTGCCGCCGTGTCATCCTGAGCTCCTAACGCCCGTGTCATCCTGAGCTCCTAACGCCCGTGTCATCCTGAGCTCCTAACGCCCGTGTCATCCTGAGCGGAGTCGAAGGATGGCACGGCGTAGCGAGCGGCATGCTAATTGCCGCATTCACGCTAACGCAAATTTTGACGTATCCCTTTCCCTCGGCCCCGGTGCGCGACACTCGCGGCACCGCGATTGCCTACAGTTTAGATCAGCAAGGCGTGCGGACGCTCTGGTTCGCCCAGGCCCCCGATTTTCTGCCGCGGCAGCTCTTCACATCGGGCGGTGACGACGGCCAGGAGCTGAGCAACCTCGCTATCGCCAATGACGATGCGCACGTCGTTTACGTACGCGGCGGGGATCACGACGAGAATTGGCCGTTGCCGCTGCAGCCGGGGCCTGCTTCGATGCCTGCACAACCCGAGATGCAAGTCTGGTCGGTCGCGACCAGCGGGAGCGCGCCGAAATTGCTGGGAACCGGCGACGCGCCGGCGATTTCGCCCGACGGATCGCACGTTGTGTTTGCCGGCAATGGCGCGGTGATGATTGCGCCGATTGATGGAAGTGCCGCGGCGCGGCGTTTATTCTTCGATCGAGGGCAGGATTCGGATTTGCGATGGTCGCCGGATGGTTCGACGCTGGCGTTCGTCTCGACGCGTACCGATCATAGCTTCATCGGGATCTATCGCAATGATGCGACGCCGGTCGAGTTTCTCGCGCCGACGACTTCGCAAGACATTATGCCGCGATGGTCGCCCGACGGACGCGATGTCGCCTTCGTCCGCACTCCCGGCGACGGCGGTCCGCCGCAGAATCCGCTGAACTGGAATCCGCTGCCGTGGCAGGTATGGGTTTACGACACGCGCACTCGCACCGCGCGCTCGCTATGGTCGAGCCCCGATACGTTACGCGGATCGTTGCCCCAAAGCGGCGGAGGGCCGTTGCTGGAGTGGGCCGGCAGCAATCAGCTCGTCTTCCGCAGCGAACAAGACAACTGGCCCCAGCTCTACGCCGTATCGGCAAGCGGAGGCGGCGCGCGCTTATTGACGCCGGGTAAGTTCATGGTCGAAGACGTTTCGGTTGCGACCGATTTGCGTTCGATCGTTTATAACGCGAACACCGGGACGACAACGGGCGACGACGATCGCCGCCATCTCTTCCGAGTGGATATAGACAGCGTAAACGTAACCGAGCTCACGAGTGGCGCAAGCAGCGAACTCGGCCCGGTTGCGCTGGCGAACGGCACGGTCGCTTTCAATCGTGCGACGGCGCAGCAGCCGTTGCTCGTCACGCTGCTCTCAGGCGGAGCGCAGCGCGCCATCGACGCGAACCTGCTTCCGAGCGACTTTCCCTCAGCACAGCTCGTAACACCGCAAGAGGTCGCGTTTCACGCCGCCGATGGGCAGGTAATTCACGGCCAGCTCTTTCTGCCGGCGAGCAGTGGAAGACATCCGGCCGTTATTTTCGTGCACGGCGGTCCGCCCCGTCAGATGCTGCTGACCTGGCACTATATGGATTATTATTCGAACGCTTACGCGGTGAACCAGTATCTCGCGAGCCGCGGATTCGTCGTGCTCTCGGTAAACTATCGGTGCGGAATCGGCTACGGTCACGACTTCAATTTTCCAATGCGCTGGGGTCCGACCGGAGCAGCGGAGTATCAGGACGTCGTTGCCGGCGCGCGATTTCTGCAACGCGATTCGCATGTTGATCCGCGTCGCATTGGAATTTGGGGCGGCTCCTACGGCGGATACTTAACGGCGCTGGCGCTCGCGCGCAACTCCGACATCTTCAAGGCCGGAGTTGACTTTCACGGCGTTCACGACTGGTCATTCGACATCGACCACCCGCTCTGGGGCTTCACGCAGCTCAAACGTTATCAGCAATTTGACACGAAGGCCATCATGAAGCTCGCATGGGAGTCTTCTCCCGATTCAGCTATTGCGACGTGGAAATCGCCGATTCTTTTGATCCAAGGAGACGACGATCGCAACGTCGAGTTCCATCAAATGGTCGACTTGGTGCAACGGCTGCGCTTCGCGCACGTGCCGTTCGAACAGATCGTTATCCCGAACGAAATTCACGGCTTTCTACGCTACGCGTCGTGGCTGGAGGCCGACACGGCCACAGCGAATTATTTCAGCCGGCAGCTTTCGACCGCGCTCGCTTCCTCACACTGAGCTAGGTTCTCGCGGCTTCACGCTTGCGGAGTCTCAAACGAGCGCCCTCGTTGAGAATTCGCTTACGTAGGCGGATCGACTGCGGTGTCACTTCGACGAGTTCGTCGTCATCAATGAACTCGATCGCGCGCTCGAGTGACAGCTCCTCCGGCGGCGCCAACTTTACATTTTCGTCCGAACCTGCTGCGCGCATGTTGGTGAGCTTCTTTTCGCGTACGACGTTGATCGCGACATCGTACTCGTCGTTAGCGCGTCCGACGATCATTCCCTCATAGACGTCAACGCCCGTCCCGACGAAGAACCGGCCGCGCTGCTCGAGCCCCATCAGCGCGTAACCCGTGGTTCGGCCGGTGTCGCTTGCAACCAAAGCGCCGACGCCGCGCCCCGGCAGCTCGCCCTGCCAAGGTTGATGGTCGTAGTACGTATGCGAGAGCACGGCCGTTCCGCGAGTCAGCGTCAAGAGTTCGCCCCGCAGTCCGAAGATTGCGCGCGTGGGCATGGTGTATTCGAGGCGCTGCGCGTCGCCGACGCCGAACATGTTCGACATCGTCGCCTTGCGCCGCCCGAGCGCTTCGATTACCGCGCCCGCGTAGACTTCAGGCACGTCGACCACGACGTACTCGACCGGTTCGTAGCGCTTGCCAACGCGCTCCGAAAGAATAACCTGGGGCTTGGAAACGGCGAGCTCGTAGCCTTCGCGGCGCATCGTTTCGATCAGAATGGCGAGATGGAGCTCGCCGCGGCCGCGTACTTCGAACGTGTCGGCAGAGGCGGTATCCGCGACCCGCAGGGCGACGTTCGATTCTAACTCGCGCATCAGGCGCTCGCGAATCTGGCGTGACGTGACGAACTTTCCCTCTTTGCCTGCAAAGGGCGAGTTGTTGACCGAGAAAAACATCGAGACGGTCGGCTCGTCGACCGCGACGGCCGCGATCGGCTCCGGCGTGTTAGCATCGGCGAGCGTGTCCCCTATGTTCAGCTCGTCGATTCCGGAGACTGCGACGATGTCGCCGGCGGAGGCCTCCTCGACCTCGTTTCGTTCTAGCCCTGCAAACGTGAGGAGCGCGCCCAGACGCAGCCCTGTCGTTACGTCGCCGTCGCGCGTGATCTTGACGATTGGCTCGTTACGCCGTGAGCTTCCGCGGAAGATGCGCCCGATTCCGACGCGCCCGACGTAGCGGTTGTGGTCGATCGCCGAGATCAGCAGCTGAAACGGGCCGTCTTCAGAGGGAGCCTCGGGAACGTGGGCCACGATCGTCTCGAACAGCGGTTCGAGCGAGTCGCTTTCATCCGAAAGCGCTCGCTTCGCGATGCCGGCTTTCGCGTTGGTGAAGAGCACCGGAAAATCGGCTTGCTCGTCGTTCGCGCCCAGCTCGACGAAGAGGTCGAAAGTTTCGTTCACAGCCTCTTGCGCGCGCGCGTCCTTGCGGTCGATCTTATTGACGACGACGATCGCCCGCAGATCGAGCTCGAGCGCTTTTCGAAGCACGAAACGCGTCTGCGGCATGACGCCCTCCGCGGCATCGACTAAGAGGAGGACGCCCTGCACCATCTGCAGCACGCGCTCCACCTCGCCGCCGAAATCGGAGTGTCCCGGCGTGTCGACGATATTGAACTTGACAGCTCCGTGGCGGACCGCGGTGTTTTTGGCAAGTATCGTAATCCCGCGCTCGCGCTCGAGCGGATTGGAATCCAACACGCGTGTCGCCACCTGTTGGCCTTCTCTGAATACACCGCTCTGCTTGAGCATCGCATCCACGAGCGTCGTCTTGCCGTGATCGACGTGCGCGATGATTGCGACGTTGCGGATGTCGGAGCGCGTCTTCACGGTCGCTCACTTCGCTGCGCTTTTGCAACCTCCATCGCGGCCCGCGGTCAACCGTCTCGGCAGGCAGCCGACCCCCGAGGAATCCGCGGTGCGAGCGCCAATTCTGCGCTCCCCCAGACTCATTTGCGACCACAGGAGGATATCAATCCCATGCAACTCGAGCCATATCTCTTATTTAGCGGCGGCAAGTGCGAAGAAGCGCTCAACTTCTATAAGGGCGTCTTTCGTGGAGAAATCGAGGGACTTTCGCGTTGGAAGGACTCGCCGAAGGATAGCGGCGGACCGCCAATTACGCCGGAGACGGCCGAAATGGTAATGCACGCAAGCTTTAAGTCGCCGGGCGTTTCGTTCATGGCTTCTGACGCCAGTCCCGGCAAGACCTATGGCGAAGGGCCGATCTCGCTCTCGCTCGGCACAAGTGACCTCGCCGAAGCCGAGCGCGTTTTTAACGCGCTCGCAGTGGGCGGAAACGTCGAGATGCCGATGACCGACATGTTTTGGGGCGCGAGGTTCGGCATGCTCACCGACAAGTACGGAATCGACTGGATGATAAACTGTCAGAAGGGCTAGTGATGAATGGGTGGCGCGTCGGGCGTCGAAACTTGGCCGGTCCTGGAGGATTGCTATGTTTCCAGCCCCGTTTGAGTACCGAAGGGCGCAATCGATCGACGACGCGCTGGCGGCACTAGCGAAGTTCGGCGACGACGCGCGCGTCTTGGCCGGTGGCCAGAGCCTCATCCCAGCTATGCGTTATCGATTGGCTCGGCCCGCAGTATTGGTGGATATCAATGCGATTGACGACCTCAACTATCTGCGCGAGCGAGATGGATTTTTAACGATTGGAGCCATCGCGCGCGACTACGCACTCGAAACGGCGGCGTTAGTTCGCGAACGCTATCCGCTGCTAGCCGACACTTCGGCGGTCGTGGCCGACCCGGTCGTCCGTCAAATGGGAACGGTCGTCGGCAGTCTCTGCCACAACGATCCCGCTGGTGATTGGCCGGTCACGGCGCTCGCCGCGCGCGCCGAGTTGACGGTGCGCGGCTCGAAAGGCGCGCGAACCGTCGCGATCGACAATTTTTTAGTGGATTCGTTCACGACATCGGTCGGAAATGGTGAGATGGCCGTCGAGGTGCGCTTTCCGACGCCCGCCGCGCACACCGCCGGTTCGTTTCACAAGATCGAACGCAAGGTCGGCGACTTCGCGACCGCCTCCGCTGCTGCGCGCATAACGCTGGCTCAAGACGGAACCATCGCAGAATCGGGCGTGGCGATCGGCGCGGTCGGGCCGACGGCGCTGCGTGTGGCCGCCGCAGAAAAGCTTCTGACGGGCGCAAAACCAAGCAAAGATCTGATCCGTGCTGCGGCTCGCGAAGCCGAGAAGCTCGCTGATCCAACGCCTGACAATCGTGGATCGGCGGAATTCAAGAAAGCGATGGCCGGCGTTTTGGTCGCACGCGCGCTTACCACTGCCTTCGAACGGCTCGGCGTGGGAGGTTTAAAATGAAAATCACCGTCACGGTCAACGACACGCCGTACACGCGCGACGTTGAGCCGCGCATGCTGCTCGCTTACTTTCTCCGTGAAGAGCTCGGTCTGACCGGAACGCATGTCGGCTGCGATTCGTCGAGCTGCGGCGTCTGCGTCGTTGCACTCGACGGCGATCGCGCCGTGAAGTCGTGTACGATGTTCGCGGTGCAAGCCGACGGCCACGAGATTACGACGGTTGAAGGATTGGAACAAGGTGGAAACTTGCACCCATTGCAGCAGGGATTCTGGGATCAGCACGGCTTGCAGTGCGGCTACTGCACGCCGGGCATGTTGATGACCTCTTACGTCCTGCTTAAGCACCAGCCTAAGCCGAGCGAAAGCGAGATCCGCGAAGCGATTGCCGGCAATCTTTGCCGGTGCACCGGATATCAGAACATCGTGAAAGCCGTGCAACAAGCGGCGACCGCGGGAGGCGCATCATGACGGCATCGATCGGCGTAGCGATGAAGCGCAAGGAAGATCCGCGCTTCATTCGCGGTCGCGGACGTTACCTCGACGACATCGTCCTTCCGAATATGCTCTTCCTCGCGATTGTGCACAGCCCGTATCCGCACGCTCGCATCAAGAGCATCGACAAGAGCAAAGCCATGGCGCTGCCGGGCGTCAAGGCGGTGATCACCGGCGAAGATCTCGATGCTGCCAAGCTCGAATGGCTGCCGACTTTTCATGGCTACGACAAGCAGATGGTGCTCGCATTGGGCAAAGCGCTCTATCAGTATCAGGAGGTCGCCGGCGTCGTCGCGACCTCACGCTCGATCGCCGAGGACGGTGCGGAGCTGGTCGAGGTGGAGTACGAGCCGCTCGACCCCGTCGTAAATCCCTTCCAATCGAAGGAAGATAAGATCATTTTGCGCGACGACCGCGAGAACAAGACGAATCACATCTACCATTGGGAGGTCGGCGATAAAGCGAAGACCGACGCAGCATTGGATTCGTCGGCCATTCGCATCAAAGAGCGAATTCTTTCGCCGCGCTGCCATCCGGCGCCACTCGAGCCCTGCGGCATCGTGGCCGACATGAATAAGGCGACGGGGCGACTGACGGTCTACATGACCTCTCAGGCGCCGCACGTGCATCGCACGGCCTTTTCGCTCGTCACCGGCATTCCTGAAGATAAGATACACGTGATCTCGCCCGACGTCGGTGGCGGTTTCGGCAACAAAGTGCCGGTCTATCCGGGCTACGTCGTCGCGACCGTTGCGTCGGTAATCATCGGCGTGCCGGTGAAATGGGTCGAGACGCGCACCGAAAACCTTACGACGACGGGCTTCGCGCGTGACTACCATATGGACGTCGAGCTGGGCGCAACTAAAGAAGGAGGAGTCACGGCCTTGAAAGTGTCGACGACCGCCGATCACGGAGCGTTCGACGCAGCCGCCGATCCGCGCAAGTATCCCGCGGGTATGTTCGGCATCGTGACCGGCTCTTACGATTTCCCAACCGCATTTGCCGAAGTCGATGCCTATTTCACAAACAAGGCGCCTGGCGGCATCGCCTATCGCTGCTCCTTCCGCGTGACCGAGGCCTCATTCGCGATCGAGCGCGGGATGGATATCTTGGCACGCAAGCTCGCGCTCGATCCCGCGGAGCTGCGCCGGCGCAACTTCGTCAAGAAAGATCAGTTCCCGTATCCGTCGCCGCTCGGCTTCGTGTACGATAGCGGCGATTACGAAGCGACACTGCGCAAAGCGCTCGACAAGATCGGCTATGATGCGCTGCGCAAAGAGCAGGCCGAAAAGCGCAAGAAGGGCGAGCTGATGGGCATCGGCCTCTCGACCTTTACCGAGATCGTCGGCGCCGGCCCCGGAAAGCACTTCGACATCCTCGGCATCAAGATGTTCGACAGCGCGGAGATCCGCATCCATCCGACGGGATCGGGGATCGTGCGCGCAGGCACGCGACACCAAGGCCAAGGCCACGAGACCACGTGGGCACAGATCGTCGGCGAAGAGCTCGGGCTCGATCCGCAAGAGCTGCTCGTCGAAGAGGGCGACACCGATACCGCGCCCTACGGCTTGGGAACCTACGCGAGCCGCAGCACGCCGGTCGCCGGTGCAGCGCTCGCAATGGCGGCGCGCCGGATTCGCGAGAAAGCCAAGAAGATCGCGGCGCATCTTTTGGAAATCTCCGAAGCGGACGTCGAGTGGAAGGATTACAAGTTCAACGCTAAGGGCGTGCCGGGTAAGAGCGTGACGATGAAGGACGTCGCGTTTGCCGCTTACACCAATCCGCCGCCCAATACCGAGCCTGGTCTCGAAGCGACCTACTACTACGACCCGCCGAACCTGACGTTCCCGAACGGTGCCTACGTCGCCGTCGTCGACGTCGATCGTGAGACGGGTTTCGTAAAAGTGCGCCGCTTCTTAGCCGTCGACGATTGCGGCGTCGTGATCAATCCCATGATCGTGGAGGGTCAAATCCACGGTGGTTTGACCGAAGGCTTCGCAATGGCGTTCATGCAGCAGATTGCCTTCGATGAGGCCGGCAACCATCTCAACACCAACTTTACCGAGTACCTCGTGCCGACCGCGCTCGAAACGCCGCACTGGGAGACCGACAGCACGGTCACGCCGAGTCCGCACCATCCGATCGGTGCCAAGGGAGTCGGCGAAAGCCCGAACGTCGGCTCACCGCAAGCGTTCGTGAACGCCGTGATGGATGCGCTTGCGCCGCTGGGCATCACGCATATCGACATGCCGTTGACGCGCGAGAAGGTGTGGCGGGCGATTAAGGAGTCCGAAGCAAAGCAGTGAATCTATCGTGGGACGGTGAGGAGAATATTCCGGCCGCGAAGGAGACAGTCTGGTCGTTCATCAACGACCCCGCGAAAATTGCCGCCTGTCTTCCCGAGGTTGAAAGTACTTCGATTACCGGCCCAAGCAGCTTCGATGCCGTGGTTCGCGTAGCGCTCGGACCGGTGAAAGGAAAGTTCAATTTCAAGATAGCGCTCGTGCCGCGCAGCGACGGAAATCACATGGATCTTAAGATCAATGGCGGCGGCCTGGGCAGCGTCGTCGATCTCGTTGCCGGCGCCGATCTGATTGCGAGCGGCGATCGCGCGACGATTTTGAAGTGGCATGGCGACTGCTCGGTGCGCGGTCCCGCCGCGACCGTCGGCGGCCGCGTGCTCGACGCTCAGGCGCACCGCGTGATTGAGACGACCTTCGGCAACGTCAAAAAGGCCTTGAGTGTTTGAAGAGATCGCTGAGCTGGAGCGTAATCGAACGCCCTTTGCGTTAGCGACCGTCGTCGCACGCCAGTCGCCGGTAAGTGCGCACGTGGGCGATCGCGCGATCGTGCTGCCTGATGGACGAATGCAGGGATTCGTCGGCGGTTCGTGCGCGCGCGATATCGTGCGGCGGCAAGCAGTCGCGGCGATGCGCAGCGGAACGGCGCGCCTCGTGCAAATTCGGCCGAACGCGCCGCGCGACGCGGACGAATCGAGCCCGGTCGGCACGGTCGTCGTGCCGATGGCCTGCGCATCCGAGGGCACCGTCGACGTATACGTCGAGCCTCACCTGCCACCGCGGATCTTGCTCGTCGCGGGTGCGACGCCGGTCGCCCAAGCACTCGCGGATTTGGGGGCGCTGCTCGACGGGTATCGCGTTGTGCGCGTCGTGCAAGAGAGTGAGCTGCCGGACATTTCCGCGGAGAAATCCGTCGACGCGATTGCGTTAGCGGCATTGCGCGACTTTCTCGCCGGTCTCGATGCTGGCGAACGTGCGGGATTCGCCGCGGTCGTCGCCACCCAAGGCCATTACGACGAGCCGGTGCTTGAAGCACTGCTCGCCGATGAGCCGGCGCCATATGTCGGCCTGCTGGCGAGCCGCAAACGCGCAACCGATGTGTTCGATCGCATCGAACGCCGCGGCATCGCGCGCGGGCGCATCGAGCGCGTGCGTAATCCAGCCGGTATCGACCTCGGTGCGCGGCGGCCGAGCGACGTAGCGATTTCAATTCTTGCGGAAATCGTCGCCGCAGCGGCGGCCGCCGAACCGGAGGCCATCAGGCCGGAATTGCTCGTCTCCGAATCGAGCGCGCAGTGCACTTGTAGCATGGGCGAGCAGTTATGAACGCCGGCGCGCTTCAAGAGCAGTTCGCAGGACGCGGCTACATCGCCGACCAGGATTTCGCCACATCGATCGAGCTGATGCTCGCGCTCGAAAAACCGCTGCTCGTCGAAGGGCCAGCCGGAGTCGGCAAGACCGAGAGCGCGAAGGTGCTGGCCGAGGTCTTAGGCACGAAGCTGATCCGTCTGCAATGCTACGAGGGGCTCGACGTAGCCAGCGCGCTGTACGAGTGGAATTATCCCAAGCAGTTGCTCCACATTCGGCTCACTGAGAATCAAGGCATATCGGCGGCCGAGCGCGAGGCACAGATATTCAGCGAGGAGTTTCTGCTCGCGCGCCCGCTGCTCGAAGCGATCTCACAGGAGCGCGCACCGGTGCTGTTGATCGATGAGATCGATCGCGCCGACGAGGCCTTCGAAGCCTTTCTGCTCGAGCTGCTGGGAGAGTTCCAGGTGACGATTCCCGAGATCGGTACGCGTCGCGCCACGGTACGTCCGGCCGTCGTGGTGACTTCCAATCGTACTCGCGAGCTTTCGGATGCACTACGCCGGCGCTGCCTCTATCTGTGGATCGGTTATCCGTCGCTCGAACGGGAGATCGCGATTCTGCAAACCCGTCTACCCGGCATCAATGAGCGACTCGCGCGACAGGTCGCTCGATTCATGGAGTTTCTCCGCACGCAACCGTTTGCGCGCGTGCCGGGAACAGCGGAGAGCTTGGACTGGGCGCTCGCGCTCGTGCGCCTGCATCGCGACGCGCTCGACGAGCCGACTCTGGAGCAGACCATGGGCTGCATCCTCAAGGTTCAAGATGATTGGGAACTGCTGCGAACGCTTAGGCCTCAATACGAGCCGCTTTTGACGCACTCCCTGGAGGGTGGCGCCGTAAAGGGACCGATCGAGCCGGATTACGGCTTGGGGTCGGTCAGCGCGAACGTCGGATGACGGAAACTCTCGCCGCTAATGTCGTCGAATTCTGCTCGCGGCTGCGGCGCGTGCACGAATTCAATATCGGTCCGCGCGAGATGCAGGACGCGTTGAGTGCGATCGAGCTCGTCGGCATCACGGATCGTGCGCGCGTTGCGGCGGCGCTGCGCGCCGTTTGTTGCAGCCGCCCGAACGAGATCGAGCTCTTCGATCGCGCCTTCGCGCTCTTTTTTTCGACCGCACCGGTTGGTGCTCCGCAACCAGAGTATGCTCAACGGCGCCGCGCCCGACACGAAAGCGCGGACCGACGTGAGGAGACGGCGGATGCGCAAAGCGAGCTCCCCTCACAGCGAGTACCGCAAGATATCGGCGATGTCGGCGGATTCCAAGACTTTGCCCAGCCCAAAGACACCGAGATAGCGAAGGCGTGGGAAGTGCGGCGCGCGCGATACAGTCCGGCGGCCGGCACTGCGGAATCCGTCGCTATTCCAAAGGAAGGACTCGACGCCGCGCTGGCGCAGGCGCGCCGGCTGATTCGGCGGTTGAGCCTCGTTCCGTCGCTGCGCTGGAAGCCAAAGCCACGCGGCGGGCGCTTCGATCTGCGCCGCACGCTGCGCGCAAGCCTGCGCACCGGCGGCGACGTCATCGTGGCGCGCATGCTCGGTCACCGTCCGTATAATCCTCGCTTCGTCGTGCTCATCGACGGCAGCCGCTCGATGAGCGAGCACGGTGCACGAGCGCTGCAATTTGCGTATGTACTCTGCCGCGCAACGCGCCGCGCGAGCGTCTTTCTCTTCAGTACGAGGCTCGCCGACGTGACGCGGCGGCTACGCGAGGCCGGTCGTGGAGCGCCCTATCGTTTGAACGAGCTGGGCGAAGCGTGGGGCGGTGGAACGCGGATCGGCGCGAGCCTGACCCAGTGCGTCCGTAGCCACGGCGCACGTTTGAACGATCAAACTTTCGCGATCGTCATCAGCGACGGACTCGACGTCGGCGATATCGCAGAGTTGAAATGGGCGATGCGAGAACTCGCGCGGCGCTGCGCCGCGGTCGCCTGGGTGAATCCGCTCGCCGGAACGGCAGACTATGCGCCGGCGGCGCGCGGCATGCAGGCTGCGCTACCCTACGTCGATCTGCTCACGTCACTCGACGAGCTCGACGCCTTGACTCTGCTGGGAAGGCGGAAACGGGCGGCAAGCTGTGCGTGACGTTTTTGCAACTGCAGCGCGTTGGTTCGAGGAGAAACGCACGTTCGCGCTAGCGACGCTGGTTACGCTGCGCGAGTCCGCCACTGCACCGGTCGGCACGACGATCTCGGTCGACGATCGGGGCCAAATCGCGGGTAATATCGGCGCGGGTTGTTATGAAACCGAAATCGTCGAAGCTGCAATGCGAACGGCCGCCGACGGCCAGACCCGCCGTCTCGATATCAACCTCGTGACCGAGGACGAAATCTTTCGTGTGCCGGGTTGCGGCGCGATGATGCAAGTCGTCGCGTGGCGGCCGGAAGCCTCGTTTCTCGAGGATGCGCGGGCGATCGCCACGGGTGACCGCGACGTGCGCGTCTCGTTCGTTTACGAGGATAGCAGCGGATCGCGGGCAACGTTCGAGCATCTCTACCCCGCGAAGGAAACGCTCTTTCTGGTCGGCGCGACATCGTTGGCGGGGGAGCTCGCCGCGATCGCCCGGCGGTTGGATTTCAAAGTTGTCGTCGTCGATCCGCGTCCTGCCTTTGCAACAATGGAGCGGATACCCGAAGCTCACGCGATCGTGCGAGAATGGCCCGAGGATTATCTGCCCGGCGTGCTGACGAGCCGGACGCCGATCGTGATTCTCTCGCACGATTCGAAGTTCGATCTACCGGCGCTTCGCTGCGCGCTACGATCCGAGGCTCCGTACATCGGGTTATTGGGAAGCCGGCGTTCTCAAGCGGCCCGGCGCGAGACTCTGCGAGCCGAAGCCTTCGACGAAAGCGCTCTTGCAAGGATACACGGCCCGGCGGGTCTCGATATCGGCGGTACTACCCCCGCGCAGACTGCAGTCTCGATTTTAGCGGAGATCATCGCCGGCCGTCATGGACGTTCCGGCACGCCGCTGCACGCCAGTCACGAGTCTATCCACCGCCGCGGCGAAACCATTTCCGCGCGCGCATGATCGCCGCGCGAGCAGCGATTCTCGCGGCGGGGACGTCGTCACGTGTCGGGCGGCAGAAGCTGCTGATGGATTTTCGAGGTCGCAAACTCATCGAATACCCCATCGCGGCGGCGCAACAGTGGAATCCCGTCGTCGTCTGCGGTCTCGAGGTAGAAGCCTATCTGCGCGAACATTTCGAAGTGGAGTTAGTCCGCAATGAGCAGCCTGAACTCGGCATGGCGCATTCGCTAACGCTCGCGAATCGCGCAGTTTCTTACGATCACGCGTTGATCGTGCTGCTTGGCGATAAGCCACTCGTAAGCAGATCCTTAATCGCCTTAATTTTGGCGGAGGCGGAGAGCGCTGATTTCATCTACCCTGAACGCGATGGCGTGCCCGGCCATCCCGTCGTTCTCTCGCCCCTCGCGCGCCGCTACATCGACGAGCTCCCTTCGGGCGATACCGTGCGCATGCTGCGCGAGCATCCGGCGCTGCGCGTGCGTGCAGTTTACAGCCAAGATCCCGGAGCCGTCTTCGACGTGGACGAAGCGGCGCAGTTCAGCCGTTAACACCAGCGGCGCTTCAGCGTTTCTTTACATGTCGCTTATATCGTAGAGCGATGAAGCGCGCTTTCATTAATTTAGGTTTTTCCGCAGTGCTCACGCTGTTGACCGGTTGCGCCGGCACGTCGCCGATGGGATCCGTCGCTCCGCCGGTCCAGTCCGGCATTCCGACCGCATCCTTTGACGCCGGTCCAAATGTATTGCAGAAAGTCGTTTTCGTCGCAGAGTTAACCGGCTCGGTGAATTTATTTTCGGCGCATATCAATGAGAAAAATCCGCCGTTACTT
>Ga0306920_100002901_pt1 | contig 21676 bp, 14 predicted proteins | sample flu12Cox44000170_FD_204666 | JGI IMG/M metagenome (GOLD analysis project Ga0306920, IMG submission 204666) | Lab enrichment of tropical soil microbial communities from Luquillo Experimental Forest, Puerto Rico - flux4day.12C.oxic.44.000.170 (v2)... | ecosystem: Environmental > Terrestrial >...
AATGCGCCCACGGCTCCCATCAGAAGCCCGCCGACGATGACTTGCATCCCCGAGCGAAGCACCTGCACGAAGACATGACTCTTCTCGGCTCCCAGCGCGACGCGCAGGGCGAATTCCTTGTATCGTTCCGCCACCGCATACGCCATAGCGGCATAAACTCCGAGCAGCGCTACCAGAAGGCTGCAGACGGCGTATGCGCTGATCATCTCAACAGGTATGCGCTGCCCGAAGTAAGAAGCATCCACATGTTCGGCGAGCGATTCGATCTTGCCCAGCGGCAGCGTGCTATCGATCGATGCTACGGCCTGCTGTACGTCGGGCAGGATGCCGTACGCCGAGGTCTTCGCCCGCACCACCAGGTTGACTTCGCCGTTGTAATGCTGCAGCAGCGGGATGTATAGCACGGGATCCCGCCCGTCGTCGGCTGCATAGCGGTAGATGTTATGGCGTGAGATCCCGACTACTTCGCACCACACCCCGCCGACTTGCACGCGGCCTCCCAAGGCATTTCCCTTCGGCCAATACTGCCGAGCCATGTCTTCATTGACGATGAGCACCGGGGCAGCGCTCGCGTCATCCTGGCTGGTGAATTCGCGTCCTTGCAAGAGAGGAATGCGGAGAGTACGAAAATAGTCGGGTCCAATTGCATCCGTGACGAGTGCAAGACTCTCGTCCTTGGCGGGAACGTAGCCTTCAATCGCTACTTCGCGCGTATGGCCGCCGCCCCAGTTGCCCATCGGGACATAAGTTGTGAGCGCTGCATCGTCCACGCCGGGAGCGGCGCGCAATCGCTCTAGCAGCGCGCTTTCGAATTGCAATCCTTTCGGGCTGGTGTAGCCGGCCCGGGTCAGGTCAAGCGCGGCCACCAGGGTGCGGTGCGTGTCGAAACCTGGATCGCGCTGCATTACGTTAATTAACGTGCGCAGCAGCAAGCCGCAGCACAGCAGGACGATGAAACCGATTCCGAGTTGCAAACTGAGCAGTACAGTGCGCTTGCGTCCACCGCTCGCGCCCAGCACCGAAACAGCACCGTCATGCAAAGCCTGCACCTGCGACACTCTTATGGCCTGGCGAGCGGGTAACAACCCGCTTGCGACCACCACCGCGCAGGTTACTCCCATTGCGAACAGGAAGACGCGGAAGTCAGGGTGCAGGTTGAAGTCGAGCGGCATACCGAACTGAGGTAGCAGCAGATAAAGCGTGCGCGAGAGCGAGAGGCTCGCCAGCCATCCCAACACACCGCCCAGAATCGCCAGCACGGCGGTCTCCGTCAGCAAATGGCGCACGACACGGCCGCGGCTTGCGCCCAGCGATGTGCGGATCGCAATTTCCCGCCTTTGGCGCATGCCGCGTTGAATAAGCAGGCCCGCAACGTTGGCGCAGACCAGAACCAGGAGCAGGACAGCGGCGCCAACCAGCAAGGGCATGGCCTCTCCTACCATGCTGTAGAGACCGCGGGGCAGGTGTGCCGTGTCATTCAGGTTCAAGTCCCATCCGCGGTACTTTGTGCCTTGCTGGGCAGCGGCAAATTGACGGGCGAGCGCGTGCAATTCAGCAGAAGCCTGTTCCTCGCGCACACCCGGACGCAGCCGGGCGGCAACCTGCATGCCAAAGTGCCCCTGTCCCAAAGGATCCGTTCCGGCATCTCCCACGACGGGCAGGTTGGAAAACGCCAGCCACATCGATTGTGCCATTCCGCCGTAAATGCCGACAAAACCGGGCATGGCGATGCCCACTACCGTGAAAGCGTGGTGATTCAACCGGATCGTCCGACCGAGTATCGCCGGATCACCACGAAAGTTCGTGTGCCAAAGATCGTCGCTGAGCACGACCTCAGGGCGCGAGCCGTAGGCGCGATCATCATGCACGGTGAAGAAGCGGCCCAGCTCCGGTTGCATGCCGAGTACATCGAAATAGTTACTGGAAACAATTCCTGCCCACAGAGTCTGCGGACGATCGCCGCTCGCGGCCAGATCCACAGGCAGGATCTCGTGAGCCGTCATCGCCGAAAAGCTCTGCCAATGCGTGGCCAGGTATTGGTATTCCGCGTAGTTCAAGGAGTAACCGCCGCCGGTGTGAACCGTAGCAGACACCGCGCGTATGTCCCGGGCGCTTCTGACGTGCGGCCACGGGTTGAACAAAATTGCGTTACCCCAGGTAAATACGGTAGTGATAGCCCCTATGCCGAGTGCCAAGGTTACGATGGCAACCAGCGTGAAGATGGGCGCCCTTCGAAGCTGCCGCAGCGCGAACTTAAGATCTTGCAAAACCGATCGCATGGTTATTCCTCGCGCAGAGCCCTGATCGGTTCGATCGAGGCCGCCCGCCGGGCCGGCAGGTAGCTGGCCAGCACGACCGTCGCCAACAACACCAGGATTGCCAGCAGCCAGGGCAGGCCGCTCAACATGCTCACGCGGAACAACAAGCTAGAGAACACACGGCCGACGACAAACGCCAGTACCACGCCGATCAGCAAACCGACTCCCGCGAGCCGCGCGCCCTGGAGCATCACGAGGCTTAGGACCTGGTTGCGCTGTGCGCCCAATGCCATTCGGACGCCGAGCTCGCGAGTCCGTGCCCGCACCGAATAGCTGATCACCCCGTAGAGTCCAAGTGCGGCGAGGAGCAGGGCAAGCCCGGCGAACGTTGTCAGCATTAGGACAACGAACCGCCGGCCGATCAGCGACTCGTTTACGCGCTGCTCCATCGTCTTTACGTCGTACGTGGGAATGCTTGGATCGACTCCTCGTACGGCCGCCGCCACGTCGCTGGCCAGGCTTTCCGCCGAGCGCGAACTGCGCACCACGATCGTCGCCGTTGGGCTAGGCGCTTGTGCGATCGGCAGGTAGTAAAAGCCCTCGTTGGTGTCAGACTCGAGCGATGAAGCTTTGGCATGCGCCACCATGCCGACAATTTCCATCCATGGCCCCTTGGTATCGAAGCCGATGTACTGGCCGATCGGATTTTGTCCGGGCCAGTATTGTCGCGCCAGGGTTTCGTCGACGATCGCAACCAGCTGTGTCTTGTCGCGATCCTCGAAGGTGAAGGTTCGGCCCTGCAGCACTGGGATTCGCATGCTGGCAAAGTAGCCTGGCGAAATCATACGAATGTTTCCGTGCGGCCCGGGATTATTGGGTGCGGTGGGCTGGCCCTTGATATTGAAACTCGATGAGCCTCCCTGGTTGTCGAACGGCACGCTATCAGCAAACCCGGCGCCACTCACGCCAGGAATATTGCGCAAGCGGTCGTTCAGGGCTGCATAAAAGGCTACCTGCTCCTCGTTTTTTCCGTAAACTGTTCTCGGCAGCGACACCCGGGCCGAAAGAAGCCCCCCCGGCTCGAAGCCGGTCTCGACACGTTCCAGCTGTTTCAGGCTGCTCAGGAGCAGGCCTGCACCCGCCAACAACAGCAGGGACGTCGCGATCTGTCCGATCACCAGTCCGGAACGTACACGCTGCCCTGATTTGCCTGAGGTCCCGGAACGGCCTGACTCCTGCAATGCGTTGAACCATCCTGGCTGGGTGTGCTGCCAGGAAGGCACCACTCCACACAGCAACGAACAGATCACGGCGATCGCAATCACGAAGAGGAATACCGGGCCGCGTATCGTAGGCTGAACGACAGTGCCCAGCAACAGCGGCAGGAACTTCATCAGCAGTGGAACAGCCGCATACGCGATGGCAAAGCCGAGCACCACACCACCGAGGGTTAACACCCCGTTTTCCACCAGCGCCTTGCGAATCAGACGCAGGCGTGAAGCGCCGAGCGCCACATGGATCGCCAGCTCGCGCTCCTTCGCCGAAGCGCGCGCCATTTGGAGTCCGGCGATGTTCGCGCATGCGATCAGCAGCACCATGCCAACGGCAATCAGCAGCATGATGAGGGGCTTGCGCAGACTGCCGCCAATGAACTCGGTGAGCGACATGGCGAACATGCCCCAACCTGAGGCACGAGCAAAACTGCGCGGGATTGGAGAACCGGCGGGAACGCCCACCCCACTTTCCTCGGCGCTGATGTTTTGCTGCGTCTTCATATCGAGGTATGCCTTCGCCTGCTGCAACGTGACGCCCGGGCGAAGGCGCGCCACACCAAAGAGGTCCTCGTTGTAGCGGAAGTTCCGATCGTGATAACGGCCCGGCGGTAGCGCGATGGGGATCCAGAGCTCAGCCTGGTTAGGCCAGTTGAAGTCGCGGCCCATTACACCTACCACGCGATACGGTTGCTGGTTCAGCATGAGAGTGCGGCCAATGATGTTGCCATCAGATCCGAACCGCTTTTGCCATGCGGTGTACGAAAGGACCGCCTCCAGGCTGGCGCCAGGCTGGTCTTCTTCCAGCGCGAACACTCGCCCGAGATAGGGACGGGCCTGGAAGACGCCGAAGTATGCCGCCGAAACCTTGGCGCCGTTCAGCAGTTCAGGGTTCGCATTGTCACGGCTGAAGTTGAATGCCGCGTTCTGCATCACCGCCGCTGATGAAAAGACGTCTTTGCCATCCGCCGCGTCGCCAAAGTCGGGAGCGGAGATCCCGATATTAGTCAGGTCGCCAATCTGCATGTAGCGAGCACGCAACGCCACCAGCCCGTCGGCGTGAGCAATCCCGCTGGGATTCAGCAGCACGGCATTTGTCACAGAAAAGACGGCTATGTTGGCGCCGATTCCTAGCCCCAGCGTCAGCACCGAAATCGCGGTGAATCCCGGCGATTTGCCGAGCTGCCGCAGTGCATGCCGAAGTTCCTGGATGATCAGTGACATTTTTCGTTCTCCTATTCCGACCGCAACGCCACCATCGGCTCGATGGATGCCGCCCGGCGCGCCGGAATGTAGCTCGCCAGCAAAGCCACCAGCATGAGGAGGGCTGCTGTGCTGGCCAAAATCGCCGCATCCGTGGGGCGCACTGCATAAAGCAGCGTCGCTAGGAATCGTCCCGAAGCCACGGCGCCAATTCCGCCAATGAGCACTCCCGCTAGCGCCAGCTTCATCCCCTGTCCGACGACCAGCCGCAACAAGTCGATGCGTTTCGCGCCTAGTGCCAGCCGGATTCCAAGCTCGCGCGTTCGTTGCGCTACAACGTAGGCGAGCAATCCGTAAACTCCCAGCGTCGCCAAAATCAAGGCCAGCAGTGCGAAGGCTCCAATCAAGTAAGCGGGGTAGCGCCGCATCGCTACTGAGGGCGAATCGGCTACGATACGTTCCATGCTGGTCAGCGAACCCAAAGGAACGCCGGAGTCGAGATCGTGCATTAAACTGCGAACGGCGTCGGCAATCGCCGGATCCCCCTCTGTCCGAATGACAACCCCCATGAAATAGTTGGGATCCTGGGCATACGGCTCGTAAACTACCGGCGTGGGCTTGCGGTCCAGCTGCCCCAGGTTCTCGTCGCCAACCACACCGACGATCTGCCAGATATCGTGATCCTTTGTATAGGTGTAGTCGATGCGTTGACCGATGGGATCCCGGCCGGCAAACAACAAGTCGGCCAGCGTCTGGTTGATAATGGCGACGTGTGGTGCCTTGGCGTCGTCATGCTCGTCGAAGAATCGCCCGGCACGCAGCGGAACGCCCATCGTCCCGAAATAGCCGGGGCTGATCTGGCGCGTATTGGCTTCGTACTCATCGGCCAGGACCCGGGGATGACCGCCGATCACAAAGCGGGAGGTTCCTCCGGCGTTGCCCAAGGGCAGCGTGCTCACGGTAGCGGCGGATTTCACCCCTGGCAGCGCCTGTAATCGCTCGCGCAGATTCCGTTCGAAAGCGATCTGCTGGGCTTCATCGCGGTAGCGCTGCGGCACCAGGCTGGTTGCGAAGGTCAGCAGGTGAGCGACGCGGAAGCCGGGGTCCACGCGCACCAGCTTCCGCAGGCTCTTGGCCAACACTCCCGCCGAAACCAGCAGAACAATGGCCATGGCTACCTGTGCAACGACCAAACCGTCGCGCAGCCGGTGACGAAGCGCTCCCGCGGTAGCGCGCTGACCATCTTGCAAGGCTTCGTGAACATCGGGCCGAGCAGCCTGCAGAGCTGGAACCAGCCCAAATACAATTCCTGACCCAATCGTGACTGCCGCAGTAAACCCGAGAACCGCTTTGTCAATCTCGAGGTGACGAAGAAACGGCATGATTGCTTGCTGATCGGAGGGCAAGGCCGCAGCCAACAAGGGCAAGGCTGCATAAGCAAGCGACACTCCCGCGACGCCGCCGACGGTTGAGGCGACCAGGCTTTCGGTAAGCAGCAACCTCACGACTTGTGAGCGCGTTGCCCCCAGTGCGGAGCGGACAGCGATTTCTTTCTGGCGAGTCACACAGCGCGCCAGTTGCAAGCCGGCGAGATTCGAGCACGTAATCAGCAGGACGGCAACTACTGCGGCCATCAACACCAGCAGGATGGGCCGAACGGTGCCTACCAGTTCTTCGCGCAGCGGCGTCATGGCAATGCCGACTCCCGGATTGCTGTCGGGATATTCTGTCGCCAGCTGGCTGGCAATCGTGGAAGCTTCTGCCTGCGCCCGCTCCAGATTGACTCCCGGACCCAACCTCCCGACCCCGAGAATCCAGTGGGCATTGCGCCGCAATCTCCAGCCAGAGACGCCGAGCGGCAAGTAGAACTCACTGAAACGGCTCGGGGCAAATAGGAAGCTAGCAGGCAGAACGCCAACCACCGTTCGTGGCACTCCATTAATGGTTACACTCTTACCCAACACGTTAGGGTCACCACCGAAACGCGCTTGCCAGCCGCCATAGGTGAGGATTGCCGTTCGCTCCCCACCCGCCAGATCAGCATTTGGGGCAAAGCTTCTTCCCTGGATGGGGGCGACGCCTAGCATTTCGAAAAAATTGCTGCTGACGACCGTCGCGAGTACCGGCTCGGCGCCCTCTGGTCCCAAATACGTTGCATTAACGGGCGAGTAGCCGCCTACGCCGGAAAACGAGTGGTTCTGATCGCGGAAGTCGACGAAGTCAGGGTAAGAAAACTCCATCTTTTGGTATTGCGCGCCGCTTCGGGTTTCGCCCAGATAAACCAGCCGCCCGGGGTCGTGGTAGGGGAGTGATCGAAGTAAGGCGGCGTTCACCACGGTGAAGATCGCCGTGTTCGCGCCAATCCCAAGGGCCAACGTCAGGACAGACACCACTGCGAACCCAGGGGACTTGCGCAACTGGCGCAATGCGTAGCGGAGATCGTGAAAAAGGGTTGGCATGATCAATAGGAGCAAGGTTGCGACCAGTAATTACAACTCGTAAGTCGTCACGAGAATCTTCCCCCCTCGTGGTTCGCTATTCGCTGGTTGCCGGTAACTAATTGCTGGTTCCTGCTTTCTATTCTGTCCTCAATGCTTTCATCGGTTCGATGGTCGCTGCGCGTCGGGCCGGCAGCAGCGCCGAAAGCAACGCCACCACCGCAACCATGAGTGTTCCCAGGATCAGCACCATCGGATCTGCCGGGCTCACGTTGTAAAGCTGGCTGCGAACGGTTCGGCTCAGCAAGATCGCAACTGGTAAAGTGACGATGATGGCGATTCCGGCTAGCCACAGCACGTCGGTCAACACCAGACGCATCACGGCGAATCGCTGCGCGCCCAGGGCCATGCGGATGCCAATTTCCCGCGTGCGCTGCGCCGTCACGAATGCCAGCACGCCATAAAGACCCACCGCCGCCAGCAACGTGGCCAACACACCGAAGCTCACCGCCAGCATCGCTACTAACCGGTCGCTGGAAATGTTCTCGGCAATCTGGTCGTCCATGGTTCGCAGCGTGTCGATCACCAGTTTGGAATCGACCTGCTGTACGCCACGGCGAATGGTCATTTCAGCCATTTCGGGCGCCTGCCAGGTGCGCACGTAGTACTGCATAAAGCCGGCCTGGGGATTTTCGTTCTGGAAATACGGCCGATAAACGGTTGGAATCACGTCCAGGCGCATTTTGCTGTGCTTGGTGTCGCCCACCACGCCGACGATCTCGATATCGAACTTCACCCCAGAACCGCTGCCCCTCGCCATCAACTGCCCAATCGCGTTCTTGGGATCGCCGAAATATTTTCGTGCCAGATTCACATTGACGATCGCTACCTTGGTTTTCCCGCCGAGGTCCTGTTCGCTGAACATTCTGCCCGCCACCAAGGGGATGTTCATTGTCGTGAAGTAACCGGGAGTGATGGCCGACCATTCGGAATGAATGTCGTCGTCGGGCTTGTTGCCGTGACTGGCAAACGAAATATTGCTGCTCTCGTTGTCATCGGCCAGTTCCGGATCATCGGTGCCCGCGACTGAGCGTACACCAGGTTGAGCAGCCAAAACCTCGAGCAAATGTTTCTGCACCGGGATTGCGTCTTTCGGGTCGTAGCCCGCAAGCGTGGGATCGATTCCAAAGGTCAGCAAGTGATCGGTGGCGAAGCCAACATTCAGCGACTTGAGGTTGTGCAGGGTCTGAACGAACAGTCCTGCGCCGATCAGCAGCAGCAAGCTGAGTCCGATCTGCATGCCAACGGAAATGCGGCGGAAACGCAGATGCGCACCTGAGCCGGTGGTGGTTTGCTGCTTCAGTGAGTTGACGAGGTCAGGATGCATGAAGCGCAATGCCGGGGCCAGGCTGAACAGCACGCTGACGACAAACGCCAGGCCAAAATTGAAAAGCAGAATGCGCAGATCGGGATGCGCGGAGAAGGGAAGTTCGGTCGCTGCCTCGCCAGCAATCCTCCGGCTCAGAAATGCCGAAACCAAGGGCGCAAAGACTAATCCAAACCCCCCACCCAGAAGTCCCAGTAGCAGGCCCTCCATTAGCAACTGACGAATAATTTGCCAGCGCCCTGCTCCCATCGCATAGCGCACCGACATTTCCTTCACTCGAGCTGCGGCACGAACCAGCAGCAGGCTTGAGACGTTCACACACGCCATCAGCACAACCAGTCCAACCATTCCCATGACAATGAGCAGCGGTATCTGGATCTGCTCGCGCAGGGGGGAGAATCCGCGGCGCTCGTCGAGCACCCGCAGGCTCGATTCCTGAACGAAATGCTTGGCAAACAGATCCGTCTTGTCCTTTATGTCCGGCAGCTCGGCAGCGCGGATTGAGCGCCACAGTGGAGTCATTGCAGCTTCCGCCTGTTCGCGGCTAACCCCGGGTTTGAGGCGCGCGACGACGCTCAGCCAGGAGGAACGCCGGTTGTCGAGGTCATTCCAGCCTGGAGTAGCCAGCGGCTTGGTCATCATCGGCACGAACAGCTTTGGTCTATAACCAGCGATAGCGCTGTGAAAATTGGGCGCCGCCACACCAATGATCGTGAAGGGGTGCCCGTTGATGTAGAGCACCTGATTGATGACTCGCGGGTCCGCGCCAAAATGTGAATTCCAGTAGTTGAAGCTGAGCACCACCACGGGATTGTTGTTTTGCGCCGCGTCGTCGGCCGGCACGAACAGGCGCCCGAGGGCCGGTTTCACTCCCAGCACGTCGAAGTAATTCCCTGAAACCAGCTCGCCCGACGCCAGGTCGGCCTGGTTGTTCCACTGTGTGCCGACCTGAATCTCAATGTCGGCCAGCATCCCTGTGAATACCTGGTTCTTGTCACGCAGGTCGCGATACATCGGGTAGGAGAAATAACCGTGCGAGTCTCCACCAAAAGAGCTGATACGCCCGGTGTTCGAGCCGGCATACTGGAGGCGCACCAGTTGCTCGGGATGGCTTACGGGCAGCTGGCGCAAGAGAGCCTGGTCGAGCAGCGTGAAGATCGCGGTATTTGCCCCGATGCCGAGTGCCAGGGTAATTACGGCAACGATGGAGAACACGGGCGACTTGCGTAGTTGGCGAAAAGCGTAGCGAAAGTCTTGCAGCATCTACCGGCTCCGTTTTTCCTCGAGCTGTTGCGGCCCGGCGATGACCGATCCCGCTGGCCCTACACCAGGAGACTGCACGTGTTGCGCCAGCGCGAACCTTTTCTTATCAATAAGTTGCGTGTTTGCCACCAGGTTTGCTTGTCCGTCCACGCGAAGCGAATGTCCGCCGGTGGACAGGTCTTTTGTGGCTCTTGCTACCGCTGTCCTCGCTCCCCACTCCCAACAAGACTGCTCCGGCACGAGCTTCTTGCCCACCGAAAACGCCGGGATGGCTCTGACCACTCAGGGTAGTGCCTTCGGCAGAAGTCAAATCGGGAGTGCCTCCATTCTGCAGCCTGGCCGCAAATGTCTATATGGGAGCATTGCGAAAAGTCCCGGGATTACCATCGTTTACCTCTCTGTCACGGCAGGGCAACGTAAGTACCTTTCCAAGCCTCTAAGGGGAGCGACGGGGACGCCGTAACCCCGACCGCGCCCATGCATGTGCCGTCTCCCATCGAATCGCAATCCTCTCTCAACCCGGGTGCCTCGCAGCAACCAGATCGCGCGCTTCTGCGGGAGCAGGTCCAGCAGCTTGGCGACTGGTTCCACAATCTGGATCTCTGCGGGGTTGCAACTGCCCCCAACCACTTCCTTGGCGATTTTCCCAATGTCAAATGGAAGCTCATAGAGCGAGGCTTACCGGAAAACCTCGAGGGGGCAGAGGTGCTGGATATCGGCTGCAATGGGGGCTTCTACTCAGTGCAAATGAAGCGGCGGGGGGCTGACCGTGTGCTGGGAATTGATGTGGACCAGCGCTATCTCAACCAGGCGCGCTTTGCCGCACAGACGCTGGAGCTGGAGATTGAGTTCCAACAGCGTTCGGTTTACGACGTCGACCAGATCGAGGGGCAGTTCGACTACGTGCTGTTCATGGGACTCTTCTATCACTTGCGTTACCCCCTGTTCGCCCTCGACAAGATAATCAAAAAAGTTCGCAACCATGGTCGCCTGCTCTTCCAGACCATGCTGCGGGGCTCACCCAATGTGAAGCACTGGGAGAAGAACTATCACTTCTGGAATACCGAGATCTTCTCCGATCCGGACTATCCGGCGATGTATTTCGTGGAGAAAAGCTACGCCGACGATCAGACCAACTGGTGGATCCCCAACCGGGCAGCCGCCGAAGCCATGTTGCGCAGTTCTGGCCTGGAGATCCTCGATCGTCCCGAGCAGGAGACCTGGATTTGCACGCCGCGCACAGCGGTGCGCGACGGCGCGTACCTGCTTGACCTGGAACTCGCAGGAACGCTGTAGGCCAAGACCTATCAATCCGAGGACGCGATCGACATGGTAGAAGCCGTAATGCTTTGGAACGAGCCTAACAATCTCTCGCACTGGAACTTCAAGATCGATGCCGAATGGAAGATGTTCGCCGAGATGGCGAAGGCTGGGGCTCGTGCCGTCAGGACGGTAAATCCGGGCGTAAAGATCGCCTTGGGTGGCATCTCGCCAATCGATCCGCATTTCATCGAGCTGCTCACGTCGTACGGGCTTGTTGCAGAAATCGACGTCGTCGCAGTTCATGGCTTTCCTCTTGATTGGAACCATTGGCCGCTCAACGATTGGCCTAAGAAAGTCGCTGAGGTCCGGGCTGTAACCAAGAAACCCGTGTGGGTCTCGGAAGCCGGCGCCTCTTCGTTTGGAGCGGAAGACGTGCAGGTCTTTGGCCTGCAACGCACAGCGGACCTGCTGCTGGGAGAGGTGGAGCGAGTGCACTGGTACAGCCTGTACGACCTGCCGGCGACGTGGACAGCCACCACCCGGCACAAAGAAGCCGAAGGCAGTGCCTACTACCGCCACTATTACATGGGGTTGTTGCGTGAAGATGGGTCCCCCAAAATGGCTGCGGAGTGTTTTCCCGCGGGCTTGGGCATCTGCCAATGGTTCCACTTCGAGGATCACCGGCTGGAGAACTCCGTGGAGTGGCTGCGTCGGCTCGGGGTGCGCCACGTTCGCACGGGTGTGAGTTGGGCCGACTGGTTTCGCCCCAACGCGGAACAGTGGTTCGATCGCCAAATGCGCGCCCTCGACGAATTCGCCACGACGATGACGCTGTGCTTCACGCCCGAACACCTGGGAATCGAGCGACACTACACAAGTCCTCCAAGAAATCAACAGGATTTCGCCGACTTCGTCACCTGGGCGGTGGAACGCTATGCCCCGGTCAGGACCTTACCCTGTGATGCTTTGTCGTGTGGCGAGCGAAAGGCCTCTCGAGAGTCCCAAGCGTATGGTGCACGCGGCGAGCTCATTGATCTCCGCGCTGCTCCGCTCGACGTCAGCGTAGGAGTGGATTGATGACGAAGCGCATTCTCATTACCGGCGGGGCGGGTTTTGTTGGTTCGCATCTTGCCGACGCCCTGCTGGAGGCAGGACACCAGGTTCGCATCTTCGATAGCTTGGCGCCCCAGGTTCACACCGAGCGGCCTCCGAACTATCTTGCGCGGGGCGCGGAACTCCTGATTGGAGACATGCGTGACCTCGAGGCGGTGAAACACGCACTCCGCGAGGTTGAAGTGGTCTTCCACCTCGCAGCCGCTGTGGGTGTCGGCCAGTCGATGTACGAGATCGCGCATTACATGAGTGCCAACACGCAAGGCACCGCCAACCTGTTGCAGGCCCTGCTCGACCGCAAGGTCCAGGTCGAGAAGATGGTCGTTGCTTCGTCAATGTCGCTTTACGGTGAAGGGAAGTACCTCTGCGGAGGGCATGGAGAAGTCGCACCACCACCGCGCAGTGTAAACCAGCTGCGGGCGAAGCAGTGGGAGATACGCTGCCCAGTCTGCGCAGACCTGCTGACGCCCATTCCGACCAACGAGTCGAAGCCGCTCGATTGCACGTCGATCTACGCTCTTAGCAAGAAGGACCAGGAGGAGATGACGTTGCTTTTTAGCCGCACGTACGGTCTGCCCGTGGTCGCGTTGCGGTTCTTCAACATCTACGGACCGCGGCAGGCTTTGTCCAACCCGTACACCGGCGTGGTCGCGATCTTCGCTTCACGGCTCCTCAATCATCGCTCGCCGATGGTATTTGAAGATGGCCTGCAGATGCGCGATTTCGTCAGTGTGCATGACGTCGTGCAGGCGTGTTTGCTGGCTATCGAGCATCGTGAGGCTGATGGCATGGCTTTGAATGTGGGCTCAGGGCATCCTATTTCAATCAGTGACGTTGCAGGCGAGTTGACTCGGTGTTTGGGTAAGCGGCTGCCGGCACAGGCCACCGGCAAGTATCGCGCGGGAGATATTCGCCATTGCTATGCCGACATTTCGCGGGCAGAGCGCGTGCTGGGTTATCGGCCGAAATGTCGATTTGGAGAGGGCCTTGGGGAACTGGTGGAATGGTTGCGCTCACAGCACGCGGAGGACAAAGCTCACGAGATGGTGCGCGAGCTGACAGCTCACGGATTGACTGCGTAAGGAATCATCATCATGCAGGTACTGGTGACTGCGGACACGCTCGGAGGGGTGTGGACCTACACGCGCGAACTCGTTACCGGCCTGGTGCGACGCGGCGTGGGGGTCACGCTCGTCAGTTTTGGCTCGCTCCCCGAGCCTTGCCAGACGGCCTGGATGAGAGGGCTGCGCAATCTCGATTACCGGCCCACCGCCTTCCGGCTGGAATGGATGCAGGAGTCGGCAGACGATATTGCCGCCTCCTCCGAGTACTTGCTGAGCGTGATCCGCGAGAAGCGTCCCGGTCTGCTGCACCTGAGCCAGTTCTGCTATGGCGCGCTCGAGAGTGATGCTCCGAAGATCGTAGTGGCCCACAGCGACGTCTCAAGCTGGTGGGATGGCGTGCATGGTGACGTGCCGCCTGATGCCGGCTGGCTGCGCTGGTATCGCAAGACCGTGCAGCAGGGCCTCGATGGCGCGACGATGGTGCTCGCTCCCTCACGCTGGATGCTCACGCAAATCGAAAAGCACTATGGGGCGCGAAAGGACAGTGCCGTCATCTACAACGGCCGCAATCCACAGCTTTTCAATCCCCACGGCGAAAAAGAAGATTTCGTGCTCACCGTGGGCCGCGTGTGGGATCCCGCCAAGCAGGTTTCCATCCTGACCGAGCGAGACTGCCGCTGGCCCGTGATCATAGCGGGTGCAAATGAGCATCCGGATGAAACGTATCGCCAGGATGTTGCCGCGGTGGCGTGCTCCCGGGCTGTTGAGAGACGGGGTCCCCAGACGCAGGAGCAGTTGCGGTCCCTCTACTCCCGGGCGGCCATTTATGCAGCGACTTCACGCTACGAACCTTTCGGCCTCGCGCCGCTGGAGGCCGCCTTGTCGCGTTGCGCAATTGTTGCCAACGACATTCCTGCTTTCCGCGAGCTGTGGGGGGAGACGGTGTGTTACTTCCGCAGCAATGATCCAGACAGCCTGCGCGAGACCCTGGTCGGGCTACGCGGAGATCGCAACCTGCGGCGTCATTACGCGCAGTTGTCGTACCTGCGCGCACGCAGGATCTTTACTGCTGATCGAATGGTCGAGGAGACTATTTCGCTGTATCAGGAACTCGGTTCTGCGAAGACGGTGGCGGCATGAGCAGGCGAATCTCATTCCGCATTTTTGCCCACTCCTGGATCTCGGATTGGAATCATGGCAACGCGCATTTCTTACGTGGCCTGGCGCTCGAGTTGTTGAACCTCGGCCACGAAGTCCGTTGCTACGAGGAGTTCGGCGCGTGGTCCATGAGCCATCTGATGCGCGAGGACGGCGGGGCCGGAGCGCGTGCCATTGAGCTTTTCCGGCGCGAGTTTCCCGAGCTGGATGTGCGCTTCTATGAGCGTGGCGGCAACTTACAGGAAACACTTCGGCAGGAGTTGCACGGCGCCGAGGTCGTGATCATCCATGAATGGAATGATCCTGCGCTGGCCAATCAAATCCTGGCGCTGAAGAAGGTTTTCGGATTTCGTGCGCTCTTGCACGACACCCACCATCGAGCCTACACGAATGCTGGCGAGATCCTTCGTTTTCCTCTGCATTTATTCGATGGTGTACTGGCCTTTGGTGAGGCGGTTACGCGCATTTACCTTGGCGGCTTTGGAATGCAGCGGGCCTGGACGTTTCACGAGGGCGCGGATGTCCGGCACTTTCAACCACAGCCGGAAGCAACCGACATCGACGTGCTCTGGATTGGCAATTGGGGGGACGAGGAGCGTACGCGCGAACTGATGGAGTTCCTGGTCAAGCCACTGGAAGGCCTGTCCGGTGTGAGGGCGGTTGCGCATGGTGTGCGTTACCCGGTGGAGGCGCAACGGGTGCTCGCGGAGACCGGCATCGAATATCGCGGATACCTGCCTAATCTCATAGCACCTGCTGTTTACGGACGCAGCGCCGTGTCACTGCACGTGCCGCGCCGGCATTACACCAATGGGCTCAGCGGCGTTCCCACCATCCGCGTTTTTGAGGCCCTGGCCTGCGGCGCCACCCTGGTTTGTTCACCGTGGACTGACGCGGAGCAGCTTTTTCGTCCTGACGACTACATCGTGGTAAATTCCGGCGAAGAAATGCGGAAAACAATTCATTGGTTGTTGTGCGACGACGCAGCGCGCCGACAAATCGGTGCTCGCGGCCGAGAAACCGTAATGCGACGGCACACCTGCTTTCATCGCGCACGGCAACTCGTCGAGATATGCGAGGAAATCACTTCATGAGGATCTTTGTTTTTGGGTCAAGTCTTACTTCGTCGTATTGGAACGGAGCGGCAACTTACTATCGCGGCATTTATAAGAACCTTGCTCAGCTTGGATTTCGTATCAGCTTCGCCGAACCCGATGCATATGACAGGCAGCAACATCGAGACAACGAAGATTTCAGCTACGCCGAGGTGATCGTCTACCAGTCACCCCGAGATATTGAGGCGCTGCTCAAGAAGGCTTCCCGGGCCGATTTGGTTATCAAGCATAGCGGCCTCGGTGTCGACGATGCGGGGCTGGAAGAGCGTTTGCTGAAATGCAAGTCGGCGGATACGCAGGTTGCTTTCTGGGACGTTGATGCCCCCGCCACGCTGGCAAGAGTGGAAGGCAACGCGACAGATCCGTTTCGCGCTCTCATCCCAGAGTACGACTACATCTTCACCTACGGTGGCGGGCCTCCGGTCGTAGGGCATTACCTTGCATTGGGCGCGCGCGCGTGTCATCCCATTTACAACGCACTTGATCCTGACACTCATCATCCCGTTCGGCCCCAACCGGAGCGTGCCTGCGACCTGGTCTTTGTCGGAAACCGCTTACCGGACCGTGAACGGAGGGTGGAAGAATTTTTTCTTGCAGCCGCCGAGCGTGCTCCGGAATTTCGCTTTGTGCTTGGTGGGGAGGGATGGGCGGGCAGGGTCTTGCCTGCAAATGTGCGCTACATTGGCCACGTCGGAACGGGTGACCATAATCGGGTTAACTGCTCGGCACGCATGGTGCTGAACATTAATCGCGAGTTGATGGCGAAGGTTGGCTTCTCACCGCCCACGCGGGTATTCGAGGCCGCAGGTGCCGGCGCCTGCCTTATCACAGACCACTGGGAGGGCATCGAGACTTTCTTTGCTCCAGGCCGGGAGATCTTAGTGGCTCGCAGCGCGAGTGAGGTTGCCGATCTGTTGCGCACGGTGGATAACAGAGTGGCGGGCGAGATCGGAAGAGCCATGCGCAAGCGTGCCCTGCTCGAACACACGTATGCACTGCGCGCGCTGCAAGTGCGCGAAATCCTGCGGCAGTCGACTCCCGAGGTGCTCTCCGGTCGCAGCCGGGAATTCGAGCGGGAAGCAGCGTGATACGCGGACCTGACAACGAAACTGCCCGAAAACAGGGGAGGAGCCAAGCTTCTTGGCTGCATTGTGCGAAGTGCCAGGCCAAAACCGGTTCCTTCACGCGCGGCAAGAGAAGCCGCTCGGTCGGGAGGGCGCTATTCCCTTTTCACGTTATGACCATCAGTCCAGAGCATTTTTCAAACCGCGATCCTGCCTGGACAGGCAGGAATGAAAACCGATGAACATCGTCATCCTCGGCCTGACAATAACGTCGACGTGGGGCAACGGCCATGGAACTACCTATCGAGCGTTGCTGCGAGCGCTGCATGAGCGCGGTCATCACATCACGTTCTTCGAAAAGGACGTCGAATGGTATGGCTCGAATCGCGACCTGCCGCAGCCGGACTTCTGCAATCTCCGCATATACGCGGAATGGAGTACGGTGTTGCCAGAGGTCCGTCGCGCGCTGAACGGCGCCGACGTCGCGATCGTGGGCTCATACTTTCCTGATGGGATTCCCGCCATCGACGAGATGCTGGGCTCCAAAGCCCAGGTGAAAACGTTTTATGACATCGACACACCGATTACGATGGCGGCCCTTCGCGAAAATGGCGGCGCCGACTACCTCGATCCCCGCCAGATTCCGGCGCTCGACCTGTATTTCAGCTTCACTGGAGGGCCGGCGTTGCGGGAAATTGAGCAGCGGTTCGGTGCGCGACGTGCAGTTCCGCTGTATTGCTCGATCGATCCGCAGACATACCGGCGTCGTGCCGTGAACAAGAAGTTTGCATGTGACCTCAGCTACATGGGAACCTACGCGCCTGATCGACAGCCAAAGGTCGATGAGCTGCTCTGCAGGCCGGCGGAACAGCTGCCGCACAAGAGATTCATTGCGGCAGGATCACAATATCCCAAGTCACTCCTGTGGCCGAGCAATGTGCGGCGGATTACCCATCTGAATGCAAGGTGGCATCCGAGCCTCTACTCATCTTCGCGATTCACGCTGAATGTCACCCGTCGTGACATGGTGATGGCAGGTTACTCGCCGTCGGTGCGGCTCTTCGAAGCCGCGGCGTGCGGAGCAACTATGATTTCCGACAACTGGCCCGGGCTAGACAGCTTCTTCACGCCTGGCGAGGAAATTCTGTTGCCGGTGGAGTCGCATGATGTGGTCCGCTGGCTGACCAACCTCAGCGACCGGGAAATACTTCGCGTGGGCGAGGCCGCACAGGCACGAGTGATGACCGGGCACACGAGCCAGGAAAGGGCATGTGAGTTCGAGCGGGCTGTCGAATCACGGCTATGCTGGCAGCAACGACCGCTTGACTCGACGGTACCGGCGGCAGGTCCTTTTGCCACAGCCGCGAGCGATAGAATCAACTCTGGAGAATTGGACGAACGATAGTTCCTGATTGCCTTACGGGTCGAGCAAACACCTCACTGACGATCCGCATCTACCTTTAAGTAAGTAAGCACTAATCTCCACAATTCATTTTCTCCATAAGGACTCCGGTGAGAGTTGCTCTAGTCGCGCCCCCGTTTCTTCCTGTTCCTCCCAAGAGGTATGGCGGTACCGAGCTGTTTATCGCACAGTTAGCGGAAGGGCTTCGGGACATGGGAGTAAACGTGGTTGTCTACACGAACGGCCAGTCGACCGTCGGCGTGGAAACACGCTGGTTGTACAAGGCGCCGCAGTGGCCCCTGCAAGGCGATGTATACGACAGTCTCAAGGACTTCAACCACGCTTCGTGGGCGATCAGCGATGCAGCCAACGACTGTGACGTTATTCATCTGCACAACGTCCCGGCCTTGATGTTCACGCGTTACGTGAACACCAGGTTCATCTATACCGTGCACCACGTACACGAATCGCAATTGAGCGAAATCTACCATTTTTTCCCCGAGGTGGACTACGTCACCATCAGCGAGCTCCAGAGGCGGCAGGAATCAATGCCCCGGATGCGAACTGTTCACCACGGAATTGACCTGGAACAATATATTCTCCAGGAACAGAAACAGAATTACCTCAGCTTTCTCGGACGCATTGCTCCAATCAAGGGGACGCACATTGCAATCGAGGTAGCCAAGAAGGCGGGAATCCCGCTGAAGATTGCCGGCGAAGTGCAACCAATCTTTCAGGATTATTTCGATAGTCACATCAGACCACAGATCGATGGCAGATTCATCCAGTATGTCGGCGAGGTTGACCTGGCGGCGAAAAATGAGTTACTCGGCAATTCAGACTGCCATGTTATTCCCTATTCAGTGGGATGAGCCCTTTGGGCTGGTCATGATTGAGGCGATGGCCTGCGGCACACCGGTACTGGCGTTGCCGGGAGGCGCGGTGGAAGAAGTTATTCGCAACGGCGTCTCCGGTTTCGTCTGCCAAACCGCGGCCGATATGGCAGCTCGCGCAGGGAAGGACCTAGGCACGTTCAAAGCCGCCAATATACGGCAGTATTGCCAGCGGTATTTCTCTGTGGACCGCATGGTGGCAGACTACCTGGCCCTCTATACTGAGCTTGTGGAAGGCAGCGGTCCTGTTACAAAAGTGGCTGCCAACGCGCCGGTGTTGCCACAATGATGTTTGTCAAAGAACGCTCAGGGATAGCCGGCATCGAACAATCGACGTTTCCATGAGCAGGCACCTCGCACTACCAGATGCACCCCTGGTCGAGATTCCCTCTCCTTATCCGGAGCCGCGCCTTGCACTCCAGCAGACTGAGCCGCCCAAGGTGGACAGTCTCACCCTGATCGATGGCAAGACGTTCAGCGCCACCAATGTCGCGGGCGATATCTATCCAGCCGGCTCTGCCGACGTCGGATTTTTTCACGACGACACGCGTTTCCTCAGTCACCTCGAATTGCGCGTCGGCGGACATCGCACTGTCGTGCTCTCTTCCTGTACCGAGAAAACTTTTTCGGCGCAGATCGAGCTGACCACCGGCAATATCACGCTGCGTGATTCGTTCGACCTCCCCGAAAACACGGTGCACATCCGGCGCGAGCAGTTGTTGGCTTCGGAAATTCTTTTCGATCGCCTGACATTTGAGAATTTCAACCTCACGCCGGTGGATTTTGTCGTAGAAGTGCTGTTTGAGGCCGATTTCGTCGATGTGTTCCAAGGTACGGGGCGTGGCAAGGCCGGGGCACGGCCAGTACTACAAGCCCGTGGTCGAAGCCAACATGATTTCGATTTTTTACCGGGGGCTGGACGGCGTTATGCGCCAGACACTGATCAAGCTGTCGCCCAATCCGACAGCGATCGACGAGCGTACAGCGCGGTGGGATTTGCGCCTGGAACAGCTGAAAGAGGTTCAGATCGAGCTGAGTGTCACGCCTTTTGTGGAGGGCCGGGAGTCACGGGCCCGGAACTATGATCTAAGCGCTCAGCTGCAGCACAGGCGTGTCCACTTCTCGCATTGGGAGGTTAGTTCCACCAGCTTTCGTTCAAACAATGAAGTCTTTGACGAACTGATCCAGACCGCGATCGGCGACTTTCACGCCTTACAGATCCCGGACGAGAGCCAACACATCATCGCGGCAGGAATTCCATGGTTCGCAACCATCTTCGGACGCGACTCGGTTATCGCAGCTTATCAGTCGCTGGCGCTGAACCCGCAACTGGCAGTCGATACCCTGCGCGTCCTCGCGCGCTACCAGGGCAAGGAATACGACGACTGGCGCGATGAGGAACCGGGCAAGATTCTCCATGAGTACCGTGTCGGCGAGATGACGCGCAGCGGCGAAATGCCGTTCAGCCCGTACTACGGCTCCATCGACGCCACTCCTTTGTTTCTCATCCTGTTGAGCGAAACGTTCAGCTGGACAGCCGACGAGCGCCTGGTGGAAGAACTGTTGCCCAACGCTTACGCGGCGCTGGAGTGGATCGATAAACATGGCGATCTGGACGGCGACGGCTTCGTCGAGTACCAGCGACGCTCCCCGAAAGGGCTGGTCAACCAGGGATGGAAGGATTCCTGGGACGCCAACATGCACCGTGACGGTACCCTGGCGAGGACGCCTGTCGCACTCTGCGAAGTGCAGGGCTACGTCTATGACGCAAAATTCCGCATGTCATCGTTGCTACGCAACTTCGGTGACACCAAGACTGCCGACAAGCTGAAACGTGACGCGATCGAGCTGGCGCGACGCTTCGAGCGCTCCTTCTGGATTCCGAGCCGCGGCTACTACGCGATGGCGTTGGACAACAACAAGCGGCCGCTGGAGGTGATTGCGTCAAACCCCGGCCATTTGCTGTTTAGCCGCATCATCACCAAAGAGCGTGCTCGTATCGTAACGAACCGCTTGATGCGTGACGACATGTTCAGCGGATGGGGATGGCGCACCCTGTCGCAGGATGAGCGGGTATTCAATCCGCTCAGTTATCATCGCGGCTCGGTGTGGCCGCACGACAACTCCATCATCGCGCATGGCATGGCGCTCAACGACATGCGGCATGGCGCCGTGCGGGTCTTGACCACGCTGTACCAGGCGGCGCTGAACTTCCGCGACTACCGGTTGCCCGAGCTGTTTTGTGGGGTGCAGCGGCGCGAGCATGACGAGCCAGTACACTATCCGGTTTCCTGTTCGCCGCAGGCCTGGGCGTCGGGCGCCATGTTTCTCATCCTGACCTCGGTGTTGGGTATCAGACCGAGCGCCCCCCGCAAAGAGTTGAACATCATCAACCCCTTGCTGCCTGACTGGCTCGACCACCTCCACCTGCACAATCTGCGCGTCGGCAACAGCCGCGTAGGTCTGGATTTTACCCGGCGCGGCGAGCGTACCTTCTGCAATGTGGTGGATGTGGAAGGCGAGAAGTTGCTGGTCAATGTGGCGTTTAAGAAGTAGAACGGGTTGCCGCTACTACGTCCTCGACAACAGCTGCCGATCGCCGTATCCGTGAAGGCAGGGGAGAGCAGAGAGCCAGGACAGCGCATTCTGAGGGGTTGGGTTATGCGGCCGGAATGTCATGGTCGAGATAAAGGCCAGCTTGACAGGCAGAGCCACCTGAAATCGCTCTAGTATTTGACGATCCTGGTGAACGATTGGGGATCCAGGCTTGCACCGCCGACCAGC
>Ga0306920_100002902_pt1 | contig 21672 bp, 30 predicted proteins | sample flu12Cox44000170_FD_204666 | JGI IMG/M metagenome (GOLD analysis project Ga0306920, IMG submission 204666) | Lab enrichment of tropical soil microbial communities from Luquillo Experimental Forest, Puerto Rico - flux4day.12C.oxic.44.000.170 (v2)... | ecosystem: Environmental > Terrestrial >...
TGCCTGTTCAGATTACCAGCGCTTGAGGATGCGGGCGCCTTTCAGAGTGGAATCGCAGCTGAGGACCGAACAGTCGAGGTGCCTCACGACGGGCAGCTTGTGCCAGGGATCGAGTTCGGAAATGCTGGTATAGCTGCAGTTTCCTTCGCCCAACCAGATTTCTGAGTCGCTCATGACGAGCTCCGCCAGAATGAGTTCGCAGAGGGAATGGTCTCGGCCCGGCTCGGGGCAGGTGATGACGCGAAGGTTCACTACCTTCATAGAGACTCCTCCCGGTGGCGGATCGACAGGACGGATCTGGCGAAACACTGCGCAGCATATGCGGATGCCTTTGGGGCGCTCATAGTACATCGCGAGGATGTCGTCCTGCCGGACGAACTCGATGTGGCCGAGCTTCTTCGGGAAACCGTAAACCTCGCGCCCGGTCACGAGCGGTACGGCTTCAGTTACCGCTAGCTGCGTGAAGTAAACGCAGGGCTCACCTTCGAATTCGACGTGAATGCCCTGCATGAGTTCGCGATAGGGACCTCCGGTGGACCAGTCAAAACTGTTGAAGATGAGGCTGGCTTTGACGGGCTCGGGGAGCGTGAGCGGAGCGGGAACCAACTCGGCGGCGGAGTCCGGATCCGTTTCGTAATGGAACGTGTAGGAGTGCACGCCGCGCCAGTAAGGCGGTTTCTCGACGAAGAAGGGAGCGTCCACGGGCATCGTCAAGCCCATCTTCCCAGGACTCAGTTTTCCATGGCGCTTCATGATGACTTCGCAGCCGGACCGATGCAAGGAGTTGTTTGGGCGCAACTTATCTCAGGTTAGCATGTTCTTTCCTCCTACGGCGGCAGTTCCCGTAAGTCACGGATTTCTTCGTGCGGCAAATCCTTGGCGCAAGGAGGTATTCGAGGCCGTTATCCTAGACCCGTCGAACTCCCTGTACCCGAAGGAGGTCGCCAATGTCGTCGACCTTTTCGTCGAGTAGATTGCATTCGAAGTGCCGACCTCGCCGCGAACCAGGAACGAATGACGCGAGAAGTGCTCGGACGAGATTTACGCCAATCAGCACGAGCACAACGATACGAGTCCAGTTCCACAACTTCCAGAAGTCCCACGTAGACTTCCTGTCGCTAGGTGCACTGCAGTCTCCCTGTTCGTACTGTTTCCGACTTATCGACGACATGCTCGGACCTCATCTTCGCGTTCCCAAACGCCATAGCTATAATGCGTGAAGAATCGGTCCTGAAAGCATGACCGCACATCGCGAACTCGACGCCATTGTCATCGGGTCCGGCCTCGGCGGACTCGCATTCGCAAGCATCATGGCAAAGCTACGCACGTGGCGCGTGCTCGTACTTGAGCGGCACTTCAAGATAGGTGGTTTCACGCACACTTTCACACGGCCAAGTGGCTGGTCATGGGATGTCGGCCTTCATTACGTCGGCGAGATGGGCGAGGGTATGGTGGGGCGCCGACTATTCGATTTCATAACCGACGGCGAAGTGAAATGGAATCCGATGCCGGATGTTTACGACGTGTTTGTCTATCCAGGTCTCGAGGTTAGGGCATGCAAAGGCAAAGCAAATTTCCAACGCGCTTTGATCGACGCTTTTCCGGGTGAGCGCGCGAGCATCAAACAGTATTTCCGAGACCTGAAGTCTGCCATGGGCTGGGTCAACCGTCACTTCATGGGAATGGTGGCGCCGGCACCATTCAACTTTGCGGTTCGAGTGGCGAATCGGCTTACCTCGAAACTACCTTTGAGCGTCACGCAGCAGTATCTGGAAAACCGGTTTCGCGACCCGCGCCTTCGCGCCGTGGTGGCATCACAGTGGGGAGACTATGGAATGCCTCCAGGCCAGAGCGCCTTTGCCACTCATGCAGTGATTGCCACTCATTACCTGAACGGAGCGTGGTATCCGGACGGCGGTGCTGGCGAAATCGCCAAAGCGACCGGCGCTGTAATCTGCGCGGCAGGCGGCGAACTGCTGCCTAACCACGAAGTCACAAGTATTCTTCTCGAAAGCGATCGCGCCGCGGGGGTGGAGGTCAACGTCAAGAAGGGCAAGGAAGGGGCCCGCACGGAATTCCGAGCGCCGGTTATCGTATCCGATGCTGGAGCGTGGAACACGTTCACACACCTCCTTTCCTCTTCGTCGTTGCCATTCGGCGGCGAACTGAAATCACCACCGGCTGGCTTCGAGGTTGTGGAACTCTTTCTTGGTTTGCGGAGCAACCCCCGCGAGATGGGCTTCCAGGGAGAGAATCACTGGATATTCTCCTCTTTTGACCACAATGAGATGTACGCCCGGCGAAACGAACTGCTCGACGGCCGGGCCGCGATGGCCTATCTTTCGTTCCCGTCTCTAAAGGATCGCCACGCAAAGCGGCACACCGCAGAAATCATCGCACCGCTTTCTTATTGCTCGCTGGAAGCCTACCGGGAACAGCCCTGGCGCCGACGCGGCAAGGACTATGAAGCAGCGAAGCATCGGATCATCGGGGCCCTGCTCGACCTTGTCGAGCGACACCACCCGAGATTTCGAGACCTCGTTGAATACTGTGAACTGGGAACGCCCCTGACGTTCGAATATTTCACAGCGGCACCGTCGGGGTCCGTCTACGGTTATCCAGGCACGCCAGATAAGTATCGCAAACGCTGGCTCGCACCCGACACGCCGATCCGGAATTTGTATCTGACGGGAGGTGACGTGGCCTTACTCGGGATCATGGGCGCGCTGATGGGTGGCGTACTTACCGCAAGCCGGCTAATCGGTCCGTCGGGGTTTCTCCAGATCATGCGTGCCGCCAGCGCCTTTTCTAGCGCTCGTGCATCTTGTTAGCGGGATTCGGCTCATGCGGAGATGCTCTGCCAAGCTTGGCGCGTTAGCGACGATGATAGAACTCGAACGTCAGACGTACGAACAGTGGTTGAGCCAACCGCAGCTCGTGTTGAACCTTCTTCATAATCACTTCACCCCGGTTCACGAATCGTTTGCGTGGGGCAAATACCGCTTCGTTGGTATGCCGCTCTAGGCGACATCGCCCGGAATTTCTACGTTAGGCCCCGTGGCATCCATCATCTCCTTGTTGCCTGCGTCACAGTGAGAGCAGAGGAGGCTGTGAGCTGGCAGAACTGACAGGTGCCTTCAAATCTTCGCACTAGTAATCCCATACCGTACTGTTTTCGCTCGACCAAAAAGGTCACCGAGGAGAGGTACGCCTAATTCACGCGAAAAAACCGCAGATCTACACAATCCTTGTCGAGAGGAAGGGATTGTGTCGTGAAAAAAGTTTGGAAAGTCTTGCACCCCTCCCGATCAATACGGTTGCTAAGGAGTTCCCGTGCACAAAGCTTTAAGGAGTACCCCTGCGGATTTTGATGTGTTTGCGGGTCACCCAATTACCTACCGTGTAGCTGTTTTGGGATGCTTGGGATCGGTGCTGATGCTGGCTGGTTGCGGTTCCACCACGGTATTTCAATCGTCGTTCAATTCAAATGCGGTTGGATCCCCGCCGTTCGACGAATCAAGCGACAGGCACAGCCGCAGTCAGTGGCGCGCCTGGCAGCGTTGTGGTCGTCTCCGCCCCGCCTAACGGGACCGGCAATTGGGCACAAATTCAACGTGCGGCGGGCCCAGCCGTCCCTGTCTCCATCCTGCAGTGCGATTTTTCGCAGCCCCCGCAAAACGCCAGGTACTCGCTGGTGGCGGTGCTACTTATCCGAAGCGGCAGTGGCCTGGCGACAGTAGAATTTGACACCTCGGCTCAGGCGGGGCCGCCATCCACAGGCTTTATGCACCTGGACTTCGGGGACTTCCCGAAGGACGGCTCCGTGGCAAAAAATACCGTGCGCATCAATGACACAACAATGTGCACGACCTGCACTTTTCCTCGCGACCAGCCCTTCACCCTTTCTGCCAATTTGCAAATCGGGGCCTCTTCCGCGAACGCCAACTTTAACTTAGTGGGTGCCGGGGGGCTCGCGACTGGCTCTCAAGCCGTAACTTTGACGCCCAGTCCTTTGCTAGCCAGTTCGGCGAGGTGAAATTCTTCATGAGCTTTCCCTGGAGCGCATCGTTCTACGTAAGCAACATCGTCGTGACGCGTAAATAATCAAACCTGATCCTCAGGGGTGGAGAATTTTACTTCGCCCGGAAATTCGTAAGTCTTTGACGCGGATAAAATGACACGGGCTTCGTTGTCAGGCATATTTCCTAAATATTCGAATATGCTGACCCGAGCCGAGGCGGTGAGCGTCAGGAGTACGCACCTCGATTCGTACTACACCGAGGATGCGGTGCTCGACGTGAAAGGCATAGTCAAGCAAGGCAAAGGGCCCATCGATGATCTGTACAAGACCACCTCACCATTTCCGTCTTCATAACACTCGCTGGTAGCTACGGACGAACACTAAGCCGATTTTGATACAGCGAGTTTTGTTGTGAGACGATGCCTGGCGCACCCGGGGTTGATGCTCTGACTAGCTTCTCGAATTCCGTGCGCACCTGGCTGCGAAAAGTGAGCACCCGTTCGATTGGTTTTGCTGATTCAGGAAAGGCTGCGATGAACGCACGCAATCTTCGTTCCGCCTCTTCTGATACATCGATTAGCTCGCGCAAGCTCTCAAGGTCACTATGGCCGTGAGTCAACATTTGAAATAGCGCTTGCGCTTCAACGTCGGGTTCGGGCACAGCCCACGTCATGTCTATCCCCGCCTCTGCAGTCTTTTGAAAGACGAAACGATGGTGCGACGGCCGCGTATCCGTCTTGCTTGGCATGTAGAATCCCTCCTGCTTTTGTTTGAGAGGCTCGCCTTATCAGCGCTAATTTCTACCGTGAACCGTACGCTGGCGCGACACGCTTGTCGCACTGCAGGCGCGCGGCGTGATTGCTTCGGGAGCATCTTCCGCACAGCGTGACGAGAGATCATTCGATCGGCTACTAAGAGCCACCAGATCTCGGGGCTCACAGCTTTGCCGCTCGAATCAGAATGGTGTATGGCTCGCATCGCCATAAGCGAGATACCCCCGATTACATCCATTGAGACGCGATTTTCGACGTGAAGGAAGGAGGCGACGTGTCAACAATTTGTCTCATATGCGTCATATTTGTTGTTTGACTGACGGCTGTAAGGTAGGTCGAGATTCGGCCATGACACCCGCGATGACGTTGTGCGTCACGCGCGAGCGGTATTCGATCAGCGGATCTGCTCAGGTCCCAACAGTTCCGGTGACTTGTTAAAGTGGCGCGCGAAGAGCGAGACCTGTTGTACGTACGACGCTTGGGTAAGCACGGAGAGATTCCGAACTTGCATGTCCTCGATCATGCGTTGCCGAAGAGATGTCATGGAGAGCTCCTTTGGAAAAATGGAATGTGCTGCAAACAGCCATTCACATACCGCTGGCCTGGACGTTCCGTTTTCCTGGTCTCCGGACGGGCAATTGTTGGCATTTATTACCGTCGGTCCGACCCCAGGAGCCGGGATCTCTGTCCTGCGAATGAGCGACCGCAAAGCACAGGCCTTCCTCCTCCAAGCGAACGCGGACGCCCCGGAATTTTCTCCTGGCGGGCGCTGGCTTGCCTATGCGTCTGACGAATCGGGCCGGATCGAGATTTATGTGAAACCCTATCCCGGCCCGGGAGGAAAGTGGCAAATATCGACCGAAGGCGGCACAGAACCGAAATGGAACCGCAATGGGCGAGAGCTATTCTATCGCAGCGGAAACAAAATGATGGTAGTCGAAATCAGCGCGGATCCAGGCTTCACTGCGGCGAGGCCCCGACAACTCTTTGAAGGGCACTACCTGGTCAACGGCCCACGCGCGGCGGGCGCCAACTACGACGTATCCCCCGATGGTCAACGGTTCCTGATGCTCAAGCCGGTTGAAGAGCAACAGGCAGCGCCGACTCAGATCAACGTCGTTCTGAACTGGACGGAAGAATTGAAGCGCCTCGTGCCGACGGGAAACGAAATCCTATCCCTGCTGGGTGCTGGAGGAATGGGCGAAGTCTACCGCGCCCGTGATCCCAAGCTGGGACGTGATGTAGCCATCAAGGTTCTGCCCGAAGCCTTCGCCCGTGATGCCGAGCGTATGGCCCGCTTCTCGGCTTCGAGCAATAACTCTTGATGCTTGTGCGGACGACACGCCTGGAGTATTAACGTCATTGGGTCAGGGCTCAACTCACCCAGAAACCAGGCGGAACCACTCCTGATCTGTTCTCCTGGCATACCTACGAAAGATCAAAATGCGCTGAGGAGGTAAGAATGACCGGTCGAAAGATTCACCTTGTCGTCTGCCTGTTCCTACTGTTTTGCGGACTTTCTCCAATTGCAGGGGGCGCGACCCTCTGTGTGAGCCAAAAGCCGAATTCCGGATGCCCCTTCACCAGCGTCAACGCAGCAGTCGCGGCCGCCTCGTCAGGCGACGTCATCGAAGTATCTCAAGGCACGTATCACGAGGATGTCGTGATTGGCAAAGCGGTATCGCTCATAGGCGCGAACCAAAGCAACACGACCATTGATGCCACAGGGCTGGCAAACGGCATCTACGTGGACGGTATCGACAACCCCGGACTGGCAGGGGTTGCTATTTCCGGATTCACGATACAGAACGCAAATTTCGAGGGCATTCTCATAACGAATGCCTCTTTTGTTACGATCTCAGACAACAACGTCCTACAAAACAACGTCAGCCTGGTCGGCATCACTTGCCCGGGAATTCCCGATTTCGAGACGAATGAAGGGTTCGACTGCGGCGAGGGAATTCATCTCAGTGGCGTTGACCATTCGATCGTTGCAAGTAACTTGGTGGAGAGAAACTCCGGCGGCATTCTGTTATCGGACGATACAGGCGCCACCCACGACAATCTGATTCTGAATAACACCGTCCAGGATAATCCATCCGATTGTGGAATCACCCTCGCTTCCCATCCACTGTTTGGCAGCGGACCGCCTCCGACTGCAGCGGGGGTTTTCCACAACACGATCACGGGCAACACTTCTGAGCACAACGGATTTAAGGTTCCGGGAGCTGGTGCGGGTGTGGGCCTCTTTTCACCCGCTCCTTTCACAGCAACTTATGCCAACGTCGTGGTTAACAATGATCTGAGGGACAACGGGCTTCCGGGAGTGGCGCTGCATGCCCACTCGCCTGGCGCGAACCTCTCGGACAACATGATCGCGGGCAACCGCTTCATGCGCAATGCCGCAGATACAGAGGATACGGCGACTCCAGGACCAACGGGCATCAACGTATCTGGCGGCGATAATGGAAGCGGTGCACCGGTGGCGGTAATCACAGGGACGGTGATTGCGGGCAACATAATCCAACAAGAACAAATTGGCGTGGTGACAAAGACAGACTCGTTAGTCGCGGTACACCTGAACAATTTCATCAATCTGATGACCGGCATAGACAATCTCGACGGCGGTTTGGTGGGGGCCCAATTAAACTGGTGGGGTTGCTCGAAGGGGCCGACAGGGCCCGGATGTGCTGGTGTCAGCGGCACAAATATCTTTTACGTGCCTTTCCTAACAGCGCCTAACTGAGACGGCTCGAGTCTCGAAGCTGAAATTGCAGTCAGGATTGTCGGCAGAGCTCAGAGGTCCTGCCGAGAGATCGATACACGTTTGTCAACTCCCGATAAGTCGGGTGGTTTCAATGGGTCGCTGCTACACCAGCTCGAAGTCGATTTCGCGGAGTTTAAAGGGCTGAACCCGCTCGCGGGCATCGATTCAAAGAAAACCCCGTCCTGATCAGGTCTAATTGAGGTCCGGCTCGAAAGATCGGTCCCTTCTGACAAATATCATCGGAACTACCGTTTAGAGAGTATTGCAACGACCGGTTGAACCGGCACGAGAAACCGGACATCTTCCTTACCAATACTCAACTTCTCCGCTTGCGTGGTTTGTCGCCGAATTTCCGTGCGGATTACCAACCCACTTGACGCATCCGCTCTAGGATGAGTCCGCTGTAGTGCTGCATGTGGTCGGGCCGTCGTTTTAAGGGCAACGGCAAAATTGCGGCGAGTTGGGCGGACTGTTGCCGGTCGATATTCCGGGCCGAGATCCGGTAATAGTAGCGGGCCGCCGACTCCGCACCATAAACACCAGGGCCCCATTCGACCACGTTCAGATAGAGTTCCAGAATGCGCCGCTTCCCGAGGATCAATTCAGCCACCGGGACTAACGTGAACTCGGCGCCCTTGCGGAGGACCGAACGGCCAGTGCCGAAGAATAGGTTTTTTACCAGTTGCTGAGTAATGGTGGATCCTCCACGAATGCGGCCGCCGTCCATATCATCTTCTGCCGCGATTTGCATCGCATGCCAATCGAATCCATGATGCTGGTAGAAGCGCGCGTCTTCCGCAGCGATGACCGCATGCTGCAAATCGGGCGAGACTTGGCTCAGCGGAACGAATTGGTATCGTTCGTGATACGGCCTGCGGTGAATCCAGGCTTGCAAGTGGCGCTCCATGTGCACAGCTGTAGTCGGTGGGTCGATCCACCGGGCAGCCACAAGTATAAGCGTGGCGAGCGACCAAAGAAGCGTCACTCCGATGAGAAGGCAACGAACGAAGGACCGGAGAGAAGCTTTTCGAAGTGGAGTTTTGCGGTGTGCGTCGGGATTTTCAATCACATTTCAGAATAATCGTTTCGCCTGGATCGACACAGCGTGGCTTTCCAAGTATGGAATGTAGTAGTACCTGGCTGCTAGCGCGGATAACCGAGCTAAGAACAGCGCCGCATCAGGAAGCCGGATTCTTATACAGAAGGCTCGATGCCGAGCCGGTCATTCACAGCGTGTTGGAGCGGCTGCTTGCGGCCGAGGTGTTTTTCCGTCGTCTGCACAGAAACATGACAGACTGGACAAATTACACCGGAATAACCGACCAGGTTGATTTCGCCGGTGGAAAGAAGCTCCAATGGAGGCGGACAAAATTAACTCCAGATGGCAGCGTACAGCGGCCCACTACCAGTGTCGCTGATTAGTGGGCATGAAAGGACTCAGCAAGGCTGATGAGGTTTTGAGGGTGGACGGTGATGATGCCCCTTCGGGGGGTATCAATATCCGCAATGAGGGCAAAGGCGACGCCGATGACGATTGGCATGATAAGTCGGATGCTCTTGGGATCCTTGGGTCTTATATAGAAACCAATCATCAGGTTGCAACAAATGGCGATGGCCCACATGAGACACCATGCTCCGATAGGGATGCGATTCCGCCAGGCTGCTTGCGTGTAACCCTGGGAGTTTAGAACATCGTTCATTCCCGAAAGCGTGAGCGCCTCTACCGCGCCGCGATTCGTGCCAGCAGGAGTTCTCACAGCCTCCCAAAGTTCGGCTTGGAGTTTGGCGGGTTATCGCATTGATCTCGCGCAACTGATCGCCACTGGATGTGTAGAACAAGATGCGCTGATCGAGGTAACTACGCAACAAGCCTCGAACCTTCTCTGCAGCATCGGTGGGAAGCAGGTCTGCGCGCATGTACTCGGTGCCAATGGCGTTAGCTTCTTCCTCTTCCAGGTTCTTGCGCTGATCGTAACGAGTGCCGGCCATGGAAAAGGTGAAGGCGATGATTAACCCAAGAAGGGTGAGCGTTGCAGCGAGGAGGACGCCATAGTCCCTTCGTTCCTCTTCGGCCATATCACTGCGGCGTTTGCGCAACATCGTACCGCCGAAGAATGACAGCCAAAGAAAAAGAACCGTCACCACGAACGTCAAGATCGGATGATTGACTAGAAAGGTCATGTGAGGGCAGCTTCCGTTTCATGGACACTGTACATCAAGAAGAATCTGGCGGTTGGAGGCGTCGGTTGACCACAATCGGGAAAGTAATTCTAGTCCCCAAATCACGAAACGTTCCGGATAGTACTCAGTTAGGCGGTAGGTTACTTCACACCGGTTCACGAATCGTTTGCGTGGCGCAAATGGCCGCTTCGTTGGCATGCCGCTCTAGGCGACATCGCCTCATATCATCCGGATACGAATTCCTAAGTGAGGCTGCGCGGCATCCGAGACAGCTGCCGCCAAGCTGTTAAGCGTTTGAAGAAAATGGTGAGCGTGCGATGAGGTCGGTGAGCTTCGCGAGCGCTTCTATCGAAGACTTGCCGCTTGCGACCGGCCCAAAAGGCACTCCTATCACTTTTGACAGATCCGCAAATCTCGTCCGCCGATTTAACTTCTACCTGCCACGTCAACGAGCACGTGAGAATCGATTAAAGTAAGTCCCTCGGAGAGGCTGCCGGTAGAGCTACCCAGTGCTTGCACGGTGCTCTTGCCTTTCATGATGATGTTCGCCCCACAGGCAGACTGGACAAGTTACACCGGAGTAGCCGACCAGGTTGATTTCGTCGGCGCGTGGAAAGAAGCTGGAGTCCTGATTCCGCTATGTGCGCTTGCTCTGTGTTTATTCGGGCGGCCGCGCTTGATCGCGCCTATTGCTGTTGCGCGCGTGGGAACAGCGGCGCTGTGGTTTTTCGGTTGAGGCCGTGAAGCTGCACCGGGTCGTCGGCTGCTGTGCAGCCAAGTCACAAGAGTGATGCCAATCACTTACCAGAGCGACTAGAGCCTCTAGTCTGTGCGAAGTGGGTCAGGCTTTATGGGCATTCCATCTACGGCAACCGTGAACGTTCCCACAGTTCATACAAGCCTTCGTGGTATGTATCTCCTTGATACACCTATTTTGAACAAAGGCACTGCCTTTACCGACGAAGAGCGGTCCGCTTTCGGTCTTCATGGCCTGTTGCCACCGCACATCGAATCGCTGGGCGAGCAAACGTCCCGCGCCTATGAGGCGTATCTTCGCAAAGCCGACGATCTCGAACGTCACATCTATCTGCGTGCACTCCAGGATACGAACGAAACCCTGTTTTACAAACTGCTGAACGCCCACATCGAAGAAATGATGCCTATGGTCTACACGCCGGTGGTTGCTCTGGGCTGTCAGCAATTCAGCAGCATTTACCGGCGCCCGCGTGGACTTTTCATCTCCTATCCACTCCGCGACTCGATTCCCAGCCTCCTGCAGAGTCGGCCGTATCCGAATGTCGATGTCATCGTAGTGACAGACGGCGAACGAATCTTGGGGATTGGTGATCAAGGTGTGGGAGGAATGGGGATACCAATTGGCAAGCTTTCTCTTTACTCGCTGATAGGCGGCATTCACCCAGCTCGAACCCTGCCGGTCGTGCTTGACGTGGGAACGAACAACGAAGACCGATTGAAAGCGCCAGAGTACCTTGGTTGGCGGCATGAGCGTATCACCGGCGATCCCTACTATGAATTCGTAGATCTTTTCGTGCAGGGCGTAAAGCGGGAGTTGCCACAGGCATGTCTGCAGTGGGAGGACTTTGCCAACCCCCATGCCAGACCCCTCCTTGATCGGTACCGCGACCAACTGCTAACGTTCAACGACGATATTCAAGGAACAGCAGCGGTCGTTTTCGGGGCACTCCTAGCGGCGATCAAAGCATCTGGCGGAAGCTTGCAGAACCAGCGGATTGTCTTTTGCGGGGCGGGTGCTGCGGCCATTGGCGTAGCCGATTACTTGCGCATGGCACTTGTGGACAGCAGCCTCTCTGAGGAACAGGCCAGGAGCCGTATCTGGATTGTCAACAGGGGCGGTATCCTCCGTACGAATCGAACGACTTAGCTCCTGAGCAACGCGTCTATGCCCATCCAGTGGAACGATTCGCACAATGGCGGTGTCCTTCGTCGGGCACCATTGATCTCGACACTGTCATTCGCAATGTCGACCCGACCATTTTGATTGGCCTGTCAACCCTTGGCGGTGCCTTTAGGGAATCCATCGTACGAGAAATGGCAGTCAAGGTTGAGCGGCCGATCATTTTTCCTTTGTCGAACCCTACGGACCGGTCCGAAGCAGTGCCGGAAGATTTGCTGCGGTGGACCGACGGCCGCGCGATTGTCGCCACAGGCTCTCCATTCGCGCCAGTCGATCTTGCGGGGCGGAAGATTCCAATAGCGCGGTGCAATAACGTCTATATCTTTCCGGCCGTTGGTCTGGGTTTGATTGCCTCCAGAGCGCGGAGAGTCACCGATCGGATGATGATGGCGGCCGGGCGCGCATTGGGGCGAAAACTCACCCGTGCTGTTGGACTCTGAAGCGGCGCTACTTCCTAGTTTGAGGGACCTCCGGACGATTGCACGACAGATCGCCTTTGAAGTAGGCATCGAAGCGCAACGCGAAGGGGTTGCCCAGTTCACATCACCCGAGGAGTTGCGCGACCGCATAGCCAGTACGCAATGGACACCTGAATACCCGCACTTGGTTGGAGGTCAGGCCTAGCCATCGCAAGTTCGCTTTGCTCACGTTGCGCAAACGCTTGGGCCTTGTTCCGAAATTTCCCCACTTTTCTGTCAGTGCCGTGCAAGGGACCATAGGACTGCACATGCACACCCGCCGACCGGCGGGACTTTGGCCCGGCCCAGATACACCTGCCCACTCTCCCGGAGCCGGCCTTGATGTAGGACATCACAGCTTCTTTTGCGCCCTGAACCATACAACACCTCGCTCCAAAACAACTCGCGATCTAGTGCGAACTTGCCTGTTTACGAGGTGACAAACTTTTTGCACTTTTGAGACCAACCAATGACACGTCGCGCTTTTCAGACTGCTAGGTTGGCGATGCGCACGAGAGTCACTCAACCCGAGGACTCGGCGCGAGTAATCAATGGCAAATTCGCCGGGAGAGAATGCATGAAAGGTACAACGGGTGCAATGCGTTCAACTCGAATGGCATGAAAAGGGAGATGAAGCGATGAAGAAATACGGAAGTGTCCTCAAGAATTCAAGCAGCCGGCGGTTGTTCTTGCGAAATGGAATGATCGCGGCTGGAGCAGCGACAATGGGGCCCGGGCTTCTGCCCGGCAGCTTAGCAGCGTTTGGACGCGACGACACTGACAACAAGCCTGTCAAGAAGGGAGACATTGCCATTCTGCGATTCCTCCAGGCGTTGGAAACGGTAGAAGCGGATTTGTGGTTGCAATATTCGGAGCTTGGCGGAACCCAGGACAACGAAGTGTCCGGGCCCGGTAAGGTAGGGAACGCCGCCTACACGGCGGCACTTACGATTCTGGACGGCGACATGCCTCAATACATTCACGACAACACGGATGACGAAATCAGCCACGAAGCATTTCTAGCGAATTACTTGAAATCGAAGGGCGCAGAGCCATTCGATTTAACTCCGTTTAAGGTGTTGCCGAGCAGTCAGGCCGATGGAGCGGATAAAACAGCCGCACGCCTGACAAACCTGACGCAGCTCACCATCGACACGAGTTTCTGGTCCCGATACCGCAGCATAACCAATCCTGATTTTGATCTAGGCGCGCCGTTCGTTCAGGCTGTGCCCAGCTTGAATGTAGGGCAGCACACGGCAATTCCGAGAACAAATAACGATACGGTTGGCAGTGATCCCAGCAATCCACCTTCAAGCATTTCAACTCACCTGCAGGCGATAGCGTTCACGGCGGGATTTCACTTTGCGTTCATCGAGCAAGGGGGCACAAGCCTGTATCCAACACTGGCTCAGCAGGTGAGTAATCCCGAAGTTCTGCGAATTTTGCTGAGCATCGGCCCGAGCGAGACGATGCACTTCCAAACTTGGCAGGACAAGGCTGGCAACGCCTTGGCTATTACGGACACGGATACGGGCTTTCCAGGCTCTACAGGTGCGACAGTCACCTTCTCAGTGCTGTCGCAGGCCAAAGGGGAAACTGATCCTGAATCACTGAACGGCGACACTCTGCAAGCGAACCTGATCATGCCAGAGCCGTGTCACTTTCTGAACCCAAGCTTAGGGCCTGTTGCGATCATTCGGCCGACATCGACACAAAACTCGGGTGCAGTTGCCGCGGTGATGGCCTTCGCTAACGACGGGCTCTTCATCGATCCAAAGACGGGGAAGAATACCGGTATTGTGCAAGCGCTTATGAGTCTTGCAGAGGAGGCGGATGAGGCACGGCGTACGGGCTGACGGTGACGCGAACTTCTCTCACAATTACTAAAAACCATCGACGCAAAATGACCCGGGATAGACCCCAGGCCATTTTGTGTTGATGCGATTGCAAAGAGGTGAACGTTCGATTGGAGCCAGCATGGTAAAGAAAACGCAGCGGGGAAATTGGCGAACTGCTGGAAAAACATCGGCAATCAAAAAAGCGATAGTAAACTCAATCTGACGGGTTACCTACGAGCGATTTAACGACATCATTTGGCCACCCCTGACCGCATCGGAGGCAAAACTTTGTGAAGATACTCATAATTGGTTTACTCGGCTCTTGGTTCATTTCGTTGACGCTCGCCGGCCAATCTGAAACCAATTTTCTTCAAAGACTTTGCAAGGACGAAGCGTTAGCAGGAAGGTTTAGGCCATTGACACACACTTCCCACTCAGCTGCCCTGAATGCAGGCTTCCCGGAGACCAATTTCTGAAGCCCACCCACCACTGATGTCAGGCGGCTGTGTGAGCTGCGCGACTTCCGTACTTCTTCACGGCCTGCTCAATGGCAGGGGTGGCCCGAGCCAAATCTTCAGCCGACATGACCGGGTGAAATTCCAATGCGCGTCGACCGCCAGGAACCAAGGTTCAGCGAATGCCGGGATTTCCGAAGTGTCTTGCATGTTCACGACGAGGAATCCGCCACGGTTGCCGTCGTTGGCAAAAAAGAATGCAGCCGAGGGCTTCTGCTCGACTGGATCTGTAATGTTTGTGGACCTCACCAAGGGCCAGCCAGAATCGCTACAGGCCAATCTCATTATGCCGGAGCCTACGCCCTTCCTCGACGCCCGCAAGTTTCCCGTCTGCTCGATCATTCGCCCAACTGAAACGACAGGTGCGGCGGCAGGGGCGGTCAAGGCATTCACCGATGACGGCCTCTTCATCGGCAGAAGGATCAAGGCTTTTTTGACCTGCTGAACGATCTCGCCGAGGATGCGGACAAGGCTCGACGGGGAGGCTGAGCTGCTACAAACAGCCATGGTCGCGTGTTGAATTGAATTCACGCAGGGATGACTGTCGCGGTAGGGACGACCCTGTCGGATCACCCCCCGGCCAAAGCCGTCACAGCGCGGCCGACGCGCTACTTTGCCGCCTCGGTCACCATTGTGTGCGGGCGCGCTCCGTGCGCTGGCGGCCCAGATCCCCCGGCGCGAGCGCCGCACACGACGAAGCGCTCAGTTCGCTTGTCTGGTAAGCCGACTACGTCCACTGCTGTGAAAAGGCTGAAAACACTCTGACGATCAGGACGCTGCAGTGCACGGCTCTTCCATCTTTTTCCTTGCATCTATCACATAGTTCGCGCAATTCTTGTTCTTTTAGTCGATGATCTTTAGCGCTGCCTCGCGCCAGTTAACCAAGAGGTTGCCTTCCATGAGTGAACAGGAAAACATCGAGATTGCCAAAAAGCAGGTCGCTGCTTTAAACGCTCGCAATGTTGATGAGTATCTCGGCCGAGTGGACGAGTCTTGTCGAGAGGGAATGTGGAGGAGTTTGGAGGTACTCTTCGCGGCGCTCCCCGATGTTCGGCTCGAAATTGAGCAGATCCGCGCGGGCGAGGATTTTGTTGTCGTTCACTCCATCATTACAGGCACCCACAAGGGGACCTTCGCCGGAATCGCTGCCACCAACAAGCCCGTCAATTTTCACGCCTGTAACCTTGTTGAACTACGGAACGGCAAAGCGATTCGTATGAGAGGGTACGCGGACGAGGCCACGCTGTTCCAGCAGCTCGGCGTTCTTTCGGCTTGATCGGCATAGCGAGCCGGTTGCTTCGACTGGAAAGCGCGATAGCCTTTATCTCACCACTCCACGGTTGCGGCAACTCGCTCCATTTTACGAATCGCATCGTAATTCTCGTCCGATACGCAGGCGAACCGCGAGATTCCGGCGGCCTCTAATATGCCTCGCCCCTCTTGACGTGTGTGTACCGAAAGAAATTCCCGGCGCAGCACTTCCTGCATTTTGTATGGAACGGAACGGTGGACGACCCAAGGCGGCGCGGGACTTGGTCCGAGCACAGTCACTGTTCGGACCTTTTTGGCAATCCACGGCTCTCTAGCGAATGCCATCTCAAGAACAATGATATCAATGACGGTCGCATATTGTCGGTTGCCCTGTCGATCGGGACGACCTAGGGTAACAGCCCGATCCTCCCCGCGCAGCGGGCTGCCGGATCGAGTGCGAGGGTAATGGACGAGTAGAACAATGTATTGGCATCCGTGCTCCGCCGTATTCATGTCTCGTAGTATGCCGTTGTAGAGTGACATTACCCGGCCCGGCGTGGGCACTATGGGCGTTAGGATACTCATCGCTGACGATAACCTCGCCGTTCGTACCCGTTTGCGACGTGGACTCAATGCCTACGACGACTGGGTCATTTGCGCGGAAGCCGAAAATGGTCAGCAGGCCGTTTCCAAAGCTGAAGAGCAAAGACCAGATGTGGTTATTCTCGACCTGTCCATGCCTGTAATGAATGGGCTGCAAGCTTGCCGTGAAATCAAACGAATCTTGCCAGCGGTCCGGGTGTTCATCTACACGCTGTACGATTCAGCTTCCGTCGAACGGGAAGCACGTAAAGTAGGAGCGCGCGCCGTAATTCCGAAGGGTTGGCCCGTCGAATTCTTAATAGTAGCCGTCGAAGAACGACTAGGAAACTGAGGTATTGCTGCCGGGCCGCTGGCCCAACGTATTGATTACTATAGGTAACCACGACTCCCACCCATTTTGTTTGACGTTATAATCAGCGCCGGGTAGCTCCTGTACTGCGGGTGGATTGAGCGCGAGCACTGGAACGCTGGGGAATTTAGCTTTCAACCAGGCTACCATTTCCTCTCTGACCTCATTGGAGGCTCCATGTCCGACGATGAACAGGTTCCAACTCGGCGCTAAGTCGAAAACGAGTTTGGCGGCCTCATTCCCGATAACAGAAACTACTTCGTAGCCTTGTGCCCTTAGCAGGTTCGTTCGATTTATCGCCACGGTGTTGTCATACGCAATTTGACCAACAAGCTTTTTTGCAATCTTGGGGCGCGATCCACCGAGGTTCACACGAGCGACCACTTCCTTCGTCGAGAGGTGGATGGCATAGCACTCATTGGCTGTGGTCGCGGAAAGCTCAGTTAACTTCCGGCGAACTTCGGCGAGGCCCGCGGCTCGGCCACGCCACAACGAAGAACCGTCCGGAAATTGCTCGAAGAGGTCGTAATCTCTTTGCATTGCGGGTGCCCGTAGAACTTGTGGAGAATGTCTTCTTCTACGACTGCTTCGACTAATACACAATAACCGTGCGACCCACGGTCACCATGCGATGCCCGGCCCTGCATGCCAATTCCATCGTTCCTGCCATTTCAAACACCTCAAAGACGGCGCACCCAACGCCACGGCGGACACGTATCGTTGACAAGAGCTGAGCTTCCGAGCACCTGTCAGTTCTAGTATTCGTGTGTTTCCGTATTATCGAATCTTGCTGGTCTGCGCGTTCAGGCCAGGGGTAGGAAATTCCCGGCTTCAAGTTTCCGATTACCCCGTAAATCAGGAGTTGAGACTGCAGGCAGTCGCGGGTGCGAGCCTGTCATCTTCATCCAATCCCGGCTCTCAACTGGCGGCGACGCACAATGCGTAGGGAGCGGTTACTGCCAAAGCGAGAGAGGCCTGCGGTAACTACTCGCCTAACGAACCGTCAACTGGCCCGAGCCGCGGCCGCGGCATGAGTAGCCGTTCCACCTTCGTCCTCGAGCGAGTTCCCGTCCCACTTATGCTGCGGGTCGGAATAGAAGGTGAGTCCACCCCCTGAATTGCTGACGGCAATCAACAGCCATCCTCCCGGAATCTTCGCTCTGCTCACACGGGCGGAGAGCGTACTGCCGACATCCAGCTTTTCAAATTTAAGTTTAGGCATATAGAAAACACCTCCGAATCCGTCACCGAAGGTTATCACACACAGAATAAGGCCGGGGCTTGTGCGTGCGGGCTCGAGCGCAAGTGATTGACAAAGACGCTCTCTCTGCCACGGGATTGCGCTTTGTCATCCCGTAGCGTACAGTGCGCCCACTCTCGTCTAGCGAACCGCCCAATCAAATAGACCTGCCCTCTCTCTCGCAGCCGGCTCATTCGTTCCATAAAACTAGGGGTGTCGAAGATTGCCGATGCGTAATACCACGCATTGCGAGTCCTGTGGTTCGAAGAACCTGAATAGGTGCTCGGCGGAAATTGCCGCCCACTTTCCCGGCCTCCCGCAGTTTCTACTTTTTGCCGGGATTTACTAAGAGTCCTCCAATCTCCCTTGGATTCAGGCACGTCAGCACGTAAATGGCTCCGAGACACAGAAGCGTCGGCGCAATGGGTCGGCGTTAAAAATGCACCTCTCCCAATTCCCAGCCCAGCCCCGAGATTTGAGGAGAGGTGCCGACTAGGTCGCGCCTAGCCTTTCACGCGACCCAGCTCTGTGAATCCTAGCAAGCCCGCTATCTCGCCACACCTGTCAGTTCTGGCAGAAGGACTGGCGCGTGCCGTGGGCACAGAAGCGCCACAGGGCTCATGCCAAATTAGACTGCCCGTGCCAAGGGCGAAGGACGCACCGTTTTCCGGCTCTTGTGCATGGCCATTGATGGTTCTCACGGCCAGCGTAGGTTCACAACGTCCTGCAACGCTAAGCAATCGGAGGTAGTTAGCCTGCCGGACATCAGTTCAGGCCGAATGGCTCCTAGCGTTCCCCTATCGTTATCTTCAGGCCAGACGCGTGATTGCAACGAGAATAACTGCTGCTCTGATAAAGGCGACGATAATCCTGGAAGGAAATAACCTGGGTCGCGACGTCACGACCGTCCGCGGCTGGGAGAGACGCGAAGGGAACCTTCCACGAGACATGGTCCCGGCCATCCTCATGCAGACAATCTCCATTCCCCGCAGCTCCTGGGCATTATCTGGCAATTTATACAGTTGTAGTTGCCTACAGCCGGTGCCAGTTTCAGACCCAGGAACCTAGGCCATGCAAGCGGTCGGCGCATCGTCAAATAGGCGGCGTTTCTGCCCCAGATGCGGTCGCAACGACATTGCAAAGTCCCATTCTGGAGTGATTGAACAGCAAGTCCTGCGAATGTTGCATCTACGGGCTTATCGTTGCTGCGAATGTGGAAGGCGATTCTACGGCCGACGCCCATTATTGTTCGTCGAACTTAAACGCGCGTCCTACAAACTGACGACGGATTTCATCCTCGAACTTCCGGGCCTTTGCCACGGTCGCGCATTCGGACTCGTTGGCCTCTGACGCTGAGCATGCTTTCTGGCCGAGACTTCGTAGCAAAATGGCCTCTTTGACATGTACCACGCAGAGCACGCCCTCCCTGGGCATCGAAAGTTTCGTGCTCGGCGTCATTTCTTGAAAAGGGAGGGCAGTTCGTTCACGGGGCTCCCTAGAGTGACGACATCACTATGTTAGCTGTCTCGTATCGGAAATCTGAGCGCAAGCCCGAGGCGGAGGAGGTAGGGCTATGCCTCGGTCGTTAGTTCTGATGTGGTTCCTGATAGTCGCGTTCGTCCCAGTGGCGCAAACCGAGGAGCAGGAGACGCAAGAAGTGCTGAGAAACGGTGAGAGGATCTCGACTGCGCTGGCGACGGTTACCAGCACAGCAATCTCGCCGTTAGTCGGCGTCTGTGTCGTGGGCTGGTGGCAGTACTATCACACGCCGCAAGCACAGCGCGATCAACTGCCGTTGATTCAGAAGCCAAAATTCTGGGTGCCGATTATCGTGCTGCTGGTTCTCATATTCATCAAAGACACTTTTGGAGGGTTCGCACCCTTAATTAAGAAGCCTTTGGATGCAGTCGAAGTCCTATTTGTCAATCACGCGGGGCTGGCGCTGATTGCATTCCCGGTAGTGTTAAACCAGGTCGCGCGGGTAATGGGGCTCCAGTCGCTGCGGGGACTCTTTGCTTATCTGCAGAGCGGGCCCGTAGTGTTCGCGGCCACGGCCCAGACGAGCGGCGTTCATCACGCCTTCACCGTAGCGACGGCTGTTTTCTATACTATGACAGGATTAGCAGTCACATTTGTGGTTTGGCTGGTCGGACACTCCTTTGATGTGCTGGCTATGATCAGTCCGTTTCCGTTTCTTGATTTCATGCTGAAGACAATTAGAAACACTATCTTCGCAGTGCTGATGATCACGGCTCTTATTAGTCCACATCTCGGGTTGCTACTCTGCCTATTCGTTATCGTCTGCAGTTTACTTCTCTTCGGCTGGGCCCTACGAACAGCCGTTTTTGGCACCGTCTTTGCGTGGGGATTGCTGAGAGTTTTGTTGTTTGAAGCCCAGGACAAACCCAACCCGGGTGAGCGTGTTCCTGCTTTCTCCACGCGCGTGCGCAAGGTACCCAGGCGGACTTACGGACGGCTGCACACCATCGAGGATGGCACGCTGATGTTTGCCTATCGGCGCTTGTTGGTTGGGCCCGAGAAGCTGGTACCGGTCGGCAAGGCATCGAGTTTCGAGGTCGGCCAGGGCATATTATTCCCCTCGGTGATCGAGCCCATTGAATCGGCGGGTAAGCATCGGGTCGTCTTTCGCTTGCTGCCCACGCACCGAGGCGCTGAAGAATCAGTTCGCGGCTGCCTGGAGCTTGCGCAGGTGCGGGATATCCGATTTACCAAAGGCATTCGCTCATTCTGGAAGTTTGTAACGGAGAGTGGAGGGTCCTCCGTCAGCACGTAGGCCGGAAAAAACATGGGAGCGGCGGTTTGGAATGAGGCCCTCGGTGGGCCAAGACAGCAAATGGAAGTCTGGTTCTATCACGAATAGGAACCGCGGCCGAGAGGCCAACACACGTCTAGCCGCGGCGAAGGCCCAGCTCAATCGGTTCGGAACGCCGACAGCTGCCGAGCTTCAGTCGAGCAACGACTTGTTCTTCCCAATGCTGGCCTTGCCCAGTGCACAGGCGCGCCGTGCCAAGATCCGCAATATCGGTTACGGCGTTCGGAGCGACTTCGAATTGAACTTCGGCAGGCACCTGCCTACGTTCGGGCGGGCGACGATGACACGGATACGCTGCGCGATCGATGAAGCGAAGTTGAAGTGCTGCTTTATATGGACGGAACCCGACAAATCAGGCACTGACGGATTGGACGCACTCGTTCGCAACCAACTACGCCACTTCAGATAGCCCGCTCTGACTCCTGAGCACAGATAGCTCATCTTTCGGTATGGCAAACTGCGAGGCACCGCACTTCACGCAGACTAGAATTTGCGGAAATACCCAGACGATAGGCTTGTCGAGGCCCTCTAATCCCGGGAAGTGTATGGCGACTTCCCCGTTGAAGCTTGCCTGGTTGTCCGAACCGCAAGTGTTACAAGACACCCCCGACCATCCCTCCAAGCTGTGAGATATATAGTTCATTGTGCCCGCCTTTGGGACGCTTGTTGTAATGGATCAGTTTGGGTTACGGATGAGCTATGTCGGGTGGGCGGCGACAGTCTATCACCAAATCAAAGTCCGTAGCATTAAGGCCCGGTAAGTCGCCGTTTAGAGAGTGTTGCAACGACCGGTTGAGCCGGCACGAGAAACCGGACATCTTCCTTACCAGTACTCAACTTCTCCGCTTGCGTGGTTTGTCGCCGAATTTCCGTGCGGATTACCAACCCACTTGACGCATCCGCTCTA
>Ga0306920_100002903_pt1 | contig 21670 bp, 20 predicted proteins | sample flu12Cox44000170_FD_204666 | JGI IMG/M metagenome (GOLD analysis project Ga0306920, IMG submission 204666) | Lab enrichment of tropical soil microbial communities from Luquillo Experimental Forest, Puerto Rico - flux4day.12C.oxic.44.000.170 (v2)... | ecosystem: Environmental > Terrestrial >...
GATGTCCATTAGCCTTGTCCAACAGCGTGGGGCCCTCTAGTTCTTCGCATCCAAGAGCGCCCTGGCTTGAGAGCGGAATTTCTGAAAGCTTAGGAATTCGCTCCCTCTGCTTATTACCAACCAATTTGCCCGTTTTCTCCGCTACAAGACTCAACCGAACACACTCAAGCGCCTATGGAGGGCGCCTCCCATGCAAACTGAAGGATCAAATACGTCTACCGCCGGACCCGACGTGAAGGAGCTGCTTGCCGAGCTTGAAGTCCCATTTTCACCAGACCAGGTCCAGTGGCGGGTCACCAACACCACCAATGACAAGAAACGCGGCCAGGTCGTACCCTATGCCGATCCGCGGGCTTACACGGACCGGTTGAACGCACTCTTTTCTCCCCAAGGCTGGACCCGCGAGTACAAGATCGAAACCATGAGCAACATCACCCGGGTGAAAAAGGGTAGAGCATCCTGTCCGGCAAGGTGCTGGTCAGTTGCACCGTCACCATCTTTGGCTTCGGCTCGCACTCCGGAACTGGCGAAGAATGGGCGGACGATGACAATGGAATGACGTCAGCGGAGAAGGCCGTGGGTACCGCCTTCTACCGCAACATCCTGAGTGAGTACGGTCGGGTCAACCAGCCGAAACTCATTCGTGATGCAGCAGTCAAACGGAACGTCCTGCAGATGCTGGAATCGGTCGCACGCGGCATCGATCGCTTGGAAGCTGTCACAAAACGGATCGATCCAAGCACGATGGAGGATATGTTGGCGAAGCTGCAGGCACCGCCTCTCGGTGCCATCATGGACATCAAGACTCTGCAACGCGTTGTCCTAAGGTTAGAAGAACTCGCGGGCTAAAACCGAAATCTCGCTGTATCCCGGCCGCCATTATGCCGGAAAACTAGACGGTACCACCCGGAAGCCTCCCTTATCTACAGTCGTCATCGCCAGTTCAGCGCAATATTGGGATCGGACAGAGTTCTAACCGCGGTAAAGATGTAATCACTTGGTGGGTCGCCATGTACGGTACTTATCGTTTTGAGAACGGACTCCACACGCATAACCTGTCCTTTGGCGGGGAACTGCGTTATTGGCATAAGTGGCGATCTCGCCTGCTCGGGATCCAAGCCCGCCGTCGTTTCCAGTAGACAATGCCAGTCGCAGAGTCGCCCTTTACGCAGTGGAATCCCCGGAAAACTGGTCGAGGATTTCGGCTCCGGCACGCTAGCGGCTGGAGAGGCAACTGTCGCCCTCGAACCTAACCTTTGCACAGACGGTGAACGCAGCGACGGAATACCACGTCTTCCTAACTCCAAAGGGAGACTGCAAAGGTCCATATGTGGCCAACGAAACGCGTGACGGTTTTGAAGTCCACGAACTGGGTGGTGGGCAGTCACACGTGGCTTTCGACTACCGCATTGTGGCACGCCGCAAAGGCTACAAGAGCATCCGTCTGGCGGACAAGACTCAGCAATTTACCTCAAAAACTCACGATGAACGGCATCCTTCGCCCTGGGTGCCGTCAGGGGATGTCCACAACGACGTTGCCCATGACTTCTCCGCGCTCGACGACCTCGTGCGCCTCGGCGATGCCCTCAAGCGGCAGGCGGCGGGCGATGGTGTGAATAAGCCGCCCGCGTTCAAGCAGCTCCGTAAGTTCGTTACTGCCAGCCGCGCGGTCGGCGGCCGAGAGTTCATAGACCAGAAAGAATCGCAGAGTAATGCTGTTGATCAGCAGCCAGTGGCCCGGCAGAGCGGTCTCGGGCGCCGACGTCCCGTACACGACGACCGTGGAGTGAGGCCGTAGGACCGCCGGATAGAGTTTGGCATTGGTACTGAGATCCACCTCGATCAGCGCATCCACCCCTCGTCCGTCAGTGAGCGTCTTCACGCGCTCGCCAACATCTTCCGTGCGGTAGTTGATGGTTTCGTCGGCCCCGGCCGCGCGCGCGTGCGTCGCCTTGACGTCGTTGCTGATCGTAGTGATTACCCGCGCTCCGCGAAGTTTCGCCAGCTGTATGGCGTAGTGGGCTACGGAGCCAGCACCGCCGGCGATCAGCACGGTCGTATCCGTTCCGATCTGGGCCAGACGGACCGACTGAATGGCTGTCAATGCAGGGATGCCCAGGCAGGCGCCCACCTCATAACCGACTTTTTCGGGCAGCCGAACCGCCTGAGCACCAGGAACGACGACGTACTGTGCAGCAGTGCCGTACGCGCGCTTCCATTGTCCATTCCATATCCAGACGCGCTCACCGATGCGGCCGGAGACGCCTGATCCCACGGCGTCAATCTCGCCTGCTCCATCACTGTGGGGAATGATAAGCGGCGCGCTCATGCGGCGCCCCGCGCCGCCGCGGCGCGACTTCCAATCCGATGGATTGACCCCCGAGGTCTGCATCCGGACGCGAACTTCGCCAGGACCGGGTTCTGGTACTGGCAACTCCCCTGTCTGCAATACCTCGCGGGCGCCACCCAGCTGTGTATAGAACGCTGCACGCATAACATTCCACTCAAGTTCCCGGCGCGAAGTGTGACGCACGGCTCGCGCCCGCAACCAGAGCGATCCTCCCTCCTAGCGTTTCGTTCATATGCTTATCCATCGTAAGTTATCGCGTCAGCTTTCGGGTTGCCAGTCATGCCGTATGGCTCAAGTTGCACCCGTGCTACCGAGTAGCTTGCAGGGGTGTTCCCTTCTAAAGCGAATAGGAAGTTGGGTGACGGTTTTCGTGAGGCAAAGATTCTTGGCTGTTCCCAACCGCCTGCCCGCAGAAGTTGCACGGATTGCCGTGATGCCCGGATGGGCGGCTGCATAAACAGACCTCCTTCGTCTCGTAATGCACCCCCCGCGCATCTTCAATGCGGTATTCGAACCCGTCACCATACGGCTTGATGGCCCTGACCCTAACCGGGTGTTGGAGGTCGGATTCGAGTTTTTTGCAAACGCCGCAGTGATCCTGCACGACGAATATTTCTTGGCTGATCTCGAAGCGCGGCTCTGCCATGAAGCCTCCCGCGTCAAAGGCTCTAACTTTATCACCACTCAAGACAGCAGCACGATCTCGGCTAGAAGGATTAGCACCTCCACAGCGTCGCGTTGTCTGCGAGTTCCCCGTCGCCCATGTGGCGCACAGGGCTGAAAGAAGGCCCGTCGGGGGAGGTTTCTGAGGATGCTGAGGGCAAGATTGCAGTGGCCGGGGTCTATCCCGTGCGCTCTCAGGTAATACCCTCTCGGCTGATTCGACAGCGGATCGTCTTGTCCCCTATCAGTTTGCTGGAAGTGCTTTCGCAATTGGCACTCCATAAAGGCGAATAAGGATCAAGGCCCGGATCCCGATGGAGGATCGGACCCGGGGGGCACTCTGCCGGAAGAGACCAGAAAGGGACGGCGCAAGAAGAAGAAAGGCAATCCACAGTTTAACTTGCGAAAAGAGTTGTTTCGCGTGACCGGTACGGACCTGACCCAGATCGATGGCATCGATGTCATGACGGCGATGACGATGGTTGCGAAGTAGGATGGGATATGAGCAAGTGGAAGACCGAGAACCATTTTGTTTCCTGGCTGAAGCTGTCCCCGGACAATAAGATCAGTGGTGAGAAAATCATTGCGAAAGGTCGCATGCCCACCAACAACCGCGCGACCACTGTCTTAAGGATGACGGCCAGTACTCTACGGGAGAGTGACAGCTATTTAGGGGCGCAGTTCCGCAGACTTCGGACCCGCCTGGCACCTCCGGTGGCGACCAAGGCCATGGCTGCCAAACTCGCCCGGCTCGTCTACCGTATGCTGCGCTACGGAATGAAATATGTAGACCAAGGAGCCAAGTGCGAGACGCACAATACCGCAAACACCAGGTCATCCATCTCAAGCGAAAAGCCGCCCAGCTAGGGTTGCAAATCATCGAAGTTGCCACAGCGGCCTAAAACCACGAATCGGGTTTCCGGGGGGGAGATCCTGGAGAGATTAATCAATAGCGATCGCCGAGGCGAACCAGCACCGCAATTGCGTCGTTCTGAAGCCGGACTCTACGGCCAGTCCTTCCAACCCCCTATCGCGACAAACAGCAATCCAGGATTGCAAGTGCTCTGGCGATGCTTTACCAACCTATACCGGCTTAGCGTGCCTTATCGGCCAAGTACAGGCACCGCAACAAGCGACGCTCGGCCGTTAAATTGTGAACACAGGAAAGGAACGCTTGCAATCCTTCAAAGTTGACCGACCCCTCCACCGCGACCAGCTCGTTCTTCCGCTTCTCCCGCGCCTGATGCCACTGCTTTGCGATGCAGACCGCACTTTCCGTTGTGTCGGTTACACGTATCTGCTCAAACCCTGCCTGCTCAATCAGTCGCTCATTCTCTCCCGGCGGACTGTACACGTAATAATCGAACTACGCGTGGCGATTTCCTCGTGGGAAATCATTCCACCCACGACCAGCGCGTCGCTGAAAAGCATTCGTCCGCCTGGCTTCAGGACGCGTAAGACCTCGCACAACACGTTGAGTCGTCCTGGAATATGGCACAAGACATCATTCGCGAACACCGCGTCAAAGGCCTCATCGTTGTAACGGAGCCTTTTCGAAGCGTCACACTGCTCAAAGCGTGCTCGTGCTGCCACACCGCTCATCCTGGCGAGTTGATTGGCATTGTGAATTCCAGGAGCATTCACATCCAAACCCATAATGCTGCAACCCACGGTCTCGGCGAGGTGCAAGGCATATCTCCCCGATCCCCACCCGATTTCCAAAACCGACGAACTTGCTTCTAACTGCAGCATCTGGGGAATCTCCCGAGACTCTTCCGTAGTGACCCAGCTCGTCTGCCCAAAGTCCTGGCCATAGGTCTCTATGCGTACCTGCCGATACACATCAGACTCGTTAGTTCGAATATGCGCTGTTGTAGAGATCCACTGTCGCGGCCATGTTGGATTACCTCTTTGATGAATCACGACAAACTTGAATAGCCTAATACAGATTCAACCGCGAATTGGGAATATTGGGATCTAGGTGGGTGACCGGGGGACTATGTCGGCGAAGAGGTTGCCGGGTCATATTGATAACAATTTCACTTCCCGTTTTGGAGCAGGCCGTACTCCCCGCATTGCGAGCGTAACGCCGATGTTAGACAGTGGCTGTCCTCTCGAAAACTGTCATCACTTCTCGTGGCACAGACTTTCAAGAAGCGACGGAAGCTGACAAAGCGTGGAGATATGCTGTTCGGCCTCTTTGTTATTGGCGTCGCAGCCTTCGCCAGTGCTGTAATCGCTCATTGTCAGGCGCTGACCCCGACCTTGCGACTACCTTGTCTGGTCTAGGCCAACACGGCGGAGCAAGTCTTGAAATCGTGGGTCACTGCGGAGCGGGTCGAGGAACGGGTGCACCTTAAGATATTGCACGATCCCTGACTGCTCCTGATAAGCCCGCTCCAGCCAGGCAAATGCCTGTTCGTTGTCGAGGAGTCCCACGTAGGCATTCACAAAAGCCGCTGCAGGAACATAGCGGTTCTGTTGCTGTCGCCTCAATTCGTCAACAACGCGGAGCGCTTCGGGGCGGCGTCCAGCATCCGCGTAGGCGTGGGCGAGTACGCCGAGGATCGCCCCATTGCGGTCGGGGCCAGCGGCTTTCTCCAAAACCGGGATGGCTTCGTCCGCTCGCCCCTTGGCGATCAACGCGTAGCCCAGAAACCACATAGAACCGAGATGATCCGGGAACGCCGCCAAATCGCTGCGCAGTTCGCGAATGGCCTCATCGTAGCGGCGTGACTGGAACAGGATCCACCCGATTTCATGCCCACCGACCGTCAGTGGGTCAAGTTCACGGCCGCGCAGCGCCCATTCCTGCGCCTCCTCCAGGCGGCCCTGACAAAGCAACCATCTCGCGTAACCAACGTATGTCCAGGCGTCGTTCGGGCTCAACTCCAGGGCCCGCTTGAATTCCCGCTCGGCATCGTTCCAGTCGAACTGCCCTTGGTAGGCGAACGCGAGCAGCACATGGGCGTCAGGAAGCGCTGGATCCAACGCCAGCGCCTCGCGTGCATAGCTAATCGCCTTCGGTCGCACGTCGCTGGGACCATACCCGCCCGCTGGTGAGCTAAGTTCCTCCCACGCGTAGGCCAGGCCAACGTAGGCCGGAGCAAAGGTTGGGTCCTTTCGAATGGCCTCTTCACGGTACGCGATGCTCCTCTCGGTATCACCCTTGGCCTTATATTGCACGAAGCGTCCTTTGAGATAGCTTTCGTAAACTTCCGGCGATACTCGACGAGCAACGGTTAATCGAGAGCGCTCCTGACCGGTGAGGGTCGCCCTGACCTTTTCGGCGACTGCTTGTGCCACTTCGCTCTGCAGCGCAAGCACGTCCGAGAGATCGCGGTCGTACTCCTCGGACCAGAAGTGCTCGTCGGTGGAGCTGCGAATCAGTTGGGCATGGACACGAATTCGAGTGCCGTCACGTATGACTGATCCTTCGACGACTGCGTCTACCCTTAGCTTGTTGGCGATCTCCGGGACCGAGAGCTTTGTATCTTTGAGACCCATTACCGACGTGCGAGAAGTCACGCGCAGATCGTGGATTCCGGAAAGTCGGCCGATGAGTTCCTCAGTCATCGCGTCAGCCAGGTGCTCCTGATTTGGGTCGCCAGAAAGGTTCTTAAAGGGGAGTACGGCGAGAGACTTGATGGCCGGCCGAGCCGCGGTCTCGTCACTCCCAGTCCAATGCAAAACTGCGCCGATGGCGAGGAGCACCACAACTATCGCCGCGCTGACTGGGACCCACACACGCGTCGAAACTTGTTTTGGTTTGGCAGCTTGAACAATTGGTTCGGGAGCGACCTGAACTGTAGGCGGAGGCGCCTCCGCCTGCGAGCCGGAACTGCCATTCTTGGAGATTACCGTAGCAGCAAAGCGGTAGCCCTTGCCAACCACGGTTTCTACAAAACGGGGCTTATCCGGATCGTCCCGCAGTGCCTGCCGGAGCTTGCGGACTGCCGTGTTGATCCCGTGATCGACGTCAACGAAGATGTCCTTGCCCCAAAGGCGCTCGGCGATGTCATCGCGGGTTACCAATTCCCCACGTCGCTCGATTAGCAGGATGAGCAACTCCATCGGCCGCTTTTCCAGGCGTAGGAGACGATCGCCCCGCACCAAGCGGTATTGTCGAGCGTGAAATCGCCGAACTGATATTCCTGGGCCACGGATTCTCTCAGAAGGGCCAATTGAGGTTAAGTCATATTGCCCCATCATCCGCGCAGAAGCAACAGCATCAGCAACTTAGCGGTTCAGGAAAACTTCACCTCTTCTACAGGGACCCTGCATTGTCTTGGAGCACGGCTCGGCTTATAAAGTCGCCTCACCCAACAGCGAACTCGCAGCTTAAAACGTCATCGAGCGAGGAATCGAAAAGGAGGATGCAATGAAAAAGTCTGCCCCTGCTCTGGCTCCGATATTGCTGGTCATTTCGGTCCTCGGCTCGGCCGCGGAAGGCCAAGTTTCGCCTCAAGGAATGTCGACCATTCAAGGGAGACTACACCAGGCGAAGGTCTTGTTTGACAGGCAGCCCGAAGCACGCCCCCAAGCGCTCTCGGCGGGTGCTCAGAACCTGATCCAGCTTGCAAATATGTCGGAGAAACAGGGCTTACTCGCAATCGCGCGCTCGCAACCAGCAGCTCAACTGCCCAAAGCACCGTCCAGCTTCGCCGCATCTGGAGGTGTGGTTCCAGTTTCCGATCCCAGCAACGACTTTGCGTTCTCCATCAAGCTTGGCTTTAGCCAAAGCGAGACTTCGACCGCGTGGTGTGGGAGCCATGTTGTGGTCGGTTTTAACGACACCGGGAGCGGCCCCGAGAGCATTCTTTTTGGTCCAGGCGGATTCAGTTCCAGTGGAGTCGCTCTTTCTACCGACTCGGGGCGTGACTTTACGGACTTAGGGTTCCTGAATCCGGGCTCCAATCCCGCGAACGTCCTCGCAGGCGACCCGGTCGTGGGTTGCGCCGATGCCGGGACTTTCCACTACTCGCAAATTTTCTTGACCGCCGATTCTATGGGGAACCCACTTGCCGCTGTCGCCGTGTCGACGTCCTCAGACGGAGGCGCTACCTGGGCGGATCCAGTAGCCGCTATCAGCAAGGACGGCTTCACGCACGTTATAGACAAACCCTGGATGGTGGTCGATCCAACGAATACGAGCAGGGTCTTCGTTGTATACGCCGATTTCGATTTCTCGGTGGTTTGCGGGCCGGGCGGCACACGGTCTGCCATCGAATTGGTCGTATCGACAGACGGCGGCATAACCTGGGGCGCTCCGGTCGTGATCGATGAATCTTGCGCCTTTCTCTCCGTACCTGGCCTGTTCGACCAGGGTGCACAGGTAGCGGTGGGGCCGGGCGGTGAGGTGTATGTGGCTTGGGAGTTCTATCAGGCTGATTACTTTACGCGCGAGATACGTCTGCGGAGATCAACCGACCATGGAGTCACCTTCGCACCGTTGGTCAAAGTGGCTGATGTCGTAAAGGTAGGAGATGGGTTTTCACTGCAGGGCGGGTTCCGGACCGGCCTTGACCTCGGAGCCGGCTTGGCGGTGGATCGTTCGGGCGCCTTTACCAAAGGCACGGTGTATATCACGTGGCACGATGGACGGAATCTCGAAGTGCCGGATGTCGCATACGGATTCTATGGTTATGCGGACGTGCTAGTCGCCCGTTCCACTGACCAGGGTGCCACATGGTCTGTTCCTGTTCGAGTGAATACCAATTCGGAGCCTCTGCCAGACGGTCGTGGCACCGACCAGTACCAGCCAGGAATTGCGGTGGACAATTCGGGGAACGTGGGAATCTGCTGGTACGACCGGCGCCTTGATCCGGTGAATTATCAGATTGACCGGTACTGTGGCGTCTCCACCGACGGCGGAGCCAGCTTCAGCAACAGCCGAAAAAGCTCGCCTAGCTGGTCGCCAATCCATGGGACTGACAACCTTCTGGATCCGACTTACATGGGAGACTACGACGGCGTGACCAGCGATTTCACGCAGCACTCACCGGGCTTCGTCGGCGCTTTCCAGATGATGAACACCCGCGGAGGACTGCAGGGCAACTCCATTCCAGTTCCTAATCCGGACGTGTTCGCCACCAGCTTTAGATGAAGACCATGCGAATCAGACGCTGATTCCTTCGAGCAACCCGTAGAGGACATCGCGGCCAACAGTGATGAATGAGGAGGAAAGACTATGAAAGGAAAGCATCCTACGAGGAAGACGAGTATCGCCAAATACATTTTGTTGTTGACCCTGTTCTTCGGGTCTGCCGTCGCGAAAGCCGATGTCGTCTTGGACTGGAACGCGATTGCGGTAGATACGGCCGTCGCCAACCACCAGAATCCATTTGCGCAGGCGCGCTATGCGGCCATCGTGCAGGTGCTGTCTTTGAAGCGGTGAACGCCGTTGCCGGCCACTACCAGCCATATCTGGGAACCATCACGGCTCCTCCCGGTGCATCAGCTGACGCAGCGGCCGTACAGGCTGCGTACCATGTGCTCATTACCTATTTCCCAGCCAGCTCAGGCACTCTCAACATCGACTATGAGAACTCCATGGCACAGATTCCCGACGGCCAAGCCAAGCAAGATGGCATCGCGACCGGCGATGCGGCAGCCGCGGCGATGATCGCTCTCCGCGCAAACGACGGCTCTTCTCCGCCCCAGTTCAAGGTTCCCGGCGCGCCGAATCCCGGCGAATGGCAGGCAACCGCGAGCTGTCCCATCGTGAATGGAGTCGCGGTCGGAATCGCCTTCCAGTGGCAGTTCGTCACCCCGTTCGGAATTCCAAGTGCCAGCGATTTCCTCCTCGGTCCGCCACCGGATCTCACCAGCAATCAATATGCGAAGGCGTACAACGAGGTGATGACCGTGGGCGACACCAACAGCACCCAGCGGCCTCCCGATCGAGCCATTGTCGCACTCTTTTACGCGGCATCATCGCCGACCCAAGTGGTGAACCAGGCCGCCCGGCAAGTCGCCGCCCAGCAGGGGCGCTGGCTATCAGAGAACGCCCGCGCTTTGGCCCTGATCAATATGGCGATCAGCGACAGCTTGGTTGCGTCATTCCTCAACAAGTATCACTACAACTTTTGGCGGCCTGAAACTGCGATCCATGCGGGTGGCACCGACGGCAATCCCAAAACCGATCCCGATCCGAACTATGCTCCGTTCATCGTCACGCCTTGTTTTCCCAGCTATCCCTCGAACCATGGCAGCGCCGGCAATGCCGGTAGCGAAGTGATGCGGCGTCTTTACGGCGAGGCCGGGCATTCCATAACGTTGTCCAACCCTGCCGTACCCGGCGTCACATTGCAGTACAGCGCGTTTAAGCAGATCACCGACGATATCGACGACGCGCGGGTCTACGGCGGGATTCACTTCCGCACTGACCAAGAGGCTGGCCGTGACCTAGGTCGAGCTGTTGGGACTGCCGTGTATATGAACAACTTGCGTCTTATGCACGGTGATGACTAATTCGTGAGCTACAGAAAACGGCTCACCCGTCGTACGGCTGGTGGTGGCCTTAAACGAATGGTGAGCCTGCAACGGATGTGTTGCGAGGCTTGCCCGCCTAGGACCCATACAAGCGCGAGAGGCAGTCAACCCCGAAGCCCGCGTCAGCGGGTGCGGGCATTCTTGTCACGCGGGGTTGACGGATGTCGCGCCGTGCTACCCTCGTGCGCGTGAAACATCATGGCGAGACGGGAGAGCGCCCCTCAGCCCCCTGCTCGCTCAAGTGAGACTCAGCACGGTCTTCCTCACAAAATTGTTGTAGAGAAAATTGAAAGGCCGGAGCGACGGTGCCCCGACCTCTGTGGAGGGAATGAAGGTAGTTAGAAGCTCAGCTTGCGGCGAAGCACTCCAACGCCCGTCAATAGTCCAGTACCCAGCATAATCAACGTCCCAGGCTCGGGCGTGCTAGCGGTGCCAAGTGAGAACGACTCAGAAGGGATCGGCCCCTGAGTATTCTCGTACGCATTAGAGTCCCCGTAATTCTGGTCCCAGTACAACACATGACCGTTGGTAGCGGAGCCATTGAACAAGGTGACGTAATACGTGCCGGCGGCCAGATCAACGCTGGAGAAGGTAAAACTTGAGAGATAGACGTCGAGACCTAAGTCATTGGTGAACTGGAATACATTCGAAAGCGTCCCCGCCCCAAAGCCCAGCTGAAACCCAAACGGGCTGGCGGAAAAGCCGAACTGGAGCGTTGCTGGTGTCTCGCCTGGTAAGACCCAAATGCCCAGGCTCATGGTTTCCACATGTGCGCGGGAATAGAGGGTGAAGGAATCGGACACCTCAAAGCCATCGCTGATTTTCCAGGCGTTGAGACGACCGTCGATCGCACCATTGCTGTAGAGGAGGGTATCCGCTACTGCGGGAACAGCCACGTATAGCAAAAGCACCACGCTGAGAAGTGACGGCATACGTTTCATTAGTCTCTCCTTTTGGCTGCCGCATGACGGCCTAGACCCGTTGGCCGAATCGTGCGGCGGTTTTGCAACTTTAATGCCTAGCGCACAGGCCAAGTGCATGCTAGCCGCAACTGCCCCTTTATGCGGTGACCACAGTCACTAGGCAGATGTACATCAGCCTGGGTTGGGATACGCGAAAGGGAAAACCGAGACAAAGGATCAGGATCAAGTGAAGGGGGCAGCCAGCCCGTGCTCGATTGCCCCTTCCATGATCTCGTTAATCTGGAGGTGTAACTAGCAACCCTCCATGTGTCTGAGGTGGTGGTGGCAGGTCTCGGGCATCCATTGTCGATTTTCGTCCATAGTGCAATTGAAGCATGTGAGGCTCAGGCAGGCGTACAAAATCACGATCTACATCCTGAGTGCGAAAAAGACCTTGATTCAGATTGACGATGGCATCCGTGTCAGGCATCACCCAAGTCACCAGATCATTGTGCACGCGGATTAGGTATTCAGCTGGTCTTGCAGATCATGGTGCGTTCGACTCGCACGCGCTTCCGCCGGTACTTTTCAATCGCTTGCTTGGCGATGACGGTCGAGAGACTTGGCCAACGGTGAATCACCAGGACTGGCGCTTTACTCTTGGTCGTCTTTGGTTCGTCTACACTGCTGCCAACTGCGTGATTCGGATCTAATGGTCGTTGTAGTTTTCGACAGCAGGCTCTGGATTTGCCTCGCCTTGCACCCGCAAGCCGCGGCCGCTATTGCTGTAGCTGCAGCCTCAGCGACAACCGCAAGCATCCTTAGGATGTCCTCCAAAGAGTATGTGTGTGTCTCGGTCCTCGTCTTCCTGTAGGGAGCACCACATCTCTGATTGGGTTCTCGGTATTAAGGATTCCCTGCCGACGGCGCTCTTGAACCACTGGGTTAAACTCCAATTATTGGCGTAGGCTTCCAACGGGGTGCATGTCATTCGCTCGAACAGTCCGGTCAAGATTGACGCGCTCCTGCGCTAAAACCACTCGTCGACGGCCTTGAACGAAGCCGATGACGAGGAGTCGGCGAGTAAGCCGCAAGAAAACGACAGTATCGCCAAAGGTGCAGAGAACAAGGACAAAACGAAGAAGCACGCCAGGAAGAGGAAGAGGTAGTCTGTCGCCTGTGTGAACCTCCGCATGAAAGGGAACACTTCTGTCACCTCACGTTTCGGCCTTTTCCATGGAGTTCTGCCCGTTCGCCGAAAGCAGACTCTGAAGGACGCGCTCGCCGGTTTCCAACTGGCGGCGATGAACATCCCGCAGGCGCTAGGCTATACCAAAATCGCCGGCACGCCGGTCGTAACAGGGTTCTATACTCTTTTGCTTCCGCCGCTGGCGTTCGCTGTGTTCGGTTCTTCCCGTTATCTCGTAGTGGCCGCCGACTCTGCCACCGCCGCGATTCTTGCTGGTGGACTCTCCCGGATGGCGCCAGTCGCCAGTGCGCGCTATGTGGCACTCGCGGGGATGGTTGCCTTGTTGACCGCGATTTTCTTGCTATTGGCCCGCATACTCAAGGTGGGATTTCTCGCTGACTTCCTCTCGCAAACTGTGCTGGTCGGTTTTCTTACTGGAGTTGGCTTTCAGGTCGGGATCGCGGTGTTGGGTGAGATGCTCGGACTGGAAATTCAATCGCGCATGACGGTTGGGCAACTCGTCGAAGTTGTTAGCAGCCTTTCTCACCTACACGTGTTGACGACACTGATCTCAGCAGTCGTCCTTGCAGGCGTTTTTGCCAGTCATTGGTTTGCTCCAAAGATGCCCGCCCCACTGATTGCTGTTGTAGCCGTGATTGCAACGAGCAAAATCTGGGACTGCGCCGGGCGCGGCGTCGCCATAGTCGGCCCGGTAGCTGGAGGGTTGCCGCATCTCGGTCTCCCCGACGTGCGCTGGCACGATGTTCTGCCCTTGATCGGCGTGTCGGTTTCGTGCTTCGTGATGATCGTCGCCCAGAGTGCGGCTACCGCTCAATTCTATGCGGTGCGCCACCAGCAGCAGCTGGACGAAGACTCTGACCTTGTGGGCCTCGGTGCGGCCAATATTGCCGCAGCCTTCAGCGGGACATTTGTGGTGAACGGGAGTCCCACCCAAACTGCCATGGTCGAAAGTTCGGGAGGTAGCAGCCAACTTGCGCAGGTGTCTACCTCTGTGATTGTGGCCGTTGTGCTTCTGTTTCTGACCAAGCCGCTGCAATACCTCCCACGATGTGTTCTGGGAGCGATCGTGTTTTTTATTGCCGTGCGCCTCGTCGATCTGAAGGCACTGCGCGACATCCGGCGAGAGAGCCCTGGCGAGTTTGGTTTGGCTTTGATCACCGCAACGATGGTGGTGTTCGTGGGCGTTGAAGAGGGGATCATTCTGGCCATGGTTCTGTCACTGCTCCGCGTGGTAAGGCATAGCTACCGTCCGCATACTGGGGTATTGGTTGCCGGTGACGGCGGAATTTGGCGCTTATCTCCGCCAGTTGAGGGCTGCGTTACCGAGCCAGGACTGGCTATCTACCGCTTTGGGGCTTCACTCTTTTACGCAAATATCGGTCGATTTACCGAAGAAATCCGCAATATTGTGGGAACCCCACCGAAAGTGCATTGGCTGGTGGTGGATGCAGAGGCCATTACCAACGTGGACTACACTGCTGCAGGAATGGTCCGAGAACTTCATGCAGAACTAGTGCGCAAAGGTGTCGTGTTAGCGTTCGCCCGGGTGGATCATTCTCTGCACGCAGACCTGGTTCGTCATCGTCTCGCTGACGTGATCGGCACGAAATTCATATTTCCCCGCGTGCATGATGCCTTGGCAGCTTTCTCCGTTAGCCTTCACTGATGTCCATGGCGGACTATGATGAGCCCAAACAAAGCCTCCGTAATTCATCACGTCAATTCTCATTGGGCTCCGGCCTGCCGCTTCCAGAAGATGTTCGTCGACCTGATATCGTGGTGACGAAAAAACTGCCGCCGGTACGCAACTGTCTTTTCGGTGCAAGCTGCGCCTATCGTGTATCCACCAAGGAAAGTAGATTCCTTACATTGTTCTGCAGTCCTTCCATGGTGGCCGTGATTGGGGTCGCGGTCCGCACCAGCTTGAAATCAGATGGTGTAGAGAGTTTTCCGAATTAGGCAGGAGCGTCGGGATGTTTTCAAACCGGCGATCGGCATCTTCGATGTCGATGGCCTTCGACTCGCGCACGCTTCCGCCGGTTTTCAATACGCCTACAAACCACGAAAATCACTCGGAATCCACTTGTGTCCGGGGGTGTTCACTCCTCGCGTAGCAGGGTCACAGGATCGATCGCCAGCGCGCGCTGCGCGGGAATCCAGGTAGCTACCACTCCCAGCAACGACATGGCCACTACAACCCCACCCAGCACGAGCGGATCGCGTGGAGTGGCCTGGTACACGATGAAAGCCAGTACCCGGCTCGCCAGTATTCCGAGAACTAATCCTGATAGCGAGCCAATAGCCAGCAACATGAGGGCCCGTCCCAAAGCTGCCTGCAACACTTCGCTGCGCTGCGCTCCGAGTGCGACCCGAATTCCCAACTCTCGCAGCCGCCTGCTCACCGAGTAGGCAGCAATTCCAAAGATGCCTGTGATCGACAGCATCGCCCCCATCATCCCCAGGACCCCCAGTGCAACCGTCGCCATTCGCGGTCCAAACAGGGCTGAGTCCAGTTCCTGGTTCCAAGATCGGATCTCAAAGGGCAGGCCTGCATCCTGGCCCTGCACTGCCTTCTTTATGGCCGCGACCAGTTGCTGCGGATCGCGGTCCGAACGCACAACGAAAACTGTCGAGCTCGATGGCGATTGCTGGATGGGCAGGAACATGGCCGGCTGTGGGTCTTCGGCGAGATGCCCATATTTTCCGTCTTCCACAATACCGATTACCTGGAGGCGCGTTCCATCTGGCATCTTGTAATAACCGCCCAATGCCCTGCTCTCGGAGCCAAAGATTTGCTTGGCAAACTGGCGGTTGACTACAGCTACGCGAGGCGAGTTTTTGTCGTCATGCCAGGTGAGAGACCTGCCTGACAAAAGGGACGTGCCGGCTGCGTGGAAGTATTCCGGAGATATGTTGTACATTGCGGCTTCAGCGGCGGCATTCGAGGGCCTAAGATCTGCCGTTTTGTCAGTAAACACAGTCGAGCTGTTCGCGCCATAATACAATGGTGGGCGGTCAACTGATCCCACAGACTCTACGCCGGGAATCGTCGCCAGGGCCTCGATGATGCGCTTTTGCATGACAGGCACACTGTCGCCGCTGTAGCCGGCCATGCTCAGAGCAGTCTCTACCAGCATAGCGTTCCGTGGTTCAAAGCCGAAATTGCTATGTAGCGAGCGCACCAGCCCTCGCACTGCGACCATCGAAGAAGTAACCAGCACGGCACAGATCGCAATTTGTACCACGAGCAACACGTCGCGGACGGTCATCCGCCTTCCCACCCTGCCGCTGGATCCGGCTTTGACGACCTCGTACGGATTGGCCCTGAGCACCTGGCGAACCGGAACAATCCCAAAGAGGAATCCACTCGCCAAGACCAACAGCAAAGCGAATAGGAAAACGTTTGCATCCGGCTTTACAGGAATACGAACGGGTGCGGTTGGAAGCGGCTCCCACACGCTCAGCCCGCGCAACAACCCGATGCTGGCCCATAAGCCGATCGCTCCTCCCACGAGTGAAATCAGCACAGCTTCGGCGAACAGGCTTCGTATAATGCGTTTGTGGCTCGATCCGAGCGCGAGTCGCAAGGCAACCTCTCGCGAACGGTCCGCTGCGCGTGCCGCGAATAGGCTGCCCAGGTTGGCACATGCCGCCAATAGAATCAACGCCGCCAGCAGCATCAATCCCGTAAGGAACGCCCGTATGGGACCAGCGATCCAGTCTCCGCTAAGGCTTGGGCGCACCAGGGAAAAGGTCATGTGGCCATCGTCTTTGGGATAACTCTTTTCCAGATCGGCGCCGATCGAGTTCAGATCAGCAATCGCCTGTGCCGGAGTAACTCCTGCTTTAAGATGCCCCATCACCATCAGAATCTCGCGCGTTCCACGCGCGTTCAGCATGTACGTCCCCTCGATCTGCTCCTGGTTAACGATCGGCACCCAGAAATCGGGAGCGACGAACAACAAAGTCCCCTGGAAATCGGGTGGTGCGACGCCGAGGATGGTGAAAGGATGCTTGTTAAGCTGAACGACGCGGCCCACCACACCGCGATCATCCTGAAAATGGGTGTGCCAATAGGCGTACGTGAGCACGATAAACGGAGCGCTGTTCGGCCCGTACTCATCAGAGGCGTGAAAAAAACGGCCAATATACGGCTGAATCCTGAGCACGTCGAAATAGTTCCCTGTGGTTTCGACGATCCAGGCGCCGGAAGGATTGTTGCCCGTATCGATCCCTACGTCTGCAACGTTATAAGCTGCCAGACCATCAAAGCTGCGGTTGCGATCGCGCAGGTCGAGATAATCAGGGTAGGACTGATTCACGGCTTTGTCGCTTCCGCGTTCAAGTCCCCAGAGGCTTTCGGCTTGAGGCACATGCAGCGGCCTCAGGATAAGTCCCTCGATTACACCGAAAACCACGGAATTTGAGCCGATGGCCAACGCCAGTGTAAAGACAGCGGCGAAGGTGAAGACGGGAGACTTACGCAGTACGCGAAGGCTGAAGCGGAAATCATTGACAAGAGTCTCGACAAGATTGCCGCCCAGGGCTTCATGGCATTCCTCTTTGAAGCGCTCATGGCTGCCAAACTCGATCCGGGCGCGGCGTTCCGCCTCGGCATGGGGAACGCCGGAGCGTTCCAGATCGTCCGCGCGGAGCTGGATGTGGGAGTGAAGCTCCTCCTCCATGTCAATCGCTGTCTCAGATCGATGAAACAACTTGGCGGTAACGGGGCGAAACCAGCCGAGGAGTTTCATGTTTCCTCCGGCCGGGCGGCGAGGGCTGAATCAATGGCTGCGGTGAGTCGGTTCCAGCCATCCGTTTCCTCTCGCAGTCGCTTGCGCCCCGCAGACGTGAGCTCGTAGAACTTTGCGCGTCGGTTGTTCTCTGATGTGCCCCAGTTCGCCTTCAGGAGCCCTTGGCGTACCAGGCGGAACAATGCGGGATAGAGTGCGCCCTGCTCAATGAGCAGGGCTCGTCCGGAGATTTGCCCGATGCGCAAAAGAACTCCGTACCCATGAAGCGGACCAAGAGAAACCGCTTTCAGAATAAGAAGATCGAGTGTACCGGGAAGAAGCTGGGCTTGGTCCGTCACGGTTCTCCTAAGAAGATTAGGAGACTATCGCAATCTCTCCTAAGCTGTCAAGGAGAATCGTTTGCGCAAGCCCTTCTTACTTGCCGCTCTCTCCCTCAAAAGGGCTTTCATCCGCGCTGGGCCCGTAGATGCCCGGGACAGGAACGTCGAGAGTCAAGATCGGTGGGGTCAAGCAGACCAGAACTTCTGCCTGCCAAGCCGTAGCGCGCCCCATCGCCGAGTGGAGTCGGCCACTGCGTTCCTGATCGCCGTCGTTTACCATGGTTGGTTCCATGTCTTGTATTGCGGGCTTGTGCGGAGGTTGGCATGAATTTGCGCGCTGGCGCATTCCTTCTTTTGTTTGGTTCATTACTAATTCCAGCTGTGGCAGTGACCCAATTGGCAAAATTGACTCCCCAGGGCAGCTCTGCGGGTGAACTTGTTGACCGCGTGGGAACCACCGGATTCGTGCAGATTCACGCTGAAAGCTTCCGCGCATTGACTCCGCAGGAGAAAGAACTGGCATACTGGCTTGCCCAGGCTGCCATTGCCATAGATCCGATCATTTACGATCAACTGTCCTGGTTCGGATTACGCCAGAAGCGCCTGCTGGAAGAGATCGTCGCGCATCCCGAAGGCATCGATCCCGAGACCCTGACGAAGATCACCGACTACGCCAAGCTTTTCTGGGGAAATCGCGGCAATCACAATGATTTGACGGCGCAGAAGTTCCTGCCCGAGTTCACTTTTGAAGAATGGCAGAAAGCCGCGTTTGAGGCGCAAAAGAACGGCGGATTTCGAGCGAGCTATGCCGATCTTCCGGCAATGACGACAGAAGAGGCGGTTCGGAAGGAGGTGGGCGAGCTCAAGCAATCTCTTTTCGATCCGGATTTCGAGCCCATGACAACGGCCAAGAGCCCGCAGGGCGGCAAAGACATCATTCAGTCGAGCTCGAACAGCTTCTACGGACCGGGCGTCACGCTCGCGGATTTGAAGAACTTCAAAGCGAAGTACCCACTGAACTCGCGTATCGTGAAAGGCCCCGATGGCGCGCTGAAGGAAGAAGTTTATCGAGCAGGGACGCCGGACGGTTCAATTCCTCCGGGATTGTATGCAACGTTTTTGAAGCGCGCGAATGACTATCTCGCCAAGGCGCAGGCCGTGGCTGACTCGCAGCAGGCTGCGGTGATCGGGGCGCTGATCCGCTACTACCAGACAGGTCAATACGACGACCTGATCAAATTTGACATGCTCTGGGTGCAGAACAACGCCACGGTCGACTTTGCCAACAACTTCATCGAGATCTACCGGGATGCGAACGGCATGAAGGCGAGTTCGCAGGCATTCGTCAGCGTCACTGACCAGCCGCTCACTACAAAGATGGAGAAGCTGGCACAGAATGCCGAGTACTTCGAACAAAAGGCGCCCTGGGACGTAAAGTATAAGAAGACAGCATTCACCCCACCGACGGTGAAGGCGATTGAGACGATCGTGGAAACAGGCGACTTCAACGTCTCCACAATTGGCGACAACCTGCCCAACGAGAATGAAATTCACGAAAAGTACGGCACCAAGAACTTCTTGTTCACCGGCAGCAGCCGCGCGCTGACAGCCGCGGCTGGCCACAAGTCGATCGAAGAGTTCGGAGCGAATGAGACCGTAATACAGCGCAATATCAAGTGCGGTCAGCAGGCAGACGAGCTTATGACAGCGTTGCATGAAGTAATCGGCCATGGATCCGGCAAGTTAAGTGACCGGCTGAAGAACGGTGCCGAGCCGTACCTGAAGGAGTATTTCTCGACGCTGGAAGAAGCCCGCGCCGATCTCTCCGCTCTGTGGAACACCTGGGACCCAAGGCTGAAGGAACTTGGCCTGATTGAAGGCGACCAGGACGAAGTCGCGAAGGCGATGTATGATTCCGCGGCTCTGGTAGTACTGACGCAGTTGCGCAGAATCCCTCGCGGCGACACCATCGAAGAGGACCACCAGCGCGATCGCGCGCTCATCGCCAACTACATCATGGACAAGACCGGCGGCATCCGCATGTTCGAGCAGAAAGGCAAGACATACGTCGAAGTCGCCGATTATCAAAAGATGAAACAAGGCGTCGGTATGCTTCTGACGGAGCTGATGCGAATCAAGGCCGAAGGTGACTACGCCGCGATCAAGGCCTTGGTCGACAAGTATGGCGTGCACTTCGATCCGATGCTGCGCGATCAGGTCGTCATGCGCTACCAGGCCTTGAACATTCCTACCTACTGGGTCGGTGTGAATGCGCAGCTCACCAGGTTAGCCAACGGGAAGGTACAGGGCGTGGACATGACCTACCCGCGAAGTGTTGTGCACCAATACCTCTATTACGGCTCGATGTACGGGGCCGATCTGAAGGTGCAGTAGGAGATATCACTGTTGAGATCGACACACAGCCGTCGTCCACTCGGATCTGTCTCGCCGGAAATGGGTTGGAGTGGGCAAGTTCACTTTGGGAGACACCGCGCCGAAGTGAACCTGCCTGACGTCACACCCGGTTGGAATTGGAGCTTATGCCGATGCGATGGCCGCGTCTTCGGCATCGTAATCGAACTGCTCTGGATTAAAAGTGCTCGGCGGATTCCGCTCCTCCCAGGCGGTTGTTCGCCATATCGCTTCTTCGATTTCGACTCGTTCCTTGTAACGCAGTTCGGTTCGAATCCGCTCGGAGCTGGCGACCACATGTTGCGCCGCGTTACCAGGCGGCAACAAATGTTTCGGTGTTCGCTCTCTCGGTAATACGACGAACTTACCAGGCCAGCTCATCTGCTTCGCAATCCTGATCTGCCATTCAAGTTCCGACAAGACTGGTTCTTCGCAAACATTGTAAACACGGCCCTTCGCCACGTTCGAGGTTGCGGCAAGCGCGATCGCATGCGCAACGTTCTCCACATATCCTCGCGGTGCGCGCCACGCGGCGAAATCATCGGAGAGAAGTATGGAAGATCTTCCATCGGCGAGACGCTTTAGCAGTGGAAAGCATCGATGCAGAGGGTCTCCTGCGCCATATACCATGGGCAGGCGTAGAACGGTGCCCGATAGGCCGGGAGTGTTCAAGATTTCCTCTTCGACCGCGATCTTGTCGTACTGCTCACCAACCCAGGTAAAGATGCTTTGCATCATCTTTATCGTTTCTGGTGGGTAAAGCCTTCGAATCGTGCGGACTGGCGAGTTTTCTGTGAGCGGCAAAGGCTCCAAGCGGCCCGGCTCACTTCCCTGCAGCACACCCCATGCCCGGTAGACGTCCATGCTGCTGATTGCAACTACCCTGCTCACCAGGTCATGCGAAATCTTCATGAATTGGCGCGCCTGTTCTCCCGAGCTAAGGATCAAGTCGATGATGATGTCAGGAGAAAATTCCCGGATCTGATCGCGGTAATCGGAGAGCCGATTCCGGTCTCCCTGGATATGTGTCACGCCGGCGCCGACCAGACCAGTGCGGGAACGGCGGTGAAAAATGGCAACTTGGTGTCCGGCACCGCATAGTTGCTGCGTCAAGGGCGAGCCGATGAAGCCGTTTCCGCCGATCACAAGGATCCGCATGCAAGATTGGATGCGAAGGCCACTACTCCACGATGATTTTTGGGAGGCGTCGCCGAACGTGACTCTTCCGCCGATTCACATCATTGTGAAGAACGGCTGCGTTCCCCTGGAAGCCGTGGTAAAGAAGGAGCGGGAACTGGGTTCCACGCCCTTGATTGGCAGGCAAGCCTGCCACTTTTAACGACCCTGCTACTTGTGGTATTTGGGGTGGCGGTGCTTCGGTAAATGTATGTGGTAATTGCTATTACAACGGTACTAGCTGGATTGTTTCTAGAAACCATCAGCAGCGAACAGCGCCCTCGGCAACTGGACGCTGTTGCTTGATCGTCTTCCGTTTTGTTGGGGAACAGCGTTCCGCCGATTGGCCGCAGATCCACTGCTGAACGATGGACGAGGCATGCCCCTTC
>Ga0306920_100002904_pt1 | contig 21669 bp, 16 predicted proteins | sample flu12Cox44000170_FD_204666 | JGI IMG/M metagenome (GOLD analysis project Ga0306920, IMG submission 204666) | Lab enrichment of tropical soil microbial communities from Luquillo Experimental Forest, Puerto Rico - flux4day.12C.oxic.44.000.170 (v2)... | ecosystem: Environmental > Terrestrial >...
GCGTTAAGGAGGTGCGGCCGGAATACGGCAGAAAGGGGCGGCCGGTGGCTTAGTCGAGGTCGACGGCGGCCAGGGCAACGCGGGCGCGGCGCAGTACGCTCCGGCAGTGGAACGAGTACATCCCCCAGTTACAATGCCAGTTATCCTGCGCTCATTAGCGAAGGTTTCGTCTGGCGCCTCCTGTCAGTGTCGCTGCGCTCAAGCCGGGCTTGCCACCGTGCATGATCACCGTGCTGGTCGGCTCGAGGTGCGTGGCTACGCGGAACGGGGGGTCGCCTGCGGGCCCGGCGTGTCATGGTGTCCCAGATGAGGTTATCCCGGCGTCAGTGGCCCGTTCTGGTAGATCAGCATGAACGCCACGAGCGACGGATACCTCTGCTACCTCTGGGCGAAGCGCGCAGCGATCGCACGTGGGAACGTCTACCGTGTTCCACACTGTCTCGCTCCGTGCCAGCCCGTCTCTTCGGACGGGCCCTTGGCCCGCCACACCGGGCCCTGCTTTGGTCACATACCCCGCTACGCAAAAGGTCCTCTCCCTCGCGGGAAAGGACCTTGACCTGCGCAAACTAGTAGCGGGGGCGGGATTTGAACCCGCGACCTCTGTGTTATGAGCAAGCCGATCGCCGTCGCAACCTGTCCCGACCCGTAGCACACACCTGTGCTGGCCTCAACCGACGACACCGTGCCGTCTCAACCTGTCTCACTATACTCGGCCCGTTCCGAGGCGTCTTGGTCACAATCACGGTCACGAGGCTGGGCCGATGGCGGAGGCGGGAGCAAATCACCGATCCTCCGCTTTGTCACGCTCATTCGCCGTGAGTGCCGGACGTCACTCTCGGCGAACCGCGGTTGCTGGCATACCCCGCTATGGGCGTCTCCGCCACGCTCACCCTGGCGCCGGGATGCTCACCGCGGCGTCTCTGTCCGGGCACGGGCGGCACTCGGCTGCCGTCACGGACGGTGGCGGCGGGGCTGACATGCGACATGCGATATCCGCCTGGGTGCAGGCGGGACCGGTGTCAGCCATGGCCATACTCGTTCAGATCCGGCTGATCTGCGCTGTGCCCTTGCCGCGCTGAAGCACCGCTGGCGCTCGGGTCAACGTGGGGGCGCGTCCTGGCGTCTTTGAGGCAGGACAGGTTGAGCGAGGCGGTGGGATCGATGAGGCGTTTCACCCAAGCCCTGATCGGGGTCGTCCTGGCGTCGGCCGCCGCGTGTGCCAGCGCCGGTGCCCCTGCCAGTACGGGCCATGGCCCCCTCGCCGCGTGCGCGGCTGATGCCCTGGTGCTGCGTCCTGGCGCGGGCGTCGTGCCGATGACCGGCGAGCACGCCGTGCTGTACGCGCTGGCCAACCGCGGCCCGCAGACCTGCACCGTCCGTGGCTACCCGCAGGTCACCCTCTATGACGCCGACGGCCGGGCGCTGCCGTTCCGGTACGCCGATGGCGGCGGCGCATACGTCACCTCCGGCAAGCCGGCGACCGTAGTGCTCGCACCCGCAGCCATGGCCTACGTGCTGGTCGCCAAGTACCGGTGCGACCTGGGGATCGCACGCGACGCGGCCACGATCGGGCTGACCTTGCCCGTCGGCCATGGCCAGGTGTTCGCCGCGCGGGAGCCGGTCGGGGTTCCCGGCCCGCCGGGCCTGTCGTACTGCCGTGGCGGGCCGCGCGACCCGGGCCAGCTGGTCACGGTCTCGCCCGTCGAGCCGACCGCGCAGGCTGCCAGCAACCTGCGCTGACCGCCAGCTCAGCCGGTGGGCGGACAGTGCCAGTGGCAGCTTGGCGGTCCGTTCATCCCGGGAACGACGAGCAACTTCGGCGGGAGCTCAGCCGCTGAGTTCGGACCGTTGCTCGCGCTGTTCTACCCGCAATTCCCCAGCAAGACGACGGCCCTCGGGCCCAGCAGCTGCTTCAACAACTTCAGGAATGTGTTGGGGTCGAATCCCTGCCCAGCCTGATCGCCCAGGCCAACCACTAGTCCGGAGGGGGCACGGCAGTGCCCCCTCCATGATCCTGCGACATCCACCATCGGCACATCGCCCCGTGCCCGGCCGGGGTTGGCCAAGAGGTGGACGTGGAACTGCGGTGTACTACAAGGCCGGCGAAGGGCAGGTCAGCCGCCCGAACTTCCTGCCATGGAACGGGCCCGTAAAGCGCGTCTTCCCCCGCCAGCAACTGCTGGCCTGCCACGCCCGTCACGCCCGCAAGTAGGGCCGAACGACCCTGACTTAGGGGTCTGCTCGTACCAGCCCCGCAGGCCGTCCGGGCTGCCCGCCCGGGACCTTTGCCGGTACTCGGGCGTCTATGACCTGCATAGATTGCCCGGATATTGGCCTTGTCCAGCTTGCTGGGCCATGTCCGAGGTCAGGTGTCAGGCCCGGTGAGCACCAAGGAGTCCGGTGATCCGGTCAGAGAGCCGATCGGCGTGTTTGTCCTGGACGACCACGAGATCGTCCGCAGGGGGGTGTGCGGCCTGGACCAAGGTCTTTCGCCGCGTAGGGAGGCGCGTCGTCGGCCATCGATCCCGGCGGGCGAAACAAGTCGCCAAAGAACGCAACCCGAAGGTAAGCTTCGGTCAACTGGTCGGCGACCGGACGAAACCCAGCCGCCTCCAGGCCACCGCGAAGCGCCAGCAGCCACTCACCGGTCCGCTGCGGGCCGCTCTGGTACTGCTGGGCAATCTCATGGATCCCCACAACTCGCACCATGGCAGTTATCTACCACACCCGGCCAGACGATGGCAGTGGCAAGCCGGCCGATCTTCACCCGCCGGGGGAAGCGGCGGTAAATACAGATACGCCCCGGGGAACTGAAGGACAGCGCTGAACGCCATGCAGCGCAAACGAAGTCTTCAGGTCTAGTGCTACCTCTGGGGGAAGCGCCCAGAGATCGCACGTGGGAACGTCTACGGTGTTCCACACCGTCCCGCTGCGTCTCAGCCTGTCTCACCTGCCGAACCTCGGCCCGCCGCACCAGCCCCTGCTTTGGTCACTTGCCCTGTTACGCATAAGGCCCTCTCCCAAGCGGAAAGGGCCCTGACCTGCGAAAACTAGTAGCGGGGGCGGGATTTGAACCCGCGACCTCTGGGTTATGAGTCAGACGACCGTCGTCCACGACGGTCCCGGGCGTCCACCTAGCCCGGCAACCATCCTGCACGGGGAGCCGCGGTGTCTCCCGCCGTCTCGCACCGCTCCCCCGGTCCATGGCGTCTCTGCCACATATGCTGCTACACGGGCGAGCAAACGTGTCAGCAGCAAACGAGCATGAGCAGGCTGACTTCAGAGGCAAGTCGCCGATGCCGTCGTGGCGCTGGGTCCGGCCAGTGCCAGATCGGTGCTTCGTTACCGACGGTGACAGCTCTGCGGTCGCGCGACACGCGAGATCCGCCTGATATGTGGGTCATGTGCCCGACCAGCATGGTTGAGCGTAGCGCGCGGATTGGATGATCTGTGTGCGGTGGCATGCGAGGCCGACGTGGCTGTGGGCAAGTCTGCGGAGCAGTCGTGGTCGGTGATGGGTCATCTGCGTCGGGGCGCACGGGGTCGTGCTGACATGGTGACCGTTTCCTGCAGCCGCGATAGCGCAGCGCACGTCCGGATCGCCGAGATGATGTCGGCGGCCGCGCCACCGGTGGGTGCGGCCGGCGCTGACTGGTGGCTGACCCCGAGGATAGGGTGCTGGCGTGGAAGGCAGGTCCGGCCAGCTCGCTTCTGATCTCATCGGGCGTGTTCGCGAGGAGGTCTCCGCGGCTGCGAGCCGGAATCGGTTTGTTGACCTGCTGGAGGCCGGCGGTGTTCCGCGGGAGAGACTGACCTGGCTGGCGGGTGAGCAGTTCCGCATCGTCGGCAGCGACCGGCGCAGTTTCGCGTTGCTCGCGGCTCGCTTCCCTGACCCGCCGGCCGGTGAGATGTTCTTGTCCCTGGCGCAGGGTGAGCTGCACGCGCTGCGGCTGCTGGCCGATTTCGCCGCCGCGCTCGGGTGGGGGGAGCGGGATCTGCGGGCGTACGAGCCGCGGCCGCTGGCGCAGGCTTACCCGGCGTATCTGGCCTGGTGCGCGCTGTTCGGGACGTGCAGCGGGGTCGCGCTGGCGATGCTGGCCAACCTCGAGGAGTGGGGCGGCTACTGCGGCCGGGTCGCCGAGGCGCTGGTGACCCGCTATGACTTGTCTGAGCGGGCGGTCGGGTTCTTCCGGTTCTTCGCCACGCCAGCGCCGGGCTTCACCGATCAGGCGACGTCCGTGGTGGCTGCCGGGCTTGCCGGAGGCGAAGATCCGCAGGAGGCGGTGCGGGCGGCCCGGGCCCTGCACGCGTACGAGATCGCCTTCTGGGACGCGCTCGCCGACGGACTTAGCTGATCGCGCCAGTGACGGCCGGGCGTTTCCCACCAGCCAGGCATAGCAGGCCAGCGGCACCGGGCAGTGTGGAGGGCGGCCGGGCGGATGCGCGTGCGCCGCCGTCGTACGAAGGTCGCCGAAGGCCACGCGCGCCGCTGGACGCGGGCGCGCCGGATCCGCCTCACTGGCGCCGACCTGATCGCCAGCGTGGTCGCGTATCGCGTCCGAACCGAGTGATCTGTGCGATCTGCGCGGCCGCGCGCATCGCCGGTGCGGCTGACCGACGGCCGTGCATGCGCGGGGACCCTAGCCTGGTCCGGCCCGAATTCATGGCCGGTCAGAGCCGGGTGAGCAGCCAGCCTATCGACGGTGCCGGAGCGGCCTGGCTGGCGACCAGGGTGATGTGGCTGACCTGGCTGCCAACCGTGACGGTCGCCTGGGCGACGCGCTGGCCCTGGCGGATCGCGTGCCCGAGCCGACGGGGCGTCACCGTGATGGTGACCGGTGTGCCAAACCAGGCGGTCACGGCAACCCCGGTCGCCGCGACCGCGGCAGGCCCGGAGGTCCACGCGCTGGACACGCTGCCCAGGACGGCGCCAGGCTTGACGACCTGGACGTGTTCCAGGTCCCCGCCGATGCTGCCCAAAAGGTTCCCGGTCGCGGAAATCACGCCGCCGAGCTCGCTGGGCTGGGCGAGGGTGGCCCGCACGCCGAGTACCACGCCGACGATCGTGACCTGGCGGCCCGCCACGGTCCGGAGCGCGGCGAAGGCCAGGCACCCGCCCGCCTGCGAGCTTGAGCCGGTCTTGACGCCGACGATCCCGTCATGGCCCAGGGCGGCATTGACGTTGTACGCCACGCCGGCGACCGGCAGGGTGACCTGCGGCATGGCCACGATCTGCGGAAGGCCGGGATCTGCAGCGCGGCCACGGTGAGCCGGAACTGGTCGCTGGCCGTACTCACCGTGGCCGGGTCCGCCCCGCTGGCGTCCGCGTACCGCGTGCCGGGCAGCCCGAACCGGCGCGCCCAGGTGTTCATCCTCGCCACGAACGCCCCTTCTGAGCCGGCGTCCCACCGGGCCAACCAGGAGGCGATGTTGTTGCCGGACGGGATCAGCATCGCCTCCAGCGCCTGACGCTCGGTCAGCTTCTCCCCGGGTGTCACCCGCACGACCGACTGGCCCTGCCGCTGGTCGCTGGCATAGGCCGCGGCGTCGGCCGCAGTCACCGTAATCGCCGGGCCGGCCCCGCCCGCAGACAGCGGATGATCACTCAGCACCACGTACGCGGTCATGATCTTGGCCAGGCTCGCGATAGGCACCGGCTGGCTGCCGCCATGCGCGCCGAGCAGGCCGGTACCGGGCAGGCCAACGGCTGCCTCCGCCCGGCCAGGCCAGTACGGACGCGGCGCGGCCCCGGGCAGTGCCCGCGCCGTCGCGACCGACGCTGTCAGGCCCATCGGGGCGACCGGGCGCAACAACTGCACCGCTACCCACGCCACCCCGGCAACCAGAATGACAGCGCCCGCGATCAGCGCACGTGACCGCAGCCGACGGCTACCGGCAGCCCGGCGCGGCAGCTCATGGCGCCCGGCCCGCCGCGGCAGCACAGTCCTGCCGCTTGCGACCCGCAGCCGGAATCCCCTGCGGCGCACAACACATCGCCAGAACAACCGTCAGCCACCCGGTCCCGCACGGTCCCAGGAGACTCACCGGAAGCCACAACGACCTCACGGTTGGTAGCAGCAATGTTATCCGCGCCGCGGAACACTGAGGTCAACCGCTTACTGACACCGTCCGGGCAGAGGCCAGCACCACCACTCGCCCGCACCGCCGGGCATAGATTGTCATAGGCAGCCTGGCGGATCAGCATGGGCGGGAACGAGACCGTCCAGCGGGCCATAAGGAATTATCTGAGCGCGTACGCCTCGTCGGGGCCAATCCCGTAAATGAGCAAATATTCGTCCCGGTCCGTCGCTGCGGCGGAACTCCAGGTCGGTTACTCTCCGCGTTTGAGACAGGTCAACCCTTGACTATGCGTATCCGCGGAGCACGTCTGGCCAGCGTTCTGACCAGGCCTTCGTCGGTGTGGAGGAAGAACGGTCTTCGCGCCAGGTTAGGTACGGGGTCCGTCCGGGCTATGCTGGCCGCCGCCCTGGAGGACCGGACACACTTAAGCTCTTGCGTGTCGTGCCCTGGAGTCAGTGGCCGACAGGCACTTCTGCACCGCCAAGCCGCCGGACTGCGCAAGACGCAGTGCCCGGCTCGCCTACGCCGCCGTGCTTGCGCAGCCCCCGCGCCCGATCACAGCCTCACATGAGGATGCGGGCAGAACCTCCACGGTGCCGGCCTGCGCGCCGACGAAGCGGACGCGGTGACCGGCATTGAGGTGCTGCGCTGCCGGGAGGCGCTGTTCGGGGCGGTGGCGCCGATGCCCCCGGCATGGCGGCTGCTGGACCGGATCGATGAGCCTGACCTGGAGCGGGTGCGGGCAGCGCAGGCGGACGCCGACAGCGGGCCTGGCCGGAGCGGAGGGGCGGGCACCGGCGATCACGGAGGCACGGCTGCATGCGGATGCCGGGCGTGGCGGGGCCGGCGGGTGTGATTGCCACGGCGAGCCCGGCAGCGGCTAGCCTGAACGGGACGGCAGCAGAAGTCCTGGCACGCCTGCGGCCCCTGGCGGCCGCGGCGCTAACTGGCAGGCCCGCCGGGATCTGGGGCCCTGGGGTGCGTGATGACGGTCACTGAAGTGCCGCTGGCGGACACGCTGGCGCGGCCGCTGCGGGATCTGCGGATCTCGGTCACCGACCGCTGTCAGTTCCGCTGCACCTACTGCATGCCCCGTGAGATCTTCGGCCGCGACTTTGTGTTCTTGCCCCGCGAGCAGCTGCTCACCTTTGAGGAGCTGGCCCGGCTGGCCCGGGTCTTTGCCGGCCTGGGCGCGCGCAAGCTGCGGTTGACCGGCGGCGAGCCGCTGCTGCGCCGTGACCTGGACAAGCTGGTCGCGATGCTGGCCGCCGTCGACGGCGTCCAGGACATCGCCCTGACGACCAACGGGGCGCTGCTGGCCGGCAAGGCGCAGGCGCTGGCCGCGGTGGGCCTGCGCCGGGTCACCGTGAGCCTGGACTCGCTCGACGATGAGGTGTTCATGGCGCTCAACGACGCCGGGTTCCCGGTTGCGCGGGTGCTGGAGGCCATCGCCGCGGCCGCCGCCGCCGGGCTCGCGCCGGTCAAGGTGAACATGGTGGTCAGGCGCGGCGTCAACGAGCAGTCGATCCTGCCGATGGCGGCGCATTTCCGGCACACCGGGCACGTGCTGCGGTTCATCGAGTACATGGACGTCGGCACCACCAACGGCTGGCGGCTGGACGAGGTCGTCCCGGCCGCCGAGATCATCTCCCTGGTCGGCGGGCAGTGGCCGCTGGAACCGCTCGCGCCGGCCTGCCCCGGCGAGGTGGCAGCCCGGTACCGGTACCGCGACGGCGGCGGCGAGATCGGCGTCATCGCCTCGGTCACCCAGCCGTTTTGCCGCGGCTGCACCCGGGCCCGGCTCTCGGCCGACGGCAAGCTCTACACCTGCCTGTTCGCCGGTACCGGGCATGACCTGCGCGGCCTGCTACGCGCAGGTGCCAGCGACCAGGCGCTGCGCGAGCACGTCGCCGCCATCTGGACCCGGCGGGCCGACCGCTACTCCGAGCGGCGCACCCGCCAGACCAGCCGCACCAAGGTGAGCCGGAGGGCGGAAATGTCGTACCTCGGCGGCTAGCAGCAAGACGCCCAGCCAGCGGGCCAGGCCCGCCGCCCTAAGCCGGCAGGCGCAGCGAGCAGGTAACCAAGGGAGGTGCAGCCGCCCATGACATACGTGATCGCCGAGCCGCGAATCGACGCCAACGACACGGCCTGCGCCGGTGAATGCGCGGCCGACGGTCCGGCAGCCCGGGCCGTCTGCCCTGCGAGCAGGTGACCGGCATGCGGTACCGGCTGAAAGTCCGGCTCACCTCCGCCGATGTCGGCAAGCGGGTCGTGATCCGCTGGCGCCCAGGACCGGCGGACAGCAAGCAGGTGACCGACGTGCTGGGCATTCTCGAGCAGGCCGACGCCGGGTCCTTCGCGGTCCGCACCAGGGAGGGGAAACTCGTCGTGATCCCCGCCGGGCGCGCCCTGGCCGGGAAGGTCGTGCCACCACCGCCCGCCCGCCGACGCCACCCCAGCCCCAGGGTTCCCTGAGCGGCGCAGCCACTGATCCGGCCTGGCCACCGTCATGCCGCACCGCCGAGCCCGCGCAGGCCAGGCCCGCCGACGGCTGCTCACCTCACATCTGACGCCGCCCCCATCGCGGCCCCGCGGCCCCGCGGCCCGGATCGTCGCACGCGAGCCCCTCGACGGACAGTTCCGGGCTCGGTCACGATCTGACTGTCCCAGATCAGCACCGGGCCAGGCCGGCCAGGTACGGACACGCCGCCGGATACCGGTGCACGGAGCACAAGGCAACTGAGCGCCCATGACGTCGCAGCGGCACTGATCGCCGAAGCCCTGGCCGGTCCGCTGACCCCGTCCGACGGGCATGCCGGCTCGGCGGCGCCGGTCAGGGTATCTGCGACACTCGGGCATGCAGAAGATCTCCCTGGACGCCCTGGCCCGCGAGCATCTCAAGCGGGCCCGGTCGGCATCGAGCGGGCGCAGCGCCGAGACCGTCTACGGCGGACATGAGCACGTGCTGCGGCCAGGCGCTGATGACCCTTGTCAAAGGCAGGTCACTGGCCGAGCACGTGAACCCCGGCGAGGCCACCGTCCTCGTGCTACGCGGGCGGGCGCGGCTCACGGCTGGAGCCGACGTATGGCAGGCACGCGCAGGCGACCTGCTGATCGTGTCTGGCGCCCGGCACAACCTCGAGGCGGTCGAGGACTCCGCGGTGCTGCTCACAGTCGCGAAAGCCAAAGAGCCGACACCGGCCTGACCTCGCCACAGCCCCGCCGGCTCTTGGCCGGCCACGAGCTCGTGGCTGGCCAGGGCCGAAGAGCTCACGGCGCCTCGCACACCGGTCCGCGCCCAAGGCCGGGAGCGCAGGCCGGGCCCAGCCGAACCAGTCGACCGTCACGCAGGTAGCTAATGCCGTCACCCGCGGGAGGGCGGCGGGGGTTCCCGCGTGCTCGCACGACCTTCACCTTGCCGCGCAGCCTCTGGGCCCGACGGCGGCCCTCCCCAGGTTCCCTTGCTGGCGCTGACCGAAGCGCCCCGGCGAGTCCGGTTCCGGCGGTCGCGACCGCAGGCCCGACGCGTCGACTTTCACGCTGCGTGACCTGTCCTTAACTTGAGTCGGGCCACACTCCCGCCGTTCGGGACGGCTCTGGAGCGAGATCTTCTGCGCTGGCGGCCGCGCATAACGAGCGCTCTGTCCTGGGCTTATGGCTGGAGGCAGGTAACTCGTCAGGTCTCGGGTTGCCGGAGGGGAGTGGAATAACCTGATCAGGACCCGCAGGGCCTGCCAGGTCAGCGGTCGCTGTCCTGGCGCTGCCGGGCGTGTGGACCCATGCCGGGGCGGCGGCGGGCGTCTTGATGCTCGTGGGGCGGGCTGCTGTACACGGCCGGAGCGCTGTCCGACCATCGCACCGGCCCAACCCCCATCCGGCCGTGTTCGGCTACCACGAGGTCTTTCACGCCTGCGTCTGCGCCGCTGCGGCGTGCCAGTATGCCGCGATAGCGCTGTTCCTCACGAACCGCGGCTAACACCGGCCGGGCACGACACGGCAGGCGCAGCAGCGCGCTCTGGTGCCGCGTCACTGACCGGGCCGACGGCCGGGGCATGCCGCCCGGGCGGACCTCACCGCGCCGAGCCGCCGCGAGGCAGCACCCTGCCGCCTCGTCCCCGGGGTGACCGGCGGTTCCCCGTTGCGTCCCGCTGACTGCCAGCAGCTCCGCTGTCCGGCGGCTAGGTCCGGACGGTTCCGCCTTACCAGCGCAGCGACCCGGCGCAGGTCCGCGTGGGCCGATGCCTGCTGCGGACCGTCCGACGATCCCCCGCCGGCCACCACCCGATCATCACCCGGAACGGTGCCAGGGCCGAGACCCTGCGCCGGGCCGGGGATTCGCGCAGCCTGGGGGAGGTGATCCTGGCCGACGCGTCAGCCGATGACCCTGACGTTCTCCGCCTGGGGTCCCTTCTGGCCTTGCGTGATGCCGAACTCGACCTTCTGCCCCTCCTCGAGGCTGCGGCGGCCGCCACCGGTGATCGCGCTGACATGCACGAAAACGTCCGGACCGCCCTCGACAGCGATGAAGCCGTAGCCCTTGTCGCCGTTGAACCACTTCACCGTGCCCTGCGCCATCTTGACCTTCTTCGTCCTGGACCCAGCGCCCGCCACCGCCGGCGGGAGCCCGTCCCTCCGCAATTGCTCTGGCCAGCCTGTCACCTCTCACCCGACGCAAGTGCACCGGGCGGCCGTCCAGCGTGCCCGGCTGCCAGAACAACCCCACTGGCCCACTGATCCGTGCATTATCAGGTACCCAGCCGGTACCCAGCCCCTGGTGCCGGGCAGGACCTGTTCTCATGGCTGCCGACCCGGCGTTCCAGCGGCGATGGCCCGTGGACAGTCATCAGGATCGCGCCAACTGAGGATCATGCTGAGCGCGGGCGCTATGGCACCGTCGCCGGAGCCCGGTGCGGATGTCACGTTCTGTAGCCCACCTGCCTGCCGCTTTACGATCCGTATCCGCCCAATCGGTACGTCACGAGAGAGCGCCGTTCGGCTGGTCCGGACCGTCCTTAGAGAGCATTCGGTGCAGGCGGGTGGCTGCACTTGTTCGGTACTGTCGGTTCAGGCCGTGGTCATCGAGCCTGGCGATCTCGCTTTTCCGCCGGGCTCCGGTGACCGCCGGCCGCCAGCTACCGTGGTGGCATGCCGCTGCGATGGCGGAGAACAGGTACGGCGGGGCGGCCGCTGAAGAGGCACGGCGTCCCGTGCCCGCCCGGGCGCGCTGATCGGTGCGGGCCGCGGCGGGCTGGTGAGGGGCGGCGGCCGGTACCGCGGATCGCCGTGCTGGTGGCGTGCCTCGTGGCGACGGCGGCGTGCACGCGCGCGGCGCCGCCTGCCCGCCACGCCGCCGTGCGGGCGCACAGGGCTGGTAGCACGGCGCAGAGTCTGGCTGTGGCTGAGGATATTCGTGCGCAGAACGCGCTGCCCGGTGATCCGCGCTGGCGGGTCACTCATCCGGCTCACCTGTACCAGCTTGAGGGTTTCACCGACCGGACCGATGTGCTGCCCGGCACCTCGTTCCGGCTGTTCGTGTCGACCACGGCGCGCAGCTTCACAGTCCGCGCGTTCCGGATGGGCTGGTACGGCGGCGACCTGGCCCGGCTGGTGTGGATCTCGCCAGGGGTGCCGGGACGCTTCCAGCCAGGGGCCAAGATCATCCAGCCGGGATCGATGGTGGTCGCGCCCTGGCGGCCGAGCCTGATCGTGCCGACGGCGGACTGGCCGCCCGGTTCGTATCTGCTGCGGCTGGATGCCTCGACGGGCGTGCAGAGCTACGTGCCGATGGTGATCCGCTCTGCCTCGGTGGCCGGCCGGGCGGTGCTGGTCTCGGCGGTGACCTCCTACCAGGCCTACAACGGCTGGGGCGGGTACAGCTTGTACGGCGGTCCGGGCGGGAGCTTCGCCGCTCGCGGCCGCACGGTCAGCTTCGATCGGCCCATCTCCTACAACCACGGCGCCGGGGCCTACTTCCAGCTGGAGCTGCCGCTCGTGGCCGTGGCGGAAAGGCTCGGCCTGCCGCTGGCCTACCTCACCAGCGTCGACCTTGACCTCTACCCCCGCATCCTCGATGGCGCCAGGGCAGTGATCAGCGAGGCCCATGATGAGTACTGGTCGCCGGCCATGCGCGCCGCCGTGACACGGGCCCGCGACCATGGCGTGAACGTGGCCTTTTTCGGCGCTAACGCGATCTTCCGGAAGATCCGGTTCGAGTCGTCGCCGCTCGGCCCGGACCGGATCGAAGTGAACTACAAGATCCCGCAAGAAGATCCGCTGTACGGCAAGGACAACGCGCTGGTCACCGGGAACTGGCCCGTTCCGCCGGACGCTGACCCGGAGAGCTCACTGGTCGGCCAGTCCTACGCCTGCTCCGTCACCAGCAACTTCCCGATGGTCGTGACCGACCCGGGAAGCTGGGTGTGGGCCGGGGGCGGCGTGCACCGCGGCGAGCAGCTGCCCGGGCTGGTGGGCCCGGAATTCGACCAGGTCAACCCGTCAGAGCCGACGCCCCGGCCGATCGAGGTGCTGGCCCAGTCGCCAGTCAGCTGCGGCGCGGCGCCCACCTACAGCGACGTGATCTACTACGTAGCGGGCAGCGGCGCCGGGGTATTCGCTTCCGGCACCGAGGACTGGATCTGCGCTCTGCCCGAGGCGGCAGGCTGCCCGGCGCCCGCCCAGCCTGCGGTGCGGCGCGCCATCCAGGCCGCCACGGCGAATATCCTCACCGCGTTCGCCGCCGGGCCCGCGGGACGCGCGCATCCAGCGCGGGAGCTCATCCAGGGGACCGCAGGGCGAGCACCCCTCCTGGGAACGTCCTGATCCAGCAGGTTCGTTGCGGTCCCCAGGAGGCGGTGGCGGCGGAGTCACCGGATGTAGGCGTCCACCTTGAGAATCTTGGTGCCCGTGATCTGGTAAGCGCGCCAGTTCCTGGCGTACGACGGCGGCCGGCGGCCGGACCGGACGATCACGACAGCGGCCATATCCTGGGCCGCGGCCCCGGCTGACGCACAGCCGGCGTCGTAGGCGATCGGGATGTACTGCACCCCCCGGATCAGGCACGGCGGCCGGACACCGCGGGCCGCCAGCTCGGCGGCGATGCGCGCGTAGTCGTCGTGGAACGCCACGGTCCCGCCGGCCTGGTGGTCGAGGACGAGGTGCTGGGCCACGAGCTGGACCACGAGGAAGCACGCCACGACCGCGGTCATGGTCGGCCTCAGGTCCGCGCCCATCTTGGTGACGAGGAAGGCCAGCCCGTCGGCGGCCGGGATGGCGAGCAACGCGTAGGCGGGCAGCAGGAACCGCGGCGCCGCGTAGTTGATCATGAACAGATACTGCGCGGCCATGCACAGCCCGCACACCGCGGGCAGCAGCGCGCTGCTCAGCGGGCTCATACCCGGCGCCCCCGCATCGGGCTGCCCGGGACCCCGCGGCCTGGGCGGAGCGACCCACCGCGCGGCCAGGACGCCGAGCGTGACCAGCGCGGGCATCAGGAACCACCACAGGTCGAGTTCGGGGTACCTGAGGCCGATCGTGCACGGCCGGCACAACGTCGGGCCGTTGAGCGCGCGCAGCTCATCGGGCAGCGCGAAGTGCAGGCCGAACCCGCCCTGCTCGGCGGCGGCCGCCCGCAGCCGCCTGGCCACGCCGCCGAAGCGCGCGTACGCCTCGATGACCCATTCGGCCCCGCCCGCCAGCAGGCCGCCGGCCACCGCCGCGGCCTGCTGCCAGCGGCGCCGGATCACCGCCGCGGCCAGCAGCGGCACGGCCAGGTAGAGCGCGTCGCCCGGCCGGACCAGCGTCACGAACGCGACGCTGGCGGCCAGCCCGGCCAGCGCCTTGCCCCCGCCGCGCAAGAAGCAGCCCACCGCGGCCAGGCCGCCCAGGGCCGACCACATGTCCGGCATGGCCTGCGGGCCGTAGTACTGCGCCACCCACAGCCCCCCGAACATGACCCCGGCCAGCCCCAGCACCCAGGCCGGCCGCAGCCGCCGCCAGGTCCACAGCGCGAGCGTCAGCCCCAGGCCGCAAGCCAGCGACAGGAACACCCGCAGCGCCACAACCGAACTCGTCAGCGCGGCCACCGGCGCGACCAGCAGCGGAACGCCGCGGGCGCGCGCCGGGTCGAACCACGCGGCCGGCGCGTGCCCGCTCACCTGGCTGACGTAAACAGACTCGTCCCAGCTCAGCCCCATCCGCGGCGAAACGAACAGCAGTTCCGCGGCCGTGAAGGCCGCGCCCACCGCCACCAGCCACCACCCGCTGTCAGGCCCGGCCCGGGCCGCCCGGCCACGATCCATCGGTCAGCTCTGGCCGCCGCGGACACCGAGCTCGTCGATGCGGGCCAGCATCTCGGCCGGGCCGGCGCAGACCCGGTACGCCCGGGCCCGCAGCATGCCGTCCAGGTCGAACAGGAACGACCGGCCCGGCGGTTCGAAACAGGTCGCTGCAGAACCCATGGCCCAAGTCTGCCCGCTCCACTTCGCGCCGCGGCCCCGCCCCCCGCCGCTCCTAAGCATGGCGCGGCCTCCCGCCGCCACTGCACGCTCACGGTTAACGTCGCGGAACAGGCAATCGTGCCAGCCAGGAAAGGGTAATCGCGGTCTGGGACAGCGCGGCGGCGATCAGCGCCAGCGCGGCAGGAACGGGCTCAGGCCGGCCAGTACGGCCGGGCGGCCGCCGAATCCGGGACAGCCGGGAGCTAGGTGAGCGTCCCAATCGCCAGCACGAGGAACACGACGGCACCTTGCACGGTGTGGCCGCGCTCCTGCAGCACGCCCCTGACAAAGCCGGGCGCCAGCGAGATGAACAGCCCGAGCAGGAAGAAAGGCAGCGAACCCGGCTCCGCCGCGGCGAACTCGCTGCGGCTCCGCTCGGTGAGCCGCGATGGTGGAGACCACAGCATGCTGTATACCGCTGCGCCGGAGCAGGCACGTGCCCCGCCGACACGGCGGCCTCCGGCGGCGTGATGTGCCTGTCCTACTTTGCTACTCGCCACGAAAGCACATGCGAGCGCACCAGCGTGCGCGCAGAACTGGACGATCTGGACGTGGGAAGCCATGCGGGATGAGCTAGCTCTGAGCCGCACTAAATCGGCGGCGTTCCGCGTTGTGCCGGGCATGAAATCGAGTCACATTCTGTAACCTGCGGTGGTCGGCGGAAGTACCCGGCGTCGTGGCGCGCAGGGTCTCGCGTGATCTTCGCGGCACACCGCCGGCGACGTGGTCCGGCTGGCCTCAGACGATGACCGCGATGGCGGGAACCTTCTGGGCCGACTAGCGAGGCACGGTTAGCGTGGCGTTGTTCTGGCTGCGCCTGGCCGGCAGGTATGTCCGGGAAGCGTCTGTGCTGAGCTGGCCTGCCCAGCTGAAAGCCGCCCAGGGTTTCGGCGGTCGCACCGGGACCCGGGCTCGCCCGTCGGCGCTGGGCACGATCCGCGGTGACCATGCGTTGGAATCACGTACAACCCCGTGCCTGGTCCCGGCTTGCCTGCGTCGGCCGACCGGCCATCAAGATCTTCTTCCTGGAGCTCGTTCACCCCTTCTCGCGCCTGCCGGTGAATGACACGGTGCCACCGCGGCAGCAGCCGGTATCCGCATTCGGCGTCATCAGCAGATAGTTTTCGTTGGAAGGCTCATTTGTCATGGGCAGCATGCTGGCGTTCCTGGGCCGTGACATGGCGGTCGACCTGGGTACCGCGAACACCCTGGTGTACGTCCGCAGGCGGGGGATCGCGCTGAATGAACCGTCGGTGGTGGCGCTCAACACCAATACCGGCAAGATCGTCGCGGTCGGCGTCCAGGCGAAACGGATGATCGGCCGGACGCCGGGCCACATCGTCGCAATCCGGCCACTAAAGGACGGCGTCATCGCCGACTTCGAGGTCACCGAGCGGATGCTGCGCTACTTCATCCAGCAGGTGCACCGGCGCCGGCACCTGGCCCGCCCGCGGCTGGTGGCGGCGGTGCCGAGCGGGATCACCGGCGTGGAGCAAAGCGCGGTGAAGGAAGCCGGGCGCCAGGCCGGGGCCAGGCGCGTTTACATCATCGAGGAGCCGATGGCGGCCGCGATCGGGGCCGGGCTGCCGGTGCACGAGCCGACCGGCAACATGGTGGTGGACGTGGGCGGCGGGACCACCGAGGTAGCGGTGATCTCGCTCGGCGGCATCGTAGCCTCCGAGTCCATCCGCGTCGGCGGTGACCAAATGGACCGGGCGATCATCGCCTTCGTCAAGAAGGAGCATGCGCTCCTGCTGGGCGAACGGACCGCCGAGGAGATCAAGATGACGATCGGATCGGCCTGCCCGCGCCCAGAGGAGCCGCACGCCGAGATCCGCGGCCGTGACCTGGTCAGCGGCTTGCCGAAGACCGTCGTGATTTCTGGCGGGGAGGTCCGGCACGCGATCGCCGAACCCGTCAGCGCCGTTGTGGACGTCGTCAAGACCACGCTCGACAAGTGCCCGCCAGAGCTCGCCGGCGACGTGATGGACCGCGGTATCGCCCTGACCGGCGGTGGCGCGCTGTTGCGCGGCCTGGATGAGCGGCTGAGCGGGGAAACAGGGATGCCGGTCTACCTGGCCGACAATCCGCTGGAATCGGTCGTGCTCGGCACCGGCAGATGCGTTGAGGACTTCGACGGCCTCCAGCAGGTGCTGGTACCGGACAGGCGCCGGTAGCGGTTGAGTAAGGTGCGGTGTCGTCCCGGCGGACTCTAGTGAGGGGGGAGTCCCGGATATGAGCAGCCCACATCTGAACGGCAGCAGGCCGGCATAAGGCGGTTACACGCGGCTGCACGCAGGCCAGCCACACGGCGCAATGCGCGGGACCAATACCCAATACATAACCGCATCGCGGCCCTGGCGGCGACGCCGTTGTTTAACCCCGGGCAACGGCTGGGCCTCCTCGCTCCTGGTAGCCGGATGCCACGAGCAGACATCCGGCGGGGCCGGCATAACCTCCCTACGGCTACGCGTTCTGGCTAGTCCAGCGCGGACAGAAGGAAACCGGCGGGTGCCTGTGGTACCGCTGGGCGGAGCACCCAGCGGTCGCGGACGGCTGCGTCCACCACGTCCACACTGTCTCAGCCCTTGCTACCCCGCCTCCCCCGTCTCGCCACTAGGCGGCACGCAGCCCTGCTTTTACGTGGCTGACTAGTGGCGTCCGTACTGGCGCGCACGTAGCGGGCACGCTAGACCGTATCGTCTGCGGCCGAAGTGGCCTAATTGGTGAGTCGCCGTTCGTGAACCCGGATGAGTACCCGATCGGCGCACAGCACGAGCTGGCCGATGCTAGGCGGATGGGGCGACCACCATCGAGCGGTAGCTCTCGATGAGATCCATGAATTCCTTATGTTCCTTCTCCGGGGCACCAAGGAAGCTCAGGGTAGCGGCGATCTCGAGCGCCACCACGTCGAAGTCGTGCTGGCTCACATTAAGGTGCTCGTGCGCGTCCCGCATGTCGCGCCCGGGGTAACACTTCGGCCCCCCGGTGTGCTCGACCGTCCAGGCCGTGACCAAGAACTTGAACCCAGCCTGCCCTTGCTGCTCGTGAAACTTCGCCACGGCCGGGTTCATGTTGGCGGACGCGTTGGAATAGAGCCGGTCCACAAGGACGTCCACCGCGGCCGCGATGCCATAGATGCCGCCCAACCGCTCGTAAAGAGTCTGTTCGGCCATGTGATCCCTCCGTCCACTCGTGGCGGCGACCCGCCGTCCTCAGGATAGATCGGCAAGATCCGGCACACCTCCCCCCTGCCGGCGCCGCTTGCTCCGTGCAGCGGCGCCTGACCGAGCGCAGGCCAAAGACCCCGCCACGGCGCGCCGCCCAACCAGGCCAGCTGTCCAACTTGGTTAACGGCGGTTGCCACACGGAAGGTGCTACCCACGTTCGGCGCCGTGAGCTGCGGTTACATCGTGGAACGGACGACGCGAATCGGACCCGTACTCCCAGCTTGGGAAGTCGGTGGCACTGTCGACCCGGCACCTGCAGATCCGCTGACCTGCGGGTTCCTCGACGTACTGCCGTGAATGACCGTGGCTGCGCTGGCTGGCGTTCCCCATGCTGGGACTGTTCGCCATACAGTAGGCGCTGCCGGGCTAGGCGTCCCGCTATCTGCTATGCGCCGTCTGACCGGATACCGGTCCATCCCGACGATTGGCTGGCTGTTCCTGCTGCAGGTCGTCGCGGGTTTCGTGATGGCGGCAGCGGTGCTGGTAACGCGCAGTTGACTGGTTCAAGTAGCCCACACTTGTCCACTGAGCACCTCTCAAGCTCCGTAGCCCAGCCGACGCCACGCCGGACCTCGTGCGTGCAGTTGCTGGCTCAGGACGGACTCACGCCGACTCGTAGAAGTTGCGCTCCCAGCGGTGCGCTTTCAGCTTTGCGCGCTGCGCGGCGGTCAGCGGCCGCCCGTCGCTGACTGCGGTGTTGCGCTCGACGTTGCGGACGGTGCGCATACCCGCGATCACGGTGGAGACGGCCGGATCGTCCAGCACATAGCGTAGCGCCAGGTCAGCGGTCTGGTCGCTGCGGATGCCCAGATCGCTGTTCAGCGCCTTCACGTGCTGCTCGACCTGCGCGGCGCGGTCGCCCGCGAAGTAGGCACTGCGGAAGTCGCCCTTGGAAAACGTCGTGCCCGCGGTGATCCGCCCGGTCAGGCCGCCCTCGTCCAGCGCCACGCGCACAATGACCCCGACGCCGTAGCCAAGGCAGGCGGGCAGGAGCCGTTCGGCGGGCTGCTGGTGAAAGACGTTGAAAATGACCTGGACGGTGTCGGTCAGCCCGGATTCGACCAACGCCAGGGCGTTCTCCGGCTGGAAGTCGTTGACCGAGACCCCGAACAGCCGGACCTTCCCCTCCTGCTTGAGCGCCGCGATGGTGTCCATCCAGTCACCGCGGCCGATCCAGGCGTCATCCCAGACGTGGAACTGGAACACGTCGAAGGCATCCAGCCCTGAGGCGCGCAGGCTCTGCTCCAGGCTGTCCCGGATGTACGAGCCCGGGAACACCTCGGCCGGGTCTAGGCCAGGCGGCGCGGGAAACCCGCCCGTCAGCGGCGGTACCTTGGTCGCCACGTACAGTTCGCGGCCCGGCCGAGACCGGACGACCTGGCCGACGATGCGTTCGCTTTCGCCGTAGCCACGGGCGGTGTCGATGAAGTTCACGCCCAGGTCGATTGCGCGCTCCACAGCCTGGACCGACTCATCCTCCTGCGCCCCCACCCACCCCGCACCGCCGATGCCCCAGGCCCCGTACCCGATCTCAGAGACCCGCAACCCGGACCGGCCCAGCTCGCGATACTCCATGCCCCTCGCCTCCTCAGATCTCTCGCCGATAGTGCCCACAGACCAAGCCAGGAACATCAACCTCGTCCGCCGGCTCCCGTCGAATGTCATTGTGCAGGCTTAACACCGTGCCGAGGGTAACCACCGCAGGGCCTCGCCGGCAGACCGCGGCGGGTCACTCGGAGACGGTTACCTGGTGCCATAGCCCGCCGTTGAGGTCGAGATTGTTGCCGAAGGCCTGGCCGGGGGCGGTGTCGCCGATGTAGGTGTACAGCGGGTGGCCGTCGTAGGTGACCTGGGTCGTTCCGTCGGACCGCTTGATCGTGGCCAGCGTGCCGGGGATGCCCGGGCCGGCCGTGGGGGTGCCGGTCACCGGCGGCCAGTAGCCGGCGCACGTCCCGTAGCAGCTGGACATGGTGGCGGTGTCGGGGGCGAACCAGTACAGCGTCAGCCCCTGGGCGTTGGTGAGCACTGTGACGCCGCCGATCGTCGCCGTCTTCGGGGCGCCGCTGGCCGGCGCCGGTCCGGGGCCGCCCGCGAGCGCCGGACCTCGCGCTCTGGTTGCCGGTGTGGACGCTCACGTAATTACGTGATACTCAACCGCCCTTCGCGGGAATTTCGTGATGGTCAACAGCCGGACGCCACGACCTGCCATCGGGCGGCCCTGGCCTAACCCCGGCGGCTCCGCGTTGCGGCTAGTCCGGCCCGTACGGGAAGAGACGGGGATGCACCTGCGGCACCTCTGGGCCAGGCGCCCAGCGATCGCGCGCAGCGGCGTCCATCACGTCCAGGCTGTCTCATCCCGTGCCGCCCCGTCTCCCCCGTCTCGCCGCCAGGCTGCGCGGAGCCCTGCTCCTACTACACCTTTTACTACAGTGCCCGGCACGCAAAAGGCCCTCTCCCTGCCAGGAAAGGGCCTTGACCTGCGGAAATTAGTAGCGGGGGCGGGATTTGAACCCGCGACCTCTGGGTTATGAGCCATACGACATTTGTCTCTGACGTCCCGGGCAGTCTCTCGCGGACGTAGTGACCTCGGCGGACAGGCCCGGTCCCATCTCGCTCCGTCGGATCCGTCTCTTCCGTCTCAAGCTGTCTCGCCGCGTCCGGTTTACAAAACGGTTTACAGAACGGGCTATTGGTCTGCAGTTCGCACACCCCTTCTCGCCCTGCCGCAGCTGCCATGCTTAAGGCTCCGTACCATGTCCGGGTTCGCCAACGGCGGCGGATCCCCTGAGCCGAAAACGGCCGACCTGGCGAGCGTAGGCACAACCTTGACCGTAGCTCCTACCTGGCTCGGCACCCGTTGGGCGCTTCCACGGTCCCAGAGCTAACTGGACGGGCGCGGGCCGCTCGCGACCTGAACCACAGTGAAGACACCATCTGGTCCGAGATCATTGACGCTGTCGCCAGCGGAAGCGCGCATGACCTGACGCTAGAACCCGCGGTCGGCGAGGGGCTGCCTGCAACCGGTGCGCTGCCCCCGTTGCCATTCCACTGCTCTGCCAGGGTCACCATCGGGCCGTCGTTGGCGTAGCCGCCGACCGCTGTGCAGACGGACAAGACCGGGCATGACACCGCTGGCAGACCGACGTCGGTGGCTCCCGGGAGGTTCGGCGTGTCCTGGACGGTCCAGCTACTGCCGTCCCACCGCTCAGCCACGGTGAACGGTGCCGGTGTGAAGATAAGCCCGACGGCGGTGCATGCGGAGGGTGACGAGCACGAGACGCCGCCGAAGAAATCTCCTTGCCCTTGCGTGCCTGGGGGAGTTGGCGTGGACTGGACGGTCCACGTCGTTCCGTCCCACCGCTCGGCAAGCAGCGCCGAAGCCGTGTTACCCACGGCCGTGCACGCGTTAGGGGAGGTGCACGAGACGGCGTTCAGGAAAGCTCCGGCGCTTGCCGAGGTCGGCGTGGGCTGGATGCTCCAGGTCGTTCCGTCCCACCGCTCGGTGATTGTCGGTCCGGCTGGGTTGCCCGAGCTGTCAACAGCCGCGCCGACTGCCGTGCACGCAAACTGCGACGTGCATGAGACGCCAGTGAAGAAGCCTCCTGGCGTGCCTGGCGGGGTGGGCGTGGACTGGACGGTCCACGTCGTTCCGTCCCACCGCTCGGCGAGCAGCCCCGAAGCCGTATTCCCCACGGCCGTACACGCGTTGGGGGAGGTGCACGAGACGGCGTTCAGGAAAGCTCCGGGGCTTCCCGAGGTCGGCGTGGGCTGGATGCTCCAGGTCGTTCCGTCCCACCGCTCGGTGATCGTCCCGACTGAGTTGCCTGAGCCGTCAAGGGCCACGCCCACTGCGCCCACTG
>Ga0306920_100002905_pt1 | contig 21668 bp, 20 predicted proteins | sample flu12Cox44000170_FD_204666 | JGI IMG/M metagenome (GOLD analysis project Ga0306920, IMG submission 204666) | Lab enrichment of tropical soil microbial communities from Luquillo Experimental Forest, Puerto Rico - flux4day.12C.oxic.44.000.170 (v2)... | ecosystem: Environmental > Terrestrial >...
CGCTCCAATCAGCATCACGAGGCGCTTGTTGCTCCAAATCTCGCCAAGGCGTGGTGATTTCCCGTTGGCAATATAGCTGATGTAGGCAATATAATCCGCCACTTGCGTGCTCGACGCAATCAGTGAACCAATCAACAGACTGATCAGCGTCAACGGTAGTAGTATCAGGAAGCCGTACATCCCATCCCCCTTCGGGTGCACAAGGTCTCACTCCCCGCTGACGGCGGGTGCTGATCCGAGCGGACCCAGTTTGCCATGCCCCGCCGCAATGCGCGTGGCCAGGATATCGCAACTGCGCGAGCTCTCCACAAGGGCGCCGGTCTCGCGCGCTGTCTCGCAAACATAGCTCCCAAGGCGACTAGGCAGCGGCAGAACCATCCTAGCATCCCGGTTCATAACGACGCTCAGTGACTGCCATGCAACACCGGGCGCCTGGCGTGGCGATTGTAGCCTCGCCATGGCTCGCACATGCGCGCCGCGATCAAAGCATTTGCAAGAAATTAGCGCCTCGGCCGGGGTTCCCCGCTACCTGCGGCGGCGCTCTGGATCCCGACACTCGCACGCTCGTCGGCTGCGCGCCAGCGGCACAGCCATCGCCAAACCTCTTTGACTTCTCCGCGACTTGTCATGTCAGAACAGCTGATCTCAAGTGGCAAGCGGGGACCGCACCAAGGGCGTCACACTATTGCCCTGCTCTTCTCACTCGCCGAGAAGGGTGCTCAGAATGGCGCCGCTAAATTTCAACTCCCGAACCCGCCAGACGCCAGCCTACAGTTGGGAGCTAGCGGGGCTAGACAGGGCGCCCCGCTCAGAAGGAGGCAACCATGGTGACCATCACGCACGAGGCGACCGCGGCGGCAGCCTTCGCGCTCAGCGTCGCTACGCTCGAAGTTCTCAATGACAAAGGCCTCATCTCTCGGGAGGAGGGTCGGCTCATTCTGGAACGCGCCGCCCAGAATGTGGAGGGCAACCCGCCGCACGGCTGGCACGCAGCGCAGGCGCTCCGCTTCGCCAAGGAGGGACCGCGCTTCGCGCAGACGCCCTGATGGCGCCGCTTGCCGTCAACTGCCTCGCCACACCTGCAGCCACGAGTGCGCGAGCGCCCTGACGCCAGGCTCAAGCCAAGAGCTCGTCCAAGCCGCGAGCCAATTCAAATGCTATGATCGGCCGGCTGCACCCAAAGCCTCTGAGAGGATCGCCCATGCCCAAGAAGACGGAACGCCCACAGGGAAAGGCACACACGATCGACACCGCGAAGCTCTACGCGCAAGCGTACGCCTTGCGGCTCAAGAGGCAGGTCGCCGCTGAGCTCGAAAGCCCTCGCCGGGCTCAGCGACCGGCCAAAAGCAGCGCGGTGTCCACAAAAGCGTGACGGCCCAGGCGGCCACAGCCTCGGAAATGCCCCTCCTCGGCCAGAGTCACGGTTCACTCCCCGCGCCGAACGGGCAACTGCGGCATCATGCTGCGCGAGGTGCCCTTATTTCGCCGTCCCAGCGGTGGGCAAAACCTGAGAAAGCCGCCGAAGTTGCTGCACCGCCGAACTCTGAGCCTTGTGCGATGACAGACATTTCCGCCTCCCCACATGCGAGCACGCAGACAAGGGGCTCCGTCGCCTTGAAAGTGAACCTTTATCGCTGCCGCCGCGACACACTACATGCATGGCATCTGTCGGGCTGCCTGCAGGGGTAGTGTGGCTGACGAGGCTTCGCTGATCACGCGAATTGCCGCGGGTGACGCCGTCGCCCTGCGGGTTCTGTTCGCACGCCACCACGTTCGCGTTTATCGCTTCACTCGGCGCCTGGTCCGCAATGCCGCCGTCGCGGAAGAGCTCACCAACGAGGTGTTTCTTGAGATCTGGCGGCATGCCAAGAGCTTCCAAGGGAACTCATCGGTCCTCACGTGGATGTTATCAATCGCCCATCATCGGGCCATCAGCAGCCTGCGCAAGCGTCGAGAGGACCCCTGGGACGAGGGAGCCGCCTGCGCCCTCCCCGATGTTGCCGACAATCCGGAGGTGGCAGCCCAGAAAGGCAATGAGGGAGCCATCCTGCGTCGGTGCCTTGACGCACTTTCACCCGAACACAAGAGCGTGGTCGATCTCGTCTACTACCATGAAATGTCGGTCGCGGAGGCGGCAGCAGTGCTGCAAATCCCTGAAAACACCGTCAAAACACGCCTCTTTCACGCTCGCAAACGGCTCTCTGAATTGCTCAGACAGGCGGGGATTGACCGAGGTTGGCCATGATTGAGGATACCGAACGTGAAGAGATCGAGAAACTCCTGCCCTGGTATGTGACAGGAAGGCTCGAACTTTCGGATACGCGCAAGGTCGAGAGGTACTTGCGACAGCATCCCGATGTTTTGCCCCGGCTTGAATTGGTTCGCGCCGAACGCCAAGAAGCCCTGCACGCGAACGAGGCGATGGGTTGGCCGCAGTCGGACATGAGCGACCGCCTGATGGCCTCCCTGCCGCAAACCGCCACGCCGACCTCTGGGCGCCTTCTGGCAACGTTCGGCCAATTGTTCAGCATGCCGCCATCGCCTGGGCTGCAGTGGGCGGCTCTTGTCATGGCCCTGATTGTCCTCGCACAGGCGGCTTTCATCACGCTTCTGCTGACGCGCGAGCCCACCTACCGGCTGGCGGAGGGCTCGCCGGGAGATGGCGTGCCAGCGCTCATCGCGTTCGCCGACGATGCAAAGGCCGTGGATGTGGCGCAATTCTTGACCGATTTCAATGCCAATATCGTCGATGGTCCCAAGCCGGGAGGCGTCTATAAGATCAGGCTGAGGGTCCTGGACAAATCCAAGCCCGTAACCGATGCACTTCTAAGCAAACTTGCGGAACGCCGGGACGTCGTCCGAATTGTCTTGCCAAGCAGGGATTGACGCCGATCACGAATGGCCCGATCCGAAACAGTACAGTCCTCCCTGGATAGGACCAGCCGGAGCGCCAAGGGCGCGCTACCGACTGCCATTGCCGCGCTGTGCGCATGCGTTTTGCTGCTCCTCCCGGTCACGCGCACCGAGGCGGCGGGCCACCACGCCGCTAGCGGCCATGGGGCGGTCGGAACTGGCCATTTCGCCCGCTTTTCCCCTCCCCCCCAAGCCATGCATGCGCATGCCAACGGCGGGCGCACAATGCGCGTCTCTGCCGGCGCCAAGCCGCACCCCCAAGCCACACACGCGCATGCCAACGGGGGGCGCACAATGCGCGGTTCTGCCGGCGCCAAGCCGCAACTGCACCAGAGAGGGGCGCGCAAGCAGCCGTTCGTCAAACGCGCGCAGCGCGGGCGGCATCCTGCGGCTGTCGCTCCGGCAAGCGGGATCACCGAGCCGCAGCTATCCTCGCTCACTCACCGCATCCAGCGCACACCCCCGGGGCAGCGCCTGCCCGGGCCAGTCCCCCGCCAGATCCTTGTCCTCATCGATCAGGATCAACCGAAATCGCTCGCCTCTGAGCTCGCGCGCACGTACGGACTGGAGCGCATCAGCAGCGAGCGCGTATCATTGCTCAAAGTTCGTGCCGAGCTCATGCGCGTTAAGCAAGGACGTTCGCAAGAGGCGGTGCTGGAGGCATTGCAACGCGATGCCCGCGTTCGCTCCGCGCAGCCGAACCAGCAGTATCTGCCCAGTATCGGCGACGCGCCGGGCTCCTCGGAGCCGGTCGAGGATGAACGGCGCTCACCAGAGCAGCGTGAGAGCCCAGGCCTCCAACCCGCCATTCCTCAATACGCACCGCGCAAGCTGGGGCTGCCTGAGGCTCACCAGCTGGCCCTCGGTCGCAATGTTGCAATCGCTGTCATCGACTCTGCTGTCGATGTCCGGCATCCGGACTTGCGAGGTGCCGTCTCCCGCTCGTTCAACGCGGCGGGGCGACCCGACGTAGCGCCGGACTACCACGGCACTGCGGTCGCCGGAATTATTCGCGCGCACGGCTTGGTCTATGGTGCGGCACCACAATGCGCGATCCTGGCGGTGCGCGCCTTCCGCGCGCACGAGGAGACCGAAGGCCCAACAACGACCACGCATATTCTCATATCGGCCGTCGATTGGGCCGTGCGAAATGGCGCCAGAGTTCTCAATATGAGCTTCATCGGCGCACATGACCCGGCGCTCCAGCAAACCCTCAGCGCGGCCAACCGGACCGGCGTTGTCGTGGTTGCTGCTGCCGGCAATGGCGGGCCGACGGCGCCGCCTGTTTACCCTGCCGCCTATCCCGACGTCATTGCCGTCACGGCGGTCGACGAGAGAGACCAGCGCTATGAGTATGCCAATCGCGGGAGCTACATCGCCCTTGCTGCTCCCGGCGTGGACATTCTGGCGCCGGTCGAGCGCGGCGGCTACGCCTATGTGTCCGGTACCTCGTTTGCGGCGGCATACGTCAGCGCCATTGCCGCACTCTTGCTCGAACGCGACCCAAGCCTCGATCCAAGATCCATCCTCGACCTCCTTGCCACGGGCGCCGAGCACCTTGGGCCGACCAGCCGGGACGATGACTTCGGCGCCGGTCGCGTCAATGCCTATAGCTCGCTGAAGCTGCTGGCCAACCAACTTTCAGCCAAGCGGAACGAGTGAGCGCATCCCCGATTGCGCCACCGCCGAGCCGGCCTCCCGACCTAGCTCAAAAGCGTTGCTACCCTTGAACCGACGCGGCCTGCGCGACGACCAACTCTCAGGCTCGCGACCAACCAATGGGCCGAGCACGCCGGGGAACGGCAGCGAAGGCAAAGGAGCAGACAAAGGAGAACACCATGAACTGCAAACTTCTCGCCTCCAGTGTGGCCGCCCTTGCCATGCTGGCCCTTGCAAGCGCATCAGGCCCCGCGCAGGCAAAAGGCCACGGCGGGCATGGCCACAGTATGGGTATGGGAGGTGGCGGATGGGCATCGCATGGCGGATGGGCATCGCATGGCGGATGGGCACCGCACTTTTCCAGCGTCCAGCATTTCTCCCATATGCATCATCATCATCACTTCCGGTTTCACCATCATCGCCGCTTTATAGTGGTGGGCGCCTACCCCTACTATTACGACGATGGTTGCTATTGGCTAAGGCGCCGCGCCCTTTACACGGGCAGCTCCTATTGGTGGCATCGGTACTACGCCTGCCGGAACGGTTACTACTACTGAGCCTGCATTTGCTCAGTCGTCACTCCCGGCCGAACACTCCCTTGGATGCAAGGGTCTGGGCAGTGGTCGGCACAGAGGTGGCGCCGACGTGGTGCGAGCGAGCTCGCTATTGGGTCTGAGCGGGTTAGCGTCCGCTTTTGTGGCGGGGGCGGTGGTGGCCAAATTTGGCCGCCATCGCCAATCAGCACGTGAGATCGAGCCACACCAGCAAGCGCATCAATGCCGAGCGCACTGCGACAGGGGCCTTGAAGGCATCACGCAGCCCTCCGCGCAGGCGGCGGGATTGGCCTGGCTCGTTGAGCGGTTGCCGGCGCAAGTGCGCCTGCTGCAGTGCGAAACATGCGCGCATCGGGATCCTAATGGCAGTTGAGGGGTGCAAACGCGGCAGTCTTTGATCGCCGCCCTCGGACATCCTCAAATCCCTTCGCAGCCCGGGACGATAGCCCAAGCAGCCCTCACCGCCCCTCAAGATTACGGAGCTTGACGGCCAACTGGGCAATGCCGCCCGCAGCGTCACCATCTTCTCTCCAGCGCATCGCATGGGATTTATCGCATGGGATTTGATGTCAACAAACCGCGCAAGCGCCCGGGTGGGCATCTTCGCATTGTGCACGGATTGAAGGCGCTTTGCTTAAGCGGTGGGCATCGGCACCCAGTCGCCTATCCAACGGTTTGGCCTTAAGCTGAGCCCCGGCAGCAAGCCAGATTTGGGCCCCCAATGCAGGCATTGAGCCAGGCGTTGAGGCAGGCGTAGAGCCTGTTTGGGTGCCACAATTAGGGCGGCCGCCGTGTGGACCAGGACAACTTGGGGGTGCCGATGAAAAAAGCGTATTCGAGATGGCGCAGGCGCGGCGTTGCTATTGGCTTGGGCGCGAGCGTTGCGCTCGCCCTGGTAGCGGCGGCTCCGATCTCTCCGTCGGCCGAGGAGCCCATCAAGATCGGCCACGTGGCTGCGCTTTCGGGTGGCTCGGCCCAGTCGGGTGAAGCCATCACGCGCGGCCTCACCCTCGCCATCGACGAGGTCAACGCCAGCGGTGGTCTACTCGGTGGTCGCAAGATCGAATTGATCCAGCGCGACGATGAATCCGTTCCCCCCAAGGGCGTGGTGGCTGCGCGCGAGCTGATCTCGAAGGAGAAGGTGGTCGCCCTGTTCGGTGGCATCGACTCGCCGGTTGCATTGGCCACCTTGCCCGTCATTAACAAGGAGAAGGTGCCTTACCTGGCCGTGTGGGCTGCGGGCACGGGCATCACCCGCAACGGCGCCGACCCCAATTTCGCCTTCCGCGTCTCGGCCGTCGATGCGCTGGTGGACGTCAAGCTTCTCGACTACGCCAACAAGAAGTTCGGCTCGACAAAACCCGGGCTGTTGTTGGTCAACAACCCGTGGGGCGCATCCAACGAGGCGGGTCTCATCGAAGCTGGCAAAACCAATTCCGCGCTGCAGATCGTCGGCATCGAAAAATTCGAGAACGCCGACGTGGACATGACGCCGCAGCTGACACGACTCAAGGAGAAGGGTGCTGATACCGTCATCATCGTCGGCAATGCGGCTCCCGGCGCGCAGCTGATGAAATCGCGCGAGCGCATGGGCTGGACGGTTCCGATCGTCTCGCATTGGGGGATTTCGGGCGGCCGCTTCCCGGAGCTCGCCGGGCCAACCGCTGGCGATGCGCACTTCGTGCAGACCTACAGTTTCTTCGGCAAGCAGAGTACGGTGGGCGAGCGCGTTTTGGCCTCTCTCAAGAAGAAATACCCGCAAATCAAGGGACCCGAGGACATATTCTCACCCGTCGGGACTGCCAACGCGTACGATGCCATGCATCTTCTGGCCCTGGCGATCGCCCAGGCGGGTTCGACGGACGGGGACAAGATGCGCGAGGCGCTGGAAAACCTACACAGCAAGTACGCAGGGCTCGTCAAGACCTACGAGCACCCGTTCTCGAAGACGGAGCACGACGCCTTGGGCCCAGCCGATTACATCATGGTTCGCTACGAGGGTGAGAAGATCGTGCCCACGCAATGATCTTGGCTTTGATCAAGGGAACCGGGAAGAGCCTGGCGAGACTGCGATCTGCCCACTGAACCATCCTGGGTCCCTTCATGCTCACCTCGGCAGTCATCACAGGCGTCGGTCTTGGCAGCATGTATGGTCTGTTGGCCCTCGGCTTCCATGTGACCTACGCCGTCTCAAACACGGTCAACTTCGCCCAAGGCGGCACCATGATGCTGGGTGCCGTCCTATCGTTCACGCTGTCGGTGACGGCGGGTTGGTCGCTGCTGTGGGCGGTTGCCGTCGCCCTTGCCGCCTGTGCCTTCTGGAGCGTCCTCGTCGAGCGCGTCGCAGTGCGCCCCTTCGTGCGACGCGGATCGAACTCCTGGCTGATGGCGACGGTGGCCCTCGGCATAGCGCTCGAGAATCTCGCCCTCTTCGCTTTCGGACGAGATCCGCGCGGCATGCCCCCGAGCTATCTCACGACCCACTTTGTCATGGTGGGCGGCTTGAAAGTCGAGTTCCTGCAGATCCTGATCCCAATCGTCGGGCTCGGTCTTGCGCTCGGCCTTCACCTCTTCTTTCAGCATTCGCACCACGGGAAGGCGCTGCTGGCGGTCGTTCAGAACACCGGCGCGGCACGGCTGATGGGCATCGACGTCGAACGCGTCACCACGCTTTCCTATGCCCTTTCGGGCCTGCTCGCCGGCGTCGCCGGCATTCTGGTCGCGCCCCTTTTTACGGTATCCTCGACGATGGGCACGCTGTTCGGCATCAAGGCCTTTGCCGTCGCCATTCTCGGCGGCATCGGCAGTGCCTGGGGAGTGGTGGTGGCCGGCCTCATCTACGGGGTCGCGGAGGCGTTCGTGACCGCCAGCCTCGGATCCACCTATACGCAGATTGTGAGCTTTTCGCTCGTCATCGCGTCTCTGACCGCGATGCCGAACGGTCTGTTCGGTCGTGCAGGGGTCCGCAAGGTATGAGCGCGGCGCGAGTGCTCCTCGCAGCGCCGGTGCTGGCGGCCGTCAGCGCCCTCATCTGGGGCGCGGACAACTATCAGCTCTACCTGCTGGCCCTGGTGGGCCTCACCGCGATCGTTGGCGTTGGGCTCAACGTGCTGTTGGGTCTTTCGGGCCAAATTTCGCTCGGCCATGTGGCATTTTACGCCATCGGCGCCTATGTGGTCGGGATCCTGACAACCAAAACGCCGGTCGGCTTCTGGGTTGCTTGGCCACTCGGTGCCGCGGCTGCGGGCGTGGCGGGCGCCCTGCTCGCCGTGCCAGCCCTGCGCGTGCGCGGCCCCTATCTGGCGATGGTTACCATCGCCTTTGGCTTCATCGTAGAGCAGGGCGCCGTCGAGTGGAGCGGGCTAACCGGCGGATGGAACGGCCTGATCGGCATCCCGACGCCGAACCTCGCACACTACAAGTTCGCCGAGCGCGAGATCGCAATCCTGGTGGTCCTGCTGACCGGGCTCATGATCTGGCTGTTTGCGCGGCTCGAAGCGAGCCCGTGGGGCGTTGCCATGCGAGCCGTACGGGATTGCGAAGTGGCAAGCCAATCGATCGGCCTCAACCCGACCGTTATCCGCACAGTGGCGTTTGCAATTTCCGCGGCCGTGACGGGGGTCGCCGGGGGAATGTTCGCCGCCATGAGCGACTTCATTAGTCCTGAGTCCTTCCCGTTCTTCCAGTCAATCCTCTTCCTGCTCGTCGTTATGGTCGGCGGTGCCGACCGCGTCCTCGGTCCCCTGGTCGGTGCCGTCATCGTCGTGCTCCTGCCGGAGCTCCTATCATGGCTTGCCCAGTATCGCCTGCTGTTTGTCGGCCTGTTGCTGCTCCTCGTGCTGCGGGTGGCACCTGGCGGCTTGGTTGGGATGGCCGCCCATCTTTTGCCGGCGTCGGTCAACCACCGCTATGCCCAGGTGAGCCGCGACGTCGCAAGCATGCTTTCCGCGGCGGCGGATCGCGCCACGCTGCGGGCCGAGGGCGTCTCGGTCGCGTTCGGGGGTGTGAAGGCCGTCGCCGGCCTGTCGTTCTCGGCCGAGCCGGGCCGCATCACCAGCATCATCGGCCCAAATGGCGCCGGCAAGAGCACGCTTCTCAACCTTATCTGCGGATTTTATCGCCCGGATCACGGTTCGATCCGCCTCGGAGGACGTCAGCTCGCGGGACTACCCTCCCATGCAATCGCCCGCGCGCACATTGCGCGCACATATCAGACGGCCCAGCTGTTCGGCCAGCTGAGCGTGATCGACAATGTCCTCGTTGCGTTGCGGCGTGGGCGGCTGGGGTTGGGTGAACTGCTGGCCCCTGACCGCGACGCCGAGCAAGCTGCCCTCGCCGAAAGCTTGTTGGCCTTTGTCGGCTACGCCGGCCCGCTAGATCGTCCGGCGGCTGCGCTCCCCCACGCCGACAAGCGGCTGGTCGAGATCGCGCGTGCGCTCGCCAATGCGCCGAAGGTCTTGGCTTTGGACGAACCGGCGGCAGGGCTGGACTTGGGCGACACGCAGAGGTTGGGTGAGCTGCTCAGAAGGATCGCCGCCACCGGCATCGCGGTGCTTCTGGTCGAGCACGACATGAAGCTCGTCATGGCTGTCTCCGACCACGTCGTCGCGCTCGATGCAGGCCAAAAAATTGCCGAAGGGCCTCCGACCGACATCCAACGCGACCCCGTCGTGCTCCAGGCCTATTTGGGCGCTCAACTCAACGCCGCGCGTGATCGCAAGAAGACGCGGGCCACCGGCGGGACTGTGCTAGCAACCGAACAGCTGAGCGCTGGCTACGGCGGACTGGATGTGATCCACCGCATCGACATTGCGGTCGAGAAAGGGGAATTGGTTGCAGTGCTGGGCGCCAACGGCGCCGGCAAGTCGACGCTGATGTGGGCGCTGGCGGGCCTCAATCGACCGATCCGCGGCAGCGTGCTCTTGCTCGGACGGCACATCGAGTTGTTCTCGACGAGCCGCATCGTTAGAGAAGGGCTCGTGCTGGTACCCGAGGGTCGGCAGGTGTTTCCGGAGCTCAGCGTGGTCGACAATATCTGCCTCGGAGCCTATCGGCGCTCTGCCGCCGACACGGGCGTCAAGTGCGAACAGCTGCTCGACAGATTTCCGCCGCTCAAGTCGCGCCGCCATCAACGGGCGGGCCTGCTTTCCGGGGGTGAGCAGCAGATGCTCGCCATCGCTCGCGGGCTCATCGCGCAACCGGAAGTTCTCATGCTCGACGAACCCACGCTAGGACTTGCGCCAATGCTGGTCGAGAACCTCTATGATCTCCTTGCCGACCTGCGCGACGAAGGAACCACCATCCTCCTCGTCGACCAGATGGCCACCCTGGCGCTCTCTGTCGCTGATCGGGCCTACGTGCTGCAGTCGGGCTCCATTCAGCAGAAAGGCGAAGCCGCCAAACTGCGGGCGGATAACGCCGTGGTGCAGGCCTATTTAGGAGCCCCCGAGCCGGCTCGACATCGAACATGAAGGGTGGATCATGGACCTCATCTTGCGCAATGCCCGCGTCGTGGGGAACGAAAGCATCACCACCGATATTGGCATAGACAAGGGGCGCATCGTAGCCATGGAGGCGCGCCTTTCGGCCGAAGGTGAAGAGCTGGACCTCGGCGGACGGCTGGCGAGCCCCGGCTTCATCGAGACCCATATCCACCTCGACAAGTCGCGAATCCTGGAGCGATGCAAGGCGGAACGCGGTGACCTCGCGGAGGCCATTGGCGAGGTCGCCAAACAAAAGCAGCTGTTCACCGCGGAGGACGTCTATGGCCGCGCCAAGGTCACACTTGAGCGCGCCATTCTCAACGGCACGACGCACATGCGCACGCAGCTCGAGGTCGATCCGGGCATCGGGCTTCGCGGCCTGGAAGGCGTGCGTCCTCTGATCGAGGAATACAAGTGGGCGATTGACCTCGAAATCTGCATCTTCCCGCAGGAGGGTCTGCTCAACAACCCGGGCACCGACGAGCTGATGCTGGAGGCCCTGCGGAGCGGAGGATCGGTGGTTGGCGCCGCACCCTACACGGACACGAACCCACACGGCCAGATCGACCGCATCTTCGCCATCGCCCGAGAGCTAGACATCGATATCGATATGCATCTCGACTTCGCGCCCAGCGCCGATGATCTCGATCTCACCTATGTTTGCGAGCTGACCGAGCGCTACCAATGGGGAGGTCGCGTCGCCATCGGCCACGTGACGAAGCTGTCGGCGGCCTCGCCGGAGAATTTCTCGCAATGTGCCCGACGCATGGCAGACGCCGGTGTTGCTCTCACCGTGCTGCCCTCGACCGATCTCTACCTCATGGGCCGACATATGCAGCACAGCGTGATGCGCGGCGTGACCGATGCACACAGACTGCTGCAGCACGGGGTCAACTGCTCGCTCTCCACCAACAACGTGTTGAACCCCTTCACGCCGTTCGGCGATTGCTCGCTCGTGCGCATGGCCAACCTATACGCCAACATCTGCCAGGTGGGCTCTGCGCACGACACGCGAGAGTGCTTCAACATGATCACTACGCGTTCGGCAATGCTCATGAACCTCGACGACTATGGCTTACAGGTCGGCAAGCCGGCCGACATCGCCGTGCTCGATGCCGCGAGCCCGGAGCAGGCCGTCGCCGAGCTCTCGCCTGTGCTCTACGCTTTCAAGCGCGGACGACGCACCGTCACGCGCAATCCGGCCGTGCTGCACCGGCCGAGTTGAGAAAAGGGAGCTGCCGAGCCCGACGCTCACGTCTTTGCGTCGTCCGCGTGCAGCCGCGAAGCAATCCGCAGCAACATCCAATCTGCGCCCCGCCGACCGACGATCGACAATCCCAGTGGCAGGCCGCCAAGCTCACCCATTGGCAAGCTGAGCTGCGGCAGGCCGGCGAGGCCCGATATGCACAGCAGGCACATGGCTTGGTTGCGATATTCGATCTCGATCTTGTCGACCGGTGTGCCGAGCGGCGGCGCCACGCGCGGCGACGTCGGCAGACAGAGCACATCCTCGGGTCCCACGAGTTGCTCCATGCGTAGCCTGACCTCAGTGCGCCGCTCACTGGCATCGGTCAGCATTTTAGACGTCACCGTCGCAGCCCAGGCGATGCGCTCCTTGACGCCGGGTCCAAGCTTCGGCCTCAGCTCGTTGATCCAGGGACCCACGTTTGCCCACACCTCGGCGGCCTGAATGGTGCGAAACGTCTCGAACCATGCCATGAGGCCCTCTGGATTGACCGCGATCTCCTCACACCTGCCGATGAGGCGTTCGAGCCGAGACACCTGAGGCCTCAGGGCCTCAGCGACGCCAGGTTCGACAAGCGCGAAGGCATCGCGGGCGATGAGCAGGCGCTTGGGTCGTGGCGGCGCATGGCGATCATTGAGGAGGGTGCGGCCGACCCTCTCCAGGATTGCCGCGTTGCCTGCGAACCAGCCCGCAACGTCGAAGCTCGGACCAAAGGGAATTGCACCTTCGAGCGACAGGCGACCCCAGGTGGGTCGCATTCCGAATATGCCGCAATAGCTCGCCGGAATACGCACGGACCCGCCGCAGTCGGTGCCTATGGCGAAATCCACGAGCTTGCCGGCCACCGCAGCGGCCGATCCGCTCGATGAGCCGCCGGGTACGCACCCCGGTGCGTTCACGTTGACGGGCGTGCCGTAGTGCACATTCTCCCCGGTCAGACTGTAGCAGAGTTCGTCACAATGGGTGCGGCCGACCATCCGGGCTCCGGCAGCGAGCAGACGTGCGATGACCGAGGCAGTTCGCTGTGCCGGCCGATGTGTTGCGAGCCAGTCGGGATGGCCAAAGCCCGTGCGGCGGCCCCTGACGTGAAACAGATCCTTGACCGCGAACGTCAGGCTTGTGAGCGGCCCCGTGCCCGAACCTGAAAGCGCCACGTGGCTATGCCGGCAAAAGGCGCCCAGTGGATCGTCGGGCAGGCTCCAGCCTTGGGCGCACATGACATCCTCGCGGTAGCAACCCGCCTGTCCATGAACGCCGCTACGCGGGACCAGTTTGACGGACTGTCGTCGGCAGGGCAAGGTCCCATATCGAGCCTCTAGGCTACTGTCGCATGGACACCACTTCACGCTACCCAGCGGATCGCCTGCGGCTTAGCATGAACCTCGCCTATGGACCTCGCCTCTCGCGGGGATGAGGGCACATGTGTGGGATTGTCGGCCTGTTCCTCAAGGATGCCAAGCTCGAGCCGGAGCTCGGGCGCCTAACCGCCGCCATGGTTAGCGAGTTGCGCGATCGCGGGCCCGACAGCGCGGGCTTCGCGGTCTATAGCGACGCAACCACCGGAATCACCAAGATCTGCGCGCTAGCGCGTGAAGGTGGGATCGCATGGCGGCAAATTGCCGATCGGCTATCCGGGGCGACCAATGCCAGCGTGGCCGTAGAGGAGATCGAGGACCATGCCCTCATCAAAACCGAGGGTGATGGCGATGCGGCGCGCAGATGGCTGATCGACAACGTCCCCGCGGCGACCGTTTTGAGCCAGGGGCTGTCGATCGAGATTTTCAAAGGCGTGGGCGATCCCGAGGCCGTCGCCAAGCGCCTCAACCTGGCCGGTCGCACGGGCTCCCATGCAATTGCCCACACGCGCATGGCAACCGAATCGGCGGTCACGATCGCCGGCTCGCATCCGTTTTCGACCGGCGAGGACACCTGCCTCGTGCACAACGGCTCGCTTTCGAACCACAACCGGCTGCGCGACTTCCTGATGCGCCAGGGCGAGCGCTTCCAGACCGAGAACGACAGCGAGGTCGCCGCCGCTTATCTCACCTGGCGTCGGCGCGAGAACGACAGCCTCGAGGCGGCGTTGCAGCACTGCCTCGAAGAGTTGGACGGGTTCTATACCTTTGTCGTCGGGACGCGCGAGGGCTTTGCCGTGCTGCGCGATCCGATCGCCTGTAAGCCCGCCGTGATGGCCGAGACTGACGACTGGGTCGCCTTCGGCACGGAGTTTCGGGCGCTGGCGACGCTACCGGGCGTCGTCAATGCCCACATCTGGGAACCGGAACCGGCCACCGTCTACGTCTGGAGCCGGGGTTCCTGACATGGCGCACAAGCCTGTTGCGGCAGGACACGCCGACGAGCCCATGCGCAACACCACGCTCGACCTTGCGCACATGTCGGTGCGGGACGTCAATCGGCTGCTGCATGAAACGCGGCAAGGTAATTTTCTCATCAAGAACCCGCGCGGCCTACACGCCATCGTCGCTGGGCTCGATGGCGACCTCAACGTCCTGATCGACGGCCATGTGGGCTACTATTGCGCCGGCATGAACAAGCTTGCCTCCGTCACCATCAACGGCAATGCCGGGACCGGGGTGGCGGAAAACATGATGTCGGGCCGGGTGCACGTGAAGGGCGACGTGTCGCAATCGGCCGGTGCCACCGGGTGCGGCGGGCTGCTGATCATCGACGGCAATGCGTCTGCGCGCTGCGCCATCTCAATCAGAGGGCTCAACCTCGTGGTCAAAGGCTCCGTCGGGCACATGTCGGCGTTCATGGCACAGGCCGGCACCCTCGTGGTACTGGGCGATGCCGGCGACGCGCTGGGCGATTCCATCTACGAGGCGCGGCTTTATCTGCGCGGTAAGGTCAAGAGCCTCGGCTCAGATTGCGTGCTGAAGCCGATGCGCGACGAACACAAGGCGTGCCTGCGCCAGCTGCTCGACGCGGCAGGCATCGGCGGCACGGTCGATATATCCGAGTTCCGCCGTTATGGCTCGGCGCGCAAGCTCTACAATTTCCACATCGCCAACTTGGGATCCTACTGAATGAGCAGCAACGACCCGTGGCTTCACATGCCGCCGCGCGAGTCGGCAATCTTCGACAAGCACGCCATCGCCGAGATCCATCGCGCGGCGGCAACCGGCATCTATGACATCCGCGGCTTCGGCGCAAAGCGCAGGCTGCCGCACTTCGACGACCTGCTGTTCCTCGGCGCCTCCATCAGCCGCTATCCGCTCGAGGGCTATCGGGAAAAGTGCGGCACAGACGTGACGCTCGGCGCCCGCCACGCCCGCAAGCCGATCACGCTGAAAATTCCCATAACCATCGCCGGCATGAGCTTCGGCTCGTTATCGGCGCCTGCCAAGGAGGCGCTGGGGCGCGGTGCCTCTGCGCTCGGCACGTCCACCACCACCGGCGATGGCGGCATGACGGCGGAGGAGCGCCAGCACTCCTCGCTGCTCGTCTACCAAGTGCTGCCGTCGCGCTACGGCATGGAGCCAGACCAGCTGCGCAAGGCCGATGCCATCGAGGTGGTCGTCGGGCAGGGTGCCAAGCCCGGCGGTGGCGGCATGCTCCTCGGCCAGAAGATTTCCGACCGCGTTGCCGAGATGCGCACGCTCCCCAAGGGCATCGACCAGCGCTCGGCCTGCCGCCATCCGGACTGGACCGGACCTGACGATCTGGCGATCAAGATCCAGGAGCTGCGTGAGATCACCGACTGGGAGAAGCCGGTCTACGTCAAGATCGGGGCCGCGCGGCCCTACTACGACACGGCGTTGGCGGTGAAGGCAGGCGCCGACGTGGTCGTGCTCGACGGCATGCAAGGCGGCACGGCAGCCACGCAGGAAGTATTCATCGAGCACTGCGGCATTCCCACGCTGGCCGCCATTCGTCCCGCCGTCGAAGCGCTGCGTGAGCTCGGCATGCATCGCCAGGTGCGGCTGATCGTCTCGGGCGGCATCCGCAGCGGCGCCGACGTGGCCAAGGCGCTGGCGCTCGGCGCCGACGCGGTCTCCATCGGCACAGCCGCTCTGATCGCCCTTGGCGACAACCATCCGCGTTGGCAAGAGGAATACCGCAAGCTCGGTACGACAGCAGGCTGCTACGATGATTGGCACGAGGGGAGGGACCCCGCCGGCATCACCACACAAGACCCCGAGCTCACCCGCCGCCTGGACCCGGTGCTCGCTGGCAAACGGCTTGCCAACTTTCTGTCGGTGCTAACGCTCGAGTGCCAGACCATCGCCCGCGCCAACGGCAAGAGCCACGTGCGCAACCTGGAGCCTGAGGATCTGGTGGCGCTGACCGTCGAAGCCGCGGCGATGGCCGGAGTGCCGCTGGCAGGCACGGACTGGATTCCCGGGCGCGCGTGTTCCAAATAGCTCGGCATCCCCAGTCTTCCGGGGGGATCCTTGCGCTGGCTCAGGCGGATCACCTCGGTCATGCCGACCATTGGTTGGCCCACAATCTTCACGGCCCGGCAGCACGAGCATGTCGTTCTCGGAGTGCGCCACGAATAAAACCAACGCCGCACGCCTATGGTGGTCGGATCACGGCCCACCATGATCCTCGAGATCATCGGGGCTTTCGGCCCGATGGCTCGTCGCGGACAGGTGGCACATGTCGACCCCCGCCGCAATTGCCCCCCTGCCACTCCATCAGTGCTAAGGCGCCCAGTTGATCGACACGATCGCCGACGATGGCTACAAAAAGTGCAGCCAAAGCCTCCTTTCCCATGTATTCGGGTTTTTTCTGATCATGAGTCCACGGCTTCCCGGCAACCAGCGCCGGCATGACACGCGGGAGCTCCAGATGGCATCACTTGGGACGTACGCCAAGGAGAAGGGCGTCAAGTATTTCCTGATCGCCTTCGTCGATCTGTTCGGCACCATGCGGGCCAAGATCGTGCCGGCCACTGCCATCGACGTGATCGCCAAGTCGGGGGCGGGCTTTGCCGGTTTCGCCACCTGGCTCGACCTGACGCCCGCGCATCCCGATATGTTGGTAGTGCCGGAGTTGAACACGGCCATCCAACTTCCTTGGAAGCCGGAGGTCGCCTGGGTCACCGGCGACCTCATCATGGACGGCAAGCCGCTCATGCAGAGCCCCCGGCAGGTCCTCAAGGGCGTGATCCAATCCGCCGCCACGGACGGCTACGAGATGAGGACAGGCGTGGAGTGCGAGTATTTCCTGATCCAGCCGGACGGCTCGGCGATCTCCGATGGCGCCGATATCCAAGCCAAGCCCTGCTATGACCAGCAGGCCCTGATGCGCCGCTACGAAGTGATCAAGGAGATCTGCGACTCGATGATCGCGCTGGACTGGAACCCTTACCAGAACGATCACGAGGACGCCAACGGCCAGTTCGAGATGAACTGGGAGTATGACACCTGCCTACGCACCGCCGACAAGCACGCCTTCTTCAAATTCATGGTCAAGTCGATTGCCGAGAAGCACGGGTTACGGGCGACCTTCATGCCCAAGCCCTTCCTCAACCTCACCGGCAACGGTTGCCACGCCCATGTGTCGCTGTGGAACACCGCCGGCAAGAATGTCTTCGAGGATGCGCACGGAGAGATGGGGCTATCCAAGGAGGCCTACCACTTCATCGGTGGCGTGCTGCACTCAGCCGACGCGCTCACTGCCATCACCAACCCCACGGTCAATTCGTACAAGCGCATCAACGCGCCGCGCACGACGTCCGGCGCCACCTGGTCGCCAAATACGGTGACGTACGGCGGCAACAACCGCACGCACATGATCCGCATCCCCGATGCGGGTCGTTTTGAGCTGCGCCTCGCCGATGGCGCCGCCAATCCTTACTTGCTGCAGGCGGCGCTGCTGACGGTCGGGCTTGACGGCCTCAAGGCCAAGCGCGATCCGGGCAGGCGGATCGACCTCGACATGTACGCCGAGGGCCACACCGTGACCGATGCCAAACGCCTTCCCCTCAATCTGCTCGATGCGCTGCGGGCGCTAGAGCAATCGAGCGTGCTCAAGAAGGGCCTGGGCGAAGAAGTCATTGCCTCCTACATCAAGCTGCGCCAGGCCGAATGGAACGAGTACGCTGGCCATCTGACCGAGTGGGAACGGCGCACCACGCTGGATTGCTAGCATGGGCCGCGCAAGGCTTGCAGTGGGGCAGGAGGATGAGTGCCGCGGAGCGGCACGGCCCCATCGGTTGAGCGACTGTGTGCACGTGAGCTGCGCGCCAGGACACTGAAACTTGCCCTTGCGACCGTGCGGTGCCCTGCTCGGCGCAATTTCTGCCCCTGCCGCATTTTGCATGCAACGCACTAGCTCGGCGAACCGATCACGGGACATCTGCCCTAACGAGCGGCGGCGGCATCAAAGCCACCCATCAGCAAGCGAAACGCATGCGTTGCATCGCCCACGACGCTAACAGAGGCCGGCTGGCCGACACGAGAGCGCGAGGGTCCCCCGGCACGTCACTGCTCCTGGACAGCGTCACGCAGGGCTACGGAGGACAATCGCGGTCGCCGGACGCACGCTCGACATCGGGGATGCGAACGGGTCGCCCTCGGTCCGTTTCCTTGCGGCAACACCATGCTTTTGCCGTCGTTGCGCGGGAGTTCATGATGGTCCATCGATGGCGCTTGACAGTGCGTCCTTCAGCGCACGCTTCATGATTTTGCCGTTGGCGTTGCGCGGAAGGGGATCGCTGCGGAAGCTGAAGGTGTCGGGCACCTTGTAGTCTGCAAGCAAGCCGGCGCAGTGGCGTGCCAACTCCTCGCTCGTTGCACGATCATGCTTGCGGTAGATCACCGCATGCGGGCGCTCACCCAGTACCGGGCAGGGCCTGGCAATGACCGCAGCCTCGATCACGTCGGGGTGCGCCATAAGGGTGTTTTCCACTTCGATGCTGTAAATCTTGTAGCCGCCGCGGTTGATCATATCCTTCTTGCGATCGAACACGCGGACAAATCCCTCGCGATCGATCGAGCCAACGTCGCCGGAACGCCAGAAGCCCGCGACAAAGCTTTCAGCCGTTGCCGCGGGATCATCCCAGTAGCCCCGGACAACCATCGGACCGCGCAACCACAACTCGCCTTCCATCCCGCTGGGCACCTCCCGTCCGTCGTCGTCCATGACCAGCACCTCGCCGCAAGGAACGGCAAGACCGACACTGTCGAGACGCCGCGCCGTCTCGCCCGTCGGCATCAGCGTCGCGGGCGAAGTCGTCTCGGTTGCGCCGTATGCATTCATCAACTGCAGGTGCGGTAACTTTTCCGCCAGCCGCTCTATGGTGGCAGTCGCCATCGGTGCGCCCCCAAATCCACCTATGCGCCACGCTGACAGATCGGCCCGTTCGAAACGCGGTTCCAACAGACACAGGTTGTACATGGCCGGCACCAGCAGCGCATGCGTCATCCGCTCGCGCTCCGCCAGCTCCAGAAACTTGGCCGCCTTGAACTCGCGCATGATGATCAGCGTGCCCGCCACCCGCACGATCGCGGCGATCAGCGCGACCACACCGGTTACATGGCTCATCGGCACCGCAACGACGGACCGATCGCGCGCGGTCAAGCCCATGCAGCACTGATAGTGCATGGCCGAGTGGCAGATGCCCAAATGCGTAAGCATTGCCCCCTTCGGGCGCCCGGTCGTGCCCGAGGTGTAGAGGATGATTGCCGTATCCTCCTCATCGATCTTGGCCGCAGTCGGCGCGGCCGTGCTGAGCCCCGGTCGATGCAGGCCGCCGCACATGCCGGTCATCATGCCGCTCATCATGTCTCGCGCCAGCGTGTCACGCGCCAGCGCGATGCGGTGCTGCAATCGCGCCGTCGCAGACGGAGCGGGGAGGCGCTCAGATAGGTCCACATCATGGATCAGAACTTTGGCCCCGCAATGGTCAAGCATGTAGGCAAGACCGGCGGCTTGCTCGCGAATGCTGATCGGTACGGCGATAGCTCCCAACCTGAGTACGGCGAACAGGAGGGCGGGAAATGCGCTGCCGTTGCCGAGCAGGAGCGCAACGCGATCACCGCATGCGACACCCAGCTCTGCCAGGGCTGCCGCCCACCCATTGACGATCTCATCGAAGCTTCGGTAGCTGAGGCGCTCTTCTCCGCAGACGACGGCTTCCCCGTCGGGATTGGTCGCCACGGCTTCGGCAAGAAGTGCATGCGTGCTCGTTGGCCGAACCGCAAAACAGCGCACGACACGGTCATCGAAGTGCCGCTCCGTGCGCACCGCGGGCACGACCCCAAGCCACCCCGACAACGGCTGCAACGAAGGACCGGTCGCGCCTTTCATCAAATCACTCTCCTCTGGGAATTGACTTCCGGCAGTGCCTCGCCGACAGTCGCTCCCAATCATAACAAATAGCGCACAAAAGGAGGAAAACTATGCGGCGTCTTGCGCTCGGCCTCTTTGCCTCTGCCTTACTGGTCGGCGGACCAGCCACGGCTCAGAATGCCATCAAGGTTGGCGTGCCCATGCCCCTCTCGGGTCCTGCCGCTCTCTATGGCGAACCCGCGGTGAAGGGCATGCGCATGTTCGTCGAGGAGACTAACGCTCAAGGTGGCGTCCTCGGCAAGAAGATCGAGCTCGTGGTGCGCGACAGCAAGGCATCGGCAGACGAGGCCGTCCGCATGTCGCGCGAGATGATCCTCAAGGAGGACGTACAGTTCCTAGTCGGCACGCTGACCTCCGCTGAAGGCCCCGCCGTATCGACAATCGCCAAGGAAAACAAGATCATCCTGATCGCGCCGATTCCCAAGACCGATCAGCTGACCGCCGAGAAGAACCTGCATCCTTACGTGTTCCGAACCGCGGCGAATACGACCATGGAAGGCCGGTCAGTGGCGGAAATCATCGCGACTTGGAAAGACGTGAAGAAAGTCGCCACGATCGCCCATGACTACGCCTACGGACAAGATGTAGCCAAGGCCTTCGTAGACCACATCAAGAGGCTGCGCCCCGACGTGGAGATCGTGGACCAGCAGTGGCCGAAGCTGGGCGAGGCCGACTACACGCCGTTCATCAACGCACAGATGGCCAAGAAGCCCGACGCGGTCTTCTCCGCCATGTGGGGCGGCCACTTTGTGACATGGGCCAAGCAGGCAAAGCCGCTGGGTTTCTTTGATCTCGTTCACAACCGCGTCGTTAACGGCGGCGAGGGCGGTTCCGTCGAGGCTACGCGTGCGCTCGGACCCGATTATCCGTTCGGCATCTGGGCCAACACCTACGATCTTGCGTCCTACGCTGGTCAATCGGAAGCCCACAAGCAGTACATCGAGAGGCTCAAGGCCTTTACCAACGAGGATCCGCCTTCGACATGGCCAGTGACCACCTACGTCGCCATGCAGTTTCTCGTCGAGGGCATCAAGAAGGCTGGATCGGTCGATAGCGACAAGGTAGCAAAGGCGCTGCTCGATCTGACGATCGATACACCGATCGGCAAGCAGACCCTGCGTGCGTTGGACCATCAGGCCGATCGCGGGCAGTTCTACGGCAAGATGGTGAAGGGCGCAGACGGAAACGCGATCATGACCGAGGTGACGTACGTCGATCCTAGGCCGTTCATGTGACATCTCGCGCGATCTCATCGTGCGCCGCTCGTCGTCCGGGTGGCGCATTTTTGCGCACTCCGGCGTTGGAGGCTCGCCATTGAGTTGTCGGATGCGAGCCATGCCCCAGGATGCGTGGCATGTCTGAGTTGCTCGATCCCTTCTTCCTGCTCGGTCAGCTGCGTTCGGGCCTCACCACGGCCATGTTCTTGTTTCTCATCGCCTCCGGCTTGTCGCTGATTTTCGGTGTTCTGAAGATCATCAATTTTGCGCACGG
>Ga0306920_100002907_pt1 | contig 21665 bp, 18 predicted proteins | sample flu12Cox44000170_FD_204666 | JGI IMG/M metagenome (GOLD analysis project Ga0306920, IMG submission 204666) | Lab enrichment of tropical soil microbial communities from Luquillo Experimental Forest, Puerto Rico - flux4day.12C.oxic.44.000.170 (v2)... | ecosystem: Environmental > Terrestrial >...
AATGCGCGATTACGGCAGGGGCCCAGATGACCGACTATGCCAGTCACGGGCTCACCTCATCGAGTGACTTCGGGGGTGCTTGTGCGATACTTCAGGGCTTTTCCTGTGCGTTCCCAGGAATCAACCCAAATGCGCCGCCTCTTCCTTTCCTCAATTCGATCGGGCGCTCGGTCTACAACGGCTTGCAAACCAAATTGACCGGGAACCTCCCACGCCCATTCGTGGGAGTGCACAATCTCAACTTTCAAATCTCGTACGCCCTTTCCCGTTTCGAGAATACGGGAGGAACATTCGGCAGTGGCGCATCTTCCGCCTCCGCCTCCGACCAGGATTCGGGCACCAACGCACTCGACAATGCTAATCCCAGCCGCTATTTCGGCCCTTCGGTTCTCGATCGCACTAACCAGATTTCTTTCGGTGGATACGCCGACTTACCCCTTGGATTCCAACTCGGGATCATGGGCCATTTCTGGAGCCCGCTCTCAACCTCCCTAGTGGTTCCCAATTCCAATTTAGGGCCAGGAGAAATCTTTCGCACCGACTTCACTGGTGATGGCACGGTTGGAGATCCGCTCCCCGGGACTCACGTGGGTAGTTTTGGTCACGGCATCGATGCGTCGAACATCAACGCCGTGATCAGCAATTACAACAACACTTATGCCAACCAGCCCACGCCGGCCGGTCAGGTCCTTATCCAAAACGGCTTGTTTACGCTAACGCAATTGAAGCAATTGAACGCTGTAACGCCACTTGTGCCGCCGGCACCTAGCGGACAAGTCAATCTGTCCTGGCTACGCGCCCTTGATCTGAAAGCCAGTTGGTCTTATACGTTTCGCGAGAAACTGGCTATCCAACCGAGTGTAGGGTTCTACAATCTATTCAATTTCGCGAACTTTGATCTGCCCGGGAATATGATGAATGGACTACTCACGGGCGCTGTGGGGCAAATCAACGGAACTACATACAGCGGTCACAATATTAATCGTGTGGGTGTCGGGACCGGCGTCTACTCTCTGGGCGCGCCGCGTCAAATCGAATTCGGATTGCGGCTCACGTTTTAGTAAGAGCAACGGAGGTAAGCCTTATTTAATCCGAACTACAAACGCCTCTTGTCGCGCCTCGGCAGATCGAATTCGGGCTGCGGCTTGAGACTCCAAACGGAAGGTTGCTAAGGTTGCTATTTGAGGGGTATGGCGAAAAGCTAAGTGATTGAGGCACGGCATCTTAGCTTAGATTTTTCCTCGTTCGCAACGAGGAGGCCGGGGGTTCGAATCCCCTCTCGTCCACCAGATTCTAAAAGACTTATCCCACTTTTCTAAACTGCACGAGTTGCCCAAGTTGCCCAAGATTGGTCCCTGGTAGCTCGAATCCGAGACCAATCCTTTCCGCCCATTCCAGGCGGAATTCGCGCTTCTGGAGTAGTTTCAGGTACCGCTCGCTCACGTGGCCTTGCGCGTGTCCGGACCAGAAGTTCTGTAGGAACTCCGGGCATCCTGACGTTTTAAGGTGCGTAATTCGGAATCGACGGAAGATGTTAAACCCGCCGTATTCGTGTGCCATGTAGTTGAGAGTCGGGTGCAGACTGTCTTGCAGCGTGTTTGCTTGGAGGAGTTGGCGGCCCGGAGAAGTCCGGAATAGCAATCCTGACGTCCGATCCCCAACATATTGTTTGAGCATTCTTGCTAGCAGCGTACACAGGTCGATGTCGCGTTCGCCGTTTCTCGTCTTAAGGTGCTGTTGGATTTCTCCGCGCTTGGCCTTCTGGCGGATGTAAAGCGTGCGGAAGTCTTCGGAGATGTGCTTTCCGACTTCCAGTCCCAGCGCCTCCCCCGCGCGCATGGGACCACACCCGGCGAGTAACGCATAGAGTACCCGGTACTGACCGAGCGCGTAGAGCAGGATGTCCGAAATACCGGCACAGTCCGACGTGGGCTGTTTTTGTTTGTCAATCGACGGGGCGTCGATGAATTCCTCGTTCCACTTTCGAGGAAACCTTTCTTCCCCATCCTCATCAAGCGCGGAGGCGACTACGGCTTTCACGATGTTGGAGTAGTCGCGGATGGAGGCCGCTGATAGCGAAATGGCCATACTGTCCACCAGGGTTTTCAGGGCGAGGTTGTTCACGTCCGCAAGGTATAACTCCCCAAGGGACGGGTACAGCCATTTGTCTAGGGCATATCGGCGGTTGTCGACCGTGGTCTGTTCAACGGGATCACGTTTGCGGTTGGCGAGAGACTTCAGCCAGAGTTCCGCTTGGTCCTTGAAGGTGACCGTGCTGGTTGATTCAATAAAGCGCTGAGCGGAGTTGATGCCGAGCCGTTCGATTTCCTCCATGCATTTGCGCTCCGCAATAGAGCGGGTACGGCAGATGCCGAGGGGAATCACAAGACGGCGTGGAGTCGCTCCTGGAACGTCTTTCCAGAACCGACCGTAGGCGGGCGCATTCTCGTCCCACCTCTCCGATTTGCTTCTTCCCTTTTGGAACACGTTTCCTGCTTGGTAGGTCCGCCTCGCCAAAGATGGTCCTCTCCGGCGCTGCGCTGCAACCAACGCGGAGTCTACCACAGTGGAACAAGGAGCGAGTTTGGACGCGGTTACCACTTGAGGAATCGAGATTGCGCACCACCGCGTCGTACGTGCCTTTCCAGCTCAACGCGGCTCACCACAAAAAAGTTCGTCTTCTTTCTTCCTGTGGCCGGTTCGTGTGAACCCGCATGCGGGAAGGCATGCGGATCTCCAGCTGGCAAATCGGAGTGCATCGGGAGCTCTCGTGCTGCGGTCGCGTCCCCTTCGATAGTGTGCAAATGTAAGGCGCGTACTATTGGAGTTGAGTCGTGTCGTCGCTCGGATGCCCGGTTCTCACGCATACCGAATTGGAGGCGGCGGTGCATGGGGTCTTACTTCAATTCCAGTTGGAAAGACTCTCCTTTAGCGGTTGGTTCGGAAGTTTGTGCCTGCTGGCCTGAAAGCCAAGACTGGAATTCCTTGTCCTTGTTGCAGACTAGTTTCAGGGCTTCGATTACGACATAGGAAGGTGAGCAATCAAGAAACTCAGCGTATTTTGTGAGTTTCAGTCTTGCCTCATCATCGAGCCGAAGCTGAACGACTGTGGTTCTCGGTTGTTTGGGTGGTGCTTTCAGTACTGACATTGGAATGTCCTCCTCTCTGTATTCAGAATCCCTTCTTCTTCGCATTCAGGTTTGCTTGCTTCTCTGTATGCACGCGGGCAGAACACATTCACCGTTCTCGGTGACGGCCGGGAGCGACCCCAAAGACCTTTGGGCAGCGGAACGCTGTTCAAGGGGGGGTCGCTCCCGGCCGTAGTGTGTTTTGCCCGCGTGCACTCTTTCTGCCCTCTGCCTCCGCATCTTGTTAGTTCTCTTCGGCCTTCTGGGTTTCCGCTCCGAAAACGCGTCCGAAACCAGTACGGAAAGTCGACTCCCCAACGCCCTTCACCTGCGCTTCCGTTTTCCGACTCGTCCGAGACGGCAGGTTCGGTTCGAAAAGAGCCGCCTGGCCGTCGATTAGTTCGGTGCGGAATGGCACCTCGCGCTTCGGAGCGAGCTCGCGAAAACGCTTCATTACAACATCGCAAGTGTTCTGCCCCTTCATCCACGGCTGGAAAAGAACTTCAATGCGTGCGTCCGTAAATCGCTTTCTCGCCTTTTCGAGCGATTCAATTTCCTCCATGCTCAGGCAGGCATACTGCTTTGTCTCCCACAGATAGCGGCTGTGAAAATAGCGTAAGCCTTCCACGCCGGGATCGGGGTTCAGCACTCGTGGAGCCATTGCCTGAACCATGTTCCGGGCCGCCTGAAAGTGCGTCGGCCGCGTCGCGATGTACACAAAATCCATCTGCGGCACAGCCGAAAACAGGCAGCTATAGGCAAGGAGATGAGTCTCGAAACTGGCGAGGCTCAGCAGCCCGGGATCCACAAAACTGAAGGTAACCACAGGGGAGGAAGAGGAGGAATCAGGAACGAAAAACATCGGAAACTTGTCGACGAAATAGCGATCGGTAGTCTTCTCCCGTATTGCTCCGGCGTAGCGTTTGGCGGGCAGCGCTTCCCTGCTGATGCCCAATTCTTTGCAGAAATATTCAACCTTTTCGGGCTCGGTTTCGAGATATCGGTAATCGAGGTGGGCCAGCACGAAATCCAGTGTTGCCAGCTTCGTGCGAATGTGCTCGACCGAATGCTCGCGCCGATTGCGGAGGTGTTCGCGCCTAATCGCGCGGTACACGATCCGCGAAAACACATGGTAGACGCGTCCATTTCGCAGCAGTAGACGAGCCGTCGCGTGGCCCTTCCCAAGGACCTTTTGGGTGAACGCCATGCTCTTTTCACCGCTTTTGGCTCCCGTGAAGCCAAGGTATTGGCGGGTGGAGAAATAGCCGGAATGTGTGGCTACGAGATACAAGAAGCGGGCCTCGTCCTCGGTGTAGCCAAGCCAGCAGAGGTTCTCGATACTGGATTCGGGGAATTGCATGGCTACAGGCTCAGAATCGCGGTCATGATTTCCCGGTCGTCTCGCACACGGCGAAGGCCTGCGACATCTTCGGACCGAGCATAGATTTGGAAACCGGCACGCGCTTTTTCGGCAAGATGCCCAGCATGGTAGTGGTCCGTTGCCAGTTCCAGGTCCACGCGAGCGACTTCCATTTCCTGGTTCGTGTACTCGATACGCAGATCCGGCAAGCTGACCTTGCCATTGACCACAGGAAGGTGCAGCTGTTGCGCGAAGGCGTGCTTGAGGTGGAAGGCCTCGTTTCTATCCTGTGCCTGAGCGTGCCCCAGCTTTCGATAGAGCTCTTCCTTCAGCTCGTAATCGAGTTGAACGCGGACGATCTTGCCACCCCGGTCTTCGATCCTGTCAGCCACCTTGTGGTACAAGCGATAAAGATCGGCATCGTGACCTGCTTCCTTAGGCTTCACAAGTCCGGAGTAAATAGCCTGGCTTTCCGGTACGAAACGCTGTCGTCGAACCAAGCGTTCCCCTTGCCTGGTGAGGGTGAGAACCTGCCGTGATTCCTTCTTCAGAACGCTTGTTTCCCGTCGTTCGACAAGCCCTTGGTGGAGGAGGCTGCGAAGATCGTTCTCCATCCGCGAGCGGTCGCCGGAATAGGCCAATTTGGCGAGATCCTCGACAGCAACCACTCGGAACTTGGCCACTTCCGTAAGGGTATGAATGTCCGACTGGCGGAGCGAATAGCCTCTGTCAGGTTCCCTATAATTCGAGCGGTCACGCTCGGCGAGGAGGGCAGCCTGCTTGGTTTCCCGGGGGAGGGGTGAGCGTCCAGCCATTGGATGCTCGCGGCTCTGGGCAGCGACCTGATCGCCAATGGATTCGGCTTCGCGTAGCCTTTCCAGTTTGGATCTGACGGCGGCGCCAGACTGTGAACCGCTGCCTCTTCCTTGGCTTGATGCCCCGCCAGGTCGGTAGCGTTCGGATTCACACTGGGGATCGCGAAAGTCATCAATATCGAATCCATCGAAACCTCGGGACATGGGTATCACTCCGGGGGTTAGGTTTGTGGGTCCCCTGCTAAGTGGGCAGTCTTTGGGGCATCCAAAAGAAAATCCCCCCATCTATTAAGAGGCCCTATTTTCGAAAAACCTCAACGGGCTCCTCACAGAAAACGAACTGACTCGGGTCAGGGACAAAGAGGGTCCGTCCCACTCAGGAAGTGTCCGATCCGACAAGGCCAATAGCGCGGTCTGGCTCGAGGGTCCGGCAGGTAAAACAAACCGCCACAGAGACGTAACCCCAGCCCGTGGCCTGAACCGCGGTAGGTGCTCCAACGAACCTCCTCAGGCCAGTCATGGCTTCGTGAATCTGGCAGCCACCAGTCCGCGAAGCAGTTCGGACGGGCGAACCACCAGAATCGCCTGTCCGTAATGCCCGTTGATACGGTCTTGCATTGGTATTGGGCACTCTTGGGGAATTCGAAGACTACTTCCTACATATATTCAGAGGCCCGAAAAACGAAAAAGGTAAGCAATTAGAGACTTAAATTAAGGCCAGCAGGCATTTTGCGAATCCGTGATGCGGAGATTGTGCGTCAAAGAACTACGGCGGCTATATCTTCAATGGCCTTCGACAGCACCGAGGTCCCGAGATTTTGGCGTACAGCTTCTTCCAGCACCTCATCCCTACCGGCAAGAAGCCCTGCAACGCTCGGTCTCACCTCGACATTTGGCACAATACCAATGCGCTGGGTCGGTTTCTTGTCCGGGTAGAACACTCGGATACCACTGATCATGCCTCGCGGTCCGCCGGGCAGCGCAAATGATGACACGTTGACGTCGGCCCCGGCCGTTGGACTACCCACAACAATCGCTCGATGCGCAGCCCGAAACCCCGAGTTTCTCCACCCCCTCCGATGAGCGGGGACGCAATGCGGAGGGCGTGACCGGATGGCGGACGGGTGCGTAATTCAACCTGCGCTATTGCGGCGGCCTTGGCCCGAACCCGCGATTTCGATTCATCAACAACGCGCGAATCGATCCTTTTCGTTCGGCGATGCCAATTTTGGTTGCGTCGTCGTTAACGGCGCGGCATGTAGTTAATTCGGCGAGTCCTCCACCAGGTTGTAGTCGCAGACGCATCGCCGGTCTAAGCCCTAACTTTAAACGAAGGCCTGAATGTGCCGACTGCGTGGTCGGATGACAGTCGGAGCATCATTTTTTGGTCCCGACAACACGGCAGGAGTGGCATTTTTAGACAGTCTCTAACCAAGAAGACGGCCGATCCGCTTGTGACCGGTTCTGAAAGCTTGCAAGTTCCACGACTTGGCCCCGATAGAAAATCGGTTCTCTACCTCCAATTGCCGCGGAACTTTGACCCGTCCCCGTCGGTGCAGATCATGCGAGTACCCATCGATGGTGGACCGGCACAATCTGTGTTAACGGCCAAGGGGATGGATACGCATCGCTGCGCCCCGCTCGCCAACTTATGTGCCATCGGAGAAAGAAGCGACGATCAAAAACAACTGATAATTACAGCTTTAGATCTGCTCAAGGGACGCGGTCGCGAACTCACCCGATTTGACACAAATGATGGGAACGGATTCCACCCTTGGGATATTTCTCCGGACGGCCAGCGTATTGCCATGCTTTACCCGTTATCCGGGCGGATTGTCATTATTCCGATCAGCGGAAACGGGCAGAGGCAGGAGTTCACCATAAGAAATTGGCGCCGTTTGGGCAGTTTCGATTGGGCCGCCGACGGTAAAGGCTTTTTTACCTCGTCGATTACCACCAGCGGCGCCGTTCTGCTGCACGTGGATCTACGTGGCGATACTCGCCTACTTTGGGAAGCCAAAGGACGCACCTCAGCCTGGGCCGTACCATCACCTGACGGCCGTCATCTGGTTATTTCGCCATTCGTGATCAGCAGCAATATTTGGGAGATCGAAGATTTCTAATCTCTGCGAAAAATCTCTCCCAGTCAGAAGGGCGCAGTGTGCCCTGTGTTCAGCCCTTATGCTGCGACCTCAATCTGGAATTGCGTCCGGGGACTGCTATGTACAAGTCCGGCCCCCGGCACCACCATAGCAGCCGCAGGTTCTAGTCCTCCAAGCCAATCCCAAACGCCGGTAGCAACATACGTGGTAAGCATTGGCCTTAGAGTGATTCGTCCCACGTGTTTCGCAATCTCGTCGCGCGCGATCCGGGGCTCACCTTCCCACGGGACGTTTAAGCTCCCGAGGCGGTGTTCGATAAAGCGTATCGCGCACCTGCACTCTGATGGTATGAGGGTCAAACGCCTTGAGACGCTCGCTGACGGTGGTGAGCTGTCTCTCGAGTCTGGAAATTTCTGTCGTGATTGCCGGCGAATACCCGTCGCTGAGTCCGCGGAGTTGGTTCGCAATACTGTGCTCCAGTTCCGCGGCTTGGCGACGCAGCACGCAGCACTCTTTCCTGCAGTCCCGCGAGGAGCTGGCGCTCGAGATCCAGTCAGCGAACCAACAAACCATTCGAACAAACCTTGTCACCCCTCTGCTCATGCATGGAGCAACCGTAACGCGAATCCTCACGCTTGCGGCATCGGCCGGAAGCAATCGTGATGCTGCCTCCGCACTGGGAGCACACAAGCAATCCGGTGAAGAGATAGGGGGACGCAGCGGCGCGCCTGCGGCGCTTCCCTCTCCTGACACCGTAGAGATCCTGTACAAGCTTTAGTCGCTCTTGGACAAGATCCCAAAACTCGTCTGAACAATGCGCTGCTCCGGGATATCCGCCCTGCGCCATTCATTCTGGGGCCGCCGCTGATAGATTCGTGTGCCCGTGTAAGCCTCGAAGGGCCAGCTGCTCGACGCCCCGAAAAGTGCGCTTCGCCAAGTCTTTTAAATGTAGCGAATCGAAGCGCCGCACGGTTGTCCGTATCTCCGGAGATCGGCCCATCAGCGTAGATGTGCTCGTTTCAGAAATCGCAGACCGTTCCGGCTCGCGTATTCGCGGCATTTCCGGATCTGCTGGTCAGTGGAAGGAGGGTTTTGCTTTTCGGAGCTAAACCTGGTGTAGATTGCGCAGCAGGATCAACCCTTCATCGGCTCGGATCGGTGGAAACGCGTGTGCACTTAGCGGAAGTTGCTGATCAGTACGACATCGCTGCTGAAATTTCCTCGCGTCACCAACAGCCGTTTGCCGTCAGGCGACCAATTGAAATTGAAAATACGTTCCGAAGCAAAGTGCGTCAGCTGCTTCGGCACTCCCCCAGCAAGCGGCTGCTCCCATACGTTCGTCGCTTGATCCCGAGTCTCCAAATAGTCCAGGCCTGTTCCATCGGGAGACCACCGCACCAGTCCCGCCAGTCCCTTAATCAGTCTTACGGGAGCGCCTCCCGTGACGGGAATCACGGCGAGGCGCGTAGTAGGCTCGGCTATGCCCTCGTCAAAGGAGTACGCCAGAAGTCTGCCGTCTCGCGATATGCTCACTCGCCCGAAGCTCCCGTCACCCAGGGGCTTGGCAATGTCTACCGGAGTTCCGCCCTCGACCGGCACCCGCGAGATCTTCCGCGGCTGCTCCAGGTTCAAGTAATAAACAAATGCGCCGTCGGGCGAGCAGGAGGGCCCTCTCCCCAAAGTGCCTCTGACCAATTCAACGGGGTTAGATCCGTCCGTGTCCACGCGTACCAGCGTATCGGTTGCGGCCTGATTTGAGAGAAACACCACGAAGCGTCCGCATGCCGTGATTGCCGCGACGTTGTGTGCGCTGCTGAACGGCGCCCGCTGGCTGCCGTCGGAATTCATGATCCAAGGTTCCGCCTCTGCGCTGACCGACAAGAGCTTTCCATCAGTGGATCCGGCGACCTCAATCATTGCCAGATTGCCCGAGGTAATCTGCTTTGTGCTAGATAGGTCCGACGTTGGGGCCATCCAAATATTGGAAATTTGCGTGGTTGCTCTCGAGGCCACTGTTTTTCCGTTCCGCGTCATATCTGTTTCCTTAGCGTAGTCAAACAGATCGTTGGTGAGCCGCCGCGGTTCTCCGTGCGGAAAAGGCAGTGCCCACAGCTGACCCCGGCCGGTGTGGTCTTCCAACTCGACGACCAGCGCATCGCCTTCCGGCTGCCACAGTGGCCGCCCAACGTGCCAGGGGCTGACATAAAACTCGCGTGCGCTGCCGTCTGCAACCGACACCATCTCTAGCACTCCCGGCCTTTGCTTGCGGCGTAAAGGCACACAAATAGTCCGGCCATCGGGTGACCACGTGGCTCCGGCTGCAGCACGATCGTCCGAAGAACTGTCCTTCATCGTCGCAAGCAATCGCTCGTTGCTTCCATCAGCATTCGCAATGCGTACCTCGACGACTGTTCGTGATGGATCGCCACGCGTGAACACGAATTCGCGACCATCGGGGGAGAAGCTCACAGGCGTATCTACGTCTGTTAACAAACGCCGTGCAGGGCCACCGAGTGTGGGTATCATGTACAGATGATGGAGAAAAGGATCGTCTTTGTCGTTGCTGACGAAATAGAGGTAATTGCCATCCGGGGAAAAGGTCAGTCCCAGAATGTAATATGCGCCGGGACGTAGAATCTGTACTTCGGAGCGTGTCGCCACCTGCTGCAACCATACGCTAACCTCTTCTCCCCTCAACCGTTCATAGGCGACGTATCGGCCGTCGGGCGAAATGGCCACCTGTGCGACCTGTCCGTTATCGGTCAGCCTCGTGATCTTCATTTTCTGAAAGTCTGGAACTCGCCCACGGGAAACCCCAACTCCACGGTAACCCAAAGTGGCGAGGGCCACTGCCCCCCCGAACAGCAATAGGATGATGGCCTTCGAATTTCGCCTGAATGCACCAGGTCGCACGCTCGGTGCGTTTTCAGTCGCTGTTGCGGCGGCCGGCCGCTTCGCTCCATCGCCCAAAACCGGCGCGATGAACCGGTAGCCTCGCCGCGGCAGGGTCTCAATAAACCGAGGCTCGTCAGCCGAATCCTGTAACGCTTCGCGAAGACGCTTTACGGCTTTGTTCAAGCTGTGTTCGAAATCTACGAACGTGTCCGCAGGCCACAGCTTCGTGATCAACTCTTCCCGGGTCACGAGTTGCCCAGGCTGCTGGAGCAACGTGGTCAAGACAAGGAACGGTTGCTCCTGCAAGTCGACGGTGTCACCGTTTCTCTGTAACTCGCGCGTCCGCAAGTCTAGCTGGAATTCTCCGAAGGACACTTGCTCGGAAGGGTGATTCATGAACAGCGGCCTAGAAAACCGGGAGCAGGCGCGAGTTTAGCACTAATTTACACCAACCCAAACGACGACAAGTCTGGCAGTCTTGGCGCGACTCGACTCCATTGATTTCAGGCCAGTTACCGGATGTCGCCACCATTTCCCCTTTATGTCCCCTGCCTGCCATTGCATTTTGCAGCGACTAATTTCACGTTTCGCCAGACAAACTTCCAACATTGTTGGAGCGGATAGAACACCATGACATTCAAGAAATCGCGTTCCACAATTGCCGCAACGTGATGCGAACCGTGGCAGGCAATACCAGGAGGGAATAATGAAACTCAGGATATTTGCGTTCGTCGCAGCGGCGACACTGATCTTCGCATTAATGATCTTAATTCGAATCGACGCGCAGGAACAGAAGGGGCCTCAGGCCGAGCATCATAGATACAAATTCGCGGACGTCGGTACGTTCGGCGGGCCTGTGAATTACCTGACCAACGACAACACAGGAACGGGATCGGCGTCGGGGATCGTCAACGGTCGTGGAACGGTCGTAAGCGGGGCGGATACATCCGTTACCGATCCGAATTTCCCCAACGTTTGCCTGCTTTGTCTCGCAGATCCCCTCATTGTCCATGCGTTCGCTTGGCATGAGGGAGCCCTGACGGATTTGGGCGCGCTCCCCGGCGTGAACAGCAGCGTTGCGAATTGGATTAGTGCGAACGGATTGATCGTTGGAATCTCGGAAAACGGCCTGATCGATCCGCTTCTTGGAGTTCCGGAGGTCAAAGCCGTCCTCTGGAAAGATGGAGAGGTGATCGACCTCGGAACGCTGGAAGGAGGATTTGAGAGTGCTGCGTCTGCTGTCAATAGTCGAGGCCAAGTGGCTGGGACGTTTCTGAATACGGTCCCCGATCCATTCTCGCCTTTCGGCCAGGCAGGAACGGAGGCCCACGCGTTCCTCTGGGAGAGCGGAGTGATGAAGGACTTGGGCACTTTGGGCGGCCCCGAAACCGTGGCTTACTTTGTTAACGAGCGCGGCCAGGTGGTCGGGACCTCGTTCACCAGTCCAACGGCTAATCCGGCCTCAGGGCTTCCTACCCTCGACCCATTCCTGTGGGAGAACGGCAAAATGTTGGATCTTGGCACACTTGGGGGCACCTCCGGGACTCCCAACAGTCTCAACAACCGAGGTCAGGTTGTTGGCCTTTCTAACCTGGCGGGAGACCAGACGGCCCACCCCTTTCTTTGGACCAAGTCTGGAGGCATACGGGACATCGGCACCCTCGGAGGAATTTTTGGACAAGCGAACTGGATCAGCGAAGCCGGAGAGATTGTCGGCCTTGCGAGCGTCCCGGGCGATCAAGCATTTTTCGCGTTTCTTTGGAAAGAGGGTGTCTTGACCAATCTGGGTGCCGTGGATGGCGATGCATGCAGCAATGCGTGGAACATTAATTCACAGAGTCAAATTGTAGGTGTTTCCGCTAAGACTTGCGCGTTCGCGGCTGGCGACCGACATGCTTTTCTTTGGGAACACGGCCGCGTAACGGACCTGAACCTTTTTCTCCCTCCCGGAACTGCTCTGCAACAACTGACAGATGCTTACAACATTAATGATCGTGGAGAGATCGTTGGCTTGGGCGTGCCGCCTGGTTGTGACGATGAGTTTGCTTGCGGGCGTATTTTCGTGCTGATCCCGTGTGACGACGAAAGCGGCGACTCCGATGGCTGCCGCGATGCCGACTTGGCCACGAGCGCGGACAAAAACTCTGTGGCGTCCCACTCTAAAACAGCCGTAGCGACTCAGACTAATCTGACGCCGAGCGAGATGAAAGATCGAATTCGTGCACTGCTGTCCAATCGGAATCGCAGATTCCGATCCTTCCCACTGAAATAGCTCCAGGGACGAAGTGATGCAAACCGTGGCAGGCAACGCCAGGAGTAGAAAAAAAATGACACCCCGAATATTTACTTGCGTGACCGTGATGACGTTTTTCACCGTTCTGGCGATTCCTGTTCGATTGGACGCGCAGGAACAGAAGGAAGGAAAAGGACACCATCGATACAAACTCATAGACCTGGGTACCCTCGGTGGACCAGAGAGCTACGTCAATGCTGCGTTTTCATTAGGGGCTCCCAACCAAATAAACCGCCGGGGAGCGGTCGTGGGTGCCGCCGCGACATCTACTCCCGCTCCCCCGAACAAGCAAGTCTGCGGAGGGCCCGACGGATTAGTACAATTCGTATTCCACGCGTTTGCGTGGCAGGACGGCGTCCTAACAGACCTGGGTGCGCTGCCGGGCGTTGAATGCAGCGAAGCTGTCTCGATCAATGCGCACGGAGAGATTGCAGGTCGTTCTGGGAACGGTGTAATCGATCCGCTGGCAGGCGTGGAGGAGATTCGCGCTGTCCTTTGGAAAGATGGCGAGATTAAAGATCTCGGGACTCTTGGGGGAAATCACAGCATTGCCATCGCCATCAACAACCGTGACCAAGTAGTTGGAGTTAGTGTGAACACGATCCCCGATCCCTTCTCCTTGCTTTATTTCCTCGGTGCGAGTTTAACCAACGGAACGCAAACTCGCGCCTTTCTCTGGCACAAAGGGCATATGCGAGACCTGGGTACCTTGGGCGGACCTGATGCTCAAGCCTTCGGTTTGAATGAGCTCGGCCAGACAATTGGGATATCGTATATCAATTCGGCTCCGAATCCAGTCACTGGGCTTCCGCCGGCGGACCCGTTTCTTTGGACTGAGGACAGAGGCATGATCGACTTGGGAACTTTGGGAGGCGCATGGGGCGGAGCCGGCGCCCTCAACAACCGGGGTCAGGTCATAGGCAATTCGAGCCTTGCCGCAGACCCAGGAGCGTGCCTCAGTCCGTCGCAACCCCCGATCTTCATAAATCCCAACTGCCACCCCTTTGCCTGGGACAGTGGAACGCTCTTTGATCTGAACACTGACACTATTGGAGGAAATCCCATAACTGCGCAGGCAATCAACGATGCTGGAGAGATTGTGGGCAATGCCGCTTTTCCCAATGGAGCGACCTACGGGGACGCATATCTCTGGAAGGATCGTGTGATTACCAACCTCGGAACCTTGCCGGGTGACTGCTATAGCGAGGCGTTCGCTGTCAATGCCAGCGGCCAGACGGTGGGCCAGTCGTTCTCTTGTGATACTGGCATTGCACGCTCGGTTCTGTGGGAAGACGGCGTGGTAGTCGACCTGAACACGCTGATTCCCCATAGCTCTGATTTGCAATTGGATAACGCATTCGCCCTCAGCGACCGCGGAGAGATCGCCGGTTTCGGTCTGCCGTCCGGTTGCAGTTTGGACACTCAGTGCGGGCACGCCTTCCTGCTGATTCCATGTGACAGCGAACATGCTGACCTTGACGGCTGCGAGGATGAGAGTGATAGCACAACCAGCGTAACTCAAAGCAATTCAGCATCCGTCAACCAGATTTCAACAAAGGTGACTAGTGGTGAACTGACACCCGAAATGTTGGCCGCGATGCGTGTCCGATTCGCTCGTCGGCATCGTGGCTTCGGAACCTGGCCACGAAATTAATTTCAACGAAGGAACTCGAATCGCGCCGGCGAGAAGCAAAGGAGGCAATATGAAATTCAGAGCACTGACGTGCATTTTCGCGATGACATTATTCGCCGTTCTGACCATTCCATTTCAACTGGCGGCACAGGAACAGGAAGAAAAGAAAGAACAAAAGGCAAAGCATCATCATTACAAGCTCATCGACTTGGGCACTCACGGCGGACCTCAGAGCTTCGGCGATCCGGGCCACGGGGCAGCCAACATAAACAACCGGGGGACGGTGGTGGGCGTTGCTGACACGGATACGCCTGACCCCTACTACCCAAACTCCAATCCTCTGATCACCGCATCCGGGCCGGACCCGTTCGTCTATCATGTCTTTCTATGGAAAAATGGCTCGGTCACGGACCTAGGCTCGCTTCCGGGCAGTAACAGCAGCGCCGCTAGCTTCATCACTGAAAACGGCCTAGTGTCTGGGGAATCGTTGAACGGTGCTATCGATCCGTTGATGGGGTGGCCGGAAGAGAATGCAGTTCTTTGGAAGGGCGGCCAGATCATCAATCTTGGAACGCTTGGCGGCTATGAGAGCGGCGCGGGCCGGGTCAACAGTCACCAGCAGGTCGCCGGCTTCTCTGGGAATACTGTCCTTGATCCCAATTCCCTGTTCGGTATCGGAACACAAACACGCGCCTTTTTGTGGGACGAGAAACATGGGATGCAAGATATAGGAACGCTCGGAGGCCCCGATGCTGCTGCCCCGTTCATCTCTTTGGCCCGGTGAGGACGGCAAAATGAGTGATCTGGGCACCTTAGGCGGAAGTTTTGGAGCGGCAACCGCGATCAATGAGGCAGGTGAAGTAATCGGGGGAGCGAGAACTGCAGGGGATCAAGCGCTTCACGCTTTTATTTGGAAACATGGTGCGATGACAGACCTCGGAACTGTGGCCGGTAACGATTGCAGTGAAGCGTTTGGCATTAACTCAAAGGGTCAGGTTGTAGGTGCATCGTTGCCCTGTAGCGTGAGTGCGATCCCGCACGCATTTCTGTGGGAAGACGACGACATCATCGATCTAAACGTTTTTGCCCCTCCCGCTTCTGGTCTGGTTATTGGAGACACGGAACAAATCAATGATGGCGGAGAAATATTCGGCAGCGCCTCTCTGCCCAATGGCGACGTGCGTGCTGTGCTGCTGATCCCGTGCGACGAGAATCATCCTGGCGTCGAAGGCTGCGACTACAACGAAGTTGAAGTGACCACCGAGGCTCCAGTTCGGCCAGCGCCAACAGCCACGAGTTTAGCCAACTTGTCCGTGGTCGAAATTATGATGCGGTATCGTCCCTCGATGTCGAATCGCTATCTCATGTTTGGTGGCTTGCCGCTGAAATAACTCCGCTCTAGAGTCAAAATCTCGCAGCGGGACTGTAGGAGCTCGGCTGATAAACAGCCTGTTTTCATTAGTACATGTGGTACTGCGCGAACGGTGCAATCCGGGCTCCGGAAACGAACTGGCTAGTCGAGGCCGATCAACAAGAAAGCGGCTGATAACGAGAGACATCCTTCCCAGGCTGGATCACTCAATCAACGACGCGCGTTTAAAAAATTCGCCGACTGGTTGCCCAAGTTGCCCAATTAAGGAGTGTTTGTAAAAGGCTAAGTGGTTGCAGCACTGCGCCTTATTAGATTTATTTCCTCGTTCGCAACGAGGAGGCCGGGGGTTCGAATCCCCTCTCGTCCACCAACATCTTCTTCAAGCTCAACAACTTACCCAACCTTGCGAAATTCGATCAGTTGGGCGAGTTGGGCATTTCTCGGATTTTTGCGCTCTGGAAGCGAAAATCCCATGCCTGCTCTCTCTGCCCACCCTAATCTCCATTCGCGCTGCTTCAGAAGCTTTTTGTAAACCTCGGGCACGTGAGTTCTGGCGTGTGTCTGGCGAATTGTAATTTCGCTAGTGCAGGGGCATGCCACAATGTTACATCCCCGCGCTGTATAGCGTTCATTTCAAAGGCGCTCTTAATTCTGGCGAAGCACGAGAGATGCGGGTCCATGTCATGCCGCCGGCAGGTGCTGGTCAAGCTGGCCAGGATCGCCGCAGTTCGCCCACCGCGGGGATGGAGGTGCCGCGATCGGCGTGCAGGGTGAGCTGACCCGAAGGGAAGCAACAGGCAAAGCCGGGGCGAGGGCGATAACGGGCAACGGCTGCGACTGATTGGCACTCTACTATGCTGTTTTGCGGGTCTGCTTGTCTTCAAGGAACTTTTTATAGTCATCTTGGAGCGTCTTGCTTCTGGGAAATGCTTCGCCCAGACCGCGGTTCACTTCACACCAAGTCTCCAGAGTTTCTTTTGGGATCTTGAAATACCTAGCTTCAAGAAGATCAACCATCGCTCGTGACCAGAACTGGGCTATCAGCAATGAGCGCGGGTTTTGCCTTCCTAACTTTGCGAGCTGTTCCAATGCACTTAGTGCAGGTGCCGGATCCTTAGAGAATGCGGATTCATCCGAAATGTAGTTGTAACGAGATATGGCGAGGGCTTCCGTTATACGGGGACTGTCTGGAAATTTGGTCCAAAGACCATCAAGCTGTGTTTCAGCTTCTGAGACTTCGGTGATCGAGGACCGCGGACGGTCAGCCAACGCCAGCGCATACATGGAAGCGATACTTACGCTATCTGGAAAAGCCTCTTGAATTCGGCGGAGATACTTTACGAGTCTTGAGTAAAGGGTGATCGAGCGGATGTCCAAGTGTTGGGCCAGATGAACGAATGCCCTAGCTACTTTCCGTCGCAAATATAGCGTGTTGTAATGCGTGTTTGTGCACTTTGCTGCGATTCGGTGAGGTGAGAGTGTAGCTTTTCGCGTTCATGCTGCGTCTGAAGAAATCAAGGAGGCAGCGTGATCAAACTGCGGCACCAACAACCGAGTTTGTGGCACAAGGGGCTGTCGAAAGACATCGAGGATTTGTGGGAACCGTGGATGAGAGAAGTGGACCAACTGCTGGAAGACGCGGCTTTGGTGGAAGAGGTTTACCAAGCACAGGGAAAACGCCATCCCAAGAGTCAGACACGCGGGCGAACCCAGACACCGGCAGAAGTCGCGCTGCGGCTATTGATCCTGAAACATGTGCGGAACTGGAGCTACGACACGCTGGAGCGAGAAGTGCGTGCGAATCTCGTGTACCGTGCGTTCACGCGGATCGGAGACGAGAAAGTGCCGGATGCAAAGACACTGGCGCGACTGGGACAGGCCATTGGGCCGGAAGTGATTGGGAAGCTGCATGGACGATTGATGGAGTTGGCGCGAGAGCGAGGCGTGGTGCAAGGGCGGAAGATGAGGGTGGACACCACGGTAGTGGAGACGAATATCCACTATCCGACGGATAGCAGTCTGTTGGGAGATGGAGCACGGGTGCTGACGCGAACGATGAAAAAGGTCGAGAAGGCTACCGGCGGACTGAAGAAGCGCATTCGTGACCGCATGCGTAGTGTGAACAAGAAGGTGATGGCCATCGCACTGGCAGGGCGGCTGAAAGGACCGGAGGGCGAGGAACGGCGCGTGGAGCGCTATCGAGAACTGCTGAGTTTAACGCGGAAGATTTTGCATCAAGCGGGGGGAGTGTTGGAGGAAACGCAGAGACTTTCTCGTCGTCGGCAAGCGCGGCTGAAACCACTCCGGGAGATCTTGGAAACGATGACCGGGCGTGTGCGACAGGTGATACGACAAACCAAGGCGCGCGTGTTTCAAGGGATCACGCAGTATCCCAATAAGATCCTGAGCGTTTTCGAGCCGCACACGGAAATCATTCGTAAGGGCAAGACGAGCAAGCCCAATGAATTCGGCAACGTGGTTAAAGTGCAGGAGGCCGAGAACCAGATCATCACGCACTATGAAGTGTTCGCCGAGCGTCCCGAAGATTCCCAATTGCTGGTTCCCGCCGTCGAACAACACCAGCGTCAGTTCGGGCGGCCACCACGAATGGTTGCTGCTGACGCGGGCTTTTACAGTCAAAAGAATGAAAGAACCATCGAGGCGATGGGAGTGAGGCGCGTTGCGGTGCCGAGTCGGAGTACGAAAAGTAAAGAGCGGAAAAAGCTACAGCGAACGCGTTGGTTTCGATCGGGGCAGCGCTGGCGGACTGGATGCGAAGGCCGCATCAGCGTGTTGAAGCGACGTCATGGATTGAATCGTTGTCGTTATCGAGGTTTCGAAGGGATTCAGCGATGGGTCGGTCTTGGAGTTATCGCGGACAACCTCATTCAGATCGGTCGCTCTCTCGCAGTACAAAGGGCGTAAGGTTGGACCCAGCGCTCGGCCGTCAACGCAAACGCGTTGGTGGGAATCGAATATGCAAACAGATGTAGATGGTCTCTAGAGGCAGCCTGGCTTATTCAGAAGCGGCTATTTTGCGACGGAAAGTAGCTAGCGCCAAGGCCTCGGTCTCCGCCTTGGGTGGCGAAGAATCCAGGTCGGGCACTAGTGAATAGGCAGCGGCACGTATTACGTGCAATTCATCAAATTTGCAATGTAGCGAAAGTCCGAAATAATCAGCTCGCCAGTTAAGTGGGAGCGACTTTATAAGCTCTGGGTCAAAGTTTGCATCCGCTGGCCGTTCGTATGTTCTGTGCATGTGGTAGATCTGCCGAAGAGCCGCTCGTTCTCCTGGGGACCTGAAAGTTTGCTGTGCTCGCCAAGTACAAAGCGGAACCGAGCAAATTCTGAAGCCACGGCAGGCCAGATCCAGAATTCTTCAACAAATAATGATAGGTGCGTTTGGCAATTTCCGTCGCGTTTGGAAGGTCCTTTGGCAACCAGGATGTCGCGAGATTGCGCTTGCTCTCGTGGTCATAATTGTACACGTCTCGCTGGTCTTTGTTCTCTGCTTCCTGGCAGACCAAAAGTAAATTCTCCCTAGACCATTTTTGCATGAGCTTCAGGCACGATTCGTATGGTGCCTCGTTCATATCCGCTAAACTCTGAATTGCTAGAGGCTGGCCAACGATTGCAAGTTCGTAGAGAAGCACTCGTTCGAACTCTGGTGCGCTAAGTATTTGATTCTGTAGCTGACTATACTTGCTTTGTCTGACCTCGCGGGCCTTTTCGTCCAGGAGCTTAGGATCAAACGAATTAATAGCCTGTTCACGCCATCGAACGACGACGGAGGGCAGTCCCTCCGTGAAACTGACGACTCTATGTCGATCGGCGACGGAAAGCTGTGTGAACCAAGCAAAGTCGTTGTCGAGCCAACGAGCAATGTCATCCTTCGACTTGATTGGCTTTAAGTACATTTCCTCGCCACCATGCTGGGAGAGCAGACTTCTCAACATCGAAAAAGTGCCACTATTCTCGGTTGTGGGCGTCCATGAAAAACAGAAATAAACGTTGTCGGTTGTCTCAAAGTCTGTCGATAAGAAAGACTTGATTATATTGAGCCCCGCTGCCCTCGAGTCGCTTTCGCTTTTGCCGGACTCGGTTGGTGCGTTCAAGTTATCCAGAATGAAAACAAATTTTGCAGTTGGAAATGCGCCTCGGAGGAGGTTCAGTATCTGTCGGAACGTATCCTCCCGAAGTGGGGGAAGTTCGACACTGGCGTCAAGCTTCGACGCAGCTTCGGTGAGATAATCGAATATCGAGAGAACCGTATCAGCGAGCAATCCTAGACCGGAACCCTTGACCACCACACGCTCGATATTCGCCAGAAATCTTCTCAGATTCACCAAGGAGAATTGCTCGCTTGCGTTCTTGTAAGCAAGCCTGATTTGTTTCTTCACCCCTTTTCGCGTGTAAATTGTTTTTAGAAGGCGATCAAGGCAGCGTAGCAGGGGGTCGGGATCGGATGGCTGGACCGGGAGAAAACCGACCATTGTGTCCGCTTCTTTAGAATTCGAAAGTCGATTGCCGAATGCCTCAAGAAGTCTGGTTTTGCCGATTCCCGAATCGCCGTAAACAAGCATGGCTGCGCGGGGAGGATGGACCACTCTTAGTTGATCTTTGAGAAAAAGAAGCAGCTGCGGATTCCGGACGATGCCGATCAGCGTTCCGGGATGAAGCCAATCACTGTTCCATTTTGATCCCGATCAGGATTCCGTTGTGATGGCGATCATCAGTTATCGCCAGGACCCGGAATAGTGATCGCGATGGCCCGGAATGATTTCCACAGGGCAGGGGGGCGCTGGACATCAGAGAAGGCAAGCTATTCTCCGAAGGCAACTTAGGGGAGAGATAGCGTGCCAACCAGGAGATTGTCCATGCGCAAGATTAAGGAAGTTCTACGTTTACGCTTCGAACTCGGGATGGGACAGCGGGAGATCGCTCGGGCTTGTGCGATCAGCCCGAGCACCGTTCATGACTACTTGAAGGCCGCGACTACCGCAGGAGTGCGATGGCCACTGCCGGAAGGTTGGGACGAGAGTCGGCTGGAAGCCGCGCTTTTCGGAGACACTCCGCCAGCCGAACGGAAGCCTCAGCACGCCGTTCCCGATTTTCGTTCCTTGCAAGATCAGCTACAGCGGCACCCACATTTGACGTTGCAGTTGGCTTGGGAAGAGTACCGGCAAGCGAACCCGGAGGGCTATCGCTACAGTTGGTTCTGTGAACTCTACGGGCGATGGCGTCGCAAGCAGGATGTAGTTCTACGCCAGGAGTACAAGGCCGGCGAGAGAGGATTCGTGGACTGGGCCGGCGCGACGATCCCGCTGCACGATCCCATCAGCGGCGAGATCGGGCAAGCATCGCTATTCGTAATGGTGCTGGGAGCGAGTTCTTACACCTACGCGGAAGCGACACGCGATCAACAGTTGACCGCCTGGATCAGCTCGCACATCCATGCTTTTGAATATTTTGGCGGTGTTCCACGGCTGCTGGTTCCCGATAACCCGCGAACTGGAGTGAGCCGCGCGTGCCGCTACGATCCGGATCTTAACCCCACGTACCAAGAGATGGCCATGCATTACGGCATCGGAGTCGTGCCGGCGCGCCCCTATCGCCCGCGGGACAAGTCGAAGGTGGAAGTCGGCGTACAAGTTGCCGAACGCTGGATCATTGCCGCGTTGCGTCACCGACAGTTCTTCCGCCTGGAAGATCTCAACCGCGCGATCCGAGAACTGCTGGAGCGCTTGAACCAGCGGTCGTTCCGGAAGCGTGAAGGATCGCGTGCCAGTCTGTTTGCTTCACTGGAACGCAGCGCGCTGCGACAGTTGCCGGTCGAACCGTTCGACATGAGTCAGTGGTCGCGTGCCCGCGTGAACATCGACTACCACATCGCCTTCGACGCTAACTTCTACAGCGTACCCTACAACCTGGTTCACGAACTGGTAGAGATACGAGCGACACCGACGATCGTGGAGATTTTTCACAAGGGACAACGCGTGGCCTCGCATCTCCGTGGGCGTGGACAAGGCCAGGTACTCAGCGAGCGCGAGCATCGGCCGAAGAGTCA
>Ga0306920_100002909_pt1 | contig 21659 bp, 22 predicted proteins | sample flu12Cox44000170_FD_204666 | JGI IMG/M metagenome (GOLD analysis project Ga0306920, IMG submission 204666) | Lab enrichment of tropical soil microbial communities from Luquillo Experimental Forest, Puerto Rico - flux4day.12C.oxic.44.000.170 (v2)... | ecosystem: Environmental > Terrestrial >...
TGCAGGAGGAGCCGATGCTCCAGGGCCGCACTTACCTGATGAAGTCAGGCACGCGCACGCTGTCGGCGACCGTGACCCCGCTCAAGCATCGCATCAACGTCAACAGCCTGGAGCATGAGCCGGCCGAGCGGCTCGAGCTCAACGACATCGGCGTGTGCGAGCTCGAGCTCGATCGGCCGATCCCGTTCGAGCCTTACGCCGCCAGCCGCGCTCTCGGGGGCTTCATCCTCATCGACCGGCTGACCAACAACACCGCCGGCGCCGGACTCATCAACTTCGCGCTGCGGCGCTCGCAGAACGTGCATTGGCAGGCGCTCGATGTCGACAAGCCGCTGCGCGCCCGGCTCAAGGGGCAGAGGTCGTGCGTGCTGTGGCTCACGGGCCTGTCCGGCGCGGGTAAATCCACCATCGCCAATCGCATCGAGAAGCGCCTCGCGGCGGCCGGGCGCCACACCTATCTGCTCGATGGCGACAACGTGCGTCATGGTCTCAACAAGGACCTCGGCTTCACCGCCCAGGACCGCGTCGAGAACATCCGCCGCGTCGCGGAGGTGGCGCGTCTGATGGTGGATGCCGGACTGATCGTGCTGGTGTCGTTCATCTCGCCGTTCCGCTCCGAGCGGCGCATGGCGCGCGAGCTGTTCGCACCGGGGGAGTTCTTCGAGGTGTTCGTCGATACCCCGCTCGCCGAGGCCGAGCGGCGCGACGTCAAGGGCCTCTATCGCAAGGCGCGCCGTGGCGAGCTCAAGAACTTCACCGGCATCGATTCGCCGTACGAGACGCCGGAAAATCCCGAGATCCGCATCGACACCACCGCGCTGAGCGCCGATGAGGCGGCCGGGCGCGTCATCGCCCACCTCGAGTCTCGCAAGGTGATCAGCGGCGCATGAGCGCGGCGACCCCGGCACTGCTCGAGCACGTCGCAGGCATTGCGTGCGCGGCGGGCCGCGAGATTCTCGAGGTGTACGCCGGCGGAGCGGCCGCATCCACCGCCAAGGCGGACGACTCGCCACTGACCGCCGCGGATCTGCGCGCACATCGTCTGATCGTGGAGCGCCTGAATGAGCTCACGCCCGAGCTGCCGGTGCTCTCCGAGGAGTCGGCGCACGTCCCGTTCGCCACACGCTCCCGCTGGAGCCGCTACTGGCTGGTCGATCCGCTCGATGGCACGCGCGAGTTCCTGTCCCGCAACGGCGAGTTCACCGTCAACGTCGCCCTCATCGAGGGTCATGCGCCGGTGCTCGGCGTCGTGCACGTTCCGGTCACCGCGACCACCTACCGCGGCATCGCCGGCGCGGGCGCCTGGCGGCAGCGTCCCGGGGAGCCCGCGCAAGCGATCCAGGTGGCGCCGCGCTCCGGCGCGCCGCTGCGCGTGGTGGGCAGCCGCTCGCACCGCGGCGACTCGCTCGATGCGTTCCTCGCGCGGGCCGGCACGCACGAGCTCGTAGGCGTAGGAAGCGCACTCAAATTCTGTCTGGTGGCCGAGGGTGCGGCAGATGTCTACCCGCGCCTGGGGCCCACGAGCGAGTGGGACACCGCCGCCGCGCACGCGGTACTCGTGGCGGCCGGCGGCGCTGTCTGCGCTCTCGATGGCGGCGCGCTCGAGTACAACGCGCACGAGAGCCTCCTCAACCCGTTTTTCGTGGCCTTTGGCCCGCGCGATCGCGACTGGCTCGCGTTGCTGCGCTGAGCGCGCCGCCGTGCCATGCTGATAGGTCTCAGCTCCCTCCGGCAGGACCCATACCATGCGTGAAGCTGTCATCGTCTCTACCGCACGCACGCCGATCGGCAAGGCGTACCGCGGCGCGTTCAACGATACCGATCCGGCGGTGCTCTCGGGTCACGCGGTGCGCGAAGCTGTGCGCCGCGCGGCTGTCGATGGCGCCGAGGTGGAGGATCTGGTGCTCGGGTGTGCCATTCAGCAGGGCGCACAGGGCTACAACATCGGGCGCCTCACGGTTGCGAGCGCCGGTCTTCCCGAAACCGTCGCCGGAATGACCATCGACCGCAAGTGCGGCTCCGGGCTCATGGCGGTCGCGACCGCCGCGCGGCAGGTAGTCGAGGACGGCATGGACGTCGTGATCGCCGGCGGGGTGGAATCGATCAGCCTCACGCAGAACCAGCATTTCAACAACTTCCGCGGCGAGTCCGAGGCGGTGCTGGCGCGCTCGCCGCACATGTACATGCCGATGATCGAGACCGCGGAGGTCGTGGCGCGACGCTACCGCATCAGCCGCGAGGCGCAGGACCGCTACGCGCTGCAGAGTCAGCAGCGGGTCGCGGCCGCCTACCAGGCGGGGCGCTTCGAGGCGGAGATCGTGCCGCTCGCAACGCGCAAGGTCGTCACCGACAAGGCGAGCGGAGCGACGCGCCTCGAGGAGGTGCGGTTGCAGCGGGACGAGGGCTTCCGCCCCGACACCACGCTCGAGGGGCTCGCGAAGCTCGAGCCGGTGTGGTCCGGCAAGGTGATCGAGCGCGGCGAGTTCATCACCGCGGGCAACGCCTCACAGCTCTCCGACGGCGCCGCTGCGCTGGTGGTGATGGAGGCGAAGCTCGCCGAGCGGCGCGGGCTCAAGCCCTTGGGCGCCTGCCGTGGAATAGCCGTCGCCGGCTGTGCGCCGGATGAGATGGGGATCGGTCCGGTGTTCGCCGTGCCGAAGCTCCTCGCCCGGCACGCGCTGCAGATCGATGATATCGGTCTGTGGGAGCTGAACGAGGCGTTCGCGGTTCAGGCTCTCTACTGCCGCGACCGTCTCGGCATCGACAACGAGCGCTTCAATGTCGATGGCGGCGCGATCGCCGTCGGGCACCCCTACGGCATGAGCGGCGCCCGCCTCGTCGGTCACGCGCTCCTCGAGGGCCGGCGGCGCGGCGTGCGCTATGCCGTCGTGACCATGTGCATTGCCGGCGGCATGGGCGCCGCGGGCCTGTTCGAGGTCTACTGAAGTGCATCCGGCTGGCTTGAAAATATCAAGCCAGCCCGTAGGATGCGGGCATGACGATGTTCGCGCCTTGAGCGCCGCTTTCACACAGCGCGAGCTGCGCGATGCCTTCGGCCTGTTCGCTACGGGTGTGACGGTGGTGACTGCGGTGCGGCCGGATGGGACGCCAGTCGGCGTGACCGCAAACTCCTTCACTTCAGTGTCGCTCGAGCCGCCGCTGCTGCTGTGGTGTCTCGCGGGCGGCAGCAGCGCAGCGTCCGCCTTCACCCATGGCGCGCCTTTTGCGGTGCATGTCCTCGCCCATCACCAGCTCGACCTCGCAGTGAATTTTTCCCGCCGCGGGCCCGACAAGTTCGAGGTCGACCGTCACTGGCGCAACAAGCCACAGCCGCCGCACCTCACCGACGCCTTGTGCCGCTTCGACAGCAAGGTGCACGCGGTGCACGCGGGCGGCGATCACCTCATCATCGTCGGCGAAGTGCTCGCCATCGCCTGCGCTCCCGGAACGCCGCTCGCCTTTCATGCCGGCCGCTTCGGCAACTTCAGCGCCGATCGGGGCGTCCCGAAGGTCGACATCTGGGAGAACATAGAAGATCACGGGTACTGAGGGTGCGGCTGCGGAACCGGACAGGGCGACGAGGAGTGCAGGTGTGCAGTTTGTCCATAACGAAGAACAACAGCTGATCCGTGAGAGTGCCCGCAGTGTCCTGAGCGAGCGCGCCACGAGCGAGGCGCTGAACGCGGCGCTGCGCGAGCCGGGCGGGTACGATCACGCGCTGTGGCGCACCTTCGGTGAGCTCGGTTGGACGGGCCTTGCGATCCCCCAGGCCTACGGCGGTGCGGGCCTCGGCTGGGTCGAGCTGTGCATCCTGCAGGAAGAGCAGGGGCGGCGTCTCGTGCCCTCGCCATTTTTCGCCACCTGTGCGCTCGCGGCGCCGCTCATCGCAGCGAGCGGCGATGAAGTGCAGCGCCGCGCCCTGCTGCCGCGCATCGCGGCGGGCGAGTTGATCATCGCCTGCGCGCTCACCGGTACCGAGGGGCGCCCGCCGTGCGATGGGATCACGGCCAGGCTCGAGAGCTCCGGTGAGAGTTTCACGCTGAGCGGCGTCGCCGATTTCGTCATCCACGCAGACTCTGCCGAGCTGCTGCTGGTGCTGGCGCGAGCACCGGCGGCGCCATCGCGGGGTGCAGAGGGGCTGAGCGTTGCGGTGATTCCGCGGGCATCCGCCGGCGTGAGCGTCCATCCCCACGTGATGCTCGATCTCGCCCGTCCCATGTCGCGGATCGAGGTCGACGGAGTGAAGGTCGGCCGCGAGCAGCTGCTCGGCGCTCCCGGCGCGGCGGGAAGCGCGGTGGAAGCGGCGCTGGACCTCGCGCGCATCGCGCTCGCCTCCGAAGCCCTCGGTGGCGCGGAGCGCGTGCTCGAGATGACGACCGCCTACGTCAAGGAGCGTGTGCAGTTCGGCCGCCCCGTCGGCAGCTTCCAGGCGGTCAAGCATCGTATCGCGGACATGATGATCGAGGTGGAGGCCGCGAAGTCCGCTGCCTGGTATGCGGCGTGCGTCGCGGATGAGCGGCGCGAGGAGCTCGCGGAGGCCGCGGCCATCGCCAAGAGCTACTGCTGCGACGCCTTCTTCGACTGCGCGGCGAACGCCATACAGCTGCACGGCGGCATCGGCTTCACCTGGGAGCACGAGGTGCACCGGTATTTCAAGCGCGCGCGTGCGACTGCGACGCTGCTCGGCAGCCCTGCCTGGCAGCGCGAGCGACTCGCGAGTCGGTTTGCCTCGGGTGCCGCGGCCGTGGCGCCCTTGTTCTGAGCGACCCCGGTGGAGGTGCCTCGATGAAGTTAGGTTTCACCGCGAAGGAAGAGCGCTTCCGGGCCGAGGCTGCCGCCTGGCTCGAAGCGCAGCTTTCCGCGCCTTTTCGCGACCTGCGGGGACTTGCAACCCATGGCGGAAAGGTGGAGCGGCGCCGCGAGTGGGAGCGCGCGCTCGGCGCGGCCCGCTGGAGCTGTATCGGCTGGCCGCAAGCCTACGGCGGCCGCGACGCCTCGCTCGCCGAGCAGGTGATCTTCGCCGAGGAATATGCGCGCGCGCGTGCACCCGGGCGTCTCGGTTACATGGGGGTCGAGCTCCTGGGCCCCACGCTGCTCGCCTTCGGCACCCAAGAGCAGAGGCGCCGCTTCCTGCCGGCGATCGCCCGCGGCGAGGAGCTCTGGTGTCAGGGCTACAGCGAGCCGGGCGCCGGCTCGGACCTGGCGAACGTACGCACGCGCGCAGTGCTGCAGGGAGAATCGGCAGGGCGGGAGTGGGTGGTGAACGGGCAGAAGACCTGGACGTCCTTCGCGCAGCACGCCGACTGGGCGTTCGTGCTCTGCCGCACCGAAGAGGGCTCGCGAGGCCACGCCGGCCTCTCCTATCTCCTCATTCCGATGCATCAGCCGGGGGTCGCCGTGCGTCCGATCCGTCAGATGACCGGCGGCGCGGACTTCAACGACACCTTCTTCACCGATGCGCGCACGGCGGCGGACAACGTGGTCGGCGGCGCCGGCACCGGCTGGAAGGTGGCGATGGCGACCCTGTCGTTCGAGCGCGGCGTGTCGATGCTCGCGCAGCAGATGAGTTTCGCCAACGAGCTCCGCGCGATCGTCGCGGCCGCGGAGGCCAACGGCATGATCCGCGATGCGGAGATCCGCCAGCGCCTGGCGCACGCCCACATCGGCCTGAAGGTCATGCGCTACAGCGCGCTGCGAATGCTCGCGAGCGCGGAAGCGGGCACGCTCGCGAACGAGGCGTATACCTACAAGATCTTCTGGGCGAGCTGGCGCAAGAAGCTCGGCGTGCTGGCGCTCGATGTGCTGGGACCGCGCGGGGAGATCGCGGCCGCGGGGCCCTATGAGTGGGATCTGTTGCCCCGGCTGTTTCTCGCCTCTCGCGCCGACACCATCTACGGCGGCACGAACCAGATTCAGCGCAACATCATCGCCGAGCGCGCGCTCGGACTGCCGCGCGAGAGCCGCGCACCCTAGCTGCGCACCGGCAGGGTGCGTGAGGTGTCTTTCCGCGATACTTAGCCGAATGGCTCACTATCCACAAAACATGTGTTAACCGCGGCCCGAGCGCGAACGCTCAGAATTTGTAGGTCGAGAGCAGCAGGCTCGTCTCGGTCTGCGAGATTCCTTCGATGAGGCGGACGCGTCCGAGCACCCGGTCGAAGCCCTCGAGACTGTCGGCGCGCAGCTCCGCCACGATGTCCCAGCGTCCATTGGTGCTGTAGAGCGCCGTGACCGCTGGCTCCCCGCGCAGCGCCTTGATCACTGCATCGACCTGGGTGCCTTCCACCGCGACGGTCATGAAGGCGTGTATGCGCTGTTCCTCGACATCGGGCTTCAGCCGCACGGTGTAGCCGACGATTGTGCCGCTGGCCGCCAGGCGGGCCATGCGGTTCTGCACCGTGCCGCGGGAGACCCCGAGCGCCTTGGCGAGCGAGGCGATGGAGGCCCGGGCGTCATTCCGGAGCAGACCGATTAACTGGCGGTCGGTGTCGTCCATAGGGGGTATCCATTGAGCACGGGGTGTCAAATCGACAGTTATAGATGTCGAAGTGTGCAATAGACTGGTTATTTCAGGCAACTTTCTGACTATATTTTGGTCCAGGCTGGGCTCAGGATGCCGGTTGAGCCGCGGGGCTTGGGTCCCCGCGAAACCTCCCGGAGCATCAGTCATGGTTGATTTCATCGGCGTCGGCCGCGTCCGCGAGCTTCTCGCCCGCCGCGGCACGGCGCGCTTCATCGAGGAGCTGGCGGCCGAAATCGAGGCGGATTTCCGCCGCTGGGATGCTTTCGAGAAGTCCCCTCGTCACGCGACCCATTCCTCCGTCGGCGTCATCGAGCTCATGCCCGCCTCGGACGGGCGGCTGTATGCCTTCAAGTACGTGAACGGTCATCCGAAGAACACCCAGGACGGGCTGCTCACGGTGACCGCCTTCGGCGTGCTCGCGGATGTGGAGACCGGCTACCCCTTGCTGCTATCGGAGCTCACCCTGACGACCGCTCTGCGGACTGCCGCCACTTCCGCGCTCGCCGCGCGCTACATGGCGCGGCGCGACAGCCGCGTGATGGCGCTCATCGGCAACGGGGCGCAGGCCGAGTTCCAGACCATCGCTTTTCATCATCTGCTCGGCATCCGCGAGGTGCGGCTCTACGACACCGACCGGGCGGCAACCGACAAGCTCGAGCGGAATCTCGCGCGGTTGCGCGTCCCGGGGCTTCGGGTCGTGCGCTGCGCCTCCACGGCGGACGCGGTGCAGTCCGCCGACATCATCACCACGGCGACCGCCGATAAGCGCAACGCCACCATCCTGGCGCCCGAGCTCATCGTTCCGGGCGTTCACGTGAATGCGGTCGGTGGCGACTGCCCGGGCAAGACCGAGCTGCATCGCGACATCCTGCTGCGGTCCGATGTGCGCGTCGTGGTGGAGTACGAGCCACAGTCGCGCATCGAGGGCGAGATACAGCAAATGGCGGCCGACTATGCGGTGAGCGAGCTTGCGGCTGTGTTCGCGGGCCGGGCACCGGGGCGCGCGGGCAATCACGAGGTCACGGTGTTCGACTCGGTGGGCTTCGCCCTCGAGGACTTCTCGGCGCTGCGTTATCTGCAGCGCATCCACCACGAGGAGCGCGGCGCGCGCCCGCAGATCGACCTCGTGCCGGAGCTCAAGGACCCCAAGGATCTGTTCGGGCTGGTCGCGGCGCAGCCGCAGCGACTCGTGAGTACCGGAGAGGTGGCGGCATGAGCACGGTGCACGCAGCCCTGATCGGCGCTCCCACCGATGTCGGCGCCGCCGACCGCGGCGCGTCCATGGGGCCGGAGGCCCTGCGGGTGGCGGGTCTCGTCGCTGCGCTGCGGGCGCGCGAGCTCGAGGTCGTGGATCTCGGCAATCTCAACGGTCCGGGCAATCCGTGGCAGCCACCGCGCGAGGGTTACCGGCATCTGCCGGAGGTGGTGCGCTGGAACGAGCTCGTGCACGAGAGCGTCTACGGCGAGCTGCGCCAGGGACGCCTGCCGATACTGCTGGGCGGCGATCATTGTCTTGGCATCGGCTCGATCAGCGCGGTCGCGCGGCACTGCCGCGAGCAGGGCCGCAAGCTCCGGGTGCTGTGGCTCGATGCGCATGCGGATTTCAACACCAGCGAGCTTTCCCCGAGCGGCAACCTGCACGGGATGCCGGTCGCCTGCCTGTGCGGCTTTGGTCCCCCGGAGCTCACCGGCATCGGCGGCCGCAGGCCGGCGATCGATCCCTCATGGGTGCGGCAGATCGGTGTGCGCAGCGTCGACGCCGGCGAGAAACGCTTCGTGCACGAGCAGGGACTGGACGTGTTCGACATGCGCCACGTGGACGAGATGGGCATGCGCCAGACCATGGAGCAGGCGCTCAGCGGCCTCGATGGTGACACCCACCTGCACGTGAGCTTCGATGTCGACTTCCTCGACCCCGAGATCGCGCCGGGTGTCGGTACCTGCGTTCCCGGCGGACCGACCTACCGCGAGGCGCAGCTGTGCATGGAGATGATCGCCGACACGCGCCGGCTGGCCTCGCTCGATGTGGTCGAGCTCAACCCTGCCTTCGATGTCCACAACCGCACTGCGGCGCTCGCCGTGGACCTGATCGAGTCGCTGTTCGGCAAGAGCACCCTGGTGAGACGTCCCGTGTGGCGCGCACCGGCGAAGTCCGCGGCTGCGGCTCGGCGGCCGCGACACGTCACCTGAGCAGCGCCGCCCGCGTTGCAATCGCCCGGAGGCCGCCGCATCATGCGGAGCAGCCAGCGACGCCGGGGCGGAAGTGGATGCCGCGGGCGCCGGCCGATCCAACAACAAACACGCGAGCCTCACGCATCGGGGCTGGAAGGTGAGCAGGCCATGGCCGAGAGCGTCTACAAGGTCATCGAGTTGGTCGGAACGAGCACCGATTCCTGGGAGAAGGCCGCGAGCGCGGCAATTACCCAGGCGTCCAAGTCGCTGCGCGACCTGCGCATCGCCGAAGTGGTGCAGCTGGACGTGCAGATGCAGGACGGCAAGGTCGCAGCGTATCGCGCCAAGGTGAAGGTCTCCTTCAAGTTCGAAGGCGAGCGGTAGGCGACAGCCGCTGCGGGGGCTCGCGGGCCGGCGTTGCCCGCCTCAACGCTGCGTGGCGCGCTGCAGCGCGGCGCGCGCCAGCAGCCGTGTCGAGTCGAGCGTCGGCAGGGGGGAGTTTTCGTCGTTCATGATGAGCGGAATCTCGGTGCACCCCAGCACCACCGCATCGCAGCCCTCGGCCTTCATGCGGCTCATGACCCGCTGAAAGAAATCGATCGCCTCCGGCTTGAAGACGCCGACGACCAGCTCCTCGAAGATGATACGGTTGATCTCGGCGCGCTCCGTGGGTGTCGGGCGCGCGCACGCGAGTCCGCGCTGCGTCAGCTTCTCGGGGTACACCTCACTGTCGACCAGGTAACGCGTGCCGGTGAGCCCGAGGCGATGAAAGCCGCGCTCGGCGGCGTGGCTGGCTACGACCTCGGCGATGTGCAGCCACGGCAGCGGTGAGCGGCGCAGCACCCAGGGCATCGCCTGATGAATCGTATTGTCGGGGCAGATGAGAAAATCGGCGCCGGCGCGCGCGAGCTTGTGGGCCGCCGCCAGCATCAACTCGGCCACTCCCGGCCAGTCGCCGCTCTCGATACAGCGCATGTACGCGGCGAACGAGTGCGTGTGCAGCGACACCTCAGGGTGCGCGAGCGGCCCGAGCCACTGCGGACCCTCGAGGCACACGGTCCGGTAACAAAGCGCGGCGCCCTCGGCGGAGCAGGCGACGATGCCGATGTGTTGCGTCATGGCGGGATTGTGGGGAAGGTCACCGCAATACGGGTGCCGGTGCTCAGCGAGGTGATGCGCATGTCGCCGTTGAAGTGCAGCACCCGCTCGCGCATGCCCGCGATGCCGACGCCCGAGCCCTGTGTCTGGATCTCACGCAGCTTGTCGGCAGGGATGCCGCTGCCCTCGTCCTCGATCTCGAGAGACAGCCGGCTGTCGCTGCGCGCGATGCGCAGCAGCGCCGTCTTGCTGCCCGAATGGCGGTGAATGTTGGTGAGGCTCTCCTGCACGATGTGGAACACCGCCGCTTCGAGCTCCCGCGGCAGCCGGCCGAGCGCCTCATCGAGCTCGAGCGTGATCGCGATGCCGCTGCGCTTGGCGAGACCCGCGACGTACCAGCGCAGTGCGCCGCCGAGGCCCGCATCATCGAGCAGCGGCGGGTGCAGCAGGTAGGAGGCGGTGCGGATTTCCTGCGTGAGCTGCTGCACGAGCTGGAGACTGCCGCTGAGATCCTCGGCGAGCTGCGGGGACAGCGCTGCCGCGCGCTGGTTGAGGCTCGCGAGTTCCATCCCGAGCGCCGCCAGCAGCTGCCCGGCGCTATCGTGCAGGTCGCGCGCGATGCGACGGCGGTCCTCGTCCTGCATCTGCATCATGCGCATCGAGAGCACACGCAGGCTCTTGTAGGCTTTCTCCAGCTCATCGGTGCGCTCGCGCACGCGCGACTCGAGATGGTCGCGCGCTTCCTGCAACGCGCTGCGCGCCTGCATGTCGACCGAGACGTCGCGGAAGTAGCACACGACGCCATGGCCGCCTTCGGGCAACGGAATGCGATCGACGCGCCAGTCGTAGTATTCCGGGGAGCGGCGCTCGTGCCGCGGGCGCGCCTGCTCGGTGGCGTGGTGCGACTCGCCGGTCGCGAGCGTATGGCGGAAGACCCGCACCAGCTCGTCGGCGAGCTCCTTCTCCAGGAGCTCGTGCAGCAGCTCGCTCAGATCGCGTCCGACCAGATCGCTGATCGGGGTGAAGGTCGGCCGCGCCACGGGATTCACCTGCCGGATGCGCAGCTCGCCATCGAGCAGAACCACTCCGATAGGTGCCTGGTCGATGAGGAGCCCTACCAGTTCATGATCGTCAGCAATGAGGGTGCGTACGCAAGCCATGTGTGCTGACGCTCTTCGGGCTGTAGCTTCGCGAGGGCCAACAGTATATACGCGGCCGGGTGGGACATTCGCCGGCATCGAGCGCGGTCGCAGCCTCGGCCGGGGTGCGCCGGCTCGCTGGAAAGCGGCCCGCTGCTGCCGGCGCGCGTGCGCGTCTTGCCGCCCGCGGAGCTCCTGTGTAAAGCTCCTCGCATAAAGAACCCCGACGCTCTTTCAGGCGCGTGCGATCCCCGAGCACACCAACGACCGTCCCGCACGCGAGCTCCCTGCGTGAGGCCAAGCGACAACGGCTCGCGCAGCTCGCGCCGCACGTGGCGGGAAAGGTGGTGCGCGCCGAGGCGATCGTGGCGGTGCTGGAAACGCTGCTGCGCTCCGGTGACCGCGTGGTGCTCGAAGGAGATAACCAGAAGCAGGCCGACTTCCTGTCACGTTCTCTCGCGCAGCTCGACCCCGCGCGCGTCCACGACCTGCACCTGCTCATGCCGAGCATTGCCCGGCCGGAGCATCTGACGCTCTTCGAGCGCGGCATCGCCCGGCGCGTCGACTTCTGCTTCGCCGGCCCGCAGAGCCTGCGCGTCGCCGAGCTGCTGGACCAGGGCAAGCTCGAGATCGGCTCGATCCACACCTACATCGAGCTGTACGCGCGCTTGTTCGTCGATCTCACGCCGCAGATCGCGCTGGTGTGCGCCGAGCAGGCTGACGCGGCCGGCAACCTCTATACCGGCGCCAACACCGAAGATACCCCGACGATCGTCGAGGCCGCCGCCTTCCGCCACGGGGTCGTGCTGGCGCAGGTGAACGAGCTCGTAGAGGAACTGCCGCGCGTCGACATTCCGGGTTCCTGGGTCGATCTCATCGTGCCGGCTGACCGGCCCTTTGCGCTCGAAGCGCTGTTCACCCGCGACCCCGCACGCATCAGCGATCAGCAGGTGTTGATGGCGATGCTCGTGATCCGCGGCATCTACGAGCGGCACGGTGTGACCTCGCTCAATCACGGCATCGGCTTCGCCACCGCCGCCATCGAGCTGTTGCTGCCGACCTATGCCGAGTCACTCGGGCTCAAGGGGCGGATATGCCGTCACTGGGTGCTCAATCCGCATCCGACGCTCATTCCCGCGATCGAGCGCGGTTGGGTCGAGAGCGTGCATTGCTTCGGTAGCGAGGCTGGAATGGAAGCCTACGTGCGCGCACGGCCGGATGTGTTCTTCGTCGGCAGCGATGGCAGCCTGCGCTCCAACCGGACCCTCGCGCAGCTCGCGGGGCAGTACGGCGTCGACTTGTTCATCGGCGCGACGCTGCAGATGGATGCGGCCGGCAACTCCTCCACGGTCACCCACGGGCGCCTCGCCGGCTTTGGTGGCGCCCCCAACATGGGCCACGATCCCCGCGGCCGGCGCCACACGAGCGCCGCCTGGCTCAGCCTCATCACTGCCGAAGCGCCGGTGGTGCGCGGACGGAAGCTGGTGGTACAGCTGGTCGAGACCGTCCGCGGCGGCGTGCCGGGGTTCGTCGAGTCGCTCGATGCGGTGGCGGTCGGCCGCCGCAGTGGCATGCCGATAGCGCCCGTGATGATCTACGGCGAGGACGTGAGCCACGTGGTGAGCGAGCAGGGCGTCGCCTACCTCTACCGCACCGAGGGCGAGGAAGAGCGCCGTGCGGCGCTCGCTGCGATCGCCGGCACGACGGCGATCGGGCGCGCTGCCGATGCGCAGCGCAGCGCCAGCCTGCGCGCGCGCGGCATCGTGGCCTACCCCGAGGATCTCGGCGTGCCGCGCCACGAGGCGCGCCACTCGCTGCTCGCAGCGCACAGCATGGATGAGCTCAGCGAGTGGTCGGGGGGCCTGTACCGGCCGCCGGCTCACCTGCGGCGCGGCTGAGTCGCAACGCTTCGAGCTCCCCGACGATGCCGCGGCGGAAGGACAGCACGCAGGCGACGAAGATGATGCCGATGATGGCGCTCACCCAGCCGCCGACCAGATCCGACAGGTACTCCTGCAGCGTGACGACGATGGCGGCTCCCACGACCGGACCGAAGAAGGTGCCGGTACCGCCGAGGAGTGTCATCAGGACCACCTCGCCCGAGGCTGACTGCTGCACGTCCGAGAGCGTGGCAAAGCCGAGCACCAGCGCATTCAGCGATCCGGCGAGCCCGCTGAGCGCCGCCGAGAGTACGAAGGCGAGCAGCTTGTAGCGGTTGATGTCATAGCCGAGGGAGATCGCCCGTGCCTCGTTCTCACGGATCGCGCGCAGCACGTGACCAAAGGGCGAGTGCACCACGCGGCGGATGAACAGGAACACCGCCACGAACACCGCGAGCACCAGGTAGTACATGGTGAGGTCGGACCTGAGCGGCAACAGCCCGAGGAGCGTCCCGCGCGGCACCCCCTGCAGGCCGTTCTCCCCGCCGGTGAAGGGCGCCTCGAGGCACACGAAGTACACCAGCTGGCCGAGCGCGAGTGTGATCATGGCGAAGTAGATGCCGCGGCGGCGGATGGCGAGTCCGCCGAATACCGCACCGAGCAGGGCCGCCACCGCGGCCCCGCTCGCTACCGCCAGCGCAGGTCCCGCACCGTGCGCGGTGACCAGCCAGGAGGTCACGTAAGCCGCGAAGCCGAAGAAGGCCGCATGACCGAAGGAGAGCATGCGACCGAAGCCGAGCAGGAGGTTGTAGGCACAGGCGAACATGGCGAAGCACAGCAGCTTCATGAGGAATACCGGGTAGACCCCGAGCCACGGCAGGCACAGCGCCGCAAGCGCGAGCAGCAGGTAGGGAATTCCTGCGCTGCGGACCAACCTATTCACGTCCGAACAGACCCGCCGGGCGCAGGATCAGCACCAGCGCCATGATGACGAATACCACGATGTTCGAGGCTTCCGGATAGATGACCTTGGTGAACCCTTCGACGAGACCGAGCAGCAGTCCGCTGAGGATGGCGCCGAGGATCGACCCCATGCCGCCGATCACCACCACCGCGAATACCACGATGACGAGCTCGGTGCCCATGTGCGAGTTGACGAGCACCACCGGCGAGGCGAGCACACCGGCCAGCGCGGCGAGCGCCACGCCGCCGCCGTAGGTGGCGGCGACCAGCAGCGGCACGTTGACGCCGAACGCCTGGAGCAGCGGGGCGTTCTCGGTCGCCGCGCGCAAGGTCGCCCCGAGCCGCGTGCGCTCGATCACGAACCAGGTGCTGAAGCACACCACCATCGAGGCGAGAATCACCCAGGCGCGATACACCGGCAGGAACATGAAATGCAGATCGAGCGCGCCGGCGAGTGAGGGCGGCACGGGGTAGGACTGGCCGCTCGCGCCGAACACCTGATGGAGCGAGCCTTCGACGATCAGTGCGAGGCCGAAGGTGAGCAACAGGCCATAGAGCGGATCGAGCCCGTACAGGTGCCGCAGCAACAGCCGCTCCACGACCACGCCGATCAGCCCCACCGCGAGCGGCGCGAGCAGCAGCGCGAGCCAGTAATTGATCCCGAGGTACTGCAGGCCGAGCAGTGCGGCAAAGGCTCCGAGCGTGTAGAAGGCGCCGTGCGCGAAGTTGACGACCCCCATGAGACCGAAGATCACGGCCAGCCCGAGACTGAGCAAGGCATAGAACGAGCCGTTCACCAGCCCGAGCGTGAGCTGCCCGAGTATCACCGGGACGGGCATGCCGAGGATCGTGCTCACGGCGCGACTGTGGCCCGCCGATTGGGCTGCATCACTGCTTCGGCGCGAGCGGGCACAGGCCGGTGATGGGCCCGAACGCCTCCTCGCCGCTCATTCTCCTGACGATCTTGTAGTAGTCCCAGGCGTACTTCGATTCCTGCGGCGTCTTCACCTGCATCACGTACATCTCGTGGATCATGGCGCCATCGGCGCGGATGTACCCGCCCTTGGCGAACATGTCGTTGATCGCGTCCTTCTTCAACTGCGCCATGACCTTGTCGGCATCGGTGGTGCCGGCTGCCTTGACGGACTTCAGGTAGGTGAGCGTCGCCGAGTACACCCCCGCGTGGTCCATGGTCGGCTGGCGCTTCATCTTGGCGAAGAAGCGCTTCGCGAAGGCCCGCGTGTCATCGTTGAGATCCCAGTACCAGCCGGTGGTGAGGTACAGCCCCTGGGCAGTCGGAAGGCCAAGGCTGTGGATGTCGGTGAGAAAGGCGAGCAGCGCCGCGGGCTTCATGGTGCGGGTGATCCCGAACTCATTCGCCGCCTTGAGCGAGTTGCTGAAGTCCGTGCCGGCATTGGCGAGCCCGAGCACCTGCGCACCGGAAGCCTGGGCCTGCAGCAGGAACGAGGAGAAATCGGCCGCCCCGAGCGGTACGCGCACCGCACCCAGGTTCTTGCCGCCGCGAGTCTCGACGACTTTCGAGGCCGCGTTCTGCAGCTGGGTGCCGAAGGCGTAGTCCGCGGTCAGGTAGAACCAGGTCTTGCCGCCGGCGCTGATCATGGCGGTCGCGGTGCCGTTGGCAAGCGCGGTGGTGTCGTACACGTAATGTACGGAGTAGGCCGTGCAGTCCTCGTTGGTGAGCGACGCACCGCCGGCGCCGATCGTGATGAAGGGTACCTTCTTGGCGGCCGCAACCTTCGACATGGCGATGTTGACGCCCGTGTTGGAGCCACCGAGCAGCAGGTTAAGCCCGTTCTGGTCCGCCCACTCGCGGAACTTGGAGGCGCCGATATCGGGCTTGTTCTGGTGGTCGGCGCTCAGGACGGTGACCTTCCTGCCGAGCACCGAGCCGCCGAAGTCCGCGACCGCCATGTTGATCGCCTCGACGCCGGCGGCTCCCTCGACGTCGGCGTAAACGCCGGACATGTCGTCGATGTCGCCGATCACCACATCGGCGGCGCGTGCCGCCTGCGGACTCGACGCGATCACAGCCGCCACGCCGAGCCCGAGGGTCCACCTGCTCAATGTCATTGTTCTTCTCCCGAGTAGGAATGGGTGCGGTATCAGATGCCGAGAAACTCGTGCAACAGCGCCATTTTGTCCTGCAGCTCGCCGGCGGCGAAACCCGCGACGATCCGGCCGCGCTCCATTATGTAGAAGCGGTCGGCGAGCGGCGCGGCGAAACGGAAGTTCTGCTCCACCATGACGATGGTGTAGCCGCGCTCGCGCAGGCGGCGAATGGTGCGCGAGAGCGCCTGCACGATGACCGGGGCGAGGCCTTCCGAGATCTCATCGAGCAGCAGCAGGCGGGCGCCCGTGCGCAGGATGCGCGCCAGCGCGAGCATCTGCTGCTCACCGCCCGACAGATGCGTGCCCTGGCTGCGGCGCCGCTCGCGCAGGTTCGGAAACATCTCGTAGATCTCCTCCACCGACAGGCCGCCTTCGGCCAGCGGCGGCGGCAGCAGCAGATTCTCCTCGGCCGAGAGGCTCGCATAGATCCCGCGCTCTTCGGGGCAGTAACCGACGCCGAGGTGGGCGATGCGGTGCGGCGGCAGCGCGATCGTCTCTTCCCCGTTGATGAACACCGAGCCCGAGCGGTTGCCGACCAGGCCCAGCAGGGCGCGCAAGGTGGTGGTACGGCCCGCGCCGTTGCGGCCGAGGAGCGTCACCACCTCGCCCGGGTCGACGTGACAGGTCACACCGTGCAGCACGTGCGACTCGCCGTAATAGGCGTGCAGGTCCGTGACGGTGAGCGGGGTAGAGCTCATGCCGGCGCGCCTGCGAGCGCGGTGTCGGCCGAGCCCATGTAAGCCTCCATAACCAACGGATCCCGCGCGACCTGCGCGTACTGGCCACTGGCGATGATCTTGCCGCGCTGAAGCACGGTGATGGTGTCGGCGATGCGCGCGACCACCTGCATGTTGTGCTCGACCATCAGCACGGTGCGCTGCGCGGCCGCCTGGCGGATGAGGGCGGTGACGCGATCGACGTCCTCGTGTGCCATGCCCTGCGTCGGCTCATCGAGCAGCATCAGCTGCGGCGCCATCGCGAGCGTGGTGGCGAGCTCGAGCGCGCGCTTACGGCCGTAGGGAAGCTCGACCGCACGCGTCGGGGCGAATGCGCCGAGGTCGACTTGCTCGAGGAGCTCGCGGGCGCGCGCATCGAGCACCGTGAGGCTCGAGGCCGGCTTCCAGAAATGAAACGTCGTGGCGAGCGCGCGCTGCAGGGCGATGCGCACGTTCTCGAGCACCGTCAGGTGCGGAAAGACCGCCGACATCTGGAAGGAGCGCACGATGCCGCGGCGCGCGACCTCGGCGGGCTTGGCGAGCGTGATGTCCGTGCCACGGTAGAGGATCTGTCCGCGGTCGGGGATCAGAAACTTGGTGAGCAGGTTGAAGAAGGTGGTCTTGCCGGCGCCGTTGGGGCCGATGAGTGCGTGGATCTCGCCGCGGCGCACGCGCAGGTCGACATCGCTCACCGCGACGAAGCCCTTGAACTGCTTCGTCAGGCCGCGTGTCTCGAGGATGAGATCGTCGACCGGGCTCTGCGGCGCTGCCGCCATGGGCGCCTCCCCCTGCACTGCGCTCTGGCGGGGAGTCTATCGGGAGTCCTCCGGCCCGGTCGAGCGAGCTAACCGCGGTTGACGCGCCGCACCTGCTCGAACGTCACCCCCGAGAGTGCCTTGACGAGCGCGTCGAACTCCAACGGCCGCCCGGGGTTGCCGTCGGCGGTGACGGCGAGCCGATAGAGGTGCTGATCGACGATCACGTAGGTGAGGCAGGTGTAATGCGTGGGCTCCGAGAAGCCGCCATCGCGCGCGTCCACTACCGTCCAGGCGCTGTGGCCGCCGACCGAGGTGGGGGCTCCGAGGGTCTTCGACTCGACGCTGCCACGGTAGCGCCGATCGAGCAGGGCGCGGAAGTTCGGGTCGGCGACATCGCTACCGACGGGGAGCGGGTCGTCCTCGCGATACATGTTGAGCACCGCGGGACCGAGGCGCGTGACGGCGCCATAGCCGGGCGGAGGCTGAGTGACCGCGTTCACCTCGGGCTGGCTCGCGGCACTCGGCAGCGCCGCGAGCCGGATGCCGAGCTCGGCGACATCGAAGTCGTTCGCGCGACCGGCAAGCGGCCACGTAAGCACGGCTGCAAGCGCGAGTACCGCGGTTGTACGCATGCATCGGATAGTAGCATTCCGTCGGCGCGCTCCCGCCGCGCCGGATGGCATAGACTGGGAGCCGGAATGGAAGCGCAAACACGCCACCGCAGGCGGCCGCGCGTCGCGGTCCGCAGGAAGCGCAACGCCGGGCGGCGCGGCGGGCAGCGCGCGCCCGCGACTCGCGCCGCCGCGCGCCCCGCCCCCCTCGATGACAGTCCGGCGCTGCAGGCGATCTGGCATGTAGTCTGCAGCATTCCGCGCGGCCGCGCCGCGACCTACGGTGCGGTCGCGCGCGCGGCGGGCTTCCCCGGTCGCGCCCGCCAGACAGGCTACGCGCTGCGCGTCGCGCCGGTGGCACTCAATCTCCCCTGGCATCGGGTCGTCGGCGCGGGCGGCCGCATCGTGTTCGCGAAGTCCTCGCACGCGCACCGGGAGCAGGCGCGTCTCCTGAAATCCGAGGGAGTGCGCGTGACAGACGGCCGGCTCGAGCCTGGGGTGCTCACCGACCTGACATGAACCCGGGACACTCTGCGCGGCACTTACGATTGCCCACGCACGCCGCTCCCGACTGCAGACGACCAGGACCACCGTGCACGCCCCGACTCACTTGCTGTGCTTTGCGCTCGCACTGCTGCCCGGCGCGACTGCCGGGGCGGAAAGCACCTGGGTTGCAGACCCTGGCATCCAGCAGCGCCTCGCCGCCGGTGAGGTCGTGATCGCCACGAGCCCGATCGATCCATCGCATCCGCGCGGCCGCATTCGCGCCGCGGTGCGCATCAGGGAATCACCGGAAAGGATCTGGAGCATCGTGACGGATTGCCGGCAGGCGCTGTCGTTCGTTCCGGGTCTGCGCCAATGCCGGCGGCTCGATGGTGCCGCCGATGGCAGCTGGCAGGATGTCGAGCACGTGGTGCGCTATTCGTGGCTCCTGCCGACCATACGTTATGTCTTTCGCTGCGAATTTGATCGACCGCATCGGATAGACTTTCGCCGCGTGAGCGGGGACCTGAAGGAGGAGGAGGGAACCTGGTTGCTGACGAGCACTGCGGATGGCTCCGCGACGGTAGTGGAGTATGAGGTGTACCTCGATCCCGGGTTCTTCATCCCGCAGGCGCTCGTGACGCACTCACTGCGCAAGGATATTCCGGCTGTGCTCACCGGGCTGCGCGCATGCGCGGAGCGCCCCGGGAGCGAATGTGCCGCCCGCTAGGGTTGATTCCGCTGCGCTGTTGTTGTTGTCGGCTGCGGTACTCGCCGGCTGCGGCGGGGGCAGCAGCATGAACTCATCGCCGCCCACTTCGGGCACACCGCCGCCGACAGCCGTGCAGCACACCGACGTCGTGACCTACAAGAACGACCTCGCCCGTACCGGCCAGAATCTTTCCGAGTCGGTCCTCACGCTCGCGAACGTCAACGCCACGACCTTCGGGCTGCTGCGCACCCTCGCCGCCGACGGCAAGGTCGACGCTCAGCCGCTGTATCTATCCGCCCTCACCGTAGCGGGGGCCGCGCACAACGTGGTATTCGTCGCGACCGAAAGCGACTCGGTGTATGCCTTCGACAGCGACAGCGGTGCGCTCCTGTGGCACGTCTCGCTCCTCGGGAGCGGTGAGACCGTGAACGACCTGCCGGCCTACAACTGCCAGCAGGTCGCACCGACCATCGGCGTCACCTCGACCCCGGTGATCAACCGCAGCGCCGGCGCGCACGGCACCCTCTATCTCATAGCCATGTCGAGGTCGAGCGGGTCCGGCGCCTATCACCAACGGCTGCATGCGCTCGATGTGACCACCGGAGCGGAGCTGCTCGGCGGTCCGGTGGACATCGCGGCGACCTACCCGACGCTCGCCGGCACGACGAGCTTCGATCCGGCGCAATACGAGGAGCGCGCCGCGCTGCTGCTGGTGAATGGCACGCTCTACACCAGCTGGACCTCGCACTGCGACCAGCCGCCTTATACGGGCTGGATCATCGCCTACAGCGCGAGCACGCTCGCACAGACTGCGGTTCTCAATGTCGCACCTAACAGCGGTGGGGTGGGGCCGGCGATCTGGATGAGCGGCGGCGGACCGGCCGCGGATAGCGCCGGGAACCTTTACCTGCTCACCGCCAACGGCGTCTTCGAGACCACACTCGATGCCAACGGCTTCCCGAACCAGGGCGACTACGGCAACAGCTTCCTCAAGCTCTCGACCGCCGGCGGCGCGCTCGCGGTGAGCGACTACTTCACGATGTACAACGAGGTCAGCGAGTCCGGCAGCGACCAGGACCTGGGCTCGGGGGGCATCATGCTGCTGCCGGATCTGACCGACTCCGGCGGCGTCGTGCGGCACCTGGCCGTGGGTGCCGGCAAGGACGGTAACCTGTACGTCGTCAATCGCGACTCCATGGGTCACTTCAATGGCAACTCCAACCAAATCTGGCAGGAACTGCCGGGCGTGCTCGGCAGCGGCGTCTGGGCGACACCCGCTTACTTCAACGGCGCGGTCTACTACGGTCCCTACAACGGCGCACTGAGCGTTTTTCCTGTGCAAAGCGCGAAATTATCCGCCACACCTGCCTCGAGCACCGCCGTGCACTTCCCGTATCCGGGCACCGCCCCGGCGGTTTCGGCAAACGCGGCCAGTAACGGCATAATCTGGGCGCACGAGAACAACACGCCGGCCGTGCTGCACGCCTACGACGCCGCCAACCTCGCTCATGAGCTCTATAACAGCTCGCAGGCGGCCAACGGCCGCGATCAGTTCGGCGCCGGCAACAAGTTCATCACCCCGATGATTGCCGATGGCAAGGTGTTCGTCGGCACGCAGAGCGGCGTTGCGGTGTTCGGGCTGCTCGATTGAAGCGATGCAAGATATGCCTGACGCCCGCGGGGCGCGCCAGGTCGTCGGCTGCGCTGCGCTGCAGGGACTCAGGGTGCCGGAGCCCTCACCGACCGCCTGCTCACCGGGCACATTCGGCCGGCGCTGGAGCAGTGAGCCCTCCGGGAGCCAAAAACACCTTGACCCGAAGGCCGGGAACGGCTCAGGGTTAGACGCCGGCGGCCGCCTCGCGGCATGCCGGCACCGTGGCCACCCTGGGCAGGAGAAGAATATGCAGCGTGTCGTGCATGACTATCTCAAAGCGCTAGAAGCCGGGGAGGCCGACAAGGCCGCGGCGTTGTTCATTCCCGATGGCTGGGTGGAGTCGCCGTTCCTCGGGCGCCTGCCGGTGCGGCAGTTCGTGAAAAAGGTCGCGGAATCCTCCCGTGGAACCAGGCTCACGGTGCACGATGTGCTCGTGAGCGCCGAGGGCCATCTGCGCGCGGTCGCGTATTACCAGTACGACTGGCGGCTGAAGGACGGCTCGCGTGTGTCGTTCGATTGCGCCGACGTTTTCAATTTTGACCCGAGCACCGGACACCTCCAATCGATCGTGCTGGTCTACGACACGCATCCGGTACGCGCGGTGGTTGAGAACAAGTACCCCTGACGCCCCGCCAGCCGTAAAGCTGCCCGCTACTTCGCCGGGCGCCGCGCGCCGGTGAAACCGGCGTAGCACAGGTAAGCACCGAGCAGCAGCGTGAGGGCGGCGTACAGGGGGTACAACCGCTCGAAGCGCAACTGTGCGATATACAGCTCCGTAGTCTGCGCAGGCTGCAGGCCGATGAAGGCCAGGCCCTTCAGT
>Ga0306920_100002910_pt1 | contig 21655 bp, 16 predicted proteins | sample flu12Cox44000170_FD_204666 | JGI IMG/M metagenome (GOLD analysis project Ga0306920, IMG submission 204666) | Lab enrichment of tropical soil microbial communities from Luquillo Experimental Forest, Puerto Rico - flux4day.12C.oxic.44.000.170 (v2)... | ecosystem: Environmental > Terrestrial >...
CCCTTGCGCTGATGGGCGTCGCCACGCTGGTTATGGCGGTCGTGCCCGGCTATCAAACGATCGGCTTGATCGCCCCGATCTTGGTGGTGCTCGCCCGTTTGACCCAAGGCTTCTCGGAAGGGGGCGAGCTTCCCGGCGTTGCGGTCTATCTCTCCGAGATCGCAAAGAAGGGCAACAAGGGGCTTGTGGTCAGCCTGCAACCGGCGAGCCAGCAGGTTGCCGTCATCCTGCTGGGGCTGCTCGGCGTCCTGCTCAGCGCGTTCTTGCGACCCGAGCAGATGGACAGCTGGGGATGGCGGGTACCCTTCCTCATCGGCTGCACGCTTATTCCGTTTCTGTTCATCCTCCGGCGAACGCTGCCGGAGACCGAAGAGTTTCTCTCCCGTGCGCGTTATCCCACGCCTATGGAGATCCTACAGTCGCTGGTCATCTACTGGCGGCTCCTGCTTCTCGGCATCCTCACCGTGGCCATGACCACGGTCTCGTTCTATTTCATCACCGCCTACACGCCGACCTTCGGCCGTCAGGTGCTCAAGCTTGCGGCCGGCGATACCCTGCTGGTCACCATGTGCGTCGGCATATCGAATTTGATCTGGCAGCTGATATCCGGATTTGTCTCCGACCGGATCGGTCGCCGGCCCATCCTCATCGCCTGCACCGTGCTCGCGCTGCTCACCGCCTATCCCGCCTTGTCGTGGCTGGTTGCGGCGCCCTCGTTCACGCGCCTGCTGCTGGTCGAGCTGTGGCTCTCGTTTCTCTACGCCTGGTACAACGGCACGATGGCGGTGTGGATGACGGAGATCATGCCCGCCCATGTGCGCGCCACGAGCTTTTCCTTCGCCTACAACATCGCGGTCGCCTTGTTCGGCGGCTTTACCCCTTTTATCAGCACCTATCTGATCCACGAAACCGGCAACTCGGCGATCCCCGGCGTCTGGCTCTCGATTGCCGCAGCTGCCAGTCTCCTCGCCGCGCTCGTCGTGAAGCCCGCCCCAGCAGCGGACATTGCAGCCGCCGTTCCCGCGACGTGATGGCGAAATGGACGCGCTGGCAAAAGGCACGTTGAAAACGATCGGCAAGCCGCTTCCTCGCAAGGAGGATATTCGACTCATCACCGGCCGCGGCCGCTACGCCGATGATTTCAGCATGTCCGGACAACTCTATGCGGCGATGGTGCGCTCGCCATACCCGCACGCGCGAATCCTCGGCATCGACACGGCGCGGGCACGCGGCATGCCGGGAGTGGTTGCCGTCTTCACCGGTAACGACTGCCGCCGTGACGGCCTTGGGCCCATTCCTCACGCGCCGTTGCCCTCCACCAGATACGACATGAAGCTCACAGCTCGCGACGGCAGCCGCGACGTTTTTCCCGGCCGCCACGAGCTCCTTCCCGTCGAGAAGGCGCGCTACGTCGGCGAGGGCATCGCCATCGTCATCGCGCAATCGCGTGAGCAGGCCCTCGAGGCTGTGGAAGCAGTCGATGTCGCTTATGAGGAGCTTCCCTTCGTGCGCGCGGGCGATCGCTCTCCCGCGATCTGGGATGAAGTGCCCGACAACGTGCTGGTCGACACGATGTTCGGCGACGCACAGGCGACGGATCGCGCTTTCTCCGCGGCCGATCACGTCGTGCGCATGGAGTTCCATGTGACGCGCGCGAGCCCCATGCCCATGGAGCCGCGGGCGGGGCTTGCGTACCACGATCACGGCGCCTCCCGCTACACGCTGCATCTGACCTCCGGCGGCCCGGGCGTCGTGAAGCAACGCCAGCAGCTCGCGGCCGTGCTCGGGGTCGAGCCGGAACGCGTGCGGCTCGTGGCGCAAGACACCGGCGGCAGCTTTGGCGCCCGCAATAGGCCTTATGTGGAATTTGGTCTCATCCTGTGGGCGGCGCGCAGGCTCGGCCAGCCGATCAAATACACTGCGACCCGCGCGGAAGAGATGCTCAGCGGCTATCAGGGACGCGACCTGCACACGAGCGTGGAGCTGGCGCTGCGTTCCGACGGCCGCTTTCTCGCCATGCGCGCCTCCAATCTCAGCAACGTCGGCGCGTATTGCGTTTCGCTCTCACCGCTCGGCAAGGGTGCAGCGCTGATCACTGGCTCCTACGACATTCCCGCGGCCACGCTGCGTGCGCGCGCGGTGTTCACCAACACCGTTCCCACCAACACGATGCGCAGCTCCGGCCGGCCGGAAGTGAATTTCGCGCTCGAACGGCTGATCGACACCGCGGCACGGGAGCTGGGATTTGATCGCATCGAGCTGCGCCGCAAGAATCTGATACGGCCGCAAGCAATGCCCTATACCAATGCGGTCGGCACAACTTATGACAGCGGTCGCTACGAGGAAGCCATGGATTTGGCGCTGCGAGTTTCCGATTGGAGCGGTGCCGGCGCGCGTCGGCGCGCTGCGGCCGCGCGTGGCAGGCATTTGGGGGTCGGCGTTGCCAATTACGTGGAATCCTCCACCGGCGCGCCAAAGGAGCGAGCCGCGATCACCGTGACGCCGCAGGGGCGCGTCGAGGTCGTGATTGGCACGCAGCCCAGCGGACAAGGCCACGAGACCAGCTTCTCGCAAGTTATCGCGGACCTGCTCGCAGTACCCCTCGAAGCAGTCGATATCGTGATGGGCGACACTGAGGTCGTGAGCGAGGGCGGAGGCTCCCACTCCGGCCGCTCCATGCGCCATGCGGCGACTGTGATGTCGATGGCGGCCAACGATCTGATCGCCAAGGGCAGGCGGATCGCAGCGATCGTCCTCGACGTCGCAGCAGAGGAGATCGAGTTCCGCGACGGCCGTTTTGCGGCGCCGCGCACCAACCGCACGCTCGATCTTTTGGAGCTGGCGAAGGAAGCGCCGCGTTACAGTTTGCCGGGCGACCTCAAGGACGGCCTCACCGTGCGCAAGGACAATGAGATGCACGTGCCGGTGTTTCCGAATGGATGCGCCGTTTGCGAGGTGGAAGTGGACGCCGACACCGGCGCGGTTGAGATCACGCGCTACGCGAGCGTCGACGACGTCGGGCGCGCCATCAACCCGCTGATCGTGGATGGCCAGAGCCATGGCTCGATCGCCCACGGCGTCGGCGAGGCGCTGATGGAACGTTTCTACGACGATCCGGATTCCGGGCAGCCTCTGATCGGCTCGTTTCAGGACTACGGTATGCCGCGCGCCGAGGATCTGCCGAGCCTGCAAACCGAGATCATGCAGGTCCTTTCGCCGACCAATCCGCTTGGAATCAAATCAGCGGGCGAGGGTCCCACCACGGCGGCGCCCGCTGCCGTCATCAATGCGATCGTCGATGCCCTGCAACCTTTCCATGTGCGCGACATCGAGCTGCCGGCGACGCCGCTCGCGGTATGGCAGGCAATTCAAGCCGCGAAGGCACAGCACGCAAAGAGGTAATACCCAACTGCGCAATCTCTCACTCGTCATGCCCGCGCTTGTCGCGGGCATCCACGTCTTTTGCGCCACAAACAAGACGTGGATGGCTGGGACAAGCCCGGCCATGACGGCGGAGAGAGTCGGGGATTAAGAAAGCTGGTTTAAGCGTTACTTCGCCAGGTAGTTGCGGTGCACCCAGGGCGCGGGCGAGGCGGGTGAAGGCTGCCGCGAGGTCTCGAACAGAAATGCATTCTGCGCCTCGCGTGTCTCCAGCCGAGCACCCGCATTGAGCTCCCGGGCGCTTGATTTGCCGCTCTCGGCCGCGGCGAGGAAAGCCTGCACCGCATCGGCCCCGGGCGGCGCGACCGCCGGCTCGTCCTTGTGCGTGATCGCCTCTATGGCGCCGGCCGTGAGCAGCTTTGCCCACATTTTCCGGAACAGTCCGTTCGAGGGATAGACATCAGCGCTGTTGATCTTGCCGTTTACGGCAAAGGCAAATCCGATGATGTCGTCCTCGCTCTCTCCCGCGCTCTTGAGAGCGCTGATGTAGGCCTTCTGCGCATCCATGAGCTTCTCATTCTCGAGCGAAAGTTGCAGGCTCGACGCCGACTGCACCGAGCGCACCTGAGTCCCCAGGCTGCCGGTCAGCTTGCTTTGCGTGGCACGCACGTTCTCCCATACCTGCTGCTGGCGCGCTCCGACTTCCGCGCTCTCCTGTGGCGCGTAGGCATCGGGATCAAGTCGATGCGGTGCCGCTGGAACCGGCGCCTTCATTGCAAGCTTGAGCTCGCGCGAAGGCACCGAGGCAGACGCGGTCGAGAAATTGCGGCTGTCCTCGCCGCCACGCGCCGTCCAGCGCCCCTGCTCGATACAGAAAGAGGCGATGGAAACGGCGCCCGATTTCCGCGGCAGCAGCAGGCTCACGGTGAGCGTGCGATCCTGCTTGCCGCCCTTTACGATGTCACCGGACTGCACGAACACTTCGTCATCACCGAGATTCTCGATCTCCAGCTGATTGACGTTGCTGGTTTCTCGCACCTTGACGACGCCGCGCGCCATCGCCTCCTCTAATGTGAGCGGCACCTTCCCCGGCGCAGACTTGCCGTGGATCAAATAGACAGCGAGATTGTCATGCACGATCGGCCCCGAGATTTGGCTCGCCTCGGGCGCTTGCGCGCCGGCTGGACCTGCGGGCAAAACAATCAGCAGCGGGGCAACGAGCCAGCCAACAACCAGTGACCAGCGCATGATATGCCTCCATGTCGCAGATGAATCTTGATGGGAGATTCGCACCGGTCCATGGCTGCGGTTGGGAATGGCGGTGACCGAATTTCGACGTGGAGGTTAACGACTGTTCAGCATCATCCCTCAAACTGTAATCGGGCGAGGCGGGCGTAGAGGCCGCCGGATGCGACAAGCGTCTCGTGCCGGCCCTCCTCGATGAGGCGACCGGAGTCCATCACCAGGATGCGGTCACAGGAAAGCACGGTCGCCAGCCTGTGCGCGATGACCAGGGTCGTGCGGCCCGCGACGAGGTGCTCGAGGGCGGTCTTGACCAGGGCCTCGCTCTCGGCGTCAAGCGAGGACGTGGCTTCATCGAGCAGAAGCAGCGGCGCATCGCGGAGAATGGCACGCGCGATGGCAATACGTTGACGCTGTCCGCCGGAGAGCGTCGCGCCTCTTTCTCCGATCGGCGTGTCGATGCCTTGCGGCAGGCGATCGATGAATTCGACGGCAAGAGCAGCCTCGGCCGCGTGGACGACCTCGGCATCGTTCGCCTGCGGCCTGCCGAAGCGGATATTCTCGCGCACCGAGGTGGCGAAGAGAACGACATCCTGCGGCACCAGCGCGATGTTTCGGCGCAGCGTCATCAAATCGATGTCGCGCACCGGCACGCCGTCGAAGCTCACAACCCCGGCAACCGGATCATAGAAGCGCAGAATGAGGTTGAAGATCGTGCTCTTGCCGGCGCCGGAAGGGCCGACGATGGCGACTTTCGCGCCGCGACGGATATCGAAAGATACGCCATGGAGCGCCGCATCCCCGGGCCGAGTGGGATAGTTAAAATGCACGTCCGCGAATGACACTTCCCCGCCCGGCGAGCGCGAGAGTGCAATCGGCCGTGTCGGCGGCATGATTGCGGAGCGCACGTGTAAGATCTCGAACAGCCTTTCCGCCGCCCCCGACGCCTGCGAGATTTCTCCCCAAGCATCCGAGAGCTGCCCCAGTCCGGTGGCCGCCAACACCGCGTAGAGCACGAACTGGGAGAGCCCGCCGGCGCTCATGCGCCCGGCCGCGACATCATGGGCGCCGATCCACAGCACAACGACGACGCTGGAGGCCACCAGGAGGATAACGATGGCAGTCAGGAACGCGCGCGCGCGTATGGAAGCGCGCGCGGCAAGGAAGGCGCGCTCGACTGCGCTGCCGAACCGGCTCCTTGCCAATGTCTCATTGGTGAAGGCCTGCAGGACGCGCGTTGCGCCGATTAATTCCGAGGCATAGGCCGAAGCATCGGCGAGCGTATCCTGCGCTGCTCGGGAACGTCGTCGTACCGCGCGACCGAAACCGTAAAGCGGCAGCACGATGACAGGGATTGCGGCAAGCACGAGAGCTGAAAGTCGCAGGCTCGTCATCACCATCATCACGGTGCCGCCCACGAACAGAACGAGGTTGCGCAAAGCAACCGATATCGAGGCGCCCACGGCAGCCTTGATCTGCGTCGTGTCGGCGGTCAGTCGCGACAGCAGCTCTCCGCTCCTCGCGGCGTCGAAATAGGCAGGCGAGAGCGAGACCAGATGCCCGAATACCTCCTCGCGCAGGTCCGCCACAATGCGCTCGCCGAGCGTGGTGACGAAATAGAAGCGCGCCGCGCTTGCCAGGGCCAGCACGGTCACCACCGCGATCATGCCCATGAAATAGCTGTCGATCAGCGCCGCGTTCTCCCGCGAGAACCCGAAATCAATCATGCGCCGGACCGCAATCGGCACCACCAGGGTCGTCACTCCCGCGGCAAGAAGAGCAAGCAAAGCAGCCGCCGCGTGCCAACGGTAACGGCCGACATAGGGCAGCAGCTCCAGCAGCGGCCGCAGATTGCGGCCTTCCTTCGCGCCGGCAACAGGTGTTGGCGGATGCGACAGGGTCGCGGACCTCTCTAGGGTGCGCGGGATCTCTTGCACGACGTTCAGACCAGCTGCCCTGAATTCACCGGCTACGGGACACACCAATCCCCGGCAACATGCCCGCGGTCATGGTCAGGGGCAATCGCCGTCTGCACGATGCGGCAACCGCGCACGCACCCTGTTCACGGCTTGTTTCGCGTTCCTCGCTGCGCTATCAGGCCTAGCCTTGCACTAACGTTGGTGCGCGGGATACAGCTCACGGTTTGTGCGTGGGCACAGGAAGAGACGATGAAGCCAAATACGCATCCGAACTACCACACGGTCAAGGTCGTCATGACCGACGGAACCGAGTTCACCACCCGCACGACCTGGGGCAAGGAGGGCGATACCCTTCGTCTGGAGATTGACTCGAAGTCGCATCCGGCGTGGACCGGCGGCCAACAACAGCTGGTCGACCGCGGCGGGCGGCTCTCGCGCTTCCAGAAAAAATTCGCAGGGCTCGGAATTAAGAAATAACGCTACCTGCCCCTCTCCGTGATACCTCCCCCTGAAAGGGGGAGGTCGGCTCGCGGAGCGAGACGGGTGGGGGTCCAAAATCAGCGATCTCTATCATCAATCGACCCCCACCCGACCGCCTTGCTTCGCTTCGGCGGTCGACCTCCCCCTTTCAGGGGGAGGTATTACCGAGTTTGTCGCCTCGCTGGTCGAAATACGGCACCGCCCTTGCAGGCGAGGATCATTGCTGCTCGAAGGCCGCCCTGAGCAATCCAAGCTGGCGCTCCACCGGATTGCTGCGATCAGCTCGCATGGGAGCGGCGTGCATGGTGGCATCCAGCCGGCGAATCGACCTTTGCAGGGCCTTCGAGCGCACGACCAGCGTACGCAGGCGCTCGGGAATGAGCTTTATGTTGTGCTCGTCGTTATATTCGCCCGCCGAGAGCTTGACCTTGGCCTTTTCCTTGCTGGCCTGGGCGAGCGACATCTCGCCCTCCTTGACCGCCCGGTGCAACAGGAGCCAGGACGCAAGCTGCATCAGGCGGGTCGTCAGACGCATGCTCTCCGTGGCATAGGCCAGCGCGCTGGTGCGCTCGAGCTTCTTGGATTCCTGACGTCCGGGCCCGTCGAGGTAGGATGCGGTCTCCTCGACGAGGGCCATGCCGTCGCGGAAAAGATTGGCAAAGACCTGGGAGCCTGCCAGCCTCTCCCCAAAGGAAACGGCTTCGTTGACCGACTTCTCGGACACGCTTCACGCCTCACGCCACGGCCGGCTGGACTCTTTGCCCGCGGTTCTTGCGCCAAGGCCGGCAAGCTTTGAACATCGCGCAGTCGCGCATCCGAGTCCAGCGCTGGCGAATCAAAGCTGTCGACATAGTTGCCGCCCGGCCACGCGGCTGTCGTCCCGGGCAGCCGAACCCGGAGTTAATCCGGGGGAGGCAGACACCGATCTCGGGTTTACCCGAGATCGGCATGTAATGTGCGCAAGTCGGGTAAACCCGACTTGCGTGGACCCATAACCCACGGCCTGTGGTCCTGGGTCCCGGCTCGCGCTCCCGGCGCTTCGCGCCGCGAGCTTGGCCGGGACGACTGCCGTGGCCAAAAGCAAAAAAAGAGCCGCCGGGGACGGCGGCTCCAAGTTGAACAGGGAGGCGTCAAACAGAGTGGACAGGAGCCACTCAAGTCCAGAAGATGGACGCTCACAGTAATGGACGAGAAAGCTTAATAAGCCCTTAAAGGCTTTATTAATTTTTGCTCACGTAAGCCCTCTCCGATACGACATGGCCTGCTTTCGCGGCCTATTTTTTGAAGAATTGGTCGGCGACATTGCGCGAGGTCTGTTTTTTCGAGATATCCGCCTCCAGCCGCCTGATCTCTTCCTGCATTAGAGCAATGCGCTCCTGCAGCTCCTTGACCGACAGCAGCGCGAGATCTTGGCCAATCTCGTGCACGATCTTTTTCTTTGGGCGATCGTCTTCATCTATGGCCGGCATCGTCCGCATCCATTCGAAACTGCGGAAAATAACGTTAGAATTAACTATAACAAGGAGGGCTGCACCGCTGATCCGGGACCGCCCCCAAGCTCCGAGTTTATAATGATCCCGGGTTGCAGCGCGCTGTGACGCGAGGCATCACGCTGCGCCCGGGAAACGCCGCCCAGTTAGCGCCAATGGCAATGCCTCTCGCCACGGGGTGTGCCCAATCCGTTGGAAAGGCTTGGCAATTGCATTTTGAGGGAGTGGCGGTGCAGCAGGCGACCCTGGAAGGGGCAGTGCGATCGCATGTGAACAAAGGGTGGCAACAAACTCGGTGACACCTCCCCCTGAAAGGGGGAGCATAGGCGGCCTTCGGCCGCCGTTCTTAGCCGCTAAGAACGCCGAGGCGAAGCGAGGCGGCCGCGTGGGGGTCTTTGGATGATCTTTTCGCAGCATTTGACCCCCACCCGGCGAGCTTCGCTCGCCGACTTCCCCCTTTTCAGGGGGAGGTGGTACGGAGCTTGCCGCGCTGTCCTGCAGACATGCGATCCATTCCTTCCAGGGCCTTCCAGGGGAGGGTTGCGCGCGAGCCGTGAAATGGACGTAAACATCGCCCAGAAGACGAGCTTTGGCCCCTGCGCGGACGCTATTATCGCTCCGGGAAAGCTCGGGGGGCAGGCCGGGTAGAGCTGGGAGGACGAAGGTTGCGTTTCATCCGCGCCTGCGTGACGGCGGTGCTGGCGATCGCTGTCGTTGGCCTGTCGCCGGCGCGGGCGGTCGAGGCGGTCAGTGTGCGCACTGATGAGCCGGCGATCGATCTCGCGGATGCCGCCGAGCGCCATCACACCGACAGCGACCGCCTCCTGGTATCGGCCGCCCCGGGTGCGGACGGCATCATTCAGCGCATGGACGTGCGGGCGCGCGAAGGCAACAACAACTGGGCAGTCTTTGCGCTGGCGAATTCCGGCGATGAGCAGATCGAGCGCCTCATCGTCGTGCCGCACTACCGCATGGCGGGCTCGGGGGTCTTCTGGCCCGACCTCGGCCGTTCACGGGTTGCAAGCATCACATCGAGCGGCGAGCGTCCCGATCGCCAGGACAGTGCAACCGCCGACATCTTCCGCATCACGCTCGACCCCGGAAGCGTGATGACATACGTCCTGGAGCTGCGCGGCGACAAGCTCAACCAACTCTATCTGTGGGAGCCCGAGGCCTACAAGGACAAGGTCAACAGCATCACCCTTTACCACGGCATTGCCATCGGCATCGCCGGCCTGCTGGCCCTCTTCCTGACCATTCTATTTGTCGTCAAAGGGAGCATCATTTTCCCCGCCGCGGCCGCGCTGGGCTGGGCGGTGCTCATCTATATCGGCATTGATTTCGGCTTCTGGGCCAAGGTATTCGCGCTCACGCCGAGCTCCGAGCAAATCTGGCGCGCGTCCGGCGAGGCAATCCTTGCGGCGACGCTGATCGTTTTTCTGTTCGCCTATCTCAACCTGCATCGTTGGCATGTTCGTTACGCCCATATCACGATCGGCTGGCTTGCTTTCCTTGCCACTTTGGTGGCGCTCGCGCTGTTCGAGCCACAGATCGCATCGGGCATTGCCCGCATCTCGCTTTTCGCCATAGCCATTCTTGGATTCGGCCTCGTCGTCTATCTCTCGTTCCACGGCTTCGACCGCGCAGTCCTGTTGATCCCCACCTGGCTGCTGCTTGCGGTGTGGGCCGTGGCGGCCACGCTCGCCGTCGCGGGAGCGATGACCAACGACATAGTGAGTCCGGCGCTCCTCGGCGGGCTCGTCCTGATCGTGATGCTGATCGGGTTTACTGTGATGCAGCACGCCTTCGCCGGCGGCATCACCAGCGGCATCGTCTCCGATGTCGAGCGCCGCGCGCTGGCACTGACCGGCGCCGGTGACATGATCTGGGACTGGGACGTGTCGGCTGACCGGGTCTTCAGCAGTCCGGAAACCGAGGCGCTGCTCGGCCTCAAGCGCGGCTCCCTGCAAGGCCCCGCCGCGCGCTGGCTCGAAGTGCTGCATCCGCTGGACCGCGACCGCTTTCGTGCCGTGCTCGACAGCCTGCTCGAGCAGCGCCGCGGCCGCCTGACCCAGGACTTCCGCCTGCGCACGCCCGACGGCCATTACCTGTGGTTCGCACTCAAGGCGCGGCCTGTGGTGGGCTCGGACGGCGAGGTCGTGCGCCTGGTCGGCACGCTGACCGACGTGACCGAGTTCAAGAATGCCGAGGAGCGCCTGTTGCACGACGCGGTGCACGACAATCTCACCGGGCTACCCAATCGCGAGCTGTTTCTCGACCGGCTCGAAGGCGTGCTCGCCTTCGCCAAGGCCGATTCGTCGATCAAGCCTACCATCCTCGTGATCGATCTCGATCGCTTCAAGCAGGTCAATGACTCGGTTGGTGTCGCGGTCGGCGATTCCATCCTGCTGACGCTGGCGCGGCGGCTGGGACGGCTGCTGAAGCCGCAAGATACGCTGGCGCGGCTTTCCGGCGACCAGTTCGCCGTCATTCTCCTTTCCGAGCGCGAGCCCGAGCGTATTCTCGCCTTCGCCGAGTCGCTGCGCAAAAGCCTGCGCGCACCCATCACCTTCAACGATCGCGAAATCTTTCTGACGGCGTCCTTTGGCATCGCGCTTGCGGACCCCCAGCAACGGCAAGCGGAAGAGGTCCTCAAGGATGCCGAGCTCGCCATGTTCCATGCCAAGCGCATCGGCGGGGATCGTCTCGATCTGTTCAAGCCGTCGATGCGCGCGCGCAAGAGCGACCGGCTGGCGCTCGAATCCGATCTGCGCAGAGCGCTCGAACGCGACGAGATCACGATACTCTATCAACCGATCGTGCGGCTCGAAAACCGGTCGATCGCGGGGTTCGAGGCACTTGCCCGCTGGGATCATCCGAAGATGGGCCGCACCTCGCCCTCCGAGTTCATCACCATCGCCGAGGAGATTGGGCTCATTGTCGACCTCGGCATGTTCGTGCTGGAGCGCACGGCCCGGCAACTGAGCACATGGCAGCGCACGATCCGCCCGCGCAATCCGGTCTTCGCCAGCGTCAATCTGTCGTCAAAACAGTTGCTGCGGCAGGATCTCATCCACGACCTGCGCACGGTCATTGCGCGCTCATCGCTTGCCCGCGGCACGCTCAAGCTGGAGCTTACGGAATCACTGGTGATGGACAATCCGGAGCACGCTGCGCACATGCTCCAGCGCATCCGCGATCTCGGCGCCGGCCTGGCGCTGGACGACTTCGGCACCGGGCATTCCTCGCTTGCCTATCTGCAGCGATTCCCTTTCGACACGATCAAGATTGACAAGTCCTTCGTGCGCGCGAACGGCAAAGGCACGCGTCCCGTCATCCTGCGCTCCATCATCTCGCTCGCGCACGATCTCGGCATGGAGGTCGTGGCCGAAGGCGCCGAGAGCGACTCGGATGCTGTGGAGCTCTATCAGCTCGGCTGTGAATACGCACAAGGGTTCTATTTTGGAGAGCCGGTGAGCGCGGAGCAGGCGCGCGCGCTGCTGGTCGCCGAAACCGCGCGCGAGCCGAGCGAGCCCGCGCGCGGCAAGCACGCCATGCATTAGGCACGAGGCAGGTGAGGAGAGTTGTAGGGGCGGGTTTCAAACCCGCCCTGTTTCGGCAGACCCCGCTCGCGAGATGTTGTCCGGGTCATGCGCCCACCGCACAGGATTATTTGCGATGTAATCGCGAATGCGATTGAATGCTTTCTCGTTGCGAATGACATGCTCGTAATAGCCGCGCTGCCATAGGACGCCACGCTTTCTGACGCGGCGAGCGGAGAATGTTTTGAAGACCCACAGCCGCACCAGGGGCGGGTTTGAAACCCGCCCCTACATGCTCCCGATCCGCGCGTAACTGAACCGCTCAGTCCACGTAGCCCGGATTGAGCGCGTCACTGCATGCTGACCTGCCTCCTCACAACGGGGATGGCGCGCGAAATCCGGGGACCTTGCCGCACTGAAACATTGCCGCATGAAAAGCTCCCGGATTTCGCGCCATGACACGCGTCTTCGACGCGCAATGGCTCTCAATCCGGGCTACGGATCTACGGATCACGTTTGGCGGATCAGCCCTCCTCGCCGTCCTCGTGCAGCGCGCCGCCGCGCATCAGCCGGCGGGCAATCTCTGCCGTCTGGCGGCGCCTGCGCGTCGTCGGGCAGTGCGCGGCGAGATAGCGCGCGGCGGCGATGAGGATCGGCGCAGCGTCCGCATCGCCCTCCCAGGCGAGACGCTGCCGCACGGCGGCCTGCAGATTCTGGAGCATGTGGAAGCCCGCGTCCTCGCGCATGAGGGCGTGGCCGAGGAGCGCGATGAGGCCGGCCGGCGCGTGACCATCGGCAAGATGCTGCGCGGCAAGGCGCGCAGCCTCCGCGACTTGTTGCTGGCGGTCGCAGGCATCGAGAAAGGCGCGGCGAAGCCCCGCCGCTGCCAATCTCCCGGCGCCATCGCCGCGCGGCAATCGCGCCGGCGGCACATTGAGATAGCGGTCGACATAGACCGCGAGCGCGCCATGGATGGCGGCGCGCAGGCACAACGCCTGTGTCTCGACATCGATGCCTCCCTCGGTCGCCCGCGCGATGAGGCGATAAGCGGCATTGGCATAGCTAAAAGTGTGGTGGGCGCTCTCCCAGTCCGAATGATCGTTGCCGGTGCCGAAATGGGCGATGCGCAAGGCCGCGGCGAAGGCCACCGCGCGCGCGACACCGGCGGGTGTTGCACCCTCGCGCAGCGCCGCCGACAGTGCTTCAAGGATGGCCTGGGGATCATCGCCGAGCACGGCGCGGCCCAATGCGGCATGCTCGCGCCACGCACCGCGCCGCGCATGCCCCGCCGCCAGCGCCGGCGCCAGATCGCGCTGCGCGCGCTCGGCGAGCGCGACGAGATCGATCGGATGCCGCCAGCTGTCCATCTCCTCGCTGCCGGCGGAGGCGGTCAACACAGGCACGATGGAAGGGAGCACGGTCTCGGCGTGCTCCCAGCCGATCAGGTCGAGTGCCGCGAAGGCTTTGTCGAGGAAATCGAGCGCATGGCCGCCGTCGGCGAAATAGCGGTCGGCAACAGCGGTCAGAGTGACGACTGCAAGCCGCTTCGAGCTTGCGCCGGAGGCGATGGCGGTACGTAGCGTGCGCTCCGCGCCAGTGCGGTGGCGCACGCGCACCCAATGCCGGAACCAGCGCGCGAGCGTCTCCAGCGGCACATCGCCTCCCAACGGCTCGCTGTCGATGCGCGGCGCCTCTCCTTCGCAGTCATCGGCAACCGCCGCGATCCCGTGAAAGAGCGCGAGAAATCGATCCTCCTCTGCCAGCTGCGGCAACAGGTCGGCGACGCACATGAGCGTGGTCAGTCCAACGCCCCAGCGATCGCGATGGGTGGCGCCGAAAACGAGCGCGTCGCGCATGAGGTCGGTCGCCGGCACGCCCGCCGCCGTCGCGCCGAGCACTGCCTTGGCGATCACCAGGCCGATGTCGTGGGCAAGGCCATCGCGCAGGCGGCGTTGCCAATGGGCAGCCTCCGCGCGCGGCGCAGGGACGGCCGCCACCCACACCTCGCTGTCGAGAATGCGCAATGCGCGCAGCGGCACATCGTCGGCCCATAGGTCGAAGGTCGAGCCGCTGCGCAGATCGAAACGGGCATGGTGCCAGTGGCAGGTGAGGATGCCATCGTCGATGCTGCCGCGGTGGAGCGGAAAGCCCATATGCGGGCACCGGTTATCGAGCGCCACCAACTGCTCGCCATCGGCAACGACCAGCACCGCCCCGCCGGGAGTGGCGACCACCATGCGGCCGCGCTCGCGCAATTCCGCAAGCGTGCCGGCGCGAATGAATCCGGCGTTGCGCTCAGCATCCATGCTACAAGCGTGGGACGGCGGGCATTGTTTTTCAAGAGCGGAGAGAAGCCGATGAAGCGCGCGTCTGTTATTGCTATGCTCGCGGCGGTGGGCTCGATGGCTGGAGTGATGTCAGTGCCCGATGCCACAAGCAAGGAGCCGCGCTTTCCGCAGCTGACGATGGATCAGCTCAGTGAGCAGCAAAGGCCGCTCGCAGAGCAAATCATGAAGGTCTCCAGCGTTGGTATCGGTGGACCCTATAATCCGATGCTGCGCAGCCCAGTCTTCGGACAGAAGATGTTCGACCTGCTCCGTTACCTGCGCTGGGACACGTCGGTGCCGTTGAAGCTCAATGAGTTTGCGATCCTCATCATCGCGCGGCAGTGGCGCTCGCAGGTGGAGTGGTTTGCGCACGCGCCGCTTGCGGTCAAGGCGGGGCTGTCGCCGGAGCTTGTCGCCGACCTCAAGGCGGGCAGGCGGCCATCCAACATGCCGGCGCAGGAAGCGGCGGTCTATGACTTCGTCACTGAGCTCACCACCGGGCACGCTGTTTCCGACGCCACTTTCGCGCGCGCCAAGGAGCTGCTCGGCGAGCAGCAGGTCGTGGATCTGACCGCAGTGGCGGGCACCTATGTCACTGTCGCGATGATACTGGCAATGGCCGAGGAAGGCGTTCCGGCGGGAAAGGAAGCCCCGTTCAAGCCCGGCGAGCCGTGATGCCTAGGCCTGCGGCATTTTTCAATTACATCGACCAATTCATTGCGTCATGGCCGCTCTTGTCCCGGCCATCCACGCTTTGCGTATTGCGCAGAAGACGTGGATGCCCGGAACAAGTCCGGGCATGACGGCGCTGAGTTTGCTTCAGCTACTTCGAAAACTCCCCTACGACGTTGCTGGCTCTGCCTGGCGCCACATCGTCGCCGGAGCGAGCGCCGAGAGCGCGAGATCCTGGAGTCGCTCCGGGTCGGTCTCCCCCTCGGTTGCCAGACGCAAAATGCAGCGCGCCAGCTCCGCCGGACGAACCTTGTCGTTGCCGTTGAACTTGAGCGTCAACCAGGTCTCGTCGAAAGCCGTTTCCAGAGACGCAAGAGTCGTTGGGTCAAACGAGCCGTTGCCAAGCCCACGCATGTCCCCTCCTCCGATCCGGACTGGACTGCAATCGATTACGCCAAAAAATGCGCCTTGATAAGGCCGAGATTGTGGACGCAGCGCATTGGTGTGGATTTCGGCGGAACGGCGGGAACCGGTTGCACCTCCAGCAGATTTTGGCTGGCGCATGCCTGGCCACCGGGACGCATTGATCAAAAGCGGGTGAGGGCATGCCAACGATCCCGCTACCGCGGCATCAGCACCCAGTAATCCAGCTCGAGCAGGACTGCGGGGTGATCCTCGGTGCCCGACTTGCGCGGAAAATCCGCGCAGGGGTGATCCTTGGCAGCGATGGTGCGCAGGCGCAGGACGCCTGCGTCGTTGCGCCCAGGGAGCTCGGCTTTGGCAAGAACTTCGGACCAGGCAAACACCGTCATCCCCGCAAACAGGGGCGCGACATGGCGCCCGCCATTGATACCGGCAATATGGAAGGCATTGGCAAGGCCGTTGAACGATAGCGCCCGCGCCAAGGACATCACGTGCCCGCCGTAGACCAATCGGCGGCCAAACCGTCCTTTGCTTTCGGCAAGCTGATTGAAGTGAACGCGCGCCGTATTCTGGTAAAGCCGGGTAGCGATCTGGTGCTCGGCCTCCTCCACCGTGACGCCGTCCACATGGTCGATCTTCTCGCCGACGGCATAATCGGCAAAGCGGTGGCGACTGCCGGCGAGGGCAAAATCGTAAGCCCCGAGTGCAAGGCGCGGACAGGCGGCGCCCAGTGCGTCGGCCGTCACCGCCTCGGGCAGCGTGGGAACGTGATCCGGCGGCGCGAGGGCTTTCTCCTCGCGCTTGCGCACCATGACCCAGCGCACGTATTCCAGCACATTGCTTCCGTGCTGATTTAAGCCGGTCGAGCGCACGAAGACGATGCCGGTCTTGCGGCTCGAGTTCTCTCTGAGCCCGATCACCTCCGACACCGCGTTGAGCGTATCGCCGGGATAGACGGGGGCAAGGAAGCGGCTCGCTGCATAACCGAGATTAGCAACCGCGTTGAGCGAGATGTCAGGCACCGTCTTGCCGAACACGATGTGAAAGACGAGAAGGTCATCGATCGGGGAGTGCGGATAGCCGATGGCACGCGCAAAAGCGTCCGACGACTGCACCGCAAAGCGCCCCCCGAACAGCCCCTGATAGAGCGCCACATCGCCTGCGGTGATGGTGCGCGGGGTCGCATGCCGGATCACCTGGCCGAGGCGGAAATCCTCGAAGAAATTCCCGGCTGCAGTCTTCGCTGTGCTCTGCTCGGACATCCTGTGCTCCGATTGCAAGTGACGCGGCCACGCTAACGTGAAAGAAGGGCTGACTGAAAGTTGCTATGTTGATGGCAGTGAGCCTGATGGAAGCCAACATCATGTCGATCGAAGCAGCCGTCCACGATCGATCGATGACGCCGCCCACAGCCGCTGCGAGGATCATACATCCGCGTTGGGTGCGCATCACCCACTGGATCAATGTCCTGGCGGTCTGCGTGATGATCGGCTCCGGCTGGCAGATATATGACGCTTCGCCGCTATTTCCCTTCGCCTTCCCGCCGGCGATGACCATCGGCGGCTGGCTCGCGGGGGCGCTTTTGTGGCACTTCGCAGCGATGTGGATCCTGGTCGTGAATGGCCTGCTCTACCTCGTGCTCGGCATCGCCACTGGCAGATTCAAGCGCATGCTCGCTCCCATCCGCCCGCGCGAAGTGCTTGCCGATGCCAAGGCCGCCCTGCGCGGCACGCTCTCGCATGCCGACCTTTCCGTCTACAACGCCGTGCAGAAGCTTCTCTACGTCGGCGCCATACTGGCCGGCGTCGTCATCGTGCTCTCGGGGCTGGCGATCTGGAAGCCGGTGCAATTGCAGGAGCTCGCTGCTGCGTTTGGCGGCTATGATACCGCGCGTTACGTGCATTTCCTCGCCATGGCGGCGATCGTCGCCTTTCTGATCGTGCATGTCGGCATGGCGGTGCTGGTGCCGCATAGTCTGCGCGCCATGATCAGAGGTCGTTGAGAGGAGCACGAGAATGCGTCACCGCCGCAAGGCTCTGCCCGGCGTCGATGCCGAGCTCCTGCTCAAGGACGCGGCGAAGCTCGCGCCCGATCCGGCGCGCCGCATGCTCCTGCGCGGCGGCGCGAGCCTCGGGCTGCTGAGCCTGCTGACGGGGTGCGACATCATCGATGGCGAGTCAGCCGAGCGCGCGCTCATGCAGGTCTCCCATTTCAATGATCGCGTGCAGGCGTGGCTGTTCAGTCCGAGCAAGCTCGCGCCCACCTATCCCGACAGCGCCGTCGCCCGCCCATTCCCGTACAATGCCTATTATCCCGAGGAGGACGCCCCCGAGGTCGATGCCGACGACTACAAGCTTATCGTCGGCGGCCTCGTCGAGAGCAAGGAATCCTGGACGCTCGACGAGCTCCATGCATTGCCGCAGGAGACGCAGATCACGCGCCTCGTCTGCGTCGAAGGCTGGAGCGCGATCGGCAAATGGACGGGGATTCCGCTGCGCGAGTTCCTGCGCCAAATCGGCGCGGATCAGCGCGCCAAATATGTCTGGTTCCGCTGCGCCGAGGGATACTCCACCTCGATCGACATGCCGACCGCGCTGCACCCGCAGACGCAGATGACGTTGCGCATTGACGGCGAAGTGTTGCCGCGCAAATACGGCTTCCCTATGCGGGTGCGTATCCCCACCAAGCTCGGCTTCAAGAATCCCAAGCACGTGATGGAGTTGGCCGTCACCAACAAATATCTCGGCGGCTACTGGGAGGACCGGGGCTACAACTGGTTCAGCGGCAGCTAAATGACACGCATGGCCACATTCAAGCTCCTGCTCCTGCCGGGCGACGGCATCGGCCCGGAAGTGATGGCCGAGGTGAGGAAGCTCATCGCCTGGATGAACGCGAACGGGCGCGGGCGTTTCGAGACCGACGAGGCGCTGGTGGGCGGGGCCTGTTACGACGCGCACGGGGTCGCGATCGGCGACGAGACCATGGCCAAAGCGCATGGCGCCGACGCGGTGATCTTCGGTGCCGTCGGCGGGCCCAGATGGGACAATGTGGGTTACGAGATGCGTCCGGAGGCGGGCTTGTTGCGGCTGCGCAAGGAGCTGGGGCTGTTCGCCAATATCCGCCCGGCGATCTGCTATCCCGCGCTCGCGGATTCCTCGAGCCTCAAGCGCGAGGTGGTGGACGGGCTCGATATCATCATCCTGCGCGAGCTCACTGGCGGGGTCTATTTCGGCGAGCCGAAGACCATCACCGATCTCGGCAACGGCCAGAAACGGGCAATCGACACGCAGGTCTACGATACCTACGAGATCGAGCGCATCGCGCGCGTCGCCTTCGAGCTTGCGCGCAAGCGGCGCAACAAGGTCACCTCGATGGAGAAGCGCAACGTGATGAAGACTGGCGTGCTCTGGCACGAGGTGGTGGCGGCGCTGCATGCGCGCGAGTTCAAGGACGTCCAGCTCGAGCATCAACTCGCCGATGCCGGCGGCATGCAGCTCGTGCGCTGGCCGAAGCAGTTCGACGTCATCGTCGCCGACAATCTGTTCGGCGATATGCTCTCGGACATCGCTGCCACGCTCACCGGCTCGCTCGGCATGCTGCCCTCCGCCTCACTCGGCGAGGTCGATCCAAGGACGCGCAAGCGCAAGGCGATGTACGAGCCGGTGCACGGATCGGCGCCCGACATCGCGGGCAAGGGGATCGCCAATCCGATCGCCATGCTCGCCTCTTTCGCAATGGCGCTGCGCTATTCCTTCAACATGGACAAGGAAGCCGATCTGATCGAGCAGGCGATTTCAGCCGTTCTCGACAAGGGCCTGCGCACGGCCGACATCAAATCCGCAGGGGCGCAGCTCGTGACCACGGCGCAGATGGGCGATGCGGTCCTCGCCGAGGTGCAGAAGCTCGCGGCGTGAACCCCGTGCAAGTGATTAGTAGGGCGGGTTAGCCGAAGGCGTAACCCGCCGCATGGATCGGCGGATTACGCTGACGCTAATCCGCCCTACGGCCCACGATCGCTGTTCAGGTGATCGAGAACAGTCGCGCCCAACACCGGGCCAGAAGCTGGGAGGCCGAATCAATCGTGCCAGGGAAAGAACGGCCCTGGCAGCGGCGAACGGTGCCAGCCCACGCGCCCGCCGGTGTTTTGCACCGCGTCCATGGGAGTATGGGTCGGTGGGAGAGCATAATCGAGAAATTTGCGATCCCCCGGCGCTACCTCGGTTCCAGCGTCCAGGAACGAGCGCCGCATGACCACAATGCGTGCGCGCGGCCGGGTGGCATAAACGCGAGTGGTGGCATAGACGTAGCGTTTTTTCGTCACGGCGAAAGCGGGCGCAGGCGTCACCGCGCCAAGCGCGATGGCGAATGCGCAGAGTCCCGCCGTGCAAGCCCCCTTCCCCATTGGCGCCCACCTCTTCGCAGCCAAATCAATCGTTCATTATAAGCCTAGTTGAGATGCGCTCCGAGCCTCTGCGAGGAATTGCGGAAATTTTGCCGCCGAGTGTGATGAAAATATCTCACCCTGGACTACATTGAAGCTTGTTTCTTTGCTATGGAGCACGGGAGTACCATAGCTATGTAGCCCGGATGAGCGCGCGGGCGCGTCTTCGACGCGCTGATTGGCGCGCGACATCCGGGTTCTTCCCGCATATCGCCATAGCGCGTGGGAGGCGCGCTATGGCTCATGCGGGCTACAGTTCAGGAGTAAGCCAATGGGTTACAAGGTGGCGGTAGTCGGGGCTACCGGCAACGTCGGTCGCGAAATGCTGGCCATTCTGGCCGAGCGCGGGTTTCCCGCGGACGAGGTGGTGGCCGTCGCGTCGCGGCGAAGCCAAGGGACCGAAGTCTCCTTCGGCGAGAAGACCCTGAAGGTCAAGGCGATCGAGCATTACGATTTTTCCGATACGGACATTTGCCTGATGTCGGCGGGCGCCGCCGCTTCAAGGGAGTGGTCGCCGAAGATCGCCGCCGCCGGCGCCGTCGTGATCGATAATTCCTCGTGCTGGCGCTACGATGCCGACGTGCCGCTGATCGTGCCCGAGGTCAACGCCGACGCAGTGGCGGGCTTTCGCAAGAAGGGTATCATCGCCAACCCGAACTGCTCGACCGCGCAGCTCGTGGTCGCGCTCAAGCCGCTGCACGATAAGGCCAGGATTACGCGGGTGGTTGTCGCGACCTATCAGTCCGTCTCCGGCGCCGGCAAGGAGGCGATGGACGAGCTGTTCGCGCAGACGAAGTCCGTCTACACGCTCGACGAGATCGCCGCGAAGAAGTTTCCGAAGCGAATCGCATTCAACGTGATCCCCCACATCGACGTGTTCATGGAGGACGGCTTCACCAAGGAAGAATGGAAGATGGTCGCCGAGACCAAGAAGATCCTCGATCCCAAGATCAGAGTCGTTGCCACCTGTGTGCGCGTGCCGGTCTTCGTCGGCCATTCGGAAGCGGTCAACATCGAGTTCGAGAGCCCGATCACCGCGGACGAGGCGCGCGAGATATTGCGCAACGCTCCGGGATGCCTCGTCATCGACAAGCGCGAGGCCGGCGGCTACGCCACGCCCTATGATGCGGCGGGGGAGGATGCGACGTATGTCAGCCGCCTGCGCGAGGACCCCACGGTCGAGAACGGGCTGGTGCTGTGGTGCGTGTCAGACAATCTGCGCAAAGGGGCCGCGCTCAATGCCATCCAGATCGCGGAATGCCTCATCAATCGCAATCTGATTGAGGCCAAGCGCAAGGCAGCGTGAGCGTTTTCGTCATGGGCGTGCTTGGCCGCGGCCGTCCACGTCCTCTCGGCCGCGAGGAAAGACGATAGGGGTCGAGAAGGTCCTCCCCTCCCGCGATTCTCAGCCTGACTCGACGGCGGCGATCGACGCGTCGATCGCCATCGCCCCTCCTCGAAACTGGTTAACGCAAAGTTGCCGGCCAGTAGCGGTCCTGGAACGGGGTCCTGCCTGCGATGCGTCCGCGCGGCAACACTCCGGAACAAACTCCGGAAGAATCTCTCTCCTTAACCTGGCGCAAGAGGAGCGGACCTAACCTGAATGCTCCAGGTTGTCAGGTCCAGTCATGCTGTTTCGAACGAGCATTGCCGTCGCAGGGATCAGCGGCATTTGTCTGCTTGCGGTCGGCTTGAACGATCGTCTCTCCGTCCGAGCAAGCCATCGCATTCTGTTGAT
>Ga0306920_100002912_pt1 | contig 21649 bp, 26 predicted proteins | sample flu12Cox44000170_FD_204666 | JGI IMG/M metagenome (GOLD analysis project Ga0306920, IMG submission 204666) | Lab enrichment of tropical soil microbial communities from Luquillo Experimental Forest, Puerto Rico - flux4day.12C.oxic.44.000.170 (v2)... | ecosystem: Environmental > Terrestrial >...
CGCTTCGGCAGCAATCGCGCCACCTGCCGCTCCAATGCCAGCACCGTAAGTGGCAAACACACCAGCCCGATCGATCACCTCGTCGACACCGTCGAACCATGGCATTGGCGACATCCGGGCCGCCTCCTCGTGAGGAATAGGTAACTCCAATTCTTGTGCATTTTCTGCAGGCAAGATTTTACTAGCATCGACTGTCCATGCCGAGATCTGACTTGCATCGACCGTCCACGCTGTTTGTGTGGGATTGGCAATCATCACCATCACTGGAAGTATCGGGTCGTCGCTCGGTTGGGGATCATAGCATGCGGTCAGTCGCACGTGTTTGAGAGCGGGTGACGTTAGCGAAAAATACGTTCTTGGAGCTGGCCCATAGAATATCGATTTTGGGTCATTAAGAAACGCCGATGTTCCGCCCCCATTGGCCGCAGGAGCAACGAGCAGCCATACAACAATGATATTGAGAGACTGCAAATAACAGCCATGCTGGGGCCTATGATGCATTTCATTGTGTGCTCCTCAGCCTTGCTTTTTCTCGCGTGAGCGCAAAAAAACGGCTCACCCTCAACCCACCCTCTTCGAAGGCCCGAACTCCGGGCATTGCGCTTGTGGAGGCGCCAACAGGGTGAGATGGGCAACTACTATTCACTTCCTTGCGCGGTGGGCCGATGACTGTGCGAACGGTCCATCACGTTGTTATAGCCGCAAGCAATCCAGACGCTAGCTGCTCGAGGGTTCCCCGCGCCAGGGCTGCTGCGGATCAGAACCGCCCCCTCAACTGATTTTCTTCAGAATAGCGATCACCGCCGCGGCCTTCTGAGTGCGCAGCTTTTTCCAATCAGGGCCCCCGCTGCCTTTCGCCAGATCACTCAGAAATGCCCATTCCGGGTTCGGTCCGGAGTGCTCTGCCGTGGCCTTCTCCCACAGGTTGGCAAACTCCCGGTACGTCGGCGCTGCGTTGCGGGACCAATGGGCGCGCAGCACTTCCTGTGCAATAGCCCCGAAATTGAATTTTCCTGGGGTCAGGCGCTTCATCAGTTTGAGTATTTCAGGATCGTGATTCCTGTAGCGGCGATACAGAACGCGGTCCGATTCGACCGGTGGACGGCCCTGTCTCTCCGTGGAAATGACCGATTGTCGAAAAATCGTTTTTGGTTTGATCAAGCCGGTGCTGATGAAATGTAGAATTCGGTCAATCACTACTCCTTTTCGATCAGCGTCTCGCGTCCGCACGATGCGTCCATCCCCGCTCTCTACGTGAATCCGGTAGGGAATTGCACGCGCCTCGCAGAATCGCCGCAGCTCGCCCATATTCAAATAATAAATATCTTCCCTCAGCTGTTTTCTTTCGCCTCGAGTCAGTGCCACCATCGCAGGCTTCAGCCGAGGCCCGATCGATGACCCGTTCCAGCGGTCTCGCCCCGCTTGCAAGTTTTCTGGCAACCTGTTTCTCATTCACGGAGTCTTAGCAAGTGTTTATCTGGAAGGGGCCGATATGACATTCACGAATCTCATTATGGAAAAAAACGAACTCATTGGAACACCGACGCTTAATCGTCCGGAGAAACTCAACGCCATGACTCCCCAACTAATCGCCGAGTTCAGCGACGCGATTACCCAAATCGAAAAAGATCCGGAGGTTAAGGTCGTGATCGTCCGGGGAGCGGGCCGCGCGTTTTCGACCGGCTACGACCTGACCGGCGGATGGGGTGGGGGCGGTTCCGAGCGTTTTACGATTGACGACGATCAGCGATTTCTACAGCGCTATGTCGAACATTGGTTGCGGCTGCGCGATTTGCCCAAGCCTGTCATCTCGATGGTGCACGGCTACTGCCTGGCAGGCGCCACTCAACTCTGCGTCAGCAGCGATATTATTTTCGTGGCGGACGATGCCCAGATCGGTTTTCCCTCAATTCCCGCCGGCGCCGGCTACGTCAGCTCCTTCTGGAACTGGATGGTCGGGCCGCATCGCACCAAGTATTTGGCTTTCCTTCCCGGCAGCCGGATTAGCGGAAGGGAAGCAGAGGCAATGGGCTTCGCGACGCGTGCCTTTCCAGCTGCGACTCTGGAAAAAGAGACCTACGACTATGCACGGCGAGTCGCCAGGGTGCCTGCGCAAAAGCTCCGCCTGGAAAAACTCGCAATCAACCGTGCGATGGATCTGCGCGGCTTCCGGGTTTCAGTCCAGGCGGGAAGCGAGTTCGACGCCATCTTCCATTTCGGGCCCGGCAATGACGAGATTCGAACAGTTCAGAAGGAACGCGGCTTACGCGGCGCCATCCAGTGGTACGAAGAAAAGTAGGCGCCCCGGCACTCCATTAGCTCTCGCAGCGATTCGCCAGCGACTTAGCGCGGCGCGCCTCCTTATTGGCAGTGGGGGATCACTTCGCGGGCGAACAGCTCCATTGAACGCCGGACGGCGGAGGGCTCGACCAGCCCACCCTGGTTGAAATAACAGATGAATTCGTTCATCTGAAACTCACGTTGCAAATCGCGAACCCGCTCCACGCAATAATCAGGATCGCCGAACACGGCCCCCAACTCTTCGACCTCCTCGTAGGTAATCTTCGCCAGCCGATCTATTGCCCGTTGAAGCGCTTGATAGCTTTCGGGTAAGGCCTGGATATCCGGCCTGCGTTGCTCGAGGAAGCTGAAGAAATGCTTAAGACTCGCTTCACATTCGCTGCGAGCCTGCGCCCGGCTGGGAGCAGCATGGACGGTAAAGGCGACCGCCACATCCTGCTTCACCCCGGCCGGGAGGCTCTCACGATGTGCGGCGATATACTGGCGCAACTTGTCCATTGAACCGGCGATCAATGGCGTGGCAAAGATCGGCAGTCCCAGGCGCCCGGCGATGGTGTAAGTCTCCGGGCTGTTGGCGGCGATTCGCAGCGGCGGGTGCGGCTTCTGGACCGGTCGCGGAAACACCTGCAGGTCTTGCACATGCCAGTATTTACCTTGAAATGTCAGCCGTTCCGTTGTCCAGGCCTGGCGAATGACCGCGAGGGACTCCTCAAACCTTTCGCGGCTTTCTTCGACCGGAACATTATACGCCGCAAACATACTGGGCGCCGCGCCTCTGCCCACCCCCAGTTCGAGCCGTCCGCCGCTCAGGATGTCGACGGTCGCTGCGTCCTCGGCGATTTTCAGCGGATTATGCAATGGCAACAGGGTAACGGCCGTGCCTAGGCGAATGCGTTGGGTGCGCTGCGCTGCAGCGGCCAGAACTGCCAGGGGTGAGGCAAGGCGGGAAACATTGGGGAAAAAGTGGATTTCAGCCAGCCACGCGGTATCGAAGCCGATTCTATCCCCAAGTTCGATCTGAGCCAGGATATCGCTGAAGCGCTGGCCCTCGGACTGCCACTCTGCACAAGGTAGGTGATCCATAAAACCGAAGCGCATACGTTCTCCTTTTTTTGGCGCCGGCCGCGTGGGGCCGTTCCTTTTCCGTTAAGGGTCGTATCGCATGGTTCAAAGCTCAACCAAGCCGTACTTAATGGGTGGCGCCTAAATGCGCGGGGCCGCATCAGAGTTGCGGTGGGACAATGTTTCGATGTCGGCTGCCACCGTGTGCGCTGATACCTTCATGCCCGGATACACGCGCGCCAGCGTGCCGCCGGGTGCCAGCAGAAAAAGCTTCATCACGTGCATCATCGCCTCGTCTGTTTCCTCGTGCCTGACGCCGTAGAGGCGCATCACCCGTTTGATACTATCCTCAGAGCCGGTTACGAGGATCCATTCCTTGCCGGCAAGATCCTGGTTTTTGGCGTATTGCAGGAGCTGAGACGGCCGGTCTTCGGCCGGATCGGTCGTGATCAACAGCATCCTCACCCCGGCGGCCATAGCGGGCGGCAGGGCGGTGGCGACCGACCGCATGTTTGCCGTCATCATCTGACACACGCCCTTGCACATGGTATGAATGAACCCGACCAGCACCGGTTGGCCGCGCAGCGATGACAATGAGATTGCCCGCGAATTCTGGTCGGTTAGCGTAATGTCTGGCAGATAATTGAGCTTGCTGGCATGGCCGATGGCCTCGTCGGCCGGAAACGCGGCTGCGAGGACGACAGCACCGAGCAGGATGGCCAAGATGTTCAGCCTGAGTGATGCTGTCGAACTGGTTGAATTACCAAGGAGCCGCTTCACGGCGTGACTTCTCCATGCGACGGTTTGCTGAATCATCCATAGGGGACCGATTTCCCTTGCCATGAGATTTGCAGAAGTGCTCGTCAGATGTTTCGGTGGGAGCTCTCTGAGGCAATATAGTCGGCCTGCCGTATCGCCAAAGTTACTATAGTCAGTGTCGGATTCTCTGCGCCACTGGTGGCGAACTGGCTACCGTCCGAAATAAATAAATTTTTGATATCGTGTGTCTGTCCCCACTTGTTGCAGACACCATCACGAGCGTGGGCGCTCATCCTGCAAGTACCCATATTATGAGTGGACGGATACGGTGGAACCTCGATAGTCTCGACCGCACCGACTGCATCATAGACCGCCGAACCGCGCTGATACGCATACTTGCGCATCGCGAGATCGTTGGCATGGTCATCGTAATGTACATTTGGAATGGGCAGCCCGAATTGGTCCTTTTCGGTTGGGTGGAGCGTGACCGCATTGCGTGATTGCGGCATATCCTCGCCAACGATCCACATTCCGGCCATGTTATTAAATTGTTCGAGCAGCCTGGTGTAATCCCGTCCCCACGCTCCAGGATTCAGGAAGGCAGCAGCGAACGGCAACCCCAGCGAGATAGTCTCCATTTCGAAGCCGCCGGTGAAGCCACGCTTGGTATTCAGTCCGGCTTCGTCCTGAATGATTCCAGCCATTACGGTACCGCGGTACATATGAACCGGCCTTTTGAAAATGCCGAAGACGGAGCCAGTGGTGTGACGCATGTAGTTCTTGCCGATCTCGCCGGAGGAGTTGGCAAGCCCGTGCGGGAACGTCGACGAATCAGAATTGAGGAGAAGCCTGGCGGTCTCGATTGAATTGCACGCCAGGCAGACGACTCTTGCCTCCTGGCGGATGTGTTTGCCGTTCTTGTCAGCATACAGCACGCTGGTGACCCTGGCGTTTTTATCGTGTTGAACCTGGAGGACTTGCGATTGTGTGCGTAGATCGAGCCTGCCGGATTCCTGCGCTTTAGGTATTTCGGTGTAAAGTGTCGACCATTTAGCTCCGGACTTGCAGCCCTGGAAGCAAAATCCCAACTGCCAGCAGGCTGAGCGATCGTCTCGCGCGCGACTGTTGATAGCCATACGGCCGGTGTGCACCGTCTTGTAGCCAGCGCGGGTTGCGCCGTTGTACATCACTTTGAAGTTATTATTACCGGGGAGGCCGGGAATGTCATTGGTGCGGGTAACCCCGAGCTTGTCCTCCGCCTTGGCGTAATAAGGCTGCAGTTCTTCGAGGGTCAGCGGCCAATCGAGCAGATTCGCCCCCTGGATATTTGAGTATACCGTTCGGGTCTTGAACTCATGTTCCTGAAAGCGCAAAGACGCACCGGCCCAATGCACCGTGGTACCGCCCAAAGTCTTGCAGGTCCACGCCGGCAGGTTCGGGAAATCCCTAGCGACTCGCCACGAGCCTGACGTGGTACGTTTGTCGAGCCACGCCAGTTGATTGAAGGCGAACCATTCATCGTTGCGGAAGGTAGCGGGCGATTGTGCGGCTCCGGCTTCGAGCAGCACCACTTTGAGGCCCTTTTGACATAACTCGTTCGCGAGCGTGCCACCACCCGCACCAGACCCGACAACTACAACCACCGAATCGTCGTTATACTCGTATCGCGCCACGATCTTCCTCTTGGCCTTCGGCGCAACTCGCAGGCTCATGACCTGCCGGCCCGCTGCTCCCTGACCGCATAAAGGCTGCGCTCGGTTAGCTCTACTAAGCTGGTTTCGGGCTGGCTGATTCAGGTGGATCGGGCAGCCAGCTCAAGTCGTTAAATCCGTGGTGCAAATAACCACCTATCGGGTAGGATGCTCCGGGATAGCCCAATTTTTTCCAGACATCATGGTTATTGTACAGCGATACTAATTCGCTGCTGCGCACCTTCGTGAAGAAGTCGGTCCGATCGATTTGTTTAAGCACGGCGATCTGGTCAGTTGGCGGCAGCGTCACGAATTTCGCGCTCTTCACCGCGTCCAGCCGCGCGACGCCCTCGCTGAGGAGCTTAGCCGTATCAGCCTTGGTTCGTGCATCAGCGTCAAGATCCTGGACAACTATTATGTAGTAGCTATCGTCAAGCTCAGGATGGGGGAATATATGACGTGCCATCGCGAGCAGCGTCTGCCCCTGATGAGGGTTCAGGTTCTTCAACCCCTCAGTCCATTGCTCGGCGCCGGCGACCACCTCTACTCCCGAGGCAAATGCGGCCGCGCCTGCGACAACCAACGCGCCTTTTTGCAGAAATTCACGCCGTTTTAATTTTTTCACTTCGTCACCGCCATTTCCGGTCAATCGCCGCAGGCAGGCGGCTCGAGCGCCGCCCCCTACTGCAACTCATCGGCACTAAGTAGGCCGCTTTTAACATAGACGCTCTAATATAGTGGCTCATCTGCCCCATTTTCGGATTTTCTCGACCAAGGCTGCTACGATCGCAGGTTCGTTCTCGAGGTCCGGATTTGGCGCCATTTGACCACTCTTTCCGACGGAATGTCCGCCAAAAATGATGGCCTTGGTCATAGTATCGTCGGTTACCGACTTCTGCCAATTCTGACTATGGAAATCAATCGGCCTGGGCTTGAGGTTCGCCGCGGCCGGCCCGTTGCCGTGGCCGTCGGCTCCGTGACAGGTGGCGCAGCGTTGCGTGAAGATATCGCGGGCTTTATCCCGCGCGTCCTCGGTGATAGCGACCTTCACCGGATTGTCAGCGATCCTGACCACCTGGGCATTGGCGGCATCCGTCGCCGCGAAGCTAACCTGCAGCGCAAAGGCCGCGGCTCGGAGACCGGTCAGCCAGAGGCTGCGTTCCGCGCCAACACGGATGAGCCGACTTAGGTCAGCGAACTGCTGCATATTGCGTCAGGGAATCAGCACGGCCCGTCCCTTCACTTGTCCATTCTTGAGGTCGTGAAGGGCGCTGTTCGCCTCGGCCAGGCGATATTCTTTGGTGGCCAGCTTCACCAATCCGCGATCCGCCAATGCCATTAACTCGACCAAATCGGGATAGGTTCCGACAAGATTGCCGACGATAGATTTTTCGGAAACAATCATGTCCATCGTCGAGATCTCGACCTTGCCGCCGTAACCCACAATGAAATAGTAACCGGCATTGCGGGTCATCTTGAGCCCATTGGCGACCGAATCACCCTCGCCAACGAAATCGACGACCACCTGCGCGCCTAGTCCATCAGTCAGAGAAAGCACTTGCTCGAGTTCGCCGCCATCTGCTTTAACCAGCCGATCAGCTCCATTTTCCTGCGCCAACTTCAGCGCTATCTCAGAGCGATCTACTGCGATTATGGCTGCCGCGCTCAACGCCTTGAGCGCCTGCACTCCGATATGTCCCAATCCCCCGACTCCGATCACCACTGCGTAGTCACCGGGGACAAGGTGTGCAGCCGCCTTCTTTACCGCATGATATGCGGTTAAGCCTGCATCGGCATATGGCGCAACATCCTTGGGCGCCAGCGTCTGTGGCAACTTGACCACCGCGCGTTCCGCGGTCTTCAAGAGTTCGGCATAGCCGCCATCAGAGTCGATGCCTGGGAAGGCGCCGCCCGCGTGCATATCGTTGCCGCGCCGCGCAGCGAGTGTCTCACCCCTGCTGAGCAGTGGATGACAGATCACCGGATCACCAACCTTGACGGTTTGCACGGACCCGCCGACAGCCTCGACCCAGCCCGCATTTTCGTGGCCCATGATGTAGGGCAACTTAACCGCAACACGCTCCCGCCACAGACCCTCGATGATGTGCAGATCAGTGCGGCAGACACCGGCTCCGCCGATACGGACGATGATGTCCGAGGAGCCGGTAATTTTGGGATCGGGAACCTCTTGGTAGACCACGAATTGTGCCCGTGAAAGACTAGTGTCGTAATCGCCAAGAACCGCTGCTTTCATCTTTTCTCTTGCACCAGCCAATTGAAGGAGAGCAACCGCGAAACAGAAGCGTGAAGAGACGCAGGCTGGGCCGTCCTGCTTTGCCTCCCTTCACTGCTCTCGCCTTAGTTCTCTCTTATGGCAAATACTGCGGCTGAAACTCAGTTGGGACCAATACCGACTTCACCGTTACAATTTCTTCACGTCCCGCGGCGTCCTGGAAAGCTAACAATCCGGCGATTAGTTGTTGCGGGTCGTGCAACGGAATCAATCGTTCTTCGTCGAACACCGGACTGGACATTTTAAGTGTGATGCGCTGGGTCTGTCGCGCTGCGATTGGGCCGGGGGGATCTACCTGCAGCCGGCCGACGAAGTCCCGTGGACCAGCGTTCGCCTGCTCCTGTTCGGTGCCATTGACGAAGCTAGCCATCGCCATCGAGTACTGCTTAGGCGTGACCGGACTGTCACCAACATTTTTCACGTCGAGATCGATCGACAGCGTATCGGTCTTTTCATCATACTTGGCATTGTTGGGGTCACCGGCCGGGGTAACCTGGGCAAGGTGATACCGTTGGGCCTCGACTTCGGGCGCGAACCTGTCGGTTTGTTGCGGGAGTCGCACGGGATATTTCGCCGCCATCCACACCCAGCCGACGACTAACATCGCAATCGTAATTCCGGCCAGCAGGTCCATCCACTTGTGATCCTGCGGGGTGATCAGCCCAATGTCCGGAGCATCGTCGTTGGCTCCGAGCTGTGCCGTGACCGCGAGCCGGGTCACGGTCCGCTTCGGCACCGTCCAGTAAATCATCCAGATGAGCCCGACGATGAATCCTGCGAGCGACCACCACCACACGAAACTGCCGCCGAAATGCTCAAGGTCGACGGTCTGGCCGTTGAGTAGCATCACGTCTAGCTTGAAAGGCGCAGCACCCGGCGACACAGTGACCCATTCGCCGGGGCCGATTAGAGTCCCGGTGCCCTGGATCGCAATGCCCGGGTGCACGTGCCAATGCCCCGGATTGCGCCCCCTCAGCACCATTTTGAAGTTGTAGGTTCCGCCCCTTTCGACTGTGATCGAGCCGAAGGCCGGATGACCGTTGATGACGCGGTCGACAAGCGCAAAAACCGGTCCGGGCACTACCGGAGTTATATACGCGGTCTGCGGCGGATCGAGTGTGTACGGCCAGGTTTCGAGTATTTTGAGTGACCCCGTAACTGTTACGGGTTCGCCGACTTTAATCTCGGTCGGACTTACATGGACGTTATAGAACGCGACGGTCAGGTCCTTAAGGAAGGGCTCGTCAGCGGCTTCACCGTGGGCAAACGCCGAGGTCACAGATAAACAGTACAGGAGAAGCGCCGGGATACTGATTACAAGCCATTTTCGCATCCTGCCGTCCTCCATGTTATATGCACCTCTCAGGCTCGTGTGCTCGGATACGCAGCGTTGCGCCTGGTGTCAATTCAATACGGCCTCGTCGACCTTCGATTAACCTTGTTTGCGGACCGTCGCGGTCCTTTGGTGCGCGGTCGAGTGTCTCTGCGTGACGGCCAAAGCATCACCGTCCAGTAGCCGGCAATGCCCAGGGCGGTCGCGGTAATGACCGGGGGACCGAGTTCATCGGGTCCGGCAATACCGCCGTGCGCATAAGCGCTCGAATACCAGACTCCCAGCCAGATGGCTGCAATTGTCACGGACCGGAAAAGTTTCGTTCCTGTTAGCATCCGCGAATCGCTCGGGTTAATCGGATTCTTAAGGACAGAAGCTCTTCAAACCGTTTTGATATAACGCCTGATCGGCCACACCGCCAGATAGCGGCCAATCAATTGCCCAACCCAGTAGCCCACCATCGCGAGCGTGCCGCCGAACAGGAGAGAGACATACTGCGTCTCGCCCAGGAAGCTACGGAGCGCGCCGCGCTCGATATGCCGCATATACTCGGGAGTTTGAGAACGGATATAAGCGATTCCCTGGATATCAGAGACCGTCAGGATATGGTGCATGAACTGCGCGGGTTGCAGATACGGAGCCAGCGGAATGTAGTTGAAGGCCCAAACCAGAATCGCCCAAATTGGGCCACCGATTAATGAAGTCAGGATGAAACTGCGCGTCTTCATCAACAGCCAGTCGAGAATGATAGCGGCCGGCACGGTCGAGATCGGCCAGATAAAATTCAGCGGATAGGTCTCGGCAACATGCCATTGGAAAAAACGGCCGACCCATGAGGCCAGAAACAAACAACAACAAGTGTAGGTCGCGCCCGTTGGGAACCGCCACGCGACCCATTGGATATATTGCAGCGCGGACGGGATGATGATGGTCGCAAAGGCGGTTACGACCGGCCACCATTGCGGATCCTTCCAATCGGTCCAGAAATCCCAGTCACCCGCGAACAGCAGCTTCGTGATATCGGCGGCACCGGCAACGATAAAGATCGCCGTGATCCAGAAAACCGCGTCCCAGGTGCGATCGATAAAGGTGTATTTCGCATTCAGCAGTTGACGCAGTTCGAGGCGATGCTGCCTCTCGGCTGCGGAAACGGCTGCCGGCGTGCTCGCCATATTACTTACCTCGTTTCTTCAGCACCCTGCGCCCGGGCTGACTTGAATGACCGCCGCATGCCATATTCGCACCTTCAAGCTCATGGTCTTGCTGAGCTCAACTACCGGCCGCGGCAGTCTGCCGCGGAAGCTCGACAACTTTTGCCGCCTTCTCAACGTCAAACAAACGCAATATAGTCTCGCCCCAAACGGCGAACATTCCACCCGCAAGCCATCCGTAAGTCACGAACGGCCAATGGAACGGAACCGAAAAGAACTCCTCCGACAGCCAGAGACTGTGGCCCCACTCGTTAAAGGCGACCTGAACAAATTCGAGGACTGCGGCGGCGATCAATAGGAAGAAGGACCAAGGGAACCCCTTCTCCGCGCCATAGACAGCCGGGATCCGGAACCGGCCATAAAGATAGGCTCCCAAGGCCAAGACCACCGAGAGCGGGAAGAAGAAGTAGAACATTGGTATATGGGTCGGCGTCAAAGCGGTATCGCGCACCATCGTCTGGTGCCATGCACCATCCCAATTTGGCCAGAAGCTCGCTTCGATGTAGAGCGATAAGCTGGTGGCGCCAATTATGCCCCATAGGACGGCTATTCGGCGGACTTCCTCTGCAGGGGTGACTTCGATATTCAGCAGTGCCCGCCCGGTTCTGACCAGCCATCCATACCAAATGCCGGCAAAGGCTCCGACCGTCAGCAATTCTCCCCAAAACAGGGTCCGGTAGCGAAGCGTGAAATCGCGGCTGGCGGAGTTCAAGCCGGCCGTGAACGCGTACTTATAGTCCCATATCCAGAGAAAAAGGTTGGCCAAAAGCAGCAACCCGCATGACCAGAACAGCGTCTTCCAACCTCCGCGCCAGTCGGTCGGACCATATTGTCCTTCCTCCAGGCCCAGTGCTTGCCGAGTTGAGTCCATCACGAACCTCCAATGCGCTCAGCACGTATTCCAACAGGGGTTTACAATGGTTTCCGCCATACGGTCAACAGCCATCCCCGGCCAATCGTCTGCCGCCGGGTGACATCGTCGCAAGTTGGCACGGACGCTCGAAGATCAGCGGAGCGGCCCAAGCGGGCGCGCAACGCATCAAGATCGTTGAGCCCAAATCTTCGTCGCTAGTGCCGCCGCGACGGCCTGACAGGGCAAATCGAAGCGTCGGCTCACTCGAAATTTTGCCGATTTCGCGCCTTCCAGAGGCAATCGTCGCCGACCGAGACCAAGAGCGGCGACTTGCCTGGCGCTCATCAACATACTGGTATCGTGCGCCACACAATGCGGAGGCATGGATGGTCCAACTCGCGGATCCCGGGTTACCGGATTTGTTCTCGCCGCACAGCTTCCGCGTGACGGTAGTGTTTGATCTGCTCAATCAGAATGTGCCGCTTGAAGATATGCAATACCTGGCTGGTGATTCCAGCCCGACTACCACGCGTGTCTACGATCGTCGGCGGCGCAAGGTCACCCGCAATATCGTCGAGCGCATTTCACTGCGTGCTCGCTGAGTCCTTGATTCCATAACCTTGCCCGCAAATGGCTGAACCACAAGGCGAGTATTCGGGCCGAAGCAGGCCTGATCAACTAGCCTGTCTGGGTAGCTAACACCGAATATATTTTATCTAATACTGGGAGCATGGATCTCGCCCATGCCAGGCATTTAAGAAGCCAACTCGAAGCCTGGATGGAGGACTTATGGCAGATAAGAAATCAGCAAGCGTAGAATGGGCTCAGCTGGTCTTTGCCGTAGTGGCGGGCGTATTCACTGCCGAGTGGGCGCTTCAAACGTGGACATCTCAACAGCACAAGGACTTGGAACGCGAGCGGGCTAGGCTTGATGCCCTCTACATCAATCCGTTCATTCTGGCCGCTGATCAACTAAGGAGCCGATTTGATAATCTGCTCGATAGAGATGGTAGGACGGTCATCAACGCGCATTACAACAATCTCCAGGACGGGGCCGCCGATACGGTATTTCTGATCGCACAGTACTTTGCATGGGAACGCATCATATATCGCTATGGGCCTTATGCACACGATCCGACCGTGATTGATGATACCAAGAAGATCCGCGATATGTTCGCCAAGGAGCCTCCTGCTTGCGGGGCCTTCTGTTTCTTTCGCACAGAGCAAAAAGGGCTTGGCCACTTCGTAACCATCAGAGGTCCTGGAGAGGACGGGGCCGAGTTCGCTATAGAGAATTTCTTTACATTCGCTAGGGAGATTGAGAATGCAAGCGGTCCCCTCTCGGCCTCAAAAGCTGTTAGGGCGACGATGGATGCCCTTGAAAATCTCAAGGGTTTGACGCAATCGCGCGTACGCGCATAGCTAACATTCGAGATCGGCTTATTCATCTCCTTGACTACATTAAGGGAGAGGAAAAGAAACACGAACATTAGCGCTTACACATTCTGCTGTAATTGCTCACAACATACCTTCATCACCACAGGGTGGTATGAGAGCGCCGGCGCGTTCGTGAGTGCAACGAGGTCCTGTTTCATCCCCTTCGCGGCCATGCTGTTTAAACATGAAAATAGATTTTATCATGTTTAAATATGCAGCCTGAAAAGGGCGCATTTACACTTATTTTCCGGCGATGTTATTACAATTGTAAAAACTGAACGAAGTGCTCTCTTCATGCTCAAACTAAAAGTTCGCAAATTCGGCAACTCGCTCGGTATTGTCCTACCCAAAGAAGTCATCAGCCGGCTCGGCACCGGCGACGGCGGCCGTCTCTTCCTGATCGAAGCACCCGACGGTGGTTACCAGCTGACTGCCTACGATCCCGAGTTCGAAGCGAAGATGGCGAAGGCAGAGGATATAATTTCGCGTTACCGCAATACGTTACACGCCCTCGCTAAGTGAGCGAGCTGATCTGGATCGACGAGCGCGAGGCACTCGCGCTTCACAATCGCCTGCTCGCCTTGTATGGCGGTGCAATGGGACTGCGCGATCTCGGCTTGCTTCAATCGGCTTTGGCGAGGCCGCGTCAATTGCAGGCCTACGGTAGAAATCCGGAAGTGATTGAATTGGCGGCTGCTTACACCGCCGGCATCTTACACAATCATCCTTTTCTTGACGGCAACAAGCGTATTGGCTTCGTCCTCGGAGTGCTCTTTCTCGAAATGAACGGATACCGTCTTACCGCCAGCGAAGAAGACGCGACCCAAGCGGTTTTAGGTCTGACGGAAGGAACTCTCGACGAAGCCGCCTTTGTCGCTTGGCTGCGAGGGAATTCGCACAGAGAACGTAGAAAAAAACCATCAACAAAATAGCAATACGGACCAGGTGTTGGGCGGATGGTTATCATGAAGGACCGCTGGTTAACGGTGATGCTGATCTGTTCTTCGGAACGCAAATTCTGAGCTAAGCGAGGCGTGAGTGAAGGGCCGAATGGGATGGGCATTCACTGCGATTGCGACCGTCTTGTTCCTCGGCGCGCTCATAACGGTTCCTCGCGACGCGTTCGCGGACTCGTTTCAGCGTGTCTTTGTCGGGAATTTCATTGGATACAGCGCCGACCCTGTGAATTACTTCTCTGTTTCCGGCGCAAGCAGCCGTGGTGTCAGCTCGGCTTCATTCTATCTGGAGAAAACACTCTCGAAAAATTCGAGCATTTCGCTCTTCGCCGGCATTGAACGGCTGGACATTGAAACTGGCGTCGCGACCGGCTGGGACAATTTCTCGTTCTCCTACAAGCATACGATCTTGTCGGTGCCAACCCATGAATTCGCATTCGCACTGAATCCGCTCTTCGAGCTTCCCGTGCGCACGACAGGGGACGGCGGAGAGTCGCATCCACGATGGGGAATTGAGCTTCTAGCCGAGAAGGGACTCGCCGATTTACCTAACTCGCTACGGGTGCTGCGGGGCGCGGCAGTGGAAGGTGATGTGGCATGGGAGACGAAGGTGAGCGGTGCGCCTGACGATCTGGTCAGCGCCGATGCTGAAATCGAGTATTCGGTTGATTATTTCGATCGATACACGTGTCCGGGCTGTGCCGGGGAAGAACTGCGTGGTTTCACCCCGCATTTGGATTTGGACTACGATCAATACACCAGCGCGCATCGAAATATTTCGTCGCCGGTCTTCTACCTGGTACCCGCCTTCGCCTGGCTAAATTCCGCTTTCGAGATCAACCTGGGAACCCAAGTAGCCTTGAATCGAGGCTCGTCCAGTGATGGATCCATCGGGTTCTTCTGGCTGGTCGGTGTATCGCTTGACGATATCGTGCCGGCTGCGAAGTGGACACCCTTTAACTGACGATGCAATGTGCGGTCGGCGAGGGATGACGCAACTTTCGCAACAATTGGACGGGTTATGAGCAGGACCTACCGCAATGTGAGCAAAAATGCGATCCTTTGAGCTGAAGGGCGCCGCCCTATCATCAGCTGACAGCAGCGTGTGCGTACCCGTTCACAGTCCTGAGCTGGATCTTTCTACCCCTCCTCCGCCACTGCAGCGGGGGCGCACGCCTTTCCCCCAGCATCACTTCGCTCAAAAGTAGGTCCTTTTATACTGCATACGGCTTTATACTGCATAACGAACAGGATTGTATCCGAAGTGCTCAGTCGGTCGGTGGTGCGTAGTGTTAGTCTACCCGCACTCAGCTCACTATGAAACAGAGCATTTCGGATACAATTTGTTGAGCTAAGCCGCGTTGGCTATGGGCATTCAATTGGACTGGGTTTGATCACCGGAGCAATGAGGGTAACGCGCCTTCAAATACTCGGTGAGGGCATTGTCGAGAGTTTGGAGCGAAGGAGCGTGTGGCATTGCATTCAATGGTCGATGTTCAGGCTGCGGCCGGCAGAGGCGTGCGCTGGCCGATGAGCTCGAACCTGGCTGCCGATCGATCCTTCGTTCAGTAGGGAATGAAAAGGAGCTACCGCGACTCGTCTGCTAAGACGTGTCTAGCTGAACAGCACCGGATACTGCCATCGCGTCGGCTTGGGGCGGGAGCATTTCGAGCATTCTCATGCTCCCTACTTTGCAGCGCGGACAGCGATCAGCCGTGTCGCTTTCGGCTTCGCCCGGATGGCAGGGTGGCGGAGTGAGGTCCGACGCTACGGCTGAGCTCGCCGCCAACAGTTTGCGGCATAGCACGACGTTCTCGCGTCGGCCGCGGTTGGCCAGAAAGCCGAAGTGGCGGACCTTGACAAAACCTTTGGGCAAGACGTGCGTCAGAAAGCGCCGAATGAACTCCTCCACGTTCAAGGTCATCGTGGCGGGCTGACTCCCGCGAGCATAGTTCTTCCAGCGGAAAGTCACGCGGCCGTTTTCCAGCGCGACCAGGCGCTGGTTGGAGATCGCTACCCGATGGGTATAGCGCGCCAGGTACTTCAACACTTGTCGCGGGCCGCCGAAGGGGGGCTTGGCATAAACTACCCATTCGGTGCCCGCCGCCCGGTTTAGCCATTCGATGAAGTTCCTCTTCTCTCCCAAGCACTTGAGCTCACCGTGAAAAGCCGAGCTCGCCATCGCGGAAAGCAGTTTTCAGAAATGCGATGAACTTGCCTCGGAATACACGGCTGAGCACCTTGACCGGAAAAAGGAACTGCCGCCGACACGAAATCCACCGTCGCCGGTCGGGAGCGATTCCTCCGCCCGGAACGATGCAGTGGAGTGTGGATGATGATGAAGGTTTTGTCCCCAGGTATGTAGTACTGCCAGAAAACCAATCCGGGAGCCGAGGTGCCTTGGATCGGCGGCGATTTGCAACAAGGTTTCGGCCGCGGCGCGGAAGAGAAGGCCATAGACTAATTGCTGATTCTGCAGCGCCAGTGGCGCGACCAGTTGCGGCAAGGTGAAGACCACATGGAAGTACTCGACCGGCAGCAGCTCGGCGGCACGTTGCTCGAGCCATCGCGCTCTGGCCTGGCCGTGGCATTTAGGGCAATGGCGATTGCGGCATGAGCAGTAAGAGATCTTGCGGTAGCCGCAGTTATCGCATCGGTCGACCTGACCGCCGAGCGTCGCCGTGCGGCAGACCGCGATCGCTCTCAGCGCCTTCTTTTGCTCATAGGACAGTGAATCTCCAAACGTTGTCAGGTAAGCCGCGCCGTGGAGGCGGAAAATGTCGCCCAGCTCCAACGCCGGCGCTTTCATCGAACCGTTGGGTCATCAGTATCGGGTAGTCGGTCCAATGGACTGACGGTGGTGCGCACGGCGAGGTTGGAAACGTGGAGGTATTTGGCCGTGGTCTTGAGATTGCGGTGGCCGAGCAGCACCTGGATGCGGCGCAGGTCGATCGCGTCTTCCAGCAGATGGGTGGCGAAGCAATGCCGCAAAGTATGGGGTGATATGCGCTTCGAGAGCTGAGCCGCTTCACCGGCCTGCCGGCAGATGGTCAGAACTGTCTCGCGTGTGATCGGGCGATCCGGTGGGTTGCCCGAAGAGCCAGACCGTAGGTCGATATCTTTTCCAGTAAATCCGCAGCACCTCGAGCAACTTAGGCGAGAGCATCACCTGGCGATCCTTGCGGCCCTTGCCCTGACGGACGCAGATGACCTGCCGCTGGCTGTCGATATCCGACGGGCGGAGGTGAGTGAGCTCGGAAACCCGCAAGCCGGCAGCGTAGATGGTCATCAGGATGGTACGGTGTTTGAGATTGCGGGTAGCTTCGAATACGGCTGCCACTTCGGCGGGACTCAAGACGACCGGGAGTTTTTCCTCGTGCCGCGGGTACGGAATATGTTCAATCATCCAGTCGCGATGCAGCACGTGGTGATAGAAAAAACGCAGTGCGCATACTGTTTGATTGAACACCGCCCACGCGACCCTTTTCCGCTGAACCAGGAACAGCTGGTATCCCGGGATATGTTCCGGTCCAAGCTGGTCCGGTGAGAGCCTGAAATACTCAGCGAATTTGGCGACGCAGCGAATGTAAATCTCGACCGTGTTGGGCGAGTAGTTGCGCAGCCGCAGTTCCTCGATCATCCTTCGGCGCAATTCGGTCATCACGACACTCCTTTCGGTTGACATCTAACCGACGGAGATCAATGACCGGAAAGCTGCACTCGCGGGAAACAGCCAGCGCTAAAGAAAAAGGCAGAAGAAAACAGGAGGGTTAGAGCTCAGACGAATAGACTAGGTGTGACGCTGAGTGATCTGGAGCTGCCGCGCAGCGGCTTAGTTCAACCACCTTTATGGCGTATAAAAGGGCCCGTGGAGGGTGGAGTCCGATGGCCAAAGAACCAATGCATTCGTACCCCGCGCCCGGAACCCTTACAGCTCTCGGTAGTTGTTGTATTTATGCATCCGCAGTCGTAAATGACATGAAGCGAATCAATGTGGCCGAGAACGCTAATTACAAATTCTCCCATCAAAATAGCTTCCCAAGGAGTCAGTGTTAGGCGCTGGGCTTGGAGCGATCAAGAGTTGGTGCGAAGCCGCATTGTCGAATCGCAAGCCGAATCAAAGCTAAAAAGGGTGAGCCACAATGAGCACCCAAGTGCACGATCGACTGCAGGCCCATGCCTTGGTGCAGCAAGGGTAACGCACTTGTCCCACAAGGACGCTATGTGGAAGCACTGCACTTCTACAACAAGGCGCTGCAAATCGACCCCGAAAACACTAATGCTTGGACCAACATGGGAGTCGCGCTCGCGGGCCTCGGGCGTCACGCGGAGGCGTTGGAAAGCTACGAGCGGGCGCTGAGGCTCAACCCGCGCGACGCTGTGGTCGGACGAATAAGGGTAATGCACTCAACGCTCTTAGGCGGTGCGAGGAGGCCCTTGGGTGCTACGACAGGGCGCTTGAGTTCGACGCCAGCGTCGCCCAAGCCTGGTTCGGCAAGGGTGCGATACTCCTCCAGCTTGGGCGGTACGATGACGCGCTTGAGTGTTATGAGCAACCGCTGGACTTCGACCGTGAGGCCTGGAACAACAAAGGTTCCGCGCTTATGAATCTTGGTCGGTGTGACGAGGCCCTCGGATGCTACGAGAAAGCGCTGACCCTCGACCCCCTCTTCGCGGCAGCCTGGACCAACAAGGGCGCCGTGTCAGCCAAGCTCGGATGGTACGGTCAGGCGCTGGAGTCAAACGAGCGGGCGCTACAGCTCGACCCGTCTACCTCCACAACTGACGCTCGAAGATCTACGGTTCGGCCCATGCGGGCGCGCAACGCATCAAGATCGTCGAGCCCAAATCCTCGTCGCTAGTGCCGCCGCGACGGCCTGACAGGGCAAATCGAAGCGTCGGCCATATGCCCAAGAAAAATCTAGGCTTGTAGCTAGTGCCATTTAAGAATGACGATCGTGCAACGATAAAGGACGAAATTCTTCTCAGGGCCGCGGTTCTTGGCGAAGCCGCCGTTCTCCGCGGATAACCGAGGTCCACTCAGGGTTTTTCCGATTTCGCGTCTCCCCGAAGTGACGAGAATGCGCCCGATGTTATAAGCAGCTACACCACGGGCGATCGTGCGCCGTCAACGTTGATCGCGGTGCCGCTAATGTAAGAGGCAGCATCAGAGGCGAGAAAGCATGCCATATTCGCAAATTCCTCAGCGGTACCGAACCGGCCCATAGGCAGCCGCTGCGTTTTCGCTTGCTCGGCCAGAAATTCGTCGAACGATTGCTGAGGGGCAACGCTGCGATGGCGGCGGACCCACTGGTCACTGACGATCAACCCCGTCATCAGCGCGTTGACCAGCACGTTGTATGGCGCACCTTCACCCGCGAGCACTTTCGTGAGGGCCATACCGGCGGCGCGCATGACTGTGGTCGGCGCACTGCCGGGGCCAGGAGCCTTGGCGCCGATATTGAGCACGTTGATGATACGGCCCGATCGGCGACTCTTCATTCCAGGCAACGCCTGCCGCGCAAAACGGACGGCCGCAAAGACCTTCAGGTCAAAGTCCCCCTGCCAGACTTCGTCGGTGAGTTCCTCAAATTTTCCGGCCTGCGACCTGCCGGCGTTATTCACCAGAATATCGACGCGGCCGAGGTCCGCAATAACAGACGAGAACAATCGGCCGACCTCGTCGGCCTTGCTGACGTCTCCTGGATAGGCACGGCACCGTCCGCCGCTGGCGATGATTTCGCGCGCAGTATCGGCCAAAGGTTCCGGCCGGCGCGCGACGATAGCGACCTCGGCGCCTGAAGCTGCAAACTTCTGTGCCATCGCCTTACCCATTCCCATGCTGCCACCGGTAATGAGTGCGATTTTTCCATCCAAGCGCACTTCCATTTTTTCACCTGCTCGTGTGCGGTCTCAGGAATTGCGATAAAGAGGCGTCAACCACCCTGGCTGCCACTGTAAGTCTCACCGTTTGAGTTCTGTCATTCTCAGCCGCGAAGGACCTACGCGGTGCGATTCGCCGACCACTTCGCGGTTCAATCCCAATTCGCCCGCGCGCATTCTCGCCCCGTTTCGGGTAGATTCTTCGGCTTCGCGCGGAGTGACAGAGTAGAGCCCAATGAATCGAGAACAGCGTGGCAATCGCCGGCGAAAGATACCTCCGACGCGCAACTACCGCGCTGCGGAAAAAGCCGTGGGCGTAAGAATCGAATTGCTAATCGATGCCACCAGCGGACCGTCCTCCTCGCTCTTGCGCCGCGCCTCGATCCATTCAGGATCGCTTTGGAAGGAGGCGAACCGTTTGTCGCGGTCGGCCAGCGAATCCCATTGCAGAATATAAACCAGGTCCTGGTTAGACTCGCCAATAGTAACCGTCCAGAAACCAAACTGCCGGATCCCGTGTTTCTCGAACAACCGAACAGTGACGGTTTCGAAGCGCTTCAGCAGCGCCGGCAGCCGGCCAGGAAGGCAGTGATAAACTCGCAGTTCATAGAGCATATGAGTTCCTCCGAAGGACCAAGGTCCGGTGAGGTTTGCGTGAATAAATCTCCTGGACCATGAGACATGGAGCGGCTTGCGCCCTGCCCAGAGTGTATTGGTTATAATGTTCCGGCGAGATTGAAAAGCGTATCGGCCGCATTGTCGCGCTGTAATTGACAGCATGGGTAAGCCAATTGCAGTTCGATATACACCGGCATGGAATCCTTCGGCCGAGACTTCCTCAGGAGGAAATTAGCTTGAAGATTGGAATGACGGCGATCGGCATCGGCAAGGCAGCACAACCTGGAATCATCAAGGCGGTTGCGGAGAACGCGGACCGTCTTGGATTTGGCACATTATGGGCTCCGGAGCACGTCGTGTTGTTCGATGAATACGCTTCAAAGTACCCATACTCAGAGGACGGGCGCTTTCTCGCCGGCAGCACGATCGACCTTCTGGACCCATTCGTTGGCCTGACCTACGCCGCCGCATATTCGGCCCGGATTCGGCTCGCCACCGGCATTTGTCTGGTACCTGAACATAATCCGCTGGTGCTGGCCAAGGTAATCGCAAGTCTCGACTCGCTCAGCCGCGGGCGGGTTGCGCTGGGGGTGGGAATCGGATGGTCGGCGGAAGAATTCGATGCACTCGGCATCCCGTTCGAGCGCCGCGCGCAGAGGACCTGTGAATACATCGAGGCAATGCGCAAACTCTGGATGCAACCAAAAGCGAGCTTCAACGGTGAGTTCGTGCGGTTTGAGGGCGCGCGCTGCTATCCTAAGCCGGCGCAGTCGAACGGGGTGCCGGTAATCTTTGGCGGGGAAAGTTTGCCGGCGCTCAAGCGCGTAGCGCGATATGGCAACGGCTGGTTCGGCGTTAATTTAACCCCCGCACAGGCCGCACAAAAAATCACCAGGCTCCATCAACTGCTTGACGAACAGGGACGCAGTCATCAGGAGGTGGAGATAATTATCTCGCCCTATCAGAATGAGGTCACCGCCGAAGACCTGCGCGCGTATCACGAACTGGGAGTGAGCGAATTCGTGCCATTCATACGGCTACCAGGCAAGGAAGCGGAAATTTCGCAATTCCTGGAGCGGGTGGCGCGCCAATGGGTCGAACCGGCGGCCAAGCTCGGCTAGCGGCAATCGGCATAGGGGGCAGCGGCGCACCGCTGCTCCCCTGCCACACCACCGGACATGCGGGTCCGCATCCGGCGGTTCGAAAGGTTGAGGTTAATCGGCAAGTCGCGGTACTCCCAATTGGTCGAAGT
>Ga0306920_100002913_pt1 | contig 21645 bp, 14 predicted proteins | sample flu12Cox44000170_FD_204666 | JGI IMG/M metagenome (GOLD analysis project Ga0306920, IMG submission 204666) | Lab enrichment of tropical soil microbial communities from Luquillo Experimental Forest, Puerto Rico - flux4day.12C.oxic.44.000.170 (v2)... | ecosystem: Environmental > Terrestrial >...
TGAAACGCTTAACCGAACCGTTTACCGTTTCGATCGGGGAAACCTGCAGTCCGGAATTTTCCAGGCCTTTGACGATCAGATCGTACCAGGAGGATTTGCGCACCGTGTTCGTGTTGCCAGGCAAGCAGCCGCCGACGATCAGGCGGTCGGCGGCCCGCGTCATCGCCACATAGAGCAGGCGGCGATATTCGTCCTCGGTTTCGCCAAGCATCAAGGCGCGGGCTTCTGCCACGGCAAGCGGATCATCCGCCTTCCTGCCGGCCCAGACCACGGCGCCCGGCAAATGTGGCGTTGCCTTGTCGGGCCGCAAATGAATGAGCCTCAGGCGCTGGGTGTCGGTCGGAGAAGAGGTGGTGTCCGCCAGAAAGACCACCGGTGCTTCCAGTCCCTTGGCGCCGTGAACGGTCATCACGCGTACCTCGTCGCGCGAAATCTCCATGTCGCGCTTGACCTCGAGGTCGGCGGTGCGCAGCCACGCCATGAAACCCTGCAACGACGCCGGCGCCTTGCGCTCATATCCAAGCGCGAGCTCGAGAAATTCGTCGATCGCGTCGTTGGCCTCGGCTCCGAGCCGGCGCAGGATCCGCGTCCTGCCGCCGTCGCCGCCGAGCAGCCAGGCATAAAACGCAAACGGCGTCTCCTGCCTCGCGCGTCGCGCGCAGGATTCCAGGCGCTCCAGCGCAGTTCTGAATTTTTCGTCGTTTGCGGCATGAAGACGCAAGGCGTCGCGCAGCGATGCCTTGCGCTGCCACGCCAGCTTGAACAGGTCGTCATCGTCAAGACCGAACAACGGGCTCTTCAGCGCCACTGCGAGCGCAAGGTCATCTTGCGGCAACAGCAACGCATCGGCGAGATTCATCAGGTCGATGATTGCGATGTGTTCGGTCAATTTCAGCCGGTCGGCGCCAGCGACGGGAATGTCGGCGTGCTTGAGCGCCTGGATCACGGCATCGAAGGCGTTGCCGCGCCGGCGCACCAGCACCAGCATGTCGCCGTAACGAAGCGGGCGGCGATCGCCGACCCGACCCGTCATGACGCCGCTGGCAACCAGCGACCTGATCTCGGCCTGGATGCGTTTGGCAAGTCGCACCTCGGGCGATGTCACCGATACCGCATCGAACGGCGCTCGCCAGCCCTCGATATCCTGCTTGCCGTCCGGCAGCTGCAATTCCCAAAGATCGATCTGGCTCGGCCCGGCATCGGCGAGCGACTCGTGCAGCGGATAGGTCGCCTCAGCATGAATGCTGCGGTAAATGTCTTGATCGCGAAACACCTGGTCGACGGATTGCAGGATCGCTGCGCCCGATCTGAAGGAATAGGTGAAGCTGACCGGATCGAATTTCAGTCCGGCATCGGTGAATTTCCGGTGCAGTTCGCGGCGGCGAGCGTCGAATTCACGCGGCGCGGCCCCCTGGAAAGAAAAGATCGACTGCTTCTCGTCACCGACCGCGAAGATCGTGCGCGCCACGCCGTCGCGCGCACCCTCGCCGGAGGTGAATTCGGAAATGAGGTGAGCGATGATCTCCCACTGCCGGGGGCTGGTGTCCTGCGCCTCATCGATCAGAACGTGGTCGACGCCGCGGTCGAGCTTGTAATGCACCCATCCCGCGGAAACGCGGCCGAGCATTGCAAGCGTCTTGTCGATCAAGTCGTCATAATCGAGAAGGCCACGCTCCTCTTTCTCACGCCGATAATGCGCGGCCGCGGCGGTTGCGATGTGCAAGAGCGCCTGGCTGCGGTCACGGACCGTCACGGCGCGGCGCTTCTCAATCAGGGCGCCGAGACGTTCTATCTCGGCAACAAGGCAATTGCCGAGGTCAGGGTTCTTCTTTCGGAAATTATTGGTCACGACCGTATCGCGCGGCGTCTTTGCGTCGGTCAGGAATATGCTCAGGTACTCGTCGACCTGCGCGGTATCGGTCGCGCGCTTCGCATCCAGTAGCCGCATGGCTTGTTTCTGGTCGGCATTGCTACTTGCAGAGAGAGCAGCCGCGGTCCGTTCCCACAATGAGCGCGGAAGGTTCGGGCCATCAACAATGTCGCGCTCGATATTTTCAATGCGGTCGGCAGGCTTGATGCCGAGCGCCGCTGACATCTGGGCGGCCGCGGCGTCCGCGTTCCCCGCAGCATCGGCAAACGCCATGAAGTGATCGCGCGAAAGACAAGCCTCGCGCACGACGTCCTTGAAGGTGACGTCGGCGGCGCTCGCCATCGCGATATTCAGCGCCTTGCCGGTGGCGCTGTCGGGGGCGCGCGAGGCATCGAGCAGCACCGTCAGATTGGCGCGCTCCATCATGTCATTCTGGTCACGCTCGTCGAGCACGGCAAAGCGCGCCGGCACATTGGCTTCGAACGGGAATTGCTGCAAAAGCCGGGTGCAGAGCGCATGGATGGTCTGCACCTTCAGCCCGCCGGGCGTCTCCAGCGCGCAGGCGAACAATTTGCGGGCGGTTTTTCGCAAGCTCGCGTCGGGACGCTTGATTCCGACTTCGATGATCGCCTTGTCGAGCGCATCGTCGTCGAGCGTGACCCAATGGCCGAGCGTGGAGAACACCCGCTCCGCCATGTTGGCCGCCGCCGCCTTGGTGAACGTGACGCAGAGAATTTTCTCCGGTGGCACGCCTTCGAGCAACAGGCGGATCACACGCTGCACCAGCACATGCGTCTTGCCGGAACCGGCATTCGCCGAAACAAAGGCCGAGGTGGCCGGGTCCGAGGCGCGTACCTGCGTGGCGCGAACCGCCTCGGGGATCGGGCGCGGCGCTTTCACCATTCCTCTATCCCCCGGCCACCCGCCGCCGACCATTCCTTGATGCGGGCAAGATCGTCGTATTCTCCGTAGCGGTTCGACCACATCGACAGATTGAGGGACGTGTAGGGCTCCTTTTCGTCTTCGAATTTCCTGATCAAGGCCTCAAGCTGGGCGCGGGCATAGTCCGCGGCCTCGTCGGGCAATTGCGGCGTTTCATTTTTGACTTTCAACTCCAGCCGCTTCTCTTCGCCCGGCGGGTTATTGCCGGAGATGCGTACATAGGCGAGTTCGCTGACCGAAGCGCCCGCAGCAATGCCGGTAAAGCCGCCCTCGCGCAGGATCGCGGCTTCCAGCGTAAGCTGCGGCGACAGTCCCATCCGGACCTGTTTGCCGGTCGGAGGCTGGCCGGTCTTGTAGTCGAGAATGGCGTAACTGCCGTCGAGACGCCGTTCGATGCGGTCGGCGCGCGCCGACAACACGAAGGTACGTTCACTATCGAGCGGAATCGGAATCTCACCGCCGATTTCGGCATGAATTGCTGCGATATGATCGCGCCGCGCGACCTCCCAGTCGGAAAACCACCGCGCGATGCGCAGGAACCGCGGCCACCAAAGGGCGCGAGCCTCCGGGCGCTCCATCAGCGGCGCGAAATATTTCTTTCCGATGTCGCGCAAGATGCCGGCAGGATCATTCGGCAGCGCGCCGGCAAAACTCTGGGTGAATTCGCCGATTGTGTCGTGAATCGCTGAACCGCGATCGGCAGCCGAGAGCGGCATGTCGACGGGGTCGAGCGGAACCAGCCGCATGATATATCGTGCGTAGATCGTATAGGGATCGCGCAGCCAGTCCTCGATCGCGGTCACCGACAATCGCAACGGCCGCACCGCGCGTGGCGGCCTTGGCGCCGGCTGCGCAACGGGTATGACCTTTTCGGGGGCATCGAGCCTGGTTGCGAATTGAACGTATTTTTGCCCCGCGCTCTTCGCGGCTTTCCAACGAGCTGCACCTGCCACCGCCTCCAGCCGGTGCAGGAAGCGCGAGGCCACCGCCGGCGCGCCGCCCACCTTCGCGGCATGGCTCAGGATCACTTCGTCGGCGCCGAGCAATTGCGCGAAGTCGTGGCCGGAGAGGCCGATGCGCCGCTCCGGCAGATCGAGTCCGAGTTCATGCCGCATGGGACGGCTCAGCCACGGATCGATCCGCGGGGCGGGCGGCCACACGCCTTCGACCAGGCCGCCGATGATGACGCGGTCCGACTGCGTCAGCCGCGCTTCCAGCGGCCCGTAAATCTTCAGTTGGACCTCGGCGCCCTCCGGCCGCCGCACCACGCGGTCGGCAAAGGCGGTCTGGAAAACTTCTGCATAGTCCGAAAGCTGCACCATCAGGCCGCTTGGCGATCGGCCGCCGAAAAGGTCATCGAAGGCGGATGCGAGCGCTGTGCCCTGCGGCCCCTCGAACACAAGCGCGACGCTGTGCTCATCGCGCGACAATTCAATCAGCGCGTCGCGGTGGCGTTGCGCGAGTTCGATGAAATCGCGGGGTTTCGCCGGATCGAGAGATTCGAGCGGCGCCAGCGCATCGCGCAAACGCAAGATCAGCCGATTTGCTTGCTCGAGATCTCTGTCAGCCAGTCGGGTCCGCGGTTCGGACCGGTGCAGCGAAGACGTTTCGCTGTCGCGCAATTTTGCGAGCTCGGCGCGAAAGCGGACGAGCTCTCGCTCGAGTCCGCCGGTTCCACCTTGCGGCCGGGTGCCGCGCAGGAGTGCCAGTTCGAGCACCTCGGCGGCTTTCTCGAACGCGCCTGGTGCCGCGCCCAAACGGCACAGCGGATGCTTGAGCAGCGCGAGCAATGTGGGCGGTTCAAGCTGTTTCGCTACCGCTTGCGCAGCAAGCCGCGCGAAAATTCCAGCCGGCGTATCCATCAGCGCGTCACCGCCGGAATCGTCGAAGGCAAGATTCCAGCGGCCGAGCGCTGCAGCCACGCGACGCGCCAGGGCGCGATCCGCTGTTACCAGCGCCGCCGACTTGTCGAGATGCCGAGCCTCCCGCATCGCGACCGCGATGGCGAGCGCCTCCGTTTCGGTATTTTCGGCTTCGATGAGAGCGAGATTTTCCATCCCGCGCGCAATCTTTTCGCCGATCTCCGGTTCGGCCAGTCGCCGCTGCCATTGCGCTGTCGCATTCGAGGGCCGCATCGCCTCGGAGAGGAGAACATCGCGGCCGCGTGGCGCGCTCGGGGCGAGGATGTCGACGTCGCCGCGTTTGATCGCAAACCGCTGCAGCAGCGCGTGCATCGCGTATTGCGGATGGTTCGACGAAGGAGGCGTCGTGAACCTGCCTTGCGCGTCGCGGATGCCGCCGATGATCTGCCAGGCGTCGTCTTCGAGGTCGGTATCCAATCCCGGCAACACGACCGCGCCCCGCGGAAGCTGTGCGACCACATGCAGGAATTTTGCGGTTGCCGGCATCGATCCGGTCGAACCCGCCGCAATCACCGGGCCCGCGTGGCGAGCGGAGAGGCGTTTGGCTTCGGCTTCGATCAATAGATCGCGCCGCGCCGCCGGCTCCATTTTTTGTATCTCGTGAAGGTAAGCGGGCCAGGCCTGCCGCGCGATCTGCAAGAATTCCAGCGAATATTGCCAGTATTTATCGAGCTGATCCGGCACCAGACCGTCAAGCACGTGCCAGCCGATGCCGCGAGTGACCATGTCATCCATCAGGCGCGCCAGATCGCTTGCCAGCGCCAATGTCGATGCCGGCCCGCCGACGACAAGCGGCGCCGAGACCGGGCTCTTCGCCCACATCGAAACCAGCCGTGCCAGCGTGAGCCGGCGCTCGAGTTCGCCAAGCTGCGGTGGAATGTCGAGCGTCTCCGTTCCGCCCACGGGATCGGATTCTTCCGCCAACGCCAGCTCGTCCTCGTCGATATCGCCGAGCGCGACGATGCGTGGCAGCAGCACGGCTTCCGTGTTCAGCTCGTCGAGAAAGATTTCCCGCACCAATCGTCCGGCGCGGCGGGTCGGCAGGTAGAGTGTGGCCTCCGCCAGTCGCTCCGGATGCGCCCGGGCCTCGAAATTCTCGACCAGCCTGCCATCGACCAGCGCGGCGATGACGGTGCGCAAGAAGGGCACGGACGCTGGAACAGTAAAAACGCGCATGGGTTTCCTGATTCGCAATCAGGAGCAATCATGGCATGAAGGGCGATGAAGAGGGAGGAATTGACTCTGAAATCAGGCCACGCTTTCCAGAAAGGCCTCTTCCGCCGCATCGATCGCGTCCGGAGTTCCGACGTGCATCCACATGCCGTCGAGCCGCAGACCAAACAAACGTTCCTGCGCGTTGGCCGCGTCGAACATTTTCGTCAGCGAGAATTCACCTGAGGGAGCGCCGGCGAAAATCGAAGGCGACATGATTGCGGCACCCGCATAGACGAATGGAACGACCTGATGCTCCTTCCGCTTGCGCAAGGCGCCGTCGGGGAGCATTGCATAGTCGCCGTTGCCTTCGTAACCGATGCTGGTCGCCGTCGGCGCCATCAGCAGGAGAATATCCATTCGCGCGGGATCAAAGGTTTCGGCGAGCCTCGCCAGATTTGATCGCACGCCATCGATCCACAGCGTGTCGGCATTGACCAGGAAAAACGGCGCCCCTCCCAGCAAAGGCAGCGCCTTGACAACTCCGCCCCCGGTGCCAAGCACAAGGTCGCGTTCGTCGGAGACGATCACGTGCGGCTTCTTGCGCGGTGCCACGTGATCGATGATCTGGTCGGGCAGATAGTGGACATTGACGACGGCTTCGCTCGCCCCGGCGTCCTTGAGCTTGTCCAGCACATGATCGAGCAAGGTGCGGCCGGCTACCTGCACCAGCGGTTTTGGTATTCGATCCGTCAAAGGCCGCATGCGCAAGCCGAGGCCGGCGGCGAGGACCATGGCTTTGGTGGGCTTGACTGGCATCTGTCAGAAACTTCTCGAAAGCTTATCGCGTTTTCTTTCCGAAAGTGCAGCGAATCGGCGCTTTCGATCAGAACATGTGCGAACGATCAAAGCGACCAAGAATCATAGCACGGTGATTCGGTCGACGCACCACTGGTTGACGGCGTAGGCGTCCGACATGACGGTGGTAAGACCACCGCGATGCCGGCCGTTTCATGCATCGGCGTTGGCACGCCGCGCCGCTGTTCGTTTCTTCTTGTCCCCGGTCTTCAGGAAGTTGACCCCGATCTGGTCGCCGTTCACCCAGGCCAACTCGCAACGCCGGTAGGCGAGGCCCGTCGAGGACAAGAGCAAAAAGAATTCCTTCAGATGCAAACCCTCGACGGAGCCTTCGATGGTGAGTTTGGCGCCGGTCTCAGAAATGTCTTCCATGGTGCAATCGCGCCGCCACGTGCCGTCGATACCCATCATATGAGCCGCGATGCCGCGCTCGAATGTGACGCGTTCTCCCTTGCGCCGTTCTGTGACCATGATCCCGCTCCGCCGTTAAAGCAGTCGCTTCCCCGCGCCTTCGAAGGCACAGAGGTCGGCGGCAGATTAAAGCGAAGACGGCTAACAACCGGTAAATTATGCCTCCGGAGCAGGCACATTGGCGGAATACCAGTCACGAAGATGCGAGAGCGCCGGGTGCGCCAGCGAACGCGCCAGATAACTCCAGATCCGTGGCTGGTGCCGCAGATATTGCGACTTGCCGTCGCGCCGGTTGAGCCGCGCAAAGGTGCCGAGAATCCGCGTATTGCGCTGCGCCGACATGATCGCATAGATCTCGGCGAAGCCAGCCGGATCGAACCCGTCGTCGGCCGCATGCCTTGCCTTGATGTAACGCGTCAATAGCGCAAGCTCGAGCTGCTCGGGTATGTCGACGCGTGCATCCTGCAGCAAAGAGACGAGATCGTAGGCGGCCGGGCCGAGTACGGCGTCCTGGAAATCGATGATGCCCACCCTTGAAATTCCCGACCGGTCGGCAAGCCAGATCAGGTTGGGAGAATGAAAGTCCCGCAACGTCCAGGTTTTTGGAGCGGCGGCAGCCTTGCCCAGGAGATCGCGCCACAGCAAGTCGAATTCGGTGCGCGACCGGTCGGCGAGCTCGATGCCGCGATCCGGCAAATACCATTCGACCATCAACCCGATTTCGATCAGCATGGCCTCGATGTCGTACGTCGGGATCGTGTAGTTGATTTGCGGCGCCAGCGGCAGGATTTCGGGAAGCCGTTCGCTGTGCAACGCCGCGAGCAGGTCGACGGCCGTTTCATAGCGTTCGGAGATCGGGTGCGGCGGATCGTCTTCGACAAAGCTTGCCGAGCCGAAATCTTCGGTGATGAGAAATCCTGCCTCGAGATCGCCGTGATAGATGGCCGGGGCGGAGAGGCCGCATTCCCGCAAGCCGTTGTCGACGGCGACGAACGGCCTGACGTCCTCTGCCAGATGCACCGCCGCGCTATAGCTCTTGTCGTCATAGATCGCCGGCCCATCCGGCCGCCGCGGTGAATTCATCAATATGAAGACGCCATCCTCACGCACCAGCCGCGCATAGGATCTGATCGAGGCATCGCCGGCCATGCACCGCCGTACGGCATCCGTAAAGCCGGCACTGGCGATGAATTTTCGAAGCGCCTTTAACCTGGCGACCTGGCCAGCGGCTCTCCCGTAACCGGTAATTTCGGCGGCACGCGCGTTCGATCCCAACGCTGGGCGATGGGTCAGCGCGATGTCGATCCGGTCGTGCGGCAGTGCCTCGGGGACCCGCTCGGGCCATTCGATCAGCGCGACAGCGCCTTCAGGCAACGGCGACAGGCCGATCTCTTCCAGTTCCGCAGAGCCGTTGATTCGGTAAAGGTCGGCATGGAGGAGGGGAAACGCCGGCAGGTCGTAGCCTTGTGCCAGCGTGAAGGTCGGGCTTGGCACCTCGATCGAATCGTCGCTGGCGAGATAGCGGATCATGGCGCGCGCCGCCGCGGTCTTGCCGGCGCCAAGATCGCCCGAGAGCGTGATGACGTCGCCGGGGCCGATCAGCAGCGCAAGATCGGCCATTAGGCTGGCGGTCGCGGTTTCGTTCGAAAGCGCAACCTGGAATGTCGCAAGCTCGCTCATTCCGCGGCGTTACGTTGCGCGGCCTGATCGACCGGGAAATCGCAAGTGACGGTCGTCCCTCTGCCGACGGTCGAATCGACACGCACTCTGCCTCCGTGCAGCTCGACGAATGATTTCACCAGCGGCAAACCGAGGCCGGCGCCACGGTGGCGCGAGCCGTTGGAATGACTCTCGAACCAGTCGAACACCTTGTCCTTGACATCGGGCGCAATGCCCGGACCGAGATCGGTCACGGCAAACACCACATGGTGCTCGGTACGCCTGGCGCTCAGAGTGATCGTGGAATCCTGGGGCGAGAAACCAACGGCATTGGCCAACAGATTATACAGCACCTGCACCACGCGGCCGCCGTCGGCCACGAATGTTCCGATATTGGGATCGACCTCGATTCTCAGTTTGATGCGGTCGCGCTTGAGCCGGTCCTGAATGCCCTCCGCCGCGTTTTCGATGGTCCTTCGAATATCGACCGGCCCGAGTTCCAGGGTCATCGCGCCCGCATCGATGCTGGCGAGATCGAGAATGTTGTTGATGAGGGCGAACAGCGAGTTGGTCGAGGTCGTGATGTAATTGAGGTATTCGGCCTGCTTGGGAACCAGCGGGCCCGTCGTCGGATCGTTCAGGAGGTGGGCGAAGCCGATGATGGTGGTCAATGGCGAGCGCAGCTCGTAGGAGACGTGATGGACGAAATCGACCTTCATCTGATCGGCCGTCTCCAGCGCCTCGTTGCGCTCGCGCAGTGCGCGCTCGACATTCTCGGTGTCGGTGATGTCCTGGAAGGTCAGCATCGTGGCACCGTCGGGCAGCGGCATGGCCATGCCATCCAGCACGCTGCCGTCCTTGCGCTCCAGTTTCAGCGGCACCTGGACACGATTGTCAATCCGTGTGACCGCGTCGCGGATGGTGCGCCAGGTCGCCGCGTCATCGAACAGCGGCCGGCACCAGGCTTCCACCGTCTCGATGTGCGGCTGCTCGCCGAGCGCCTCCGCCGACAGCTTCCACATCCTGGCGAAAGCGGGATTGAACAACTGGGCGCGGCCATTGCTGCCGAACACGGCAACCGCCTCGGCAAGATTGTCCAGCGTTTCGCGCTGGACACGGATCAGCCCGTCGAACCGGCGCGCCAGATCGAGGCTTTCGGTGACGTCGTCGAACAGATAGGTCACGCCGCCTTCGGGATTGGGCGTGGTGACGACGCCGAGAGCGCGCCCGTCGGGCAGGTACCAGACATCCTTTTTGGCCTCGACGGCACGGTAGGCCTCGTGGAGTCTTGCCTTCCAGGCGCGAAAGTCCGGCTGCTCCGGCAGTTTGCGCGCGGCGCGAAGCCGGTCGAGCACGCTTGAATCGTCGGGATTGCTGTCGAGAAAGGCGCGGTCGAGGTCCCAGAGGCTGCGATAGGAATCGTTGTAGAAAGCGAGCCGCCGATGACCGTCGAAGACGGCGACGCCGGAGGATAATTGGTCGAGCGTGCGACGATGGGCTTCCGCCATCCTCACCAGCGCCGAGCTCAGGGCGGTGGCTTCCGAGGCATCGATCGCCATGCCGACGCTGCCGCCGCCGAGATTGAGCCCATGCACGTCATAGAAATGCCGCTCGCCGCCGACCACGATCGGCAGCCTTGCCGCAAATACCGCCTTTTCGTTCAGGGCGCGTTCCATGTTGCTGCGGTCTGCGCTGTCGAGCAGTTCCAGTTTACGATCGATCGCGTCGGCGACGCTCGCCGCGTCCGTCGCGCGGGCATAGGCTTTGTTGGCATAAACGAGCCCGCCGCCCGCGCGCCTGGTCCAGATCGGCCAGGGTGCGGCGGCCGCGAAGGCGCGAAGCATCTCGGTCTCATCCTGCAGCGCTTTGTGGCGGAGATTGGTCTCGGCCAATTCCCGCCGCACCCCGGAAAGTTCGCGAATACGCACCACGGCCTGGCCGCCGATGGCACGACCCATCGCTTCTATGGCGATTCCGCCCGATGTGGTCAGGTTCAGCAGAAAACCCTCGCCGTTCTCGCGCAAGGCCTCGACCGCGCGATCCATCTGGCGCGCGGGCTCTGCCGGCAGCCAGGTTCCGAATGCGAGGATGCGCGGCGGGGCGTCCGGCGAGGCAAGAAGCGTGGTATCGCCGCTGATCCGCGCGCGACCCTCTCCAGCCGCCCAGGAAATCAGAACCTGCGGCTCTGTGAACAGGAGTGCGCGGAAGCGGTCGGCCTCGCTTTGCAGGCTCTGGATTTCGGCGTGCAACCGCGTCTCGCCTCGTGCCGCGCGCAACCGCGTGCGCATGAGGAGGATGGCGGAGAGGACTGAAAAACCGACCAGCGACAACGCGGTCGTCAGCACCGCGATCTCCTGATGGCTCAGGTCGATGAAAGAGGTGATGCCGTGATGCATGAGCGGAAGATCACTGGCCTCTACGGGCCGCACTGAAATGAATAAGGCGCCGACCATGGAGGTTGCAGCGACAGTCAGGCCGTTGCGCGCCAGTGATGAGCACGACAGCAGGGTCCGACGCATCACCGCGATCACGCCTGACATGGTTTGCCCCAAACGCACGAAGCTACGCCCGACTTCCCCCGCCGAGCGCGAATCAAGAGACAATATCGCCAAGCGGACTCGATTGGGTAAGAGTCCAGATCGTGAACGCGAATCGCATGGCAGAAATTTGGGGATTAAGGCCCTCTCTGATGAATTTTACGAAGATAAGGATCATCAAACCCTTGTGGGTCGATCAGCGGCCGGTCGAACCGAAGCCGCCGACGCCGCGCCCGGTTACAGAAAGCGAAGCCACGAGCCTGAGTTCGATGCGAACCACCGCCGCAATTACCATCTGTGCGATCCGCTCGCCGCGCCTGACCAGAAACGGCGTGTCGCCGTGATTGATCAGGAGCACGCCGATTTCGCCGCGATAATCCGCATCTACCGTGCCCGGCGAGTTAAGAACGGTAATGCCATGTTTTGCGGCCAGTCCGGAGCGCGGCCTCACCTGGGCCTCGTAGCCTTCGGGCAGTGCAATCGTCAGGCCGGTGGGAATGAGCGCATATTTTCCTGGTGCCAGCATCACCGGCGCGTCTTCCGGAACGGCGGCAAGCAGGTCGAGGCCCGCGGCATGCGCGCTCTGATAGGCAGGCAAGGCGAGGCCCTCGCCATGCGGCAATCGCTGGATTTCGATTTCGATGCTGGTGCTCAAGTATGCTTCTCCGCGTGGATGGCCTCCGCGAGGCGCGCCACAAGCGCGCCGGCCACTTCCTCCTTGGTCATGTCAGGCCAGGATTCGACCTTGATGGCGGCGTTGCTGTCGTCGCCCTCGCGCGTCAGTAGATGAACGGTGTTGCGGTCGCCGCCCATTACCCCTGTCGCGGGCGAGACATCATTGGCCACGATCCAGTCGCAGCCCTTGCGCGCAAGCTTGGCCCTGGCGTTCTCGATCAGATGCTCGGTCTCCGCGGCAAAGCCGATCACGAGCGGCGGCCGTCCATCCCTCAACTTTGAGATCGTCGCCAGAATGTCCGGATTTTCCACGAGCTGCAGCGGCGGCATACCGGTCGGTGTTTTCTTGAGTTTCTGCTGGCCTTCATTGGCGACTCGCCAGTCGGCCACTGCCGCCGCGAAGATCGCGATATCTGCAGGAAGGGATGCTTGGACCTGGGCAAGCATCTCACGCGCCGATTCCACGTGGATCACTGCGACGCCCGGCGGGTCTTCGAGATCGACAGGACCCGAGATCAAAGTGACTTGCGCACCGGCAGCCTGGGCTGCGCCCGCGATCGCAAAACCCTGTTTGCCGGAGGAGCGATTGGCGATGTAGCGCACGGGGTCGATCGGCTCGTGGGTCGGGCCGGCCGTGATCAGGATGCGGCGGCCGGCCAACGGCTGCGGCTCTTGCGGGCGCAGAAGGCGCTCGGCGGCGTCGGCAATTTCCAAAGGCTCCGCCATCCGTCCGACTCCGGCTTCGCCAGCCTCTGCCATCTCCCCGGCATTGGGGCCGATCATGGTCACGCCGTCGCGCTCCAGGAGCGCGAGATTGCGCCTGGTGGCGGGATTGTCCCACATCAGCGGGTTCATGGCGGGGGCGAGCAGGATCGGCCGGTTCGCCGCCAACAGAATGGCGGTTGCGAGGTCGTCGGCCGCGCCATGGGCCATCTTGGCCATGAGGTCGGCGGTCGCCGGCGCGACGACGATCAGGTCGCAGTCGCGCCCCAGCCGGATGTGGCCGGCGTCGAATTCACTCTCGGGATCGAACAGATCGGTATAGCAGCGCTCGTTCGACAGCGCGCTTGCACTGAGTGCCGTGACGAAGTGTTGCGCAGCCGTCGTCAGCACGCAGCTGACGTGAATCTGCCGCTCCTTCAGCCGCCGGATCAGGTCGAGCGCCTTGTACGCGGCAATGCCGCCGCCGATGACCAGGGTAATGCGTGGCAAGGCGGCATCGGCGCGCGAAGCCGGTCGGCTGCGGCGCGGGGCTTCCGGCGGGGCAGGCAAGGCACTGGATGGGCCATTCTGCGAGGCGTCGCGAAGGATCACCCTGACCTCATCTTCGACCGAGCGGCCGTTGCGGGCCGCCCGCAGCCGCAGGGCATCCCGGATCGCGTCATCGAGTTTTCGGATCGTCAGGCTAGCCATGGGGCCGCCTCCATCAGGCGAATTGATAGCAATGCTATCACTATTTTGATTGCATTGCAATCAAAGCTGGCGGATGGCAAACAGGATCCCGATGAAGGTCAGGGCGATAATCCAGAGCGCGATCGCCCGCCAACGGCTCTTGCGGCCTTCGGTTCGGCCCATCGCCGCAATGGTCTCCGGCGAGAGTGTCAGGCCCTCCCGCGTCATGATTTCGAGCTGCTCGACCACGGCAACGGCCCGCGTCGCGATCGAAGGCAGGTGCGCCATCAGGCGGCCGAGTTCGCCGGCGCCGACCATCGCGCCCTGGATGCGGCCAACCGGACCGAGGTTGCGCTCGATCCACTCGCGGACCACGGGGTCGGCGACCTTCCAGATGTCGAGCTTGGGATCGAAGCTGCGGGCGACACCTTCCACCACCACCATGGTCTTTTGCAGCAGGATCAATTCGGGTCGCGTGCGCATGTCGAACAGGCCGGTGACCTCCAGAAGCAGCGTCAACAGCTTGGCCATCGAGATCTCTTCGGCAGTACGGTTGTGGATCGGCTCGCCGATCGCGCGGATGGCTTGCGCGAAATTCTCCACCGAGTGATGCGGCGGAACGTAACCGGCCTCGAAATGCACTTCGGCGACGCGACGGTAGTCGCGGGTGATGAAGCCCAGAAGAATCTCGGCGAGGAAGCGCCGCTCTTTCAGCCCCAAGCGTCCCATGATGCCGAAGTCGACGGCAACGAGCCGGCCGGAATCGTCGAGGAACAGATTGCCGGGGTGCATGTCGGCATGGAAAAAGCCGTCGCGCAGCGCATGCCGCAGGAAGGTCTGGATCACCTTGCGTCCGAGGTCGGGCAGATCGACGTTGGACTGCGCAAGCCGGACGTGATCGGAAAGCGCGATGCCATCGACCCATTCCATAGTCAGGACATTGTGGGTGGTGCGATCCCAGTCCACCGCGGGCACGCGAAAGTCCGGATCGCCGCGGGTGTTTTCCGCCATTTCCGACAGCGCGGCAGCTTCCAGCCGCAGGTCCATCTCCATCGCCACCGAGCGCGACATGGTGTTGATGACCTCGACCAGACGCAGCCGCCGCGCTTCCGCCGAATAGATTTCGGCCTGGTGAGCGACAAAGAAGAAGTCGGAGAGGTCGCGCCGGAAACGGGTGGCCACATTGGGCCTCAGCACCTTCACCGCCACCTGGGCATGGAGGCCGTCGCGCTCGACCTCGCCGCGATGAACTTGCGCGATCGAGGCGGCGGCAACCGGAGGACCCAGGCTTGCAAACAGCTGCGGCAGCGGCTTTTCCAGCGAAGCTGCGATCACGGCCTCGGCCTCGGCTTGCGGAAACGGCGGCAGGCGGTCCTGCAGGCTTTCGAGGTCGCGCGCCATCATGACGCCGACCACGTCGGGCCGGGTGGCGAGAAATTGCCCGAGCTTCAGGTAGGCCGGGCCGAGCCGGGTCAGCGCCCGCGACAATCGCGGGCCGGACTTGGCGCCGGGGCGCTCGATAATTCGCGCCAGGCGCAGCGCCCATTGGCCCGGCGGCGGCACCAATACCGGATCGACGACACCGAACACGCCCTCGCGCGCGAACACGAATGCGGCGCGGGCAACCCGGGCGATGTGGGTTACTGCGGCAATCACAAACGCCAGCCCGAATGCAACGCTACGATGCCGCCCGAGAAGCTTTGCCAGCCGACCCGCGAAAATCCGGCGGCGCGGATCAAATCGGCGAACGCCGCCGGCCTTGGGAATTTCCGGATCGACTCCACGAGATATCGATAGGATTCGGCATCGCCGGTCACCGCGCGCCCGAGTGGCGGAATCACATTGAAGGAAAACAGATCGTAGATCCGGTCGAGACCGGGCACGTCGACAGTGGAAAACTCAAGGCACAGGAAACGGCTGCCGGGTCTTAGCACGCGAAACGCCTCGCCCAACGCGGAATCGATCCGCGGCACGTTGCGGATTCCGAACGCAATGGTGCAGGCGTCGAAGGTCTTGTCTGAAAAGGCGAGCGTCTCGGCGTTGCCTTCGACGAACGAGACACGGTCATCAAGGTGTTGCGCAGCGGCGCGTTCGCGACCGACCGCCAGCATGTCGGAATTGATGTCACAGACGGTTGCACGAAAACCCGATCCTGCCGCTTCCGCGGCGCGGAACGCGATGTCGCCGGTGCCGCCGGCAACGTCGAGCAGGGAAAATGGCGTGTCGCCGCGCGGCGGGTTGAGCGCATTGACCATCCACTGCTTCCAGAGCCGATGCAGTCCCGCCGACATCAAATCGTTCATCAGGTCGTAGCGCTGGGCCACGCTGTGAAACACGTCGTTAACCAGAGTCTGCTTGTCGCCCAGAGGCACGTCCGTAAAGCCAAAATGCGTGGTTTGGTCTGCTCCGCTCATCAACTCTTCTCCACTACCGGACCATAGCGTGTCGGCCGCAATGGCGCTATCACGGCAGCTACCCTAGTGTCCCGGTTCTGACATTCGTATCCCATCGCGGCGGACTCGTTAACGAATGTCAGAACCAAAGGGACACTAGCAATTATAGGATTCCAGTGTGGTTTTGGATTTGACATTCGCTTTGAGAACTCGCTGCGATACTTAATCGAATGTCAAATCCACCGCACTGAGTGAATGCCGCCATGCCTGAATTACCCGAAGTCGAGACCGTCCGCCGCGGCCTGCAGCCGGCCATGGAAGGGGCGAAGATCATGAAGGCCGACGTGCGCCGCAAGGACCTGCGATTTCCGTTCCAGAAGGATTTTGTGGCGCGGCTCGAAGGCCAGACCGTGACAGGCCTCGGCCGCCGCGCCAAATACCTGATGGCCGATCTTGCCTCCGGCGATGTACTGCTGATGCATCTGGGGATGTCCGGATCGTTCCGCGTCCTCAATGATGACGAGGAAACGCCCGGTCAATTTCATTTTTCCCGAGGCGAGGATCGCGCCCACGACCACGTCGTGTTCCGGATGTCGTCGGGTGCGGCCATCGTGTTCAACGATCCACGTCGCTTCGGCTACATGAAGATCATCGCCCGCAACGCGCTCGACCGCGAGCCGCTGCTCAAGGACCTCGGCCCGGAGCCGCTCGGCAACGAGTTCGACGCCGCCATGCTGGCTCGCTCATGCGCCAACAAGAAGACCAGCCTGAAAGCCGCTCTGCTCGATCAGCGCGTGGTTGCCGGACTAGGCAATATCTATGCCTGCGAGGCGCTGTTTCGCGCGCATCTGTCGCCGCGACGGTTGGCCGCGACGCTTGCCACAAAGGCCGGACAGCGCAGGGGCGTTGCCGGCGCCGAGCCAACGGATCATGCCAGGCGTCTGGTGGGAGCGATTCATGCCGTGCTCAATCAGGCGATCAAGGCCGGCGGCTCGTCGCTAAGGGATCATCGCCAGACTTCGGGCGAGCTTGGCTACTTCCAGCATTCGTTTCAGGTCTACGATCGCGAGGGCGAAACATGCCAGACTGCGGGCTGCGGCGGCATCGTGCGGCGATTTACCCAGAACGGGCGCTCGACCTTCTGGTGCCCGAAATGCCAGAAGTGAATTTCGGCGTAGACAGGCCGAGATAGGATAGCGAACTCTCCGGAATCGATCGCGTGGGCCGCACGGAAAAAATGATGGACACTCCGACCATTCAGACACGACGACTGATTCTAAGGCCGCTGGCACCTTCAGACGGACCGGCGATCCAGCGCCACTTCAACAACTGGGGCATCATCAAGAATTTGGCGTCGGTCGTGCCTTGGCCCTACCCCGACGATGGTGCCGAAAACTTTATCAGGCAACAATTGGAAAAAATTGCCGCGGGCGAGGAAGTCTATCACTGGGTGCTGGTGCTGCACTCCGGAGACGGACAGGCGATAGGAAACATAACCTTTCGTCCACGGGCAGATGAACCAAAAGGCAATCGCGGGTTCTGGCTTGCGGAGCCCTTTTGGAATCGCGGTCTGATGACCGAGGCAATCGCTGCGGTAAACGATTTCGCGTTCGGGACGCTTGGAGTTGAAAGCTTCTACGTCTGTAATGTCGTTTCCAACGTGGCCTCGCGGCGGGTCAAGCAGAAGACCGGTGCAGAATTTGTCGGCTACATCGAACTTTTGCACCATAATGGCCAATCGAAAGCGGAACACTGGAAAGTGACTCGGCAAGGATGGCTGGGCACAAGGGCCGCACAGTCAAACCGCGCTGATCCCTCTGACGATGCCTGAATGTTGGAAGTGATTTTTCTGCTCACTTCCTGACACAGATCACGCGAACGACGGAAGCCTTCGCGTCGGTCGATCCGCCGGTCGCATTCACGCCGTTGGCTTTTGCAAACTCGCGCACGATCTGCGCCGGGATCAGCACGGCCTGCGCCGGCGGCGGGGCTGACGCGGTCCCTGCGACGGTGACCAGCTTCAGCAACGCAATTCCGGAAAATTTGCCGTCGGCATCGAGCGCCGCGGCGCCGGAAAAACCGCCTGCCGGCGGTGGTGACAGCGCGAGTTCGTTGCCGATCGGGGTGACCGAAGCCCTGGCGCTGCTGGCGGCGTTGGCTCCACCCTGGCGCTGCGGATCGGCGATGCCGGTGAGCTCAACGCTGTTCTTGGTTGAATTATCGCCGGTAAGGGCGAGCGGCTTCAATCCGGGCGCGCCATAGATGCGAAGCAGCGACAAGTCATGTTCCTTGTCCTCGGCAACGCGGTCGGCATGGCCGTAAGGTGCAATCACGATCGCGAGACATCCATCCGTGACCTGGCGATCGGCGATGACAGCGCCGTCATCGCTGACGATGACGCCGGTGCCGTATTCGACGCTCTTGCGCGGCGGCGGTCCGGCGTTGACGGGGAACGGATTGAAGGCGCTCGACATCGCGATCACCACCGGCTCGACGATATTCTCGGTGGCCTGATCATAAAGAATGGTGAGGATGCGGACTTCATCGCCCTGGAAAGTGCCGCGCAGATAGAATTTCTTCAGGCCCTGCAACCCCGACAGCACAAAGAAATCCGGCTTGACCACGGCATAATCGACGTTGCGCCCACCGGGCTCTTTCTTCTCCCGCTCCGCGAGCCTTGCCGTGCTCGGATTTGCCTCCTTGCGGCGGGAGAGCTGGATCTGGATGGTTCCGGTTGCCGAACTCCATTTCGTGCCGCTGGCGTCGGAAGTCTGCTGTGGCACGAGCCTGGTCGGGATACCGAGCCGGGCGCCTGTGACGGCATCGGTCACGATTTTCCACCCCGCGCTGTCCTGGCGACGTCTGGCGGTTTCGGCGAGCACGCTGCGCTCTTTCGGGTTGAGCACGCCGGTTGGTTTGTCGCCCAAAACCTTCTGATATTCCTTGATCGCCTCGACCATGCGTTCGCTAACGTCGCCGGAGATCGCGCCATTGTACTGGCCGACCCAGGCGAGATCGGACTGGATCGCCTGACGTTCGGCCTGCGGCATCGCGTTGGCGGTGTCGGCGGGTTTTTGCACGGCGGGCCGGCTTGGGACGGTCTCGACCTGTTTCGCCTTCGTCCCGGCCGCGGGGGGTGTCAATTGGGCTTGCGCTGCAGCACCTGTCGCCACGAATATCAATGTTGCCGTCAGCACCGATCTCATGACAATTTTTCCAGTGGTCCGATTCCAACATTCGTATCCCGTTTCAGCGAGCACTTCTGCGAATGTTGGAATCGAAAGACCACTGGTAATTGTCGGCCTGTGGTGGAATTCTGGATTTGACATTCGCTTTTCTGACTCGCCGCAAACGGGTAGCGAATGTCAAATCCATTCCACTACGCCATTGAAGAAACTGCAATTAATCACATCTGCTTGGTCGGCAACAGCAGGCCAGTGGTTCAGCAAGGGGTCCTGCAAATCAAGGTCGGAGCAGAGGACATGTCTGTAATATGCTGAGTGCCGACGAACTCGAGCGCTACGCCCGCCACATCGTGCTGCGCGAGGTTGGCGGCCCAGGCCAGGCGGCATTGAAGGAGGCCTCCGTGCTCGTGATCGGCGCCGGCGGGCTGGGGGCGCCTGCGCTGATGTATCTCGCCGCTGCCGGCGTCGGCACCCTCGGCGTGGTCGATGACGATGTCGTGTCGCTGTCCAATCTGCAGCGCCAGATTATTCACGAAACGCCCGACATCGGGAAGCAGAAGGTCGACAGCGCAGCCGAGCGGATCGCAGCCCTCAATCCGCATGTGAAATTTGCAGCGCACGCAACGCGCATCAACGCCGCCAACGCCATGGAGCTGATCGGCGGCTATGACCTGGTGTTGGACGGGTCGGACAATTTCGAGACACGTTACCTGGTATCAGATGCCTGCTTTTTGGCGGCGAGGCCGCTGATCACGGCGGCCCTTGGCATGTTCGATGGTTCGCTGACCACGATACGGGCGCATGAGAAGAACGCGGAAGGGCAGTTCAATCCGACCTACCGCTGCCTGTTTCCCGAACCGCCGCCGCCAGGCACGATACCGACCTGCGCGGAAGCAGGCGTCATGGGCGCGCTTGCCGGCGTGATGGGATCGATGATGGCGCTGGAAGCGATCCGCGAAATCGTGGGCTTCGGCGAAGGTCTGGTGGGGCGGCTTTTGATGCTGGATGCGCGCACCATGCGCTTTGAGACCTTGCGCTACAAGCGCGATCCGCTCAATCCGCTCAACGGCGATGCGCTCGTGATCACCGATCTGAGTGGACACCGCTGAGCGGTGATTACGTCTGCTTCTCGCTGTCCATGTGAACGAGCTGCGTTTCCGGATAGCGCGCACCCGCCGCTGCACCAGGCGGGAATACCCTGGCGAGTTCGGCGAGATGCGCGGCCTTAAGCTTCACATCCAATGCGCCGAGCGCTTCGGCCAGCCGATCACGACGCCGCGCGCCAACCAGTGGCACGATGTCCTTGCCCTGCGCCGCCACCCACGCGATCGCAACCTGCGCCGGCGTCGCACCGATTTCGCTGGCGATCTGCCGCAGCGAGTTCACCAGCTCCAGATTGGCATCAAGGTTTTCGCCCAGAAAGCGTGGGCTCATGGCGCGAAAATCCTGCGCAGCCGAGCGGTCCCTTGTCCAATGTCCGCTGATCAGCCCGCGCGACAGTACGCCATAAGCGGTGACGCCGATGCCGAGCTTGCGGCAGGTTTTGAGGATGTCGCTCTCGATGCCGCGCGAGAGAAGCGAATATTCGATCTGCAGATCGGAGATCGGATGCACGGCATGCGCCCTGCGGATGGTGTCGGAGCCGACCTCGGAGAGGCCGATATGCCTGACAAAGCCGGCCTTCACCATGTCGGCCATCGCGCCGATGGTTTCCTCGATCGGTACCGCTGGATCGAGCCGCGCCGGACGGTAGATGTCGATGTGATCGACGCCGAGTCGCTGCAGCGAATGGGAAAGGAAATTCCAGATCGCGGCGGGCCGACTGTCGTAACCGAGCCATTTCTTGTCCGGCGCGCGCAATGCGCCGAACTTGACGCTGATCTCCAAGCCGTCGCGATTGCGCCCGGTGAGCGCTTCGCGGATCAGCATCTCATTGTGGCCCATGCCATAGAAATCGCCGGTGTCGAGCAGGGTGATGCCGGCATCGAGTGCGGCATGGATGGTGGCGATGCTCTCGGTACGGTCGGCGGGGCCGTAGAAGTCCGACATTCCCATGCAGCCGAGGCCGATGGCCGAGACGGCGGGGCCTGTCGAACCGAGTTTGCGCTGTTGCACTGGCTCTCTCCTCGAAATGGCGACGGCAGATCGCGCCGCGAATGACGAGGTGGATATGCACGCTCTTGATTGATTGGATTAGATGGACAATTCAAAACGGCTTGTTCATTATATTGAATAATGAGCGGTATTGATCTTCGCAATCTCGAAGCTTTCCTGGCGGTGGCCCGCACCCGCAACTTCCGCCGGGCGGCGCTGGAAAGCCGCGTCTCCGCCTCTAGTCTCAGTCAGCGCCTGCGCGCCATGGAGGAACGGCTCGGCGTCCGGCTGCTGAACCGCACCACCCGCAGCGTTGCGCTGACGGAGGCGGGCGAACTACTGCTCGCCCGCGCCGGCCCTGCGATTGAGGAAGTCAGCGGCGCAATGGAGGATGTACGCGGCCTGCGCGCGGCGCCGTCCGGGCGGTTGCGGATCAACGCGCCGCCGCCGGCAATCGATCTGGTGCTGGCGCCGATGGTCGCGCCGTTCGCTGCGGCCTATCCCCAAATCGATCTAGAGATCGTCGGCGAGAGTTCGTTCGTCGACATCGTCGCG